>OGXJ01000016.1_pt1 | contig 97719 bp, 92 predicted proteins | sample 1576231 | NCBI WGS metagenome assembly OGXJ01 (sample SAMEA3541539, study PRJEB24748) | human gut metagenome | biome: human gut; feature: human-associated habitat; material: faeces | place: China | collected 2012
AATAAACATATTGAAATATAATTATTTAGAGAGAAATTCATATCATTCAATAGCAAGAATGAAATATGAGGACACGAATCCAACTGAATTTGTTGATATGGGTTATGAGCAAGAAGAAAAAGAAGCAACAAATACGTTTGAAATGCACTTTATAGAACTTCCAAAATTTAAAGAAAAAAATCCAGACTGCAATACAAAGCTAGAACAATGGCTATGGTTGATAGATGGAAGTAAGGAGGAGAAAGTAGAAATGTCGGCAAAAGAGAATGAAGAAATAAATAAAACAGTAAAAGAACTAAATAAATTAAGCAAAGATCCAGATGAAATAGCTAAATATGAAGAACGTGAGTGGAGTATTATGAGATACAATGTAGAAATGGAAACAAATAGAGAAATAGGCGAAAAAGAGGGAGAAGCACGTGGAGTAAAGATTGGTGAAGAACGAGGCGAAAAACGCGGTAGAAAAGATAGAGAAATAGAGATTGTAAAAAAACTACATTCTTTAGATATACCCATTGAAAAAATTGCAGAGATTGTGGAATTAAGCACTGAAGAAGTCAAAAAAATAATAAAATAATAATAAAAATGAAATTAGTCAGACATGTCTGGCTAATTTTATTTTATACGTTTGAAAGTTTTATAAAATTTTCTTAAATTTATATTGACTTTTTATATTCTTATGCATATAATGAATATATGAACAATTATTCAAATGAAAAAAACAAAAAAATTTATATGCTTTATATAGAGAACGAGAGAGCAAGAAAGGAAGTTATATGGAAGAAAATGTTGAACAAATTAGCATCAATGTTGAAAAGGTAAATAAAATAAAAAGTAATTTTCCAGATGAAGATTTATTATTTGATATAGCAGAAAATTTTAAGGTTTTTGGAGATTCTACAAGAATGAAAATAATTGCAGCATTATTAGAAGAAGAGCTTAATGTATCAGAAATTGCTGCAATTACAAATTCAACACCATCGGCTATTTCACATCAGCTAAGAGTTTTGAAACAAGCAAAACTTGTTAAAGGAAGAAAAGACGGTAAAGCGGTTTATTATAGCTTGGACGATGACCATGTTAGAAAAATTTATGAGATTGGAAAAGAACACATAGAAGAAAGTTAATCGCCCAAAAAGGGGCGTCCCTAATGGGCGAAAGGAGACAGTATGAAAAAGTATGAGTATGAAATTGCAGGACTGGATTGTGCAGCTTGTGCAAATGAAATACAAGAAGGATTAAACAAAAATCCTGAAATAAAAAATGCAAATGTAAATTTTGCAAAGATGAAATTAACATATGAAACAGATACTCTTTCTAAGGAAGGAATTGAGAAGATTGTACAGAGTATTGAGCCAGAGGTTGAGCTACTTGAGGTTAATAGTAAGAGTAAAGACTTAAAAAATGAAAAGGCTCAAAAAGAAAATAGAAAGAAGTTATGGCTTCATATTTTAAGACTTGTAATTGGCATAATTGTTGCTGGAGTTGGACTATATGTTCCAATGCCTCAAATAACATCTACTATATTTATAGCCTTAGGCTATGCTATTTTGCTATTTAAAACAGCGAAAAATGCAGTGAAGTTATTATTTAAGAGTAAGACAATTAATGAGAATTTGCTTATTACAATCTCGTGTATAGGAGCATATCTGGTAGGAAAATCTTCTGAAGGATTAATGGTTATTATTCTTTATGAAATTGGTAAAATTCTAGAAGAGAAGGCTATCAATAAAACAAGAAAATCTATATCAGATTTAATGGATATCAAGCCTGAATATGCTAACCTAAAAAAAGGTGATGAAATTGAAATAGTCGAGCCATCAGAAGTAAAAGTTGGCGATATTGTTGTTGCAAAACAAGGAGAGAAAATACCACTGGATGGTGTTGTTGTAAAAGGTACTGCAAGTTTAAATACAGCTTCTTTGACTGGTGAATCTAAACCACAAGATGTTGATGAAAATGATATTGTTTTGTCAGGAAGTATTGTATTAGAAGGTTTACTAGAAATAAAAGTTACAGAAAAGTATGAAAACAGTACTGTTAGCAAGATTTTAGAGCTTGTTGAGAATGCTACTGATAAAAAGGCAAAGACAGAAACTTTTGTTAATAAAGCAGCTAAAATTTACACACCAATTGTTATCGGGATTGCAATATTAGTGGGAATATTCTTGCCATTAATATCTAATGTAACATATGGTGGAGAAAATGGTTCAATATATAGGGCATTAATTTTCTTGGTAATATCTTGCCCATGTGCTATTGCGATATCTGTTCCATTATGCTATTTCTCTGGAATTGGTAAATCATCTAAAGAAGGGATTTTGATAAAAGGAAGCGACTACTTAGACGAATTAAAAGACGTAAAAGAAATTGTTTTTGATAAGACCGGAACACTTACAAAAGGTCAATTTGGAATTTCTAAAATTGAAGTTTACAGTGATAAATATGTGGAAAACGATGTACTAAAATATGTTGTATGGGGCGAAAGCTATTCGAACCATCCAATTGCAAAGTCTATAGTAAGAAATGCAAAAAATGTTGAAACTAAAAAAGTAGAAAATTATGAAGAGATAACTGGTAAGGGAATAAAATACAACATTGATGGAAAAACAGTCTTAGCAGGAAATTCATCTTTAGTTGGAAAAGAAGATGAAGTTGCAGAAAGTACAAAAATTTATTTAAAAATTGATGATGAATTAGTAGGTTCAATTCTACTAAAAGATGAAGCAAAGCATGGTACAAAAGAGGCTATACAAGCTCTAAATTCTAGAGGAATAGTTACTAAAATGTTTACTGGAGACAACAAAAAAGCGGCGAAACAAATTGCTGAAGAACTTGGAATAAGTGAATTTGAAGCAGAAATGTTGCCAGACCAAAAATATTCTGAACTTGAAAAAGAATTAGAAAAATATAAAGGTACAAACGGAAAAGTTGCATTTGTTGGAGATGGAATAAACGATTCACCAGTACTTGCAAGAGCAGATGTTGGAATATCAATGGGAGGAGTTGGCTCTGGTTCTGCAATAGAAGCATCAGACATTGTTGTAATGACAGACTCAATAGACAGAATTGACTGTGCAATAGATATTTCAAAGAAAACAAGTAAAATAATAAAACAAAACTTAATATTCTCTATAGGAGTAAAAATAGTAGTATTAGTATTAAGTGTATTTGGAGTTGCAAACATGTGGGAAGCAGTATTTGCTGACGTTGGAGCAACACTAATAACAGTATTAAATTCATTGAGAATATTAAAATAAAATAGAAAAATTAGCTTTACAAAATTAAGGTAAGGCTAATTTTTTATTGACAATTTTTTTTCATATTACTATAATTGGAGATGTTAAAAATGATGCTAAAAATACATCATAAAAAGCATGGAGGAAGTAACAAATGATTCAATTATTTGAGATTAAAAAGAAAATAAAAAAAGAAGATAATGAATTATTAAATAAATATTCAGAAATATCAAAGAAAACAAATGAAGAAGTACTAAAAGAATATAATACAAGTGAAAATGGAATAACAGAAAATAAAGCAACAGATTTACTAGAAAAGAATGGTCCTAACGTTGTTGTTAAGAACGAGAAGAAGAGTCGATTATACTTCTTATTCAATAGTTTTAAAGATAAATTTATAATTATTTTAATTGTACTGGCTGTAATAAACTATTTTTTGAGTGATGCTTTAAGTACATATATAATTCTTGGAATTGCTGTTATTAGTGCTTTAATTAGATATTTTCAAGATTACAGCGTGTATAAATTTAACCAAGAGTTGAAAGCTAAAATGTACACCACAACCAATGTTGTAAGGGGTGGAAAAGAAAAAGAGATAAGAGTTGAAAAGGTTGTGCCAGGTGATATTGTGCATTTGAGTGCAGGCTCTATGATCCCAGCGGACATAATGCTGATAGACAGTAAAGACTTATTTGTGAACCAATCTGTTTTTACTGGTGAGAGTGTTCCAGTTGAAAAGGTCGCACAAAATACCAATGATGCAAAAGAGATATTTTCTATTTCAAATGTGTGTTTAATGGGTTCTAGTGTTATAAGTGGTAGAGCAACTGGAGTTGTTATAGATACTGGATTTACAACATACTTAGGAAGAATGAGTAAAGAGGTTGAGACTAAGAAAGAGCCAACAAACTTTGAAAAGGGAATGAATAATATCACAAAAATGCTAATAAGATACATGCTTGTTGTTTCGGTTGCAGTTTTTGTAATATATGGCTTTATCAGAAAAGACTGGTTAGAGGCTATACTGTTTGCTTTATCTGTTGCAGTTGGAATTACTCCAAGCATGCTTCCAATGATAGTAAATGTAAATTTGACGAGAGGCACGAAGGTATTAGCGAAGAAGAAAACTCTTGTTAAGAATATAAACTCAATTCAAAATTTGGGTGCAATAGATGTTTTGTGCACAGATAAAACAGGAACTCTTACAGAAGATAAAATCGTTCTTCAAAAATATATAGATGTTAATGGAAACGAAGATACATCAATATTAGAATATGCTTATTTAAATAGTTATTTCGGGACTGGAATGAAAAATTTAGTCGATAGAGCGATTATCATATATGGAAACGAAAAGAATGTAAAAGAAATAGTAAACGATTATACTAAAATAGATGAGATACCATTCGATTATACGAGAAAGAGAATGAGTGTTGTTGTAAAGAGTAACAAAAATAACGGCTACAGAATGTTTACTAAAGGGGCATTGGAAGAAATTTTGAAGGTGTGCACCAAGGTAAAATACAATGGACACGTAAATGAGCTAACACCAGAAATGGTTGAAATAGTTGAGCAAAAAGCCAAAGAATATGCTGTGCAAGGAATGCAGGTTATAGCTATTGCATCCAAAAGAGAGTACAGGGGAGTGAATGTATTTAATGTTTCAGATGAGGCAAATATGACATTCATCGGATTTGTTGCTTTCTTAGATCCGGCTAAAAAAGATGCAAAAGCTACGTTAAAGAAATTGAAGAGTATTGGAATTACAACAAAAATATTGACTGGAGATAACCCATATGCTGCAAATAATATTTGCAATTTAGTTGGATTAGAAAATAAAGAAACACTTCTAGGAACAGATATAGACAAGTTGTCTGATGAAGAGCTTGCTAAAAAAGTTGAAGAAGTTAATGTTTTTGCTAGAATGAATCCATTGCAAAAAGAAAGAGTAGTAAAGCAGCTAAAAAACAACGGTCATGTAGTTGGATATATGGGAGATGGAGTAAACGACTCGCCTTCATTACACATAGCAGATGTTGGAATAAGTGTAAATACTGCAACAGATATTGCAAAAGAAGCGGCAGATATAATATTGCTAGAAAGAAGTTTGAAAGTAATTTATGAAGGGGTGCTAGAAGGCAGAAGAGTATATGGAAATATTATTAAATATATGAAAATGGCTCTAAGCTCAGACTTCGGAGATGTGTTTAGTATTGTAATTGCAAGTATTTTCTTGCCATTCTTACCACTATTGCCAATACAAATGTTATTACAAGACTTTTTATATGACATATCTCAAATAGCAATTCCTTATGATGATGTAGACAAAGAATTTCTAGAAAAGCCAAAGAAATGGAGCACAAAAGGAATTAGCAAATTCATGAATGTAATGGGAATAACCAGTTCATTAATAGACGTACTTGCATTCTTAGGCTTCTGGTTCTTGTTCGGATACAATGCAAGCAAAGAAACATTCTTCCAAACAGCATGGTTTGTAGAATGCTTAATATCGGAAACAATGATAATTCATTACGTGCGTACAGCTAAAAGGCCATTCATAGAATCAAGAGCAAATAAATGGCTAACACTCGGAACTTTTGGAACAATAATCGGAACAATATTAACACCAATATTGCTACACAACATACCAAGCTTCCATTTTGAAATATTACCACTAAAATATTATGGATTTGTAATACTACTGTTGGCAATATATTCAGTGTTAGTAGAAATAATAAAGAAAATATACATAAAGAAAAATGGGGAATGGCTATAAAATTTATAGTAAAATCCTCTTGCAATAAAATTTTAGTAATGGTATTATAGTAGTGTAAAATTACTAAAGGTGGAATGATTATGAAAAAAACGAAAGAATTAGAAAGCGAAGAGACTTCAGTTTCAATGGATAAAATATTAAAAATAGAATCATTAGAAGATGCAAAAGAATTTGAAAGAGTTGCTAGTGGTCGTAAATTTTGCAAAAGAGGTACGAGAGTTCAAGATATATGTGAAGAAGAAGTTGAAAATTACATATGCAGAACCAGAGGAAATCTATTATTAAGATGGTACTTGCACAGAAAAATGAAAAAGAATAAAGAAAAACTTTTATTAGAAAGCAGAGTAACCAGTGTAATAAGAGCATTGGCAGTTGCTTACATAGAAGAAAACGATGAAATAGACGAAGAAATAGTAACAAAAAATGTTAAGAACATAATCTTAGTAAAAACAAAAGAATACATGTCTAAATAGAAAATTCGCCCAATAGGGACGCCCCTTTTTGGGCGAAAAATTAAGAACTAAATCAAATTTAAAAAATAAGGTAAAGCACGCCTTACGAGGAGTTTGAAAGAGCTCTGAATAAAAGCATCATAATAATTATTGAAGAGGAACGTTAAAAAAATATAGACGTTCTTCTTTTTTATTAGAAAAATTGAAAATATTTAAACTGTGAGCTAATATACTATTTTTCTTAAATTCTCTATAAACGAAAAAATGCAATACGACCAAATACAACAAAAAACGACAAAATTAAAAAAATAAGGAAAAACTATTGCACTGGTGTGAAAATAATGATATTATTTTACTTGCATAAATAAATTTTTATGTGAGAAAATAAAACCAAGGAGGAAGAAATTTATGTTAAAAAACAAAAAAGGAATTACACTAGTTGCGTTAGTCATAACAATAGTAGTCTTGTTAATTCTTGCAGGAGTAAGTATTAATTTAGTACTAGGTAATAACGGAATAATAGCAAAAGCAAAGGATGCAGAAACAAAATCTGCAGAAGCAAGCCAAAATGACTTAAAAGGAATGAATGGTTTGGTAAGTGAAATGGAAGGTACATTAAATGGAAATAGTGGAAAGACAGAACTAGAGACAGAGCCATACCTACCAAGCGATGATTTTCATTATGATACAAGTACAAGTGTAGATACAGGATTAGTAATAAAAGATGCAAGTGGAAATGAATATGTGTGGGTAGTAGTGCCAAAGAGCTTGTATAATAATACAGTTTATAATTCAAATAATGCAAAAAAGCCTTCATCAAGTACAGATTATGCAAATATAGAATATTGTTTGCAACAGTACACAGCAACATATAGAGGTAACACAAATTTTACAGATGTATATTATCCTGATACAGCAAATGTGGGTTGGTTTGCAGATGAAACAGCATATAACAATTTAAAAAACATTATGTTAAAAAGTGTATATGAAAATGGAGGATTTTATGTAGGAAGATACGAAGCTGGAATTGGAACTAATAGAACAAGTATAGAAGCACAAGTAAATGGAAAATACCCAGTACCAACAACAGCACCAGTAACAAAAGCAGATGCATATCCATACACATATGTAACAAGAACACAAGCACAAAATTTAGCAAGTAATGTAAATTCAGGAACAAAAACAAGTAGTTTAATGTTTGGAGTGCAATGGGATTTAGTGCTAGCATTTATGCACAATAAAGGAAATATAGCGGACAGTACATTAACATCAAATAGTACAACAATAGGAAACTATAATGATAATTTATGGACAATAAAAAATGCAAATGCAAAGTATTCAACAAATAATGGAAGTACATTTACTGCATGTCCAAATCCATTCAAAAAAGAATCAAATTCAGGTATAGTATTAACAACAGGAGCAGATAGTAGTTTTTCAGTGCAAAATATATATGATATAGCTGGAAATGTGTTGGAGTGGACTTTGGAAAATACTTCCAACGCCAGCGATTCGTGTGCTGGCAGGGGAGGCTATTTCTACAATACGGGCTCGGTCTATCCTGCAGCTAGCCGTAACGACCTTAGCCGTTCCGGCAGCCGCGACATCGGTTTCCGTGTTTCACTTTTCTAGGAAAAGCTGAACGCTAGAGACGAGAAATTTGAAATAAGAGGAAAAAATAAAAATGATAACAGAAAGCTATAAGAAGGCTCACGCCTCGCATAGCGAATGGAATCCAGAAATATAACATGTAGAGAAGGTAGGAGGCGTTCTGAGTCTTGGCAAAGTCAAGAGCAGGCTCTATTACTGATAAGACTAGCTTGAAGCTAGTCTTTTTGTTTGACTTAAAATATTGCTTATTTGGAAATAATGCGACGGAAATTACATATACTATTTCTTTTATGGCAATAATATGATATAATATATAGAGCTTAAATAAAGGAGCTAGTTTATGAAAGTTGGAAATAAAATAAAAGAATATAGAGAATTAAATAAAATGACTCAAAAAGATATTGCTGAAATACTAAGAGTTGAACCAGCAACAATATCTAAGTATGAAGCAGGAACAATAGAGCCTAGTATAGAGTCATTAAAAAGGCTTGCGGAAACGTTTAATATAACTGTAGATGAATTAATAAAAGATGAAGAAAAATTTGATGTTTCTAAAATTAATGTATTAGAAGTGTTAAGAGAACAAAAAGAGATGGGCTTAAAGGGAAATTTGTATCATAATACACAGATTATGTTCTCGTATAACACAAATCATATTGAGGGAAGTAAGCTGACTGAGGAACAAACAAGATATATTTTTGAGACTAACACTGTTTTATTTGAAGGAGGAACAGTTGCAAGTGTAGATGATATATTAGAAACTGCAAATCATTTTAAATTAGTTGATTATATGCTGGATATAGCAGATCAAAACTTGACAGAGGATATAATCAAAAAATTCCATAAAATTTTAAAAGAAGGAACTATGGATAGTAGAAAAGAATGGTTTAATGTTGGAGATTACAAAAAATTAGCCAACGAAGCAGGAAACATGAAAACATCATCACCTAAGCAAACTCCAAAAGACATGCAAAAACTTATGGAATGGTATAATTCTTTACCAAAAGTAACAATAAAAGAGATAATAGAATTTCATGCTCGATTCGAGAAAATACATCCATTTCAAGATGGAAATGGTAGAGTCGGCAGAATAATTGCATTTAAAGAATGTTTGAAAAACAATATAATTCCATTTATTATTTTAGATAAAGACAAACTATATTACTATAGAGGACTAAAAGAATACCAAAATAAAACAGAAAAAGGATATTTGATTGATACTTGTTTAAATGCACAAGACGAATATACAAAAATGATAGAATATTATTTAAAATAAAAATAAATTCGCCCAAGAGGGACGCCCCTTTTTGGGCGAAAAATTAAGAACTAATTCAAATTTTAAAAATAAGATAAAACTTGCCTTTCGAGGAGCTCAAAAGAGCTTCGAATAAGAGCATTATATCAAATTTTTATAAATTTAAATTAGTTTTTATCATGCACTAAATTGCATAATTTCTTCGCCCCCGAATTGTCCTAATTTGCTTCATACAATTCTTTTATATATAAATCCTTAGTGTCATTAGAACCAACAAATCCAACTGTTGCCTTGTTTCCGTGCACTTCTTGAATCCATACAGGCTGGTCATTGTAATAAATTTCTTTAATGTCTTTATTCTTTAAAATCTCACAAACTCTTTTATTAGTCATAAATTCCTCCCATAATTTAAAAAAATTTAATATAATTATATCCAAATTTGCATAAAATATGATACAATATAAAAATGAAGTACAATATTTTAAAGGAAGGATTGAAACAACAAGATGAAGGTTATAGAAAAATACAAAAATGAGATAGAAAATGCTACAAAAGAGGGAAGAAAGATTATTGCATGTATGTGCAACAATGAGGTTAAATCTTTAAATTATGAGGCAAACGAAATTGATAAGATTGAATTATTAGATACGAGCTCAAAGGATGGACACAGAATTTATATAAGAGGAATTTTGTATATAATGGCAAAGGCTTTAAACGAAGTTTATCCAGAGGCTTTGCTTAGTGTAAATTATCAGTTATCTAGTGCAATGTTTTGCAAAATTGATAACATGGAAATTACAGATGAAATGATCGCAAAGGTTAAAGCTAGAATGCAAGAGATAATTGATCAAAATTTAGAAATAAGAAAAGTTGTTATGACTAAAGAAGAAGCAGAAGAGTTTTATTCTAACGAGAAAACCTTGAGGGGAATTGTTCAAATTGATAATACACAAAAAGAGGGAGTGTCTCTATATTATTGTGAGGATTATTTCAATTATTTCTTTGGAGTAATGCCTGTAACAACAGCATATACAGACGTTTTTGATGTTATTAAATATGGTGATGGTTTCTTAGTTAGATATCCATCTGCAGAAAAGCCAAATGAGCTTACAAATTATAAGAGCAACAAAAAGTTATTATCTACTTTGGAAGAGTATGAAGATATTCACAGAGTACTTCAAATAGATACTTTGTATAAATTAAATAAAGAAATTAAAGAAGGTAGAACTTCGAATGTTATACTACTTTCAGAAGCTTTACATGAGAAGAAAATGGCAAATATTGCAGATGATATTGCAAAAAGAAAAAATGTAAAAATGGTTTTAATAGCTGGTCCATCATCATCTGGAAAGACTACTTTTGCAAAGAGACTGGGTGTTGAACTAAGATTAAATGGCTTAAAACCAGTAACAATTTCGGTTGACAATTATTTTGTGGAAAGAGTAGATAATCCAAAAGACGAAAATGGAGACTATGATTTTGAATGCTTAGAGGCAATAGATTTAGAGCTATTTAATAATCACATAAAAACATTATTAGATGGTGGAACAATAGAGGTACCAACATTTGATTTTAAAGTTGGAACAAAACGTTATAATGGTGAAAAGATGCACCTTGCAGATGACGAAATTCTTGTAATAGAGGGTATCCATTGCTTAAATGATAAACTTACAAGTTCGATTCCAATGGAACAAAAATACAAGATTTACATAAGTGATTTAACAGTTTTAAATATAGATTATTGCAACAGAATATCTACAACAGATACAAGATTGATTAGAAGAATTGTTAGAGATAACAATTTTAGAGGATATAGCGCATTACACACATTAAGAACATGGGCAAGTGTTAATAGGGGAGAAAATAAAAATATATTCCCATACCAAGAAAATTGTGATGTTATGTTCAACTCTTCATTAATATATGAATTAAGTGTGTTGAAAAAACAAGCACTACCATTATTACAAGAAATAACAAATGCAGAACCAGAATATGCAGAAGCAAAGAGATTGGCAGAATTTTTAAAATATTTCGAAGAAGTTGATGAGGGGCTAATACCTCAAAACTCATTATTAAGAGAATTTGTTGGTGGAAGTATATTTGGTGACTAGATAAAATATTTACAATGTGCTTTTAAAATTAATGCTTTCTGCAATATGTTTAAGTCTAGATATTTGCTAACGCGAGTAGAAATATAAAAAGAAAATAAATGATAAGAACAGAAGAAAATAGAATATATAAAATTAATAAAGGATGGAATAAAAATGGCTGGAAATTTTACAGAAATAGACGAAGAATTTACATGTGAAAATTGTGGAAAACATGTGCCAAAGTTAGGCTACTCATGCAGAAACCATTGTCCATATTGCTTGCATTCAAAACATGTAGACGTAAATCCGGGAGATAGGGCAGAAGAATGTCATGGAGATTTAGTTCCAGTAGGAGCTGAAATAGATAGTAAAAAAGGCTATGTAATAATTTTTAAATGTAAAAAATGTGGAAAATTGCGTAGAAACAAAGCAGCAGAAGACGACAACATGGATTTAATAATAAAATTAACAGCAATGCATAATTATTAAAATTTATAATTATTTATAGATAAACTCGCCCAATAGGGACGCCCCTTTTTGGGCGAGTTTTTGTGAAATCTTGAACACATTTTTATTTCCGTCCTCAAAATATATCAAAATATAAATTTCGCCCCAAAAGAGGCGTCCCTATTGGGTGAGTTTTAAATGTCTCTATTTAAATTTCCGTTTGTATATTCTTTGCCTTCTAGTTTATTACCATTTTTCACTGAAGTTACTATATTATTTATTTCCTCTATATTTTCATCAAGTATATTTATTCTGACAGCTGAAATCTTAAAATCATGTGTATCTATCGAAGTTATTTTGCTATTGTAAATTGATGTAACGGTTTGGATATTGTCTGGAATTATTCTGAATTTAAATCCAAGACGATCTTTTATATAGTATTTTGCAGTGCATGAATTATCTGTAACTGACGTATTTAAATTGTCTGATAGACTTGCAAATGTAGAAGATGTACAGTTTTTACATTTCATGTCACACTTTGGATAGCATTTATTGCTTTTCCCAAGTATACAATAAGATGAATTCATTAGCACATTTCTTCCATATGCTATTAATTCTACTGGTAGAGGACTGTTGCTACATAAGTTCTGTAAAATAGATTTATTCAATTCTACAGATGGTGTTACTACATTTATTCCAAGTGATTGAAGTTCTTGAATGCTGTACTCATTAAATATATTCATTGTATAGTTTGCGATAAATGTATATTTTTCATTACCAATATATTTTTTCAAAAGCTCAAAACCAGAAATGTTTGATATTACAAATCCTTTAATTTCATAGTCTGATACGATACTTTCAATATTGTTTAGTAATAAATTTTTGTAGTTTGGTTTTATTATTGTTGGCATATATATGTACAAATCAAATTTTCGCGATAAATTGAATAATAATGTATTGTATTTTTTGCTCAAGAAAAATTTTAAAGGAATGTATATGTTATCAACATTTTCAAGCTGAGTATAATCATATTCTAAATTAATATTTTCTAATAAAATGCTAATTTTCCTTTGAAGTACATTATTAGTATTTTCAACTGAACATTTTCCATCATGTAAAGAAGTAAGAGACACTACCTGCTTAGATGAGTTCTCGTTTCTTCTTTCTAAGAATTTATTCATTATTTTTTCTTGCAACATATTAATTGCTGTTCTACGTGCATTATTTAAAGCACTTATACTAGGAATGTGCAAATTTTCATCTAAATTGATATTCAATTTTTCAAATGTATATGGAGTATTTCCAAGCTTATTTAATTGTTCTGTAATTCTTGTTTCTGTTATTGGCGAATTAATCGAAACTTCTGGTACAATATCAGAAATAAATTCTACAGAAACATTATTATAGAATGGGGCAGTATTCGTTTCTAAAGTTATAGAGATAGGCTTGTCCTTTTTTACAGATACAGAGCAGGTTACAGGAATTTTTTTGTTTTCACAATTTGGAGCAAATGTTTTATCTGTTTGGTCATTTAAAGCTTTGCTAGAAAGTTTATACACTTTTGCTCCAGCTCTAATTTTTCCTTTCATTCGTCCAAGTTTTACAATTTGACCGATTTCTGCATTCTTCAAATTTGTATTTCCTTTTATTAGTTCAGAAATAGTGTAAGTTCCTGTTTCACCGTCAATGCTTATGGTATCTCCGATTCCGACAGGTTGATTTAGCTTTAATGTGATGTGCCCTCTGTTGGCATTGTAGTTTGATATATTTCCTAAATACAATCCCATATTATTTGGCTTGTCTTTGAATATTAACTTTCTGTTTGGCTCTGATAATAAATGTCCGCTAGAGAATCCGCCTCTATTAAACACTTGCTGTAAGTCTAATTTATCTGCTTCATCAACCACGTATTTGTTGCCAGACAAAGCAAGGTCTATATATTTTCTATAAATTCTTGTAACAGTTGCAACATATTCTGGAGTTTTCATTCTGCCTTCAATTTTAAAAGAATTTATACCTAATTTTACTAGAGTAGGCAAGGTGTCTAGAGAACAAAGGTCTCGAGGACTAAGTAAATAGCCTTTATCAAGAACGCTTTCAGTACCGTTTTTATCTTCTAGCAATTCATAGGGAAGTCTACATGGCTGAGCACATTTTCCTCTATTACCAGAACGCCCTCCAACCAAGCTAGAAAATAAACACTGACCAGAGTATGAGATGCAAAGTGCACCATGTACAAATATTTCTAGGTCAACTTTACAATTATTTCTAATATATTCAATCTCGTTAATTGGAACTTCTCTAGATAAAACGACTCTTGAAAATCCAAGTTTCTCAAGTTCTAATACGCCTTCTAGATTATGAACAGACATCTGGGTACTTCCGTGAATTTCCATTCCTGGAAAATGAGTGATTAAATACTTAGCAAGACCAAGGTCCTGAACAATAATTGCATCGACTCCACATTTATAGGCAGATTCGGCAACTTTAATGGCATCGGCAAACTCATCATCTGTAATTAAAGTATTCAATGTTAGATTAGTTTTTACATTTCTTAGTTTACAATATTTTACGACTTCTGCAACTTCTTCCAAAGAAAAATTCTTCGCACTGGCCCTTGCACTAAAACTGTTAGCACCAAAATAAATGCAATCAGCACCATTTTGAACTCCAGCTCTAACACAATCAAAATCACCAGCAGGAACCAATAACTCTGGAACTATATTAATTTCGTTATTCATGTATAAATTTATTCCTCCTTCGAGGTAGAAAGTTAATAAATTTCAACCTCAATTTTACAACTCTATATATTGTAACACACTTTACGAAAAATTCATACTATATTATATAAAACAAAAAAGGAGGAATCTAAAATGCAAGACGACAATAGAGGTGGATGCAACAGTGGAAGTTGCGGATGTGACGAAGGACCAAGAGGAGGATGTGGACGCAATGAAGGTTGTGGATGCGGACCATTTGGTGGACTATTTGGCGGAAACAATTGCGGATGCGGAGATAGCGGAATTTTATTCTTCATAATAATATTCTTACTATTATTTACAAACAACGGATGCTGTGGTGGCAGATAAAACATAAAAAGTATGCTAGACTATAAAAATAGGCTAGCATTTTTTTTTGATATGTGTTACAATAGATTTCGCAAGAGAAAATGCCAATATAGCTCAGTTGGTAGAGCAACGGATTCGTAACCCGTAGGTCAGCAGTTCGATTCTGCTTATTGGCTCCATGCATATTCTAATTATGGTAAATTTACCGTAATTAGATTTTTTCATTTAATTCAAAATTTTTCTTTTCTTCTTCAACAGCACTAATTAATTCTTGCTCTGTTGGCATATGAAGTTTATATTCTGATGAAAATATTGTTTTATTATCTTCGGGAAGAGTATATTTTACAACTGTTTCATTTTTATTAGTTGATAATAATATTCCAATTGTTGAATTTTCATTTTCTTGTTTAATTTCTCTATCATAATAATTAACATACATTTGCATTTGCCCGATATCTTGGTGTGTTACTTTACCAATTTTTAAATCAATTATCACAAAACATCTTAAAAGTCTATTATAAAAAACTAAATCAGGATAAAAATGGTCTTCACCTAATGTTAACCTTACTTGATTTCCAACATAACTAAACCCCTTACCAAGCTCAAGCAAAAACTCTTTTAAATGCTCTAATATGTTTTTCTCTAAGTCACTTTCAAGATAGTTTGTATTCTCCTTTATATCCAAAAATTCTAAAACAAAAGGATCTTTTACTAAATCTTTACTAGTTTTTAAAATTTGTCCTTTTTCAGATAGTTCAAGTACTTTTTCTTTATCAGCTGATAGAGCTAATCTTTCATATAATAAAGAGTCTTTTTGTCTTTGTAATTCACGAACACTCCATTTCGAATTTACACATTCATTCAAATAAAAGTTTCTTTTGGGTTCTTCTTCAATTTTAATTAGTTCTAGGTAATGAGACCAACTTAATTTGGCAGACACTGTCTTCCAAATTGGATATATTAAGTAAAATTTTCTCATAGTCCTTAAGTTTCTGGCAGAAAATCCTTTACCGAACTCATTTGTTAATTTTTGCGATAATTTTTCAAGCACAGCATCACCATAACTTGCTCTTTCATCGCCTTGCTGTATTTCCATAATTGCTTTCCCTATATTCCAATACAAGTTAAGCATTTCAGTATTTACAACACTATATACTTTATTTCTACTATTAATAACTAACTCCTTAATGTTATCAAATATGTTATTAATCTCATCATCATTTTTTAGTAATTCGTTTTCCATAAACTACCTCCGTTCTTTAATCTTAAAAAATATTTATGAAGTGATTATACTATAGATGGCAAAAATTTGCTATATTTACAAAGAAATTGTTTGTTGTTCATTTGAGAAAATGTCTCAAAAATCATGTCTAATTTATTCCAATTTCCTTATTGACATTGAGCATCTTATCCTTTGGAAACCTATTTTTGCTAAAAAGCTGTAAGCGTGATTTTATATAGCTTTTTAGACGCAAAAGCATATCAAAGGATATACTCAAAATCAATAAGTTTTCTAGGCATAAATAAGACATTTTGTCAAATAAAAAGTTAAGACATTTTCATGAATGAATTATACCATTGCTGATTTTTTATGTAAAGAATTGAATATTAGCTTAATATATGCTATAATTATATAGCAGTGATGCTTTGCATCATACCGTATAAGTTAAGGCTTGGTAGTGGCTTTAACAAATTCTAGAATGATAATTTTGGAGGAATGTTTATATGATAAATATAAATTTTTTATTTCCGTGGGAAAAAAGGCGGATTAAAGATGAAATCGCCAAAAAGATAATGGATAAATATAATAAAAAAGTTGTAAAATATGAATTTCACCATGTGGGTGAAGAAAAAGTTTTTTTGTATGTTTATCTTGAGGATGGTAAAATTTTATTCATAACTGCGGAATACTTTGATATTGCGGGAAGTATGACTTTCTGCGAAGATATGTCATTTTAACAGAGAGCTTTCCATTACTACCATGGAAAGCTTTTTAGTATGTGATTATATTAGAAAATGTCATAAAATACGCTAAAACTGCCCATTGAAATTTCCTTAAATTTAATGTATAATAGAAAGGTATGAATACGTTAAATGAAAGGATTTTTTTATGGGATTTTTTGATAAATTAAAAAATGGATTGAATAAGACAAAAACATCTTTTGATGAGAAGATGAATTATATATTTAGTAACTTTAGAAAAGTTGATGAAGATTTACTTGAAGAATTAGAAGAAGCATTAATTATGTCTGATGTTGGAGCTAATACTTCTGCTACAATTATAAATAATTTAAGAGAAAGAGTTAAAAAAGAAAATATTAAAGACGAGCAAGGTGTTAGAGAGGCTCTAAGAAAAGAAATTCAAGAGATTTTTGATGCTACAGATAATACTCTGAAACTAGAAACTAAGCCAGCCGTAATCTTAGTAGTTGGAGTAAACGGAGTTGGAAAGACAACTTCTATTGGAAAAATTGCAAACAGATTAAAGAAAGATGGTAAAAAAGTTGTTGTTGCAGCAGCAGATACATTTAGAGCAGCAGCTGTTGAACAGTTAGAAATCTGGGCAAATAGAGTTGGATGCGATATAGTAAAAAGAGAAGAGGGAGTTGACCCTGCATCAGTTGTATATGATGCAATTAAAATTACTAAAGAGAAAAATGCAGATGTTTTAATTTGCGATACGGCAGGAAGACTTCACAATAAGAAATATTTGATGGACGAGTTAATTAAAATAAAAAAGGTAATAGACAAAGAATTGCCAGATTCATCAGAAGAAGTACTTATGGTGCTTGATGCAACTACTGGTCAAAATGCAATTTCACAGGTTCAGGCTTTTAAAGAAACAGTGGATATTACAGGAATAGTTCTTACAAAGCTTGATGGAACTGCAAAAGGTGGAGCTGTAATAGGAATTGTAAATGAAAACAAAGTGCCTGTAAAATTTATAGGTGTTGGAGAACAAGTTGACGACATGGAAATATTTAATAGCGAAGATTTTGTAAAGGCTTTAATTTAAGGATTGGAGGAATATAGCTTGGAAGAGAAAAAGAAAGAAGTAAAACAAGCAGAAGAAAAAATACCAAAAACTGAAGAAATTAAAGAGAATAAAAAAGAAGAAGCTAAAGAAAAAAAGAACGATAAAAAGCAAGAAAGTAATGAACAAGAAAAATCTAATAATGAAGTAAAAGCAGAGCAACAAGAAGAAACAAAAACAGCACAACAAGCAAAGTCTGCAAATACTGAAACAGAGAGTACTACTAAAAAAAGAAAAACAAGAAAGAAACTTGTTCTAGCTGTTTTAGCAATTGCTTTATTAATTATTTATATAGTTGAAAGAGGCGAATTCTTAGAAATAAAAGAGATTGGCGAAAACTACATCTCTATGTTCTGGCAGAACATGAAGTATAGAGGAATAGCTGCTGTAGTTAATTTCTTGGCAATATTTACATTAACATATACAACAACAACTAAGGTAAAAAGAGGTCTAAAAGTATTTTTTGAAGACGAAAAGAAAGAAATGCCAAAGCTTCCACAAAAATCAATTTCATTTATATTTGCAACATTAGTAACAATTGGAACTACTGGAATGATAGTAGAAAAAGCATTACCATGTTTCTTTAATACACAATTTGTTACAACTGACCCTGCACTAGGCTTAGATATAGGATTTTTCGTGTTTATATTGCCATTCTTAAAATTTATAACTATATATGCATTAGTTGCAATGATTGCAGCAGTAGTATATGCAACTTTGTACTATTTAATAGTGTTTAATATTTGTTTTGATGGAATATCGAGAGAATCGGTAAAAAAGAGTGGACTATTAAATAATGCACTTGGTTATTTAAAAGTAATTATAGTTTTATTTGCAATATTGATGCTTATTGGAACACTTGATATTGGGGTACAAAAATTTATAGTATTAAATAATGATGAATCAGAGAATTATTCAATATTCGGAGCCGGAATTACAGAAACAACAATCGGGTTCTGGGGATATATTGCATTATCTGTAATTATGATAGTTTCAGCATTTAAAGCAATAAAAGAATTCAAAAAAGGAAAAACTAAGAAAGTAATAGGCTCAATACTAGTTGTTCCAGGTTATTTAGTTTCTTTACTTTTAGTAATGCTTGGATTTAATTTAATATTTGTAAATTCAAATGAACTTGATAAGGAAAAGAAATATATCGAAAATAATATAAATAATACAAAAATTGCATATGGAATAAATATAGATGAAGTTACTGTTCAAGATGGTGGAACAATTACTCAAAATGATATTACTGAAAATATTGAAACAATTCAAAATATTCCGATTGCAAATGCGTCAACAGTGCTAAAAGACCTAGAAGGTTCTCAAAAAAATAAAGGATATTATAATTTTAGGTCAACTCAAATTGGATTGTACAATATTTCTGGAAAAGAGAAGTTAGTATATGTAACTCCAAGAGAAATTGCAAGCTCGAAGGGAACATATAATAATAAAACATATGAATATACACATGGATTCGGAGCAATAATAACATCTGCAACATCAACAACAGATTCTGGAAATATAAACCATATTCAAAAAGCATTTGACCAAACTGATGAAGTGCTAAATATAAATGAACCAAGAATTTATTTTGGATTGGAGACAAACGATACAGTTGTAACCAATAGCAATAGCAAGAAAGAGTTTGATTATCCAACAGAAGATGCTTTGAAAAATACAGAGAATGTATATGACGGAGATGCTGGATTAAAGGCAAATTTCTTAGATAGATTAGTTTTAGCAATAAAAGAAAAGGACGCAAAACTAGTATTTTCAGGAAATGTAAAGAGTGATAGTAAAATTTTAACAAACAGAAATATAATTCAAAGAGCAAAGACAATAATGCCATATTTAACATATGATAATGAACCATATATGGTTGTTACAAACGATGGAGAACTTGTTTGGGTGCTTGATGCATATACAACGAGTAACGAATACCCATATTCACAAAGAACAGTTCTAGAGGAAAATGGTATATCGAAAGATGAAATTAATTACATACGAAATTCTGTAAAAGTAATAATAGATGCATATACTGGTGATGTAACATTCTATAGAACAGATAAAACAGATCCGATTGCAATGGTATATGAAAAAATATATCCAGATTTATTCTCTAAAGAAGAGATACCAGAACAAATATCAGACCATTTTGTATACCCAGAATATTTGTATAACATTCAAGCAAAAGTGTTAAAAAGATACCACAACATTCAACCAGATGTATTATACAGGGGAGATGATGTATGGGATATTGCAACACATAATGCAAGTAGCAAAGTTTCATCTACAAAAGGAACTGAAATAAACCCATATTATACAATGGTAAAAACAACAGACAGTACAACATCAAGATTAGGCTTAGTAATACCATTTACACCATATGAAAAACAGAATGTAACAGCATATTTAGTTGGTTCGACTGATGAAAATGGAAACAATGTATTAAAGTTATACAACTATCCAACAGATAGCAATGTTTTAGGACCAATGCAATTAGATACTCAGCTAGGACAGGACGAGACAATTGCAAAGGAAATAGAAAACTTAAATGTTTCAGGAACAAAGCTTTCTAAAGATATAATAATAGTGCCAATAAACAATACTTTATTATATGTAGAACCAATATATCAACAATTTGTGAATGAAACAGATTCATTGCCAGTGCTAAAGAAAGTGGTAGTTGCATCTGGAAATAAAGTTGCAATAGGAAATACGTTTAGCGAAGCACTTTCAAATTTAGTTTCACAATATGCAGTCGATATTGAAATAGAGAACACAGATAGTTTAGATGAGCTTGCAGATTTAATAATAAAAGCAAATAACAATTTAAAAACATCAACACAAAGCAATGATTGGGAACAAATAGGAAAAGACACAAAAAGATTGCAAAATTTGATAAACAGATTAGAAGAAGTGAAAAAAGGAATAGACAAAAAATCAAGAGAAAACGGAAAAAATAATACAACTGCAATAAATGAATTAGTTGATGAAAATGTTACAAATGTAACTGAATAAATAATAGTAAAAAGAGTCATCATAATAGAAAGGTGGCTCTTTTATTATGAAAAAAATAAGATTAAAAGAAAATAAAAAAATAGAAAGATTTAAATGTGATAATTCAAAAATGATGCAACTAGCTATAAATTCTAAAAATTATCACAAGAAAAAATTAGAGGAAGAACTATTAATACAATTAAATAATTTAAACAATACATTAAATAAAAACAAGGTACTGGAATTAATTGAAATTGCAGGTGATTCAAGAAAATATCTTGTTAGAAATTTTATGTCTGGAATATCAAAAGGAATTGGAATAGGAATTGGTTTTTCGATAATTACAGCATTAATAATATATGTAATGCAGAAAATAATAAGGCTGAATATACCGGTGTTAAGCCAGTATATATCAGATATAGTAGAAATAGTGGAGAGGACGAAATAATATAAAAATTTGTTTCCATTTCTTGATTTATGCACTTTTTTGTGTTATAACAAAAGCCATGAAAACAAATTAATACATATAGAAGGAGAAAGTAAAATGGAAGTAAACGAAGAAAAAAGAGCTAAATTTATGGAAAACGCAGGAAAAAGAGTAAATAAAGTAATGCATGACATTCAAATATTAGAGCCAATGGCAAGAAGTAGCGTTTATGATTTTACAAAAGAAGATGTTGAAGAAATGTTTACTGCAATGCAAGATGCATTAGATAGTGCAAAAGAGGAATTTAACAAAAAGTTTGAAGGAAGAGCTAAAGCAGAAAGAAAGATGTTTTCATTTGGAACTAACCCTGTAAGCAAAGAAACAGAAGAAGCAAAGCAAGAAGAAAATAATGTTGCAACTGAAACAGAAAATGTTTAAGCTAATAAAATAATTAAAAATTGATAAAAGCAGAGATGATTTTTAATAAATTATTTCTGCTTTTTACTGTTAAATTAGCGTTTACAAAAAACGGCAAATTGTAACAAAAATGTAACAAAGCATATTCTATTAGAGCCTAAAGGATAACAAAAAAATAAAAAATAAAAAAGCAAAATTGTTGCTTTTGCAACAGAAAAAGTAAAAAGTTGAGGTATAATAATAGTCATAAATTGCAAAGCAATAGATTGAAAAATAATTATAATTTTCAAATCTAAGAAATATTTTTGGGGAAGGAATGTGTGTTAACAATGAAAGTAATAAAAAGAGATGGAACAATAGTTGAGTACAATGCTGAAAAGATTAGAACTGCAATAAAAAAAGCAAATAATGAAGTTTCAAAAAAACAAAAAGCTACAGACGAAGAAATTGATGAAATAATAAGATATATAGAGGATTTAAGAAAATCTAGAATATTAGTTGAAGACATTCAAGATATAATCGAGCAAAAGCTTATGGAAATAGGAAGATATGAGCTTGCTAAACAATATATTACATATCGTTACACAAGAGCTCTTGTTAGAAAGGCTAATACAACAGACCAAACTATTAAAGAATTAATTGACGGAGAAAGTGAATATTGGAATAACGAAAATGCAAACAAAAACGCAAGAGTCGTTACAACACAAAGAGATTATTTAGCTGGAATAACAAGTACAGATATAACAAGAAGATTTTTACTTCCAGATGATGTTGTAAAAGCTCATGATGAAGGAATTATACATTTCCACGATGCCGATTATTTTGCACAAAATGCTTTAACAAACTGCGAACTAATAAACCTAGAGGATATGCTTCAAAATGGTACTATAATGAATGGTGTTATGATTGAAAAGCCTCACAGATTTATTACAGCATGTACAATTGCAACACAAATAATACTTGCTGTTACATCTTCTACATATGGTGGTGCTACTGTTTCACTTGCACATTTGGCTCCATTTGTAAGAAGTAGCTATGAAAAATATTACAAAAAATATAAAGAAAATGGATTAAGCAAAGAACAATGCGAGAAGTTTGCAAAAGAAGATACTAAAAAAGAAGTTGCTGATGGTGTTCAAACATTCAACTATCAAGTAAACTCAATGACCAATACAAATGGCCAGGCTCCATTCTTATCTGTTTGTATGTATTTAGGAGAAACAGACGAGTATAAAGAAGAATTAGCAATGATAATAGAAGAATTCCTAAACCAAAGAATATTAGGATTCAAAAATGAAAAAGGTGTATATATTACACCAGCTTTCCCAAAACTTCTTTATGTGTTAGAGGAAGATAATATACATGAGAACAGCAAATACTGGTATTTGACAGAACTTGCAGCAAAATGTACAGCAAAAAGAATGGTTCCAGATTATATATCAGAGAAAATAATGAAGCAAATGAAAGTAGATGCAAATGGAGATGGACAATGTTATCCATGTATGGGTTGCCGTTCATTCTTAACTCCTTATATAGACCCAGTTACAAAGAAGCCAAAATATTATGGTAGATTTAATCAAGGTGTTGTAACGATTAACTTAGTTGATGTTGCTTTATCATCAGGAAAGGATTTAAAAAAATTCTGGAAAATATATGATGAAAGACTTGAACTTTGCCATAAGGCTCTACAAGTAAGACACGAAAGACTTGCAAAAGCAACAAGTGATATTGCCCCAATACTATGGCAACATGGAGCATTTGCAAGATTACCAAAGGGTGCAAGCATTCACCCATTATTACATGGTGGATATTCTACAATATCTTTAGGATATGCAGGATTATACGAATGTGTTAAATATATGACAGGCAAGAGCCATACAGATAATGGTGACGGAAAAGATTTTGCCATAGAAGTAATGAAGAAAATGAATGAAAAATGTGCAGAATGGAAAGAAGCAGAAGACATAGATTACAGTGTTTATGGTACACCAATTGAGTCTACAACATATAAATTTGCAAAGTGTCTACAAAAGAGATTCGGAAAAATAAAGGGAATAACAGACAAAAATTATATAACAAATTCATACCATGTTCCAGTATTTGAAGAAATAGATGCGTTCTCTAAGTTAAAACTAGAAAGTGAATTCCAAAGACTAAGCCCAGGAGGAGCTATATCTTATGTAGAAACTCCAAACTTACAAAACAACTTGGAAGTAGTACTTCAAATAATGAAATTTATTTATGACAACATCATGTATGCAGAGTTAAACACAAAATCTGATTATTGCCAAAAATGTGGATATACAGGCGAAATACTAATAGATGACAATCTAGAATGGTATTGCCCAAACTGTGGAAACAGAGACCACAACACATTAAATGTCGCAAGAAGAACTTGTGGATATATAGGAAGCAACTTCTGGAACAAAGGAAGAACTCAAGAAATAAAAGAAAGAGTACTTCACATAGATAATAAAGATTATGTTGAAGAAGATGAATGCAAATGTGGATGCGAAAAACATGAGCATAGTGAAGAAAAAGAAGCTGTAACATCAAAATAGATAATATTAGAATTGGTTGTGCGTAGAAATTCAAGCTACGCATAACCATTCTTAAGAATAATGGTTACTGGCATTTAAATACTATAATTTTTAAATATTTTCATTTTGAAAATTACGAATATGGGGGAATAAAAATGAGATATAACAAAATAAGAAAAATGGATATAGCAGATGGACCAGGTGTAAGAGTATCAATATTTATGCAAGGTTGTGCATTTAATTGCCCAAAATGTTTCAACCAAGAAACACACGACTTTGCAGGTGGAAAAGAATTTACACAAAATACAATAAACAAAGTATTAGAATTATGTGATAATCCAAACATAGAAGGCTTATCAATTTTAGGCGGAGAGCCAATGCACCCAAAGAACATAGAAGGAACAAAAGAACTTGCAAAAGCATTCAAAGAAAAATATCCAGAAAAAAACGTATGGGTATGGTCAGGTTACACATTTGAAAAAGACCTAAAAGACAAAGAGGCTTTGAAATACGTAGATGTTTTAGTAGACGGACAATATGTAGATGCACTACACAATCCAACATTAGAATGGAGAGGATCTTCCAACCAAAGAGTAATAAACGTACCAGAAAGCTTAAAAGAAAACAAAACAGTATTAAGAAAAATCGCCCAATAGGGACGCCCCTTTTTGGGCGATTTTTATAGAAAAATATAACATTAATCAATAATTATAAAGCTTTAATTTCTTCTTCACTTAATCCAGTTATTTGACTTATATCTTTTATGTGCATTTGTCCTTTTAGCTTTTTTGCTATTAATGCAATACCTTCAGCTTTACCCTCAGCCTTTCCTTCAGCAATTCCCTCAATTTTTCCTTCTCTTCTTTGTTTTCTTATTTCATTATTAATTATTCTTGAAGCATTTGTCATAATTTCATTACCTCCTTCGATAGTCTCCATTTTTTTATTATTATATAATAGGGTTTACCTATAGGTCAATATTTCTATAAATATAATTTATTGGATTTTACTTCTGAATTAAAAACTTTCGCTATAGCGAATAAAATATCTTTGAAATAATTTAGTAAAATTATATTACTAGTCATATCAAAAATCAAGAAAATTCGTTCGTTAAATTTCGACAAATAAATTTCTATATACCCCTCTATTTACAAATACCATACTGGGGTATATAATAGCGTTTGAAAGTTGAGAAAGGGAGTGATAAAATTATAGAAGATAAAAATTGTTGTCATAAACAAACTCATCGTACAAAGGAAGAAAAAAAGATTGTGAATGATAGACTGAATAGAATTGAAGGGCAAATAAAAGGGATAAAAAAGATGATAGATGAAGATAGATATTGTAATGATGTGTTAATTCAACTATCGGCAGTAGAAAATTCTATAAGAAGCTTGTCAAATCACATATTAGAAAATCATTTATATACATGTGTAAGTGATGATTTAGAAAAAGGAAACTTGGAGATTATAGATGAGCTAACGAGTTTATTTAAAAGGTTTAACAAATAAATTGCCAATAATTGGACAAATTAATAAATATATGGAGGAAATTTAAAATGAAAGAAATTAATTTAAAAGTAGAAGGAATGATGTGCACAGGCTGTGAAAACAGAATTCAAAATGCAGTAAAAAATATGAATGGAATAAAGAGTGTAAAGGCAGACCATACGACTGGAACTGTAAAGATTGAAGCAGAAGATGGAATAGAAGAATCAAAAATAAAAGAAAAAATTGAAAATATAGGATTTGATGTAAAATAGAAGAGGTGAAGTTTTTTGAAAAAGGTTGTTCTTTCTATAGATGGGATGACGTGCAGTGCGTGTTCTAACGGATTGGAGAAATATTTAAATAAACAAAATGGAATTAAAAGTGCAACAGTAAATCTTGTAATGGCAAATGCCCTAATTGAATATGATGAAAATATTTTAAACTTGGAAAAAATTGAAGAATTTGTTGAAGAAGCTGGTTTTAAGAGCCTAGGCATTTATAACGAAAATAGTGAAAAGAAACAAAATAAAAATGAAAAAGTTAAATTTATAATATTTTCTGTTTTAGCAGTGGCTCTTATGTATATTTCTATGGGTCACATGATTGGTCTTCCAAACTTTTCGTTTTTAGATATGCACATGCATCCTTTAATTTATGCTGGAACTTTGCTTGCACTAACGATTGCTTTCGTTGTGTATGGATTTGATATTATTAAAAGTGGCTTTAAAAACTTAATTCATAAGGCTCCAAACATGGATACACTTGTTGCAATGGGTGTTATTACAAGCATTTTGTATAGTATTTATGGAATGTACATGATTGCAAAAGGACATCATGAATATGTAGAAAATTTATATTTTGAGTCTGCTGCAATAGTAATATTTTTCATCAAATTTGGAAGATATATTGATGGAATTAGCAAAGATAAGACGAAAGAAGCAATTCAAAAACTAGTACAAATAACACCTAAAGAAGCGGTTATTAAAGTAAACGGAGAAGAAAAAAAGGTTACAATAGATGAAATAAAAAAAGGTGATATCGTCGTAAGCAAACCTGGTGAAAAGATTGCGGTTGATGGAAAAATAATAACAGGAAAAGCACATCTTGACGAATCTTTTATTACTGGAGAAAGCAAGCCGGCAAGTAAAACAGAAGGAAGCAAGGTAATAGCCGGAAGTATAAATTATGATGGGTATATTGAATATGAAGCCGAAAAAATTGGAAAAGAATCGACTATTTCTGAAATTGTAAGACTCGTAATAGAGGCTACTAACACCAAAGCTCCAATCGCAAAAGTGGCTGATACTGTAAGTGGATATTTTGTGCCAGCAGTTATACTAATTGCAATAATTACATTTATTGCATATCTAATTTTAGGAAACACTGTTTCTATAGCGATAAATGTGTTTGTAACTATATTAGTTGTAGCATGTCCTTGTAGCTTGGGGCTGGCAACTCCACTTGCTATTGTTGTATCTGAAGGCGTGTGTGCCAATAATGGAATACTTGTAAAGAAAAGTGAAATATTAGAAAATGCCGAAAAGACTACGACAGTTGTGTTTGATAAAACAGGAACATTAACATATGGTAAGCTAAAAATAGCACATATAATAAATTATAGTAAAATGCAAGAAAAAGAACTTATGCAAATAGTTGGAAGCTTAGAGAAAAAGTCGACACATCCAATAGGAAAGGCTTTTGAAGATTACTTAAACGAAAATAAAATTGAAACACTCGATGTAAAAGATTTTAAAGATGTAAGTGGCTATGGAATAATTGGAAAGATAGCTGAAAATGAGGTAATATTAGGCAATTCAAAAATATTAGAAAAATATGATATAACAAACAGTCATAAACAAGACGAAGAAAAGCTTGCAAAAGAAGGAAACAGCATAATTTATGTTGTGATAAACAATGAAATTTCAGCAATTATCGGTGTAAACGATATTGTAAGAGAAAATTCAAAAGAAATAATAAGTAAGCTGAATAAAAATAAAATAGAGACTGTAATGTTAACAGGAGATAACACACAAACAGCCGAAAAAATTGCTAAAGAAATAGGCATAACTACAGTAATATCAAATGTTACGCCTCGTGAAAAAACGGAGGTAGTAAAAAAACTGAAAGTAGAAGGCAAATATGTAATGATGTGTGGAGATGGAATAAACGACAGTCCAGCACTTGCAAGCAGTAACATAGGTGTTAGTGTAAATAGTGGAACAGATATAGCAATGGATTCGTCTGACGTAATATTAACCAGAAATGATTTGAACAGCATACTAAATCTAATAAACATCAGTAAAAAAACAATAAGAAACATAAAACAAAATCTATTTTGGGCATTCTTCTATAATAGCTTAATGATACCAATTGCAATGGGATTGTTCAGTAAATGGGGAATAACAATAAACCCAATGATAGCAAGCTTAGCAATGCTAATAAGCAGTTTAACAGTAACATTAAATGCATTAAGACTAAGAAGGCTGGCAAAATAATATAAAAATTAAAATAGTTGGGTTAGAGTAATACAAACCAACTATTTTTTTTCGTTAAGTTATATACTTAATGAATCCTTTTTTGCATTTATTATACCAAAAGAGCAAATAAAATCAAGAGTAATCCTTTATTTTTTTATAATAAAAACATTTAAGAAATTTTTGATTGAGAATATGCTGGAATAAGCTTGATATAAAGAAAGAACAACTTAGCTCTTATCATTAAGTATATAACTTAATAATGAGTTAGGAGGACGAAAAAAATATGAAAACAAAAGAAGTAAGAGGAATTACAATAATTTCGCTAGTAGTAACCATAGTGGTTTTATTAATATTAGCAGGAGTAAGTGTAAGCTTAGTAATTGGAAATAACAATTTATTTGATAAAGCAAAAAGTACGCAAAAGGTGCAAACAATAGCCGGAATAAAAGAAGCATTGGAACTTGAAAAAGCAGATATTCAAGTTGAAGGCAAAACTGTAAATTTAGAAAATTATTTGGAGCAAATAAGTACAGGAAAGAAAAATTATGATTTGAGTTCAACAGAAAAGCTAGATGATAAAAATGCATATATTATAGTTAATGACCAATATAAATTTTTGCTAAAAGACAAGGGAAACGGAGACGTAGAAATAACGTATGAAGGAGTGGCAGTTTCAGGAGATTTAACATTATCTTCATATGAGGAAACATATACATATCCAAATAGTGGAATATTTACAGTAACCAATAACGTTTCGGGAGGAGAACTTTCAGTTGAATCTGATGCACCGAATATTGCAACAGCAAGTCTCAAAAAAAATACAATAACAGTAGTGCCAGGAACAACAGCAGGAAAGGCAAATATTATAGTAAAAAGTGCAACAAATGGAGATTATGCAGAGAACAAAGTAATACATGTAGCAACAGTAGAAAATGGCACAATTAGTTTATCAGTAACACCATATGAAGGAACTTATGATGGACAAGCCCACAATGCAATTACACAAGTAGATGTAAATCCAAGTGATGCAAAATTGGAATATTCATTAGATGGAAATACATATAGTGAAACAATGCCAACAATAACAAATACATCATCATTTACAGTAACAGTAAAAGCAAGCAAAGCAGGATATAAAACACAAACAACAACGGAAACTGTAAAGGTAAATAAGGCAAATGGAAGTTTAACATTATCTTCATACAGTGGCACAATAACATGTCCAAATAGCACTTCATTTACTGCAAGTGGTACTGGAAGCATAAGTGCATGGTCATCAAATACCGGAGTAGCAACAGTAACTGTAAGTGGAAATACCATAATAGTAAAATCAGTTGGTGCAGGAAGTGCTACAATAACTGTAAAGAGTGCAGCGAGTACAAACTATAATGAAAAAACGGCAACATATACAGTAACTGTAAAAAATCCGACATTTACAGAAGGTTTGGGAGTAGGTTATTATGCAGATACAGACGGAGATGGAACGCCAGATGGGATAATTTTTGCAGATTTCAAAAATGGAGGAAGTGGCTCGTGGGGAGGATATTCTTATACAATATCTACTGTAACAGGACTAAAAGAATATTATGTAAGTAAAACAAATTATAATGGCCCATTTGGAACAAAGAACGTATTATCAGCAAGAGGAAGCGGAAATGCAAGGTTTAATGTAATGGCATTAAGTGATTATAATAATAGCGCTACATACACATTTACAAATGCAAAAAGTATAACATCAGGAGATTGGAGGACGCCTACAAAAGAGGATTTGACTATGTTTGCAGGACAATTAGTAATAAAACCTTCAAATTATAGTGGATATGGATTAAAAGCAACATATTGGTCGTCCACTGTTTACAACGGCAGCAGCGGCTATTACGTTACTTTTAATAATGACTTCGACATCTTCATCAGCTTCAACGGCAAATATCCTGTGCGTCTGGCTAGGACTTTCTAATTTTGTAAAAAATTAGAAATAGAAAAATGCGTTATGTAAATAACGCATAGATTCAAACACAGATATATTCATAGAATAGCTGCATGATATAAAGTAAATTTTCATAATAAAATTAGAGTATATTGGAAACTTTATGTGGAGTTTCAGATATACTCTAAAATTTTAATGTGACAACATTAAAGTTGTATCTAGTTAGTTTTATGAGTGTGTTGACAATATTTCTTTTATTTCTTTTTCAGATAAGTTAACTGCTTTTGAAATTTGTTCTATAGGAATATTAAGTTTATGCAAATTTTTTATTATGTTCTCTTTTTCGTTTTCTGCTTGCTGTGCCTCTTTTTTTGCTTCTTCTAACTCTTTTCTTGCTTCTTCTAGTTCTTTTTTCATTTGTAATTGGTCAGCTATTTCAAGTGTTCTATTTAAAACTCTTCGCCTTAATAAGTCATCTTGACTTATTCTATCCAATTCTTCTTTTGCCTCTTTAATATCTTTATTTTCTTCCATTATACGAGATACCTCCTCTTTCTCCGGATTATCTAGAAAAAGCATCCATTGTAATACTTCGTCATTCGGTGTTTTATGGTATGCTTTTACTACTTTAGGTAACTCTATTATAATAATTTCAAAATAATCTGTCAATATAAGATGTAACTCTTCGTTTTCTCTTATTTTCCACGTGGTCTGAGGCTTTTCAAGATTTTTTGTTAATTTGAAATCATCATCTAAAATTATTATTGATATTGTTTTTCTTAAGTCACTGTAAGTATCACCAATCTTTAAATTAGCAGCATACATTTTTGCCCAATAATATACAAATCTCTCGGCTATGTTATCATTTGAAGCAAGTTGTACCTCTATGTCACACTCAGTATTTCCATTTATCACTGCTCTTAAGTCCAGCCTTCCATTTTTATCATCTTTGTTATCGTTTAACAGATCTGTACTTTTATCAAGCTCAAGCTTGTCTATTTTCATCTTCAAAATAGCCTCTAGCATAGCTTGTGTAATCCTTGGTTTTCCTCTTGAAAATAATGCTTTAAACACTACATCATTCTTTGGTTGTAATATGCTTTTCTTTACATTGGGCATATGTAAACCTCCTAGATTTGGAATAATTTTAATTTAGTTATTAAAAGTTTAATCGAATTGTATGTAGAACATTTTGCCAGAATGGCTAATTGAAGAAATCAATGATTTTGATACAAAATAAAAGATAAAAACTTTTAAGAAATAACTGAGTATATTATATATAAATTACGTATAAAGTCAAGGAAAATCATTCGCTATATTTCGACATTTTATAATATTTAGTACATAAAAAGAGAGATTTTTTCTTTAAGTTATATATAAAAGGATATTTTTACCACATAGACAATAAATGGATGGTAAAATGCGTAGAACAACATATCAAAGACCAGATAATCATAAGAATGATTAAAAGATTTCTTAATGCAAGAATAATTGAAAACAGTAAAATGATAGAAAATATGGAAGGCACACCACAAGGCTCTACACTTGATAAAATTAGATATTGATAGAGCAATGAAATGAATTCGAATTATTAGACAACAAGTTTATAATTTGAATTCATTTTTTATATTTTAAATAAAAAACATTGACACTTAATGGGAAGAATGATATTTTATAACTAGTGTAAGTACAGCAGAAAAAGATGTGAGCTGTATTTACAAAATCTGTACAAATGACTGTGAAACATTGTGAGGAGATAAACTGTAGATGAAAATTGAAGATATGATTGTTCTATTGCCTGTATCAATAGTTACAACGGTGCTTAAATTTGCGAGATTTGATTTAAATAGTGAAGACAAAAAATACATTGCAGAAAATCATTTGTATCACTGTGTATCTTCAAAAGATGTTGCAGATAGTATTATTAAATCTGGATATTTAAGACCAGCAACAGGTGCATTAAAAACTTTAAATTCATATGGGCATGCATCAGTTTGCTTGTTTGGAGGAATTCCAAATACAGATAATTTTATGAAAAATTTAAACACAAATTTATATACTGAACCAGATAAGATAATAAATGCGATTGAAATTTGTGTACATGAGGATGAATTAAATAGAAATTACAAGGTAAGAAAAGTAAGTGATGATGCAATCTTATATGAGGGGTATTGCGTTCTGCCACAAGAAAGAACTAGAGCTGTACAACTAGTGATGGATTTGAAAAGAGATGAATACGGAAAGGCAATACTTGGTGATAATGGCAAGCCTATTGGATTTGAAATTAGAAAAAGAACTCTTGATGAGATTAATAGAAGCCCAGATGAATATAGACCTAAACAAGATTATTTGGAATATATAAAAGAAATTCAAAAAGAGTATGGAATGAGTACAAAAGAGGATTTTTTACATTCTTCAATGAATGGTTTAGCATTTATTGGTAGAGTTGGAAATATGGAAGGCAAGGAAATTGTAAGATCAACTAAGAAAAACTTCAAGGGCATATTAGAAGATTGGAAAAATAGTATAAAAAATTTAGTAAAAACAAGAAAACTTGATGAAAATGCTGATGCGAAGATTGAGAGATTGTCAAGAGAAAAGAAATATTTAGAAAAGAAAAATCCTTATGATGATCCTAAGTTTGCTTTAGCTGTTACAACTTTTGGATATGAAGGAATAAGGCAGAGAAATTTAGAAGATACTTTACAAGAGTTTGCAAATAGTGAAAATGGCAAATATTTAAGAGATAAGTTTGAGCAAATTGATATAAACAAAACCCAAGGAAAAGCTAAAATAGCACATGCAGAAAGAACAGCTATGCTAGCAAATGTTATAGGAGCAAATGAAGGGGTATTTGTGGGTGACGATGCAGAAAGAAAAAGAGAAATATTAACATATTCTGCTTTCTATAAAGAATTTGGAAAAAGGCAAAGAAGAAATTTTATAGATTTAGATGGAAATGTACTTAGCAAAACTGATACAAATATTATTTCAATGATTATTGAAGGGCACGAAGCAAATGAAAACAAGATTGAAAAATTACTAAAAAGATATTGTATTCCAGAAGAGGAACAGCCATTGACCAAACAGTTATTAACAGTTGTACGAGATGCAAATGTTTTAGATAGAGCAGGGAGAACAAGGAAAACTCCATTTAGTACAAAAACAGACTTAAAACCAGAGTGCTTAGTGTTAAGGAGCAGTAAAGAATTACTAGATTTTTCATATGGTTTAGATTATTTAAGTAAGAGTGTTGGAAATTTTAGAGACATTTTAAATTATAAAAATAGAGAGCCAGGTCAGCATTATCAAACATTCAAAAGAAGAAGAAAAAAAGAAAGTTTCATGAAGAAATTTTCACAAGGAATAGATGAAGAACAACATATTGAAATAAATAGAGAACACGAAGTTTTAGAAGAAAGTGTTGAATATGAAGATGATGATGGAAGATAATTTATATAATTAAGGAGGAATTTACATGAAAAAGTCGTATATTATTATAGGAGTGGTTGTAGTTGTAATGCTTGCTGCAATAGGAATTTATGCAGTTATAAACAGCAATTCTCAAAGCAAAAAACAATTGGAAGAAAATTCAACAAATATAGAAGGAACAACTAATACAGAAAATTCTGCAAAGGAGAATAAAGACGAAAATATACAAAATAATCAAATAAGCAATGAAAGTGAGGAAAATAATATGTATAGTACAGGAAAACATCATGCTGAAATAGTTGTAAAAAACTATGGAACAATAGCACTAGAATTGGATTCAGATGTTGCACCAATTACAGTAGAAAATTTTGCTAATTTAGTAAATGAGGGATTTTATAATGGATTAACTTTCCATAGAATTATATCAGGATTTATGATTCAAGGAGGAGACCCTCTTGGAAATGGAACTGGAGGAAGTAGTAAAACTATAAAAGGTGAATTTGCTTCTAATGGAGTAAAAAATTCAATTTCTCATGTAAGAGGAACTATTTCAATGGCAAGATCTTCTATGCCAAACAGTGCAAGTTCACAATTCTTTATAGTTCATCAAGATAGCACATTCTTAGACGGAAAATATGCTGCATTTGGAACTGTTACAAGTGGAATGGAAGTTGTTGATAAAATTTGCGCAGACACAGCTGTTGAAGATGATAATGGAACTGTTGCAAAAAATAATCAACCAGTAATTGAAAAAATAACAATAATAGATTAAAAGAGGATAAATTGTATGAACGAAGAAAATGCTCAAGTTATTTATGATTTACTTGATAGAATTAAGGTAACTGATGAAAATAGAGACAGAATGGAAAAAATCAGAAAATTCCTTAGTGAAAGTAAGTTTCAAGAGGCTTTAGATGAATTACAAATATTGCAAATGTCTGGGAATGTAGAATATGAGGATTATGCAGAGGTCAAGGAAAAGGAAAGAAAGATAAAAGAGAGAAAACAGGAAGAAGGTCTAGGATATCCTGTTGAATTAGCCGATACTGAACTTGAAAAGAGATATATTGGTTTGCTTTTAAATGATGTAAAACAGATTTCTGCATATTATTTCTTGTATAAAGATTGTCTATTCCTAGATGAACAGCTATTAGATGTATATAAAACAGTATTGTTTACAGATGGTGAAAAGTATGCACCAGAAATTGCGAAAGAAGGATTTAATTTTGCCAGAACAACTGATGAACTAATAGAATTCAAATATCAAATTCAAGTTGATTATGAAAATTCTAAATTCAAAATGGAAAAGACGTATACTGAGCTTAAAAAATTATTTACACTTAGAAGATGCTGTAGAGAAAATCCTGTAAAACATATACAAAAAGAGATTGCAGACATAAGAAATTACGAATTATATGATAAAATGACTGTTGAAGAAGTTGAAGGAGCTGTTGAACAGGTTACCGCAACAGAAAAATTTAAAAGGTCAGTTTTAAATGATGATTTAACTGGATTTTTGGTAAGAGGTGATAATACTTTAACAAATGGTTTATCTATTCCATTTAAAATTTTATCTAGTGTGTTCAAAGGAATAAGACAAGGTGAAACAATGGCTTTTGCAATGCCATCAAACTCTGGTAAGAGTAGATTTACAATTAACTTGGCAGCATATATTGCCTTGATACATAAAAAGAAAGTTTTATTAATTTCTAATGAGATGTCAGAAGAAAAGATGAAACTATGTCTAATAACAACAATAATAAATAACCCAGAAATACAAGAGCTACACGGTCAACACCTACATAAAACAGAAGGAGAGTTACTAGAGTTCAAGTTTAGACCAGATGACCCTAAAACTGTTAGAGTAGATGAAAATGGATATGTTGTTAAAGAAGAAGATGAAACACAGGCTGAATTTGCAAGAAGACTTTCAAATATATCAACAGAATTTACACAAACAATAAAAGTAACAAATTGGTTTAATAAACAGATAGAAAATTCTATATATTTTATAAATATAACAGATCATACGAATGATGAGTTAAAAAAGGTAATAATGAACTATTATTATAAAGAACATGTTGAATATGTATTTTATGATACACTGAAAACAGATATTGATAATATTGGAAATGGGGAAGAGTTAAAGAAAACGGCAACAATATTATCGAACTTAGCACAGAATTTTAATATGTTTATCGGCTCAACTTTACAACTTGCAGAAACAGTAACTGACCCAATTAACTTAAACATAAACGATTTAGCCGTTAGTAGAACGGTAAAGGAAGTATTAGATACACTTTGTTTATTTAAACAAATACACAAAGAAAATTATAAAAATTATGAATATTCATTAAATGAGGTAGACGATAAATTCTTTAATTTAAAGGATTACGATGACCCTGATGAAAGATACTATGCGTGCGTGGTTGATAAAAACAGAGCAGGTGCCAAACCTAAAGTATTATTCAATCTAAATTTAGCATATAATAGATGGGTAGAGCTTGGATATTTACGATTAAAAGATGCAGAATAATTTTTAACTTCGCCCAAAAGGGACGCTCCTTTTTGGGCGAAGTTTATTATAAAAAGTAATTAAAATTTAAATGTAAAAAGCTTAAATAATAAAGAAGAATAATTAAATGTATTTACAACTAAAGAAGGAGTGAAACAATGAAATACCAATTTGAAGTACCGGGGAAAATAGTAGGAAAGGAAAGACCAAGAGTAAATATGTATACTGGAAGAGTATATACTCCTGGAAAAACAAAAGACTACGAATTTTTAGTACAGCAATATTTTAAAATGAAATATCCAAGATACGAGATGCTAGAAGGAAGGCTTTCAATAAATATAATAGCTTATTTAAAAATTCCTAAAAGCACAAGTAAAGCAAAAGTAGAAGAAATGCTAGAAAATAAAATAAGTCCAACAAAGAAACCAGATGTTGATAACATAGCAAAATCTATACTTGATGCAATGAATAACTTCGTATTCAAAGATGATAATCAAGTAAGCAAAATAAGCGTAGAAAAACGTTTTGCATTAGAAGAAAAAGCAGTGATAGAAGTAGAAGAATATTAAATTGTGAATTATTTGTGAAATTAGCACTCTATTATTGACTTTGCTAAAATAAAGAACTATAATACGTTTTAGTATTAGAAATAGTGTGAAATAATATTAAAATTTTCAGGCTATTACGAAGGGAAGGAATGAATTTTATTATGGAAAACAAGCAATTTAAAGCAGAGTCTAAAAGGTTGTTAGACCTAATGATTAATTCAATTTACACGAATAAAGAGATATTTTTAAGGGAGCTAATTTCAAATGCCAGTGATGCAATTGATAAGTTGTATTATCGTTCTCTTACAGACAAGAATGTAAAGGTTAATAAGGATGATTTATATATAAGGATAACTCCAAACAAGGAAGCACGTACTTTAACTATTGAGGATAATGGTTGTGGTATGAACAAAGAAGAGCTTGAAGAAAACCTTGGAACTATTGCAAAGAGTGGTTCTCTTGCATTTAAAGAGGCTGCTAAGGCAAAGGAAAACGCTGAAAAAGACGATGATGTAAACATTATAGGTCAATTTGGTGTTGGTTTCTATTCTGCATTTATGGTTGCATCTAAGGTAAGAGTTGAGAGTGAATGTTATGGCGCAGAAAAAGCATATGCATGGGAGTCAGAAGGTGCAGAAGGCTACACGATTGATGAGTGCGATAAATCAAACTTTGGAACAAAAATTATCTTAACACTAAAGGCTGATACTGATGACGAAAAATATAGTGATTTTCTTGCTGAATACAAGATTGAGGAATTAATTAGAAAATATTCTGATTACATTCGTTATCCAATCAAGATGGAAGTGGAACACGAGCATGAGGTTGAACAGCCAGAAGGCGAGAAGAAAGAGCCTAAATTCGAAAAAGTAAGACATGACGAAATTTTAAATAGCATGATTCCAATTTGGAAAAAGAATAAATCAGAAGTTTCAGATGAAGATTACAATAATTTTTATCAAGAGAAATTTGGAGATTATCAAAAGCCACTAAAAGTAATTCGTACATCTGTTGAAGGAGACGTAAGCTATACAGCATTATTGTACATTCCTTCACATACACCATATGATTATTACACAAAAGACTTCAAGAGAGGACTTCAATTATATTCAAATGGCGTATTAATAATGGATAAGTGCGAAGATTTACTTCCAGATTGCTATGGTTTTGTAAGAGGATTGGTAGATAGCCCAGATTTATCACTTAACATTTCAAGAGAGATGTTACAACATGATAGACAATTAAAAATAATTGCTAAGAATTTGGATAAGAAAATAAAATCAGAATTATTAGACATGTTGCATAAGAATCGCGAAGATTACGAAAAATTCTTTACAACATTTGGTACAACATTAAAATTTGGGGTTTACAATGATTTTGGATTAAATAAAGATAATCTAAAAGATTTATTAATGTTCCATTCTTCAACAGAAAATAAATTAGTAACACTTGATGAATATGTTGATAGAATAAAAGAGGGTCAAGATAAAATATATTATGCATGTGGAGAAACTGTTGATAAAATAGAATTATTGCCACAGGTTGAAGCAGTAAAGGAAAAAGGCTACGAAATACTTTACTTAACAGAAAATATAGATGAATTTGTTGTACAAGTATTAATGGAGCATAAAGAAAAGAAATTTATAAATGTATGTGCAAACGATGTTGACCTAGACACAGACGAAGAAAAAGAAGCATTGAAAAAAGAAAACGAAGAAAATAAAGACATGTTCACATTAATGAAAGAAACAATAGGGGAAGGTGTGCAAGAAGTAAGATTCACACACAGACTAAAAAATCACCCAGTATGTTTAACAAGCGAAGGTGCGTTATCAGTCGAAATGGAAAAAGTAATAAACTCAATGCCAAACGACCAAAAAGTAAAAGCACAAACAGCCTTAGAAATAAACGACTCACACCCAATAGCTCAAAAAATAAAAGACTTATATGAAAACGACAAAGAAGAGCTAAAGAAATATACACAAGTTTTATATGCACAAGCAAGATTAATAGAAGGATTACCAGTAGAAAATCCAACACAAATAAGTAACTTAATTTGTGAAATAATAGCAAAATAAAATTTTCGCCCAATAGGGACGCCCCTTTTTGGGCGAGAATATTTTAAGACGAAAAGTTGTATAAAAAAATGATATTATTAAAAACAAGGTTGAGCTCGCCTTTTGAGGAGTCCGGAGGAGCTCCGACCAAGAGCGAAATAGCGAAGTTTTTATATAATATCATTTTTTTCTTTTGGGTTGAAAAATTAGTCATTTATTCTTGGATAAAGTCCAATACTTATTAGTCCTGCTATACCAACTAGAACATAAATAATTCTGCTCATTACAGACATGGCTCCGAAAATTGTAGCAACTAGGTCAAAGTTAAATAAACCGATTAATAACCAGTTTATAGCGCCAATTATTACAAGAGTGAGAGCTATATAATAAAGTACTTTCATAACAAACCTCCATAAAAATTATTTTATAATAGTATAAGAAAAAAATAAAAAAATATTCGAAAAAAGTTGAAAATAACATTTCGAATATTTTTTTGAAATTTGGTTATTATATTAGTTAAAAAGTTGAATATTAATTTTGATATCCAAATTTATTCATTTGATGAAGATTAAAATTTATGTAAATATAACATTTTTATAATTAATAAAAAAAGATTTCGCCCCAAAAGGGGTGTCCCTCTTGGGCGAATCTTGGGCGAAGTTGCATGAATATTATTTTTTGAATTGTGAGTTGTACAAGTCTGCATAGAATCCGTTTTGAGCCATTAGCTCTTCGTGATTTCCGTGTTCTATTATGTTTCCTTCGTTCATAACCAATATCATGTCTGCATTTCTAATTGTAGAAAGTCTGTGTGCTATTATGAATGAGGTTCTGCCTTCTGTTAGTTTATCCATGGCTTGTTGTACAAGCTCTTCTGTACGTGTGTCTACACTACTGGTTGCTTCGTCTAGTATTAAGAATGGGGCATTTTTTACCATTCCACGTGCAATTGTAAGCAATTGTTTTTGACCTTGAGATATGCTCTCCGAATCGCCTAATGTGTAGTCTAGTCCACCAGGCAGTGTTTTTATAAATTTGTCTATTCCGACAGTTTTGCAAGCTTTCATTATGTCTTCGTCAGAGACTTCTTTGTTGTATTTTATGTTGTCTCTAATTGTTCCATTAAATAGCCAAGTGTCTTGTAATACCATTATGAACAGATCGTGTATGTTTTCACGAGATAGCTCCTTTGTTGAAACTCCGTCTATTGTAATGTTTCCGTCTGCTATGGTATAGAATTTCATAAGTAGGTTGACCATTGTTGTTTTTCCAGCTCCTGTTGGACCAACTATTGCAACTTTTTGACCTTTTTTTACATCACAGCTGAAATCTTTTATAACTGTCTTTTTGCCATCATAAGAGAATTTTATGTGGTCAAATACAATGTTTCCTTCAACTTTTGCTGGATCAAGATGTTTAGTGATGTTTTTCTGTTCATCCATTTCAGGTTCTTCTAAAAATTCGAAAACTCTTTCTGAAGCAGCAGCTGTTGTCTGTAAGTTTGTCATACCTTGAGCAATTTGTGTTAAAGGCCCTGTGAATAAACGTATGTACATCATGAATGCTACTATAACACCAAATGTGATGCTTCCGTTCATTGTTAAGATTGCACCAACAACACAAACAGCAACATAACTAAAGTTTCCAATAAAGCTCATTATAGGTTGGCTTAAGCCAGATAAGAATCTACTCTTTTTATTACATTCATACACACTTTGGTTTAATTTGTCAAAGGTCTCAGAAGCTTCTTTTTGACCATTGTAAGCATTTACAACATTATGGTTTGAATATATTTCTTCAATATGTCCATTTAATTTTCCAAGTTCAACTTGTCTTGCATTAAAGTATTTTTGAGATTTTGCCATTATAACAAACATTGCAACAAATCCAAGTAGGGAAGATACAATACCTGTTATGGCTAAAATCCAGTTTGTATAGAACATCATTATTATTGAACCTATAAATAATGTTATTGCTCCAACTAGTGTTCCTAAACTTTGGCTTAATGACATAGCAATTGTATCAACATCGTTTGTAACTCTAGATAATAAATCTCCATAGCTGTGTGTATCGAAATATCTAAGTGGAAGCTTATTAATCTTTTTAGATATTTGTGTGCGTAATTTTTGAGCAAATTTATTTGCGACTGTTGCCATTATTATGCCTTGTAAAAAGTCAAATAATGCACTAACAAGATAAATAATAAGAAGGAACAATGCTATAGAATTTATTGTATCAAAGTTCATTCCAGTAATTAATCCATTTGTAATTTCGTTTGTTAAATCACTCAATCTGTTTGGCCCGATTATTGATAAAACAGAGCTAAAGCAAGAAAGTACTAGTGCAGCTATTACTAATGGAAGTAATTTGTTTAAATAATGAACAAGTTTTTTTACTGCTGTTTTTAAATCTTTTGGCTTTTCAGCAGGAGCGTTTCTACCAAAGTTACGTGGCTTTTTCTTGTAATCTTCTTCGTTATCCATTTTCTAGTTCCTCCTTTGATAATTGTGAATATGCAATTTCCTGGTACACTTTGCAATTGCTTAAAAGCTCCTTATGTGTGCCCATTCCAACACATTCTCCATTTTCCAATACTATAATTTTGTCTGCATTTAATATAGTTCCAATTCTTTGTGCAACTATTATATTTGTAGAATCTTTAGTGTAATTTCTTAACTCTTCTCTTAGAGTGTAATCTGTTTTGTAGTCTAATGCACTGAAAGAGTCGTCAAATATATATATTTCTGGATTTCTTGCGATGGCTCTTGCAATAGCAAGTCTTTGCTTTTGACCACCAGATAAGTTTGTTCCACCTTGTGCAACATGAGCTTCATATTTTTCAGGCATCTTTTCAACGAATTCTTCTGCTTGTGCAATTTCTACAGCTTTCTTTATTGTGTCTTCTGAAATTTCACCTTTTCCATTGTCTCCATATGCCACATTGTAGTTAACCGAACCGCTAAACATTACAGCCTTTTGAGGAACATAGCCTAGCTTGTTGTGTAAAAATTCTTGGTTATAGTCTTTTACATCAACACCATCTACTAAAATTGTTCCTTCTGTTGCATCATAAAATCTTGGAATTAAGTTAATCATTGTTGTTTTTCCAGAACCTGTTGAGCCAATTATTGCAACTGTTTCACCTTGATGAGCCGTAAACGATATATTTTTTAATACATAATCATCTCCATCAGGATATTTGAATGAAACATTTTTAAATTCGATTTCGCCTTTTTTATCAGTCTCATCGCTATTTACTTTTCCATCTTTAATAGAAGGCTTTGTATCTAAAACTTCTGCAATTCTTTGAGCAGAAACCTGAGCTCTTGGGTACATTATAAATATCATTGCAAGCATTAAAAACGACATTATAACTTGCATTGCATAACTTGAAAATACTACCATGTCGGCGAAAAGTGGTAATTTATCCATCATACTTGCAGAATCTATTAATCTACTTCCAACAAAATAAATTGAAAGTGTTAAAGTATTCATTACCAAATAAATTACAGGAGACATTGCTGACATGGCTCTTTGGTTAAACATTTGAGTATTTGTAAGTTCTGTGTTTCCAACTTCAAATTTATCTTCTTGATATCCTTCTGCATTGAAAGCTCTTACGACTCTTATACCAGTAAGGTTTTCACGAGTAAGTTCGTTTATATTATCAATCATTTTTTGAACTTTCTTAAACCTTGGAAGTACCAATGCTACAAGAAGAGAAACGCAAGACATTAGAACCAAAACTGCAATTCCAGTAAGTGCACTCCATTGCCAGTTTTTATTTAAAATTTTAATAACTGCCCAAACTGCTGTAATAGGAGATTTAATCAAAAGTTGTAATCCCATAGATATTAGCATTTGAACATTTGTAATGTCATTTGTTGTTCTTGTAATTAAACTGCTAGTAGAAAATTTCTTAATTTCTTGCATACCAAAGTTTTCTACATTTTCAAATAATTTCTTTCTAACATGAAGCGTGAATGATGCAGAAAGTAGGGAAGTTAGGTAACCAACTACAATTGCAGCAATCAAACTACCAAATGCACAAGCAAGCATATATCCGCCTTGCTTTAAAACATCAGACATTTGGCTTCCTTCAGTTTGAACAAGTTTTGTAATTTCAGACATATAATCTGGAAGTTTCAAATCTAGCCAAACTTGAAATATGATTAATAGCAAAGAAATTGCAACTATTAACCAATCTTTTTTAGTGAAGTTTTTTAATAATTTTAACATTTCTTTTTCCTTTCATTTGAATTTTTGTTTGATAGCGGAGGTAATAACTTATCTTCTGTCATCATTTCTCGAATTTAATATTAAAATTAGTCTTAATAAATCTAATATAGATGAAAGCAAACTTGCAATATAAGTCATAGCAGCTGCACTTAAAACTTTTTTAGCTGACTTATTTTCATCATTATAAACAAGATTTAATTCTTCTAATTGAACCAATGCTCTTTTAGAAGCATCAATTTCAACTGGAAGTGTAACTAATTGAAATAACACTGTTGCTAGAAGAATTATTATAGATAATTTAATATATCCAGTCAATCCTCCTACAATAGAAATAAGTAATCCAAAGTATCCTAAATAAGATACAAAATTTACAACAGGAACTAGGGCAGACCTTATCTTGAAAAAAGTATAATTTTCTTTGTCTTGAATAGCATGCCCGCATTCATGTGCTGCAACAGCAAGTGATGCTATTGAAGTTCCATTGTAAATATCTTTAGATAGATTAATAAGTTTTTTTGATGGATTATAATGGTCAGACAAATTTCCCGAAATTTCGTATATAGAGATTTGAGACAATCCATTAGAATCCAATATTTTTCTTGCCACATCTTGACCAGTTAATCCAGCAGAATTTTGAACTTTTCTATATTTAGAATATGTAGTATTTATTTTAATTTGTGCAAATACAACAAGTAAAAATCCAATAACTGTAAGTAAAACTGTAAGTGGAGTCTCATACGTCATTAGCCAATAATTCATAATTAATCACGTTCCTTTCTTTAGGCGTAAAACTAGTGAAAAAAAATAATTGTTTTTCCATGTTTTTATGCAAAATATACAATCAATTATAAAATGGAAACAGTAGTCAAGTCAACAAAAAAATGTGAAAATTGTGTGAAATATTTAGAAAAAATGAATAATTTTTAATTGAAAACAAACAAAAGAAAAACTCCCTCCGAAGAGAGAGTAAAAAGATTTAATCTTTTTTGTTTAGTTGTTTGCCTTAGTCGGCAGACAACCAGCAGTGCCCATCCAAGTAGAGCCTCTAGAGTTGACTATTTTAGCTTCACTGTAATGCCGTGTGGCATGGAATTTATTAGTGAACACACCATTTGAAAAATACCAGCCTTCGGGAAAGTTAAATTGTCTCGGATTAGTATCAGTGACTATGGTTATATCATCTCCATATGTCACAAGGATAATTTTCCCACGGTTAAGGCTTTCAAGAACCCTAACTACTATGCTAAGGGGCAAGTCCGCTGTACGGACTATTTTGCTACTGTTCATTTTTTTCCTCTTTTTATAGGCTAATTAGCCTATTGTTTGTTAGTACTTGTTAATAGGAAGTTTGTACTTTTTCTCAAACCAGTTTGAGAGTTCATCACCATACTTCCAAGACTGAGAAAGAACTTCTACTGCTCGCCACAATGTTACGAAGTCAATGCTGTCCATGTGCCCGGACTTCATTGCATAGTTGGCAATGTCATAAATCGGCTTGTCACACTTGGTCATAAGATACTGCATCCATAATGCAAAACGCTTAGCAAATGGAATTACAGTAATATACAACCCTGCGTCTTCGGGATATTTAAGCAAATTTTCCCAATGTTGCCAAAGTACTTTTTCTTCCGAACTTTTGAAGACAAATTCTGTGGATTCAGAAATTTGATCTATCTTAGTTTGAACCACATATGCACGATAGGTTTTTCTTACAAATGCTTTTTTAGGTAGACCAAACATCAAACAATCACCACGAGGTAATGCTTCTATTGTCCGGATGATTTCACTTCTGGGCAAATTTTGTGCTGCATAATAACCTCCAATAAAATCTTTTTTGGAGTAATGGGTGATTAGGACAATGGTGCCCTTGTAAATAACCCGTAGTCCGATAAAGAGAGTATTAGAAGGAAGCTCAAAGGCTTGAAATAGAACTTTCTTAAAATTTGATTCTTTTTCAAAACAACCTTCAACCAAATTAGAGAGTGTTTCTAACGAGTTCACGGAATATGCGACCAAAGTTGCAATACCATTATGAAACTTGTAAATAAGGCATCTTTCTTTTTTGGGAGAAAAGTCGTTCCAAATTTCCAATACTGGAATAGGGGCAAAATGCTTATGAATTTTGCGAGCATAAATGAACTTTGCTCTTGTAACCATATAAAAAACCTCCTTTTGTATGGTTTACTAACAAAAAATATACGTACTATAAGATTATAACACTAATTTACATAATTATCAACTAGAGAATTATGCAATTTGATATTAAAAGGTGAATATAAAAAATGTGGTGTGAGTCTTATTAAAAACTCACACCATATTGATTAGGGGTTAGTCGATAAAATCTTCGGTTTTGGTTGTTTCTGCAACCACTATGTTATCTGTGGTTTTGTGCAACATATCTTTGCCATTGATGTTCTTATCTTCTTTGGATTTTTTTTCTTCAGATTTTGAAAAACCAAAAAGTAAGTTGAACAAATAAGCAAATCCAAAAGCCTGCCCCAAATTAATCTGAGCTAACTCAACATTTAACAGCCGAGGAAGAATGTTATTCCAAGAATACATTGTAACTCCAACTGCAATAAGAATTGAGAGAATTTCAAATACTATAATGAGCAGTACAAATACAACCTTTGCGATTTTTTTGTTTTGGAATTCTTCAAAGATTTTTTCCTTCTTAAGTTCTTCATATTCCGATTTTGCACGGTTATAGTAATCAGCTCTAAGAGAACCGATTGTATAAGCAAGTACAAATGCCTGAAACATTGTTACTTTCGAGAAGCCGAACATTGTAGTCATAGCTGTATTCCAACACACTCGGAAAATGGCACCCGTTACTACGGCTACAATAGCAAGTGTAACAGTTACGAAAACAACACCTAAGAGAAGGATTGGAATAAAAGCTATTCCAAGACTTATTCCGTCCTGTACTTTCCGCCAACCGTTTTTAGATTTCTCACTCATAAAGATACCTCCTTGTTATTTTTTCAATACGGCTTGTGAGAAAACATATTTTATATAAAATGGCTAAAAGCCATAAAAACAGATTGATTGTATCATCTTTTTTGGTACTTGTCAATTTATTTACATTCAAAACTAGACTCTTCCCATGGCCATTTTGATATAAAACATAATACACTTTTTTAGTTAATATATCTATTTTGAGTTCTAAAGTACATACCTTATTTTTACCGGAAAAGCCATTATAAAAGTCCAAAATGATAATACCAGTATTTTTGTCATATAAAAGTAATGAATTATTCGAAAATTGCATGAAGAGCCCTTATTAATTTCAAAATTTTATTTTTTCCTGATTATAATAATTTCCAAATTCCATTTTTGGTGGAACCAACTCTTTCAATTATACCTTTTTCTTTTAGAATTTTAATATTATATGATATACCATCTCTTGTTAAATTAAGTATTTTAGCCAATTCTACTTGTGTAATGGCAGGATTCTTTTTAATTAAATTTATTATTTTTTCTTGTGTAGTTTTTTGTGTAGTTTCTTGTGCAGTTTCTTGATTAGATGTTAAAATCATTCCAGCTATAGCTTCATTTATAACTTTAAGCATAAATTCAATAAATTCATTTGAATTTCCTACATTATTACAATTCTGAATGGTTGTATAGTATTCTTCTTGATGTTTTTTTATTATGCTTTCTATTGGAATATATTTAAACAAGTCTTTCCAATGTGCAAGTATTGCTGTTTGCCATAACCTTGCGGTTCTTCCATTTCCGTCTGAAAAAGGGTGTATAAATACAAATTCATAATGAAATATAGAAGATAAAATTAGTGGATTAACTTTTTCTTTTACTTTGTTCATCCAATTAAACAAATTATCCATTAATGTTGGAACCATTCTGTGTGGGGGAGCCATAAATATTTGAATATCTCCATCATAAACAGCTTCTCCATGATTTCTAAATTTTCCGCAGTCATCTTCAATTGCGAAAGTTAGTATACCATGTATCTTTTTTAAATCATCTACAGAATATGGATTAACATTGTCAATCTCTTCATAAGCTTTATAAGCATTTTTTACTTCTTGAATATCTTTTTGTTCTCCTATAACTGTTTTCCCATTTATTACAGATTCGACCTGAAACAATGATAATTGATTATTTTCAATAGCTAAAGACGAATGTATTGACTGTATTCTTGTTTTTTTTCTTAATTCTGGAAATATATTTAAGCTTTCAAAATAATTTGCTTCTCCGATTTTTTCCATTATGCTTGTTGCTAAATTTAACATTTTATCGGTTATTGTATATGGTGGGTAATTTATTTCCATTTGAAACCTCCAATTCATATATGTAGTATAACACAAACTTGTTTATTGTAATATCATATATTATTTATTTTATACTAAACATTTATAAAATTTGTATTCTCATTCAATTCTGTTTTATAGGTTGATATAAAACAAAAGAGAAACTGTTCTTATACAGTTTCTCTTTTTGGTGCAGATGGCCGGAATCGAACCGGCACGGTTTATTCAACCGCAGGATTTTAAGTCCTGTGCGTCTACCAGTTCCGCCACATCTGCATATAAGTCACTTAACTGGCTAACAAAATGTATTGTACTACAAAGCATAACCATTTGTCAATAGAAAAAATGAAAAAATACTAAAAAATTTAAAAGTTGAATTAAATAAGCTTTTTTGACAATTAAATTGATAAATATATGTATATTTGCAAAAAAAAGCGAAAAAATAAAAGAGGAGTAAATTTTTAATAAGAAAATGTCGAACGATTTTTAATAAGATTTCCAAAAAATGTGATATTATAAATTACGCAAAATAATAGCTATATTAGGTAGAGCACCGTTTCTAATAATAAACATTCAAGTAAAAATAAATAAAAAAGTTACAATATTCGCCATAGCGAAAGCTAGGTATGATTTAATATTTAAAATTTTTAAGAAGAACCGGTGAAAGAAATATGCATATAGAAATATTAGTAAAAGAGGTGCGCGAACAAAAAGGAATGACAATTTCAGGATTGTCAAGAAAAAGTGGAGTATCAGTTGCGCACATTAGTGATATTGAGAAAGCATTTAAAAGTCCAAGCTTACTTGTAATGGTAAGACTTGCTAGAGCATTAAATGTAGAGATAACAGAATTATATAGGGTGAGATGGTAATGTTAGAAAAATACAACCAAAGTATGCAAGCACTACAATTATATATGAATATAACAAGAATAATTCCTTCTGAAAAAGAATGGAATAGGTTTGCTATGGAAGAAAAACTTTTATCAAGTCAATCTATTCAATATCTTAGTCAGAGTGGATTTAATAAGTTGTGTAGAAAATTGATAAAAATAAGATAGTATAATGGGTTTAATTCCTGAAGCAATGTTATAATTAAAATTAAACGTTTGAAATTTATTATATATATAATAGGAAATACTGCACAGAAAATTTATCAAATAAATTTTTGCATACAAACAAATTTATTGAAAAATTTAATTTTATAGAGAAGTATAAAGGGTAGAGTAAAGACTGAAAATTGAAAATTTTTAGATTTATTCTTAAAATACTAGACTTTTTCATATAAATGCCTTAAAATAAAAAATATCAAAAAGGAAAGAAGGAATTTATATGAATATTTGGCATGATATTGACGAAGAAAGAATAAAAAAAGATGATTTTGTAGCAGTAATTGAAATACCAAAAGGATGTAAAAATAAGTACGAACTTGATAAGAAAACTGGATCATTAAGATTAGATAGAGTACTATATACAGCAACACACTATCCAGCAAATTATGGTTTCATACCAAGAACTTATGCGGGAGATCATGACCCACTTGATGTTCTTGTACTTTGCCAAGAGGAAATTTATCCACTTACATTGGTAGAATGCTATCCTATTGGAGTGCTTAGAATGACTGACTGTGGAGAGGATGACGAAAAGATTATCGCTATACCAAAGAATGACCCATTCTTAAATGAGTATAAAGATATATCTGAAATACCAGCACAAACATCTGCAGAAATTATGCATTTCTTCGAAGTGTATAAACAACTAGAAGGAAAGAAAACAACTGTAGATAAAATGATGGGGAGAGAAGATGCTGAAAGAATAATACAAGATGCTCTGGAAAATTATAAAAAAGAGTTTGAAAATAAATAATTAAGGAGAGAACAATGCTTGAAAAAATAATATTCAACTTGTTTGCATTTACATTATTTATACTCATTTTTATAAAATTTATAAGAAAAAATGATACAACCTATGTTTATTTATTAATTACGCAATTTGTTGGAATTGCTATAAATTTTATAGAGTTAAGTTTGGGTAAAAGCTTTGGTACAATTGTAAAATTAATAATGTATTTATTATCTGTAATATTACCAATCTTTTTCATATGGCTAGAATATAAAAAGAAGATTGATTTTGCAGAAGTATTTTATATAATAGTTGCAAAAGTTACTATATTAATAGGAAAAGAAGATATTGCAAAAAAATATTTACAACAATTAGCAGAAAAATATCCTAATTCAATACAGGGTCATAAATATTTAGCAACAATCTATGAGAAAGAAGAAAAATATGAGCTTGCCTTAGAAGAATATGAAAAAACTTATGAGCTAAATCAAGAAGAAAAGGGAATATATTTAAAAATAGGAAAGCTATATGGTAATATTGGAAGAGAAAAGGAAGCTATTCAAATTTTAGGTGAGCTTCTTAAGAAGAAACCAGATTACTATGAAGCAAGCATGATTTTAGCAGATATATTAAATAGTAAGAAAGAATTTAAAGAAGCTGTTCAAGTCTACATGAATGCATTAAAATATAAACCAGCAGATTATGATTTATATTATAATTTAGGAATGACATATACTTTGTTAAATGATTTTGCAAAGGCGAAGGAATGCTATGAAAAAGCAGCGCAGATAAATAGCGTGTTATATCATGCACGTTATAGCTTGGGTCAAATTAATTTGCTATATGGCGATTTAGAAGAAGCAGAAAAGTATTTCATGGAATGTATAGAAGCGGAAGAAGTGGAATCTGGAGCATATTATTATTTGGCAAGAATTGCAATGATAAAGGGCGAAACTGAAAAAGCAAAGAATTATGCGAATATTGCTATAGAAGAAAATCCAACATTATATGATAAAATGGCTGATGAAAATATATTTATGCCAATAATCGATGAAGTGAATAAACCACGATTAAGTGTGGATGGTAAAAAGAAAACCAAGAAGAGAACATTAAGCAAAAAAGAAATGTTCATAGACCTATATTTAGATAATACTTGTAAGATAGTTGGAAAATTAAATAACAATGATATAGAAATGATGGAAAATGTAAAGAAAACAAAACAGCAAACAATTAATTTAGATAATGAAATAGAGAAAGAATAAGATTATAGAAATATGAAAAATTTTAGGAAAAAGTAAAAGAACAATGTAAAAGTTACATTTATAAAGTAAAGAGATTATAAAAATAGGATTATATTGTGTATTACTTTGCTAATATTAAATATTCATATTTATAATGTAGGAAAATATAATAAAATATAAGGAGAAAAAGAAAATGGAAATATATCAGGCACTTATTTTAGGAATTGTGCAAGGGATAACAGAATTATTACCGATATCTAGTTCTGCACATTTAAATATTATACCATGGATGTTTGGATGGATAAATCAACCAGGCTTTGCAGAAGCTTTTAATGGATTTGACGTTGCACTTCATTTTGGAACATTACTAGCGATAATAATGGTATTTTTTAAGGATTGGATAGAACTTATAAAAGGCGGATTTAAATACGCTGTTAAGAAGGAAAAAACAGTACAAGGAAGAATGTTTTGGTATATTGTTTTAGCAACAATACCAGGAGGAATAATTGGATTTTTATTAGACCATTTTTGCCAAAACATGTTAAATAGACCAATAATAATTGCAATAGCATTAATTGTAATGGGTGTTGTATTGTACTTTGTTGATAAAAATTCTAAGAATAAAGTAAAATATGAAGAAATGACACTAAAACAAACTTTTTTAATTGGATTATCACAAGCACTTGCTTTTATACCAGGAGTATCTCGCTCTGGAGTTACCATTACAACGGCAAGAGCCATGGGTGTAACTAGAGAAGCTGCAACAAAATACTCTTTTTTATTATCAACACCAATAGTTTTTGCTGCAACAACGTTGAAATTTAAAGATTTTGTATTTAGCGTGCCATTTATAATAGGTATATTAGCAAGCTTTTTGGTAGGTTTATTAGTAATAAAATTCTTACTAAAGTATATAAAAAAAGGAAGTTTCAAAATATTTGCGGTATATAGAGTTATATTTGGAATTTTAATAATAGTAGTAGCAATAATAAAAACATTAGTAGCATAAATAATTATAATAGAAGATAGTACTTTATTTTTCAAAAGCTAAAAAATTTGATTAGAAAATAACATGAAATTCTAATTAAAAATTTAAAACTTGAAAAATAAAGTATTATTTTTTATGGCTGGATTAAAAATACATGTTATTATTTTGTTAAAAATTTCAGAAATATTACAATATTACATTTTAATTACTATTCACTCATATATGTTGACTTTTTCTTAAAAAAAGATAAAATATTAATGAATGAATTATAATTTATATTTTATTGTATTTTTTTGATGAAAATTGTAAAACATAAATATAGAAAAAATAAGTGAAAGGAATCGGGATGGCTAGTTGTTTAGGAATATATATAGATAGCAATATAATAAAATATGCGAAAATAACTAAAGAAAAAGATGACTTAAAGGTTGATGCCTTCGGAATAAAAATATATTCTGATTTATTACAAACAATTGACCAAATAGTATCTGAGACCTTTAGCTTTAAAGACCCAATAAGTGTAAATATTACAGACGAAATGTACAATTATTTTTATATGTCAGATTTATTGAATAAAAAAGATTTGGCAAAGGCAATTGAAACTGAGTTTGAGTCTTTATGTACAGAAAAACAATACAATCCAAATGCACTTGAAGCAAGATATGCACTTGTTAACGACCAAAATGATAAAACAAAGATAAAAGTAATCCATGTTTCTGAAAACAAAATGAAAATAAATCAAGTGATACAAAATTTTGATGGTAAGAAATTACAGAGCATAACACCAATTGCATTAACGATTCCAAATATTGCACAGACAAATGAAAAGGAAAATGTATTAATAGTAAACATTGAAGATATTACAAATATTACTACATTAGTAGGAAGTAAAATATATGATGTACAAAAGTTAGATGTTGGAGCTCAACAAATACTTGATGAAATAAATAGTAAAGAAAATTCGTATTTAAAGGCATATGAAATATGTAAGAATACAACAATATATACAATGGAGGGACAAGGACTACAACAACAAGAAAACGGTTATTTGAATTATATTGTTCCAAACTTATTTACTATAGCAAGTCAGGTAAAAGATATAATAGGAGCATCTTTAATAAAAATAAATAAAGTTTATATTACTGGAACAGCTTCTGTAATAAATAATATTGATTTGTATTTTGAAGAACTTTTAGATGGAATAAAATGCGAAATATTAAAACCATTCTTTATAGAAGATAGCCCAAAGGTTAATATGAAAGACTATATTGAGGTAAACTCTGCAATATCACTTGCATTGCAAGGACTTGAATATGGACTTGCAAATATGAACTTCAATAAAAAGAATACTTGGAATCAACTTAAAGAAGCCTTAGGATCAGATATTACATTTGGTGGAAAAAAAGGAAAAGACAATGGTAAAAAGAAAATAAATATCAATTTGAATTCACCAAAGGTAAAACAATGGGTTATGCGTGATTTTTTTCGGAGTATTAGTACTATTAGTTGTTTATGGAGGGCTTGCAACGTATATAGACTATGGAATGCAAGAAAAAGAAAAAGAAATTAGTGATACAAAAACTGATATAAATACTCAAATAACATTAATAGATAGAGATAGAGAAAAAATAAATTCAAAAACATCTGAATATACAACACTTACAACAAATTTACAAAATGCATCAGATGCTGCAAATACAAAGAATGCATATAAAAATGTAATTACTACATTCTTAAGTGAGATAATGTATGTTATTCCAAAAGAAGTAGTGCTTACATCAATAGAAAACCCAAGTGCCAGAAAGATTGTAATAAATGCTCAATCAGAAAAATATGAACAATTAGCATATTTTAAAGCTTTATTAAAATCTAAAGGAGTATTAACACCTTCATCTGTTGTATCTTCAGAAGCGACAAAAGAAGGTAACATTGTAAAAATTGTAATAGAAGGAGAGTTGCCATGAAAGACATTTTAATTACAGTAATTTCTATACTTCTAACAGTTGTTATAATTATATGTATGGCAAAGGGACTTACAGTAGGAAGTTTTCGTATATTAAGTATTAGCAATATAAAACAAGAAAGTTTAAATTTAGATAATGAAGTAGATGAATTAAACAATCTTAAAAACGTAACTTATAAAAAGAAAATTGACGATTTACAAACAGCAACTAAAGACCTTACAACAGCTAAGCAAAAATATTTAGATTTAGCAAGTGTAAGTTCAGATGAAGAAATACAAGAAGCAAATCTTGAACAGACATATGCAATGGAATTCTTATGGAATAAAGTTGGGTCATATGCTACAAAAGAGGGTGTTACACTAAAATGGGATGTATCATCAACAGGAGTAAATAACAAGTATACATTGAACTTTACAACTACAGGAAGTTATGTTGGAGTTATAAGCTATATATATGCATTAGAAAATGATTCTGATTTGGCATTTAGGATAGAAAACTTCAAGATGACTGCTAGTGGGGAAAATGTAACAGCAACATTTACAGTAAATAATGTGGCGATAAAAGCTGAAACAGTTTCAGGTTCAAGTAGTGCTACAAGCACAAACACCACAGTACAGTAGGAAAGGAGTAAAAAATGAAGTCAATAATAAAAGAAATATTTATAATATTACTTTTATGCATAGCAGTATGTCTAATTTTTGGAGTTATTTTTTACGACTATATACCAACCAATAAGGTTGTTCCAAGTACTGTAGAAGCATATAAAACATCCAATACAATAAAGGATGAAATAAGTCAAGAAATAGTAGATTATCCAAAACAGAATATAACACGTGAAATAACAGATTCAGACTTAACAATAAAAAAACAAGACAAAAGCTATGAATCTGGAAAAGCAAATCCATTTTCAAACACTACAAGTTCTGCATCGGGTAGTACTACAGAAAATACAACTACACCGTCTGGAAACAATAACACAAACAAGAATCCGGACTCAACAGACCACTATTTTAATAATATTAGTGGAAAATAATTAAATTCGGTTATATTTTTATAAAAAATATATACAAAAAATTTATCAAAGGAGGAATTAAGTATGTTTAAGAAAGAAAGAGGTATCACATTAGTAGCATTAGTTGTAACTATAGTTGTTCTTTTAATATTAGCAGGTGTTTCAATCAGCATGGTATTAGGAAACAATGGTATAGTAACAAAGGCTAAAGAAACTCAAACAGCTCAAGATAAAGCTTATGCTGAAGATGTTATCGAATCAGGCCTTAAAGCTGTACAAATAGAAGTTCTATCAAATACTTTACCAACAGGTAAAACAGCTAATGTTGCTTATGTTGTAGAGAAGATTGATGATCCTGATTTTAAGGTTAAAGCAGATTCTACAGATACTATAACATATACAAAAGGTACATCAACATATGATATAAAAGTTGATATGACTAAGTATATTGTTGATAAAACAGCTAAATAGTTAATACTAAGAATATAAAAAGTTTATATTCATAAAATAAGGTTACCTAAAACATTTGAAAAAACCTTTTTAGGTAACCTTTTTTACATAAAAAGATCAGTTTTATAGGTGGAATGAAAAATTATACCATAAAAATAATTAATAAATTTTAAACTCTAAGTATACAAGGAGAAACATGAACCTACTATTATATATTTACATATTCCTTATAGGAATAACTTTTGGAAGTTTTTTTACACTTGCTGTTTATAGAATACCAAGAGGAGAAGATATAACACATACAAGGTCATATTGCCCAAAATGCAACCATAAATTATCATTCTGGGATATGATACCATTATTTAGTTATATATTCTTAGGAGCAAAGTGCAGATATTGTAAAGAAAAAATACGTCCTAGGTATTTCATACTAGAATTTTGCTCAGGATTGGTATTTGTATTATTTGCACTATCAATAAAGCTTAACATATATACTTTAACAGCACAAACAATAATATATTTTATCTTTGGCTTGCTATATATAGCTGGTCTATTTATCGTGTCTGGAATAGATAAAGAAAAAATAAACATCCAAAATGAAGTAACATTATATCTTACAATAGTAGAAGCAGTGTATATAATATATCTATGTATAGTAGACTCTGCTAGTATTTATAGATATGTCATATACTTATTAACATTAGTAATATTAACTATGGCAAATACCATTTATTATAAGAAGAAAGTAAAGAATAATTATACATTGGATTGTTTAATTTTACTTAATATAATGTTAATATTCACATATGAATGTTGTTCTATATTAACTGTAATATTTACGCTTTTAGCAATGTCTATAAAAGTTTTAATTGATAAAATTAATCAAAAAAGGGCAAACTATAGTAAAACAAATAAAAAGTTACCAATAGGATTTTTCTTATGCGTTACAAACATAATTACTCTAATAACTACAAATTGTATAATTTTTTACAAAGGATAATTTTGGTTGGAATGTAAAGCATACCTTGAGAAAGGAAAACAAAAAAATATGAAAAAAATTATATCAAATAATAAGGGAATAACAGGAATTGATCTAACAATTGGCATTATAGTATTAAGTATATTTTCTGGTGTTATAATTTCACTTATGGTAAACACTTATAGTACAGTAGTAGAAATACGAAAAAGTGCAAATGCAATGGCGTACGCAACAATCATACTAGAAAAAGTTGATGAAAAAAGTTTTGAAAAAGTTAATGATAGTTTTGTTTCATATTTAGAAGCCCTTGGAGAAGTTGATATAAGTGACGATTATAAAGTAGAATTTAGTACTGAGACACTAGAAGATTCATTTAAAAAGGCAATAATTACAGTGAGATATGATGTAAATGGTGAAGAAAAATCAATAACTATTAACAAATTAAAAGTAAAAGAAAAATAATTACATGAACATCTGAAGGAGAAATGTGAGAAAATGACCAATAATTGTTTAAAGTCAGAAAAAGGCGTAACATTGTTAACTCTTACTATTTATATTATTGTATTAACAGCCATAGTAGGAATAATGGCTGGAGTAAGTAGTTTGTTTTACAATAACATAGGAATGATGAAAGATGCTGCAGAAAATGCTGGAGATTTTGACACACTAAATAGTTGTTTAATTAGTGATTCAAAGAGTAACAGTGTTGTAGTCGTTGATGAAACCGCAAAAACAATTAAATTTGAAGATGGAACAGAATATAAATACAATGAAACAGAAAAATGCATATATAGAGGAAAATTTAAAGTTGCTTCGAATGTTCAATATTTTTCTGTAACTAACTCAACAAAAACAGTAGATAATTTTCAAAAAAATATACTTTCGGTGAAAATTATTGTTGGTGATTCAACGCAAAATTTAATAAATCAAAAGATAGATTATGTTCTAAGATATTGGTAAATTATTTATAAAAAGAGTTGAAGGTTAAAAATATTTAATAATTAAAATTTAACCTTGGAAAGGATATTATAAGTATGGATAACAGAAGAACACAGCCAATTGGAATTGAGCTTGTAAAAAGAGGAATTGTTGGTGAAGAAGATATAAATAAGGCATTAGAGTACCAAAAGGAGCACCCTTCAAAAAAAATTGGAGATATATTATATGAATTACATATAGGTAATCCATCAAAACTAATTGCTGCAATAGCAGATATATTAGGTGAAAAACCTATGTTGCTTAGTGCTTCAGATATAAGAATAAATATACCAGAGTATTTACCTATTGATATTGCAAGAAGAAATAAAGCAATACCTTTTGAGGTAAGTAGTGGAAAAATAAAAGTATGTTTTTCTAACACGGCTAACCAGAGAATGCTAGAAAATATGAGGCTTTTGTTTTTAAACAAAGGCTTAATAATGGAGAGATATATTACTTTTGATAGCATTATTGATGAAATTTTAACTTCTATGGAAATTGCTGCAACAGAAAAAATAGATGTTAATGCAGATATATCAGAGCTTGTAAATTCTATAATAAAAAATGGAATGGAAAAAAGAGCGAGTGATATTCATATAGAGCCAGAAGAAAATTCCATAAGAGTAAGATATAGAATTGATGGTGAACTAGTTACAGCTGCAACAATAGAAAAAGATAAGCAAGCGCAATTAATAGGAAGATTAAAGGCAATTTCTAACATGCATCAAGAAAAACAGGAGTCTCAAGATGGTAGAATTTTGCTATATAGTGATTATAATATTCGTGTATCTTCACAGAAAAATGTCTATGGTGAAAAATTTGTTTTAAGACTTTTAAAGAAAAATGCAGATGTTCAGCAAATATTTGAATTAGGATTTCCAAATGATCCAGAGCTTGTAAAAAAATGTTTTAATAAGAGAAACAGCATAGTTTTAATTGCTGCTCCAACTGGAGAAGGTAAAACAACAACATTGTATAGTATTATAGATTTCTTAAATAAACCAGAAATAAATGTTACAACAATTGAAGACCCAGTAGAAATAAGAATTCCAGGGCTAAACCAAATCGAAATTGATACAAAAACATCATTTTCAGATTCTTTAAGAACTGTTTTAAGACAAGATCCAGACATAATTCTTGTTGGAGAAATTCGTGATAGAGAAACAGCAGAAATTGCTATGCAAGCAGGTCAAACAGGACACTACGTTTTATCAACAATACACACAATAGACAGTATAGAGGTTATTACTAGATTAAGAAAAATAGGAGTTTCTGACTATGATATAGCAAGTACACTTGCAACTTCACTTTCTCAAAGATTGGTAAGAAAGGTATGCCCTAAATGTGCAGTAAAAAGAGAGTATACAGAAGAAGAAAAGAATATAATTAATGGAATAGCAAAAAAATACGGAGTCGAATATGATTTCACAGGAAAATACACATATGATACTGTTGGATGTCAATATTGTAACGATAGTGGCTTCTATGGAAGAATTGGTATATTCGAAATATTAGATATGTCTGAAGCTATAAAAGAACTAGTAATAAAAGGTGAGTCAAGCTTGGAAATTAGAAAAAAAGCTATGGAAGAAGGGTATAAGCCTTTAGTAATAGATGGATTCAATAAGATTTTAAATGGATATACAACACTAAAAGAATTAAACTCTAAATTAGTTATATATTAAAATAAAGGTAATATACCAAAAGGAGAGTAACATGGTAGATGTAGATGATATTTTAAAAACAGCGATAGAAAAAGATGCATCAGATGTGCATTTAATAAGTGGAATTAGACCAATGCTAAGAATTGCAAGACATTTAACTCCATACGAAGGATGTGATAATCTTACGCCAGAAGATATGGCAGATATATATGATTATTTCATAAGAGGTAACATAGATAAAGATGCAGTTTTTACACAAACAAAAAAACTAGATTCATCATTTGAGTTTAACGGACTTCGCTTCAGAGTGAACATATCTTTATCTGGAGATGTTCCAGTATTTACATTAAGACTTATAAAAAATGAATTACCAACATTTGATGAACTAGGTGTTCCAGATATAGTAAGAAGAATGATGTACCAACCACAAGGTTTAGTTCTTGTAACTGGTAAGACAAACTCTGGTAAAACAACAACTTTAAATGCACTGATAAATGAAATAAATGAAACACAAAATAAGAAAATACTAACACTTGAAAGCCCAGTAGAATTTAAGCATAAATGTAAACAATCTGTAATAGTACAAAAAGAAGTAGGATATGGACAAGATGTTTTAACATATAAAGACGGTGTAAAAAACTGTTTAAGAGAGGACTGCGATATTCTAGTAATCGGAGAAATTCGTGATAGAGAAACAATGGATGCTGCAATTGAAACAGCAGAAGCAGGTCACTTAGTAATTGGAACATTACACACAAAATCTTGTGCAGAAACAATCGATAGAATGATAAACTTCTACGATATATCAGACCAACAAAGTATAAAATATATGATAGCTTCACTATTAAAATTAGTTACATCACAAAGATTAATTCGTGGAAAAGATGGAAAATTGGTATTAGTTCCAGAAGTTATGGTTGTAGATAATATTATTTCTGGTATAATAAGAAAAGAAAAGCTTAGTGTTTCGGAAATAGAAGATGCAATACAAAGTAACTCTGCTAATGGAAGCATAGGCTTAATAAATTCAATTGCAGAACTATTTGTTGATGATAGAATAACATTAGACCAAGCAAAGGCTCAAATAGAAGAGAAGAACATAGAGATTCTAAATAGAACAATAATGCAATTAAAAATAAAAAGAGGCAACAACGGAAACCATATTGGATATTAGTTTGGATTAAAAAGTATAAATGTTGACTTTTTAGATAATCCTCAAAAATTATATTAGAAAATTAAAACTGAATTTGAACAAAAAAGGAGGTTTGTGATAAAAAATGCCAGAATATGTATATAGAGCCATTACTAGAGAAGGAGTAATAGTAAAAAACAGAGTTGAAAGTGGAAATAAGCAATCACTAATAAAAAGACTAAAAGAAGGCAACTTGACACCAATAGATGTAGTTCAAGTAGGTTATGGAAGAAAAAAAGTAAATACAAAAAAGAAAAATGTAACTGATATAGATGAAATAATGAAAACTGCAAACTCTTCAAGTGTAATACAAGGAAGAGGTAGAAAAAAGCAATCATTTGTGGAAAAAGTAAACCTTGCTATTTCCAAGCAAGAAAAAGTAACCACAAGAGATATAATGGTATTTACGCAAAATTTTTATTTACTAAAAAAAGCAGATTTTAACAATATTCATGCATTAAGCACAATAATAGAGAGTACAGAAAACCTTACATTTAGAGGTGTTTTGGAAGATATATTAGCTGGTCTTGAAGCAGGAGAATATATGTATACAACAATGGAATATTATGAAAATATATTTCCATATATATATATAAATATGATAAAAGTTGGAGAACTTTCAGGTTCCTTAACTCAATCACTTCAACAGGCGGTAAAATACTTAGACACTAGCACAGATACGTCTAAAAAATTAAAGAAAATAATAATTCCAAATGTAATACAATTGGTAGCATTAATAGCATTATTATTTGTAGGAAGCTTATACACAATACCTACAATACAAAATGTGTATGATGAAGTTGGTACAAAAGATACACTACCTGCAATAACAATAGCTTTTTCTAATGTAATAGAATGGATAGCAGTGCATTGGTATGTACCAGTTGGAATAATTGGAGCAATAGCAGCAGTAATAATCGCATATATAAATACTCCAAAAGGAAGATATAACTTTGACTATTTTAAATATACAATGCCTATATTTGGAAAGTTAAACTATACTATGGATTACTCGAGGCTTATGAGAGCAATGTTACTAAACCTAGAAAATGGAATGAGAATTCAAGATGCATTAGATGTCAGCAAAAACGTAGTAAATAACTTTGTTATGAGAGCCATGGTAGAAACATCTATAAATAATATTTTAGTCGGAACATCATGGATAGAACCATTCGAAAAAGCAGGCCTTGGTTCAACAATGATAACCGAGATGTTAAAGGTAGGTATGCAAACAGACTTATCTGCAATGATGCATAAACTTTTGGAATATATGGATATAGATGTAAAAAATACAATGGATAAAATTATGGCTGTATTGCCACAATTAGTATATTCGATAGTTGGTATTTTATTAATATTTGTTGTTGTTGTTGTACTTGTACCTTGTATTCAAGTATATATGGGAACATTCATGTTCTCTGCAGCAGGAGTATAAAAAAACGCCCAATGGGGACGCCCCATTTTGGGCGAATTTTTTTGCATTTTTTAAAATTATATGTTAATATTGTATTGTGAAATTCAAAGGAGACTATTTATGAAATTTGGAATAGATTTAGGTGGAAGCCATGTTGCAATTGGCTTGGTAGATGAAAATAGCGAAATAATAGAAAAAAGAACTTATTATATGAATGATAGAAGAAATGTAAGTTTAGAAGATTATATAGTAAGTTCAATTGTTCACGGAATTAATGAAATATTACAGAGTACAAGATATAACTTATGTCAGATTGAGAGTATTGGAATTGCAACACCTGGAAATCCAAAAGATGGATATATAAAAAATGTTGTGAATTTAGGAATAAAAGAGTTTAATATTACACAAAAATTAAGAGAAACATTTGGAAGTAAAGAACTAAAAATAAATTTACAAAATGATGGAAAATGTGCGGCATTAGCAGAAAAATACAAAGGGTCGCTAAAAGATTATAATGATTGTGTATTTTTGTGCATCGGTACAGGAATTGGCGGAGCTGCTTTCTTTGGAGGTAAATTTATAAGACCTATTCGTAATGCTGGTTTTGAATTTGGACATATGGTAATAAATAAAAATGGAGAACAGTGCAACTGTGGTAATAAAGGTTGTTTTGAAGTGTATTGCTCAAAGAAAAAATTCAAAGAGCAAATGCAAAAAATACTAGGAATTACAGAATATGTTGGTGCTGCAGACTTAACAAAAGCAGTAGAAGAAAATATGAATAATGATGATGTGAAAAATCTATTAGAAGAATATGTTGATAATTTAGCATTAGGAATAGCAAACATAATAAACATATTAGAACCCGAAGCGATAAGTATAGGTGGAAGTATGTCGCATTATGAAAAATTAATATTCGGGAGATTAAAAGAAAAAATTTATAGTGGAGAATATTTATTTAATAAAGAAAATCCACCTAAAATATTAACTGCTCAAGCAGGTAATGATGCGGGGATAGTAGGTGCAACACTTATTAGCTAAAAATGATTATAATTTTGACCGTGTTAAATTCCATTTACAACGAGGTTTCATACACAGTGTATGAGCTATTCAATGTAAACTTATTTTACTTGTCAAAATTTAATTATTTTTTAACTAAAACTGCAAATAGAAGAGAGGAATACGAAAAATGAATGTATATGAAGAAACACAACTAATATTACATAAATATAAAATACAGGCTAATAAAAGTTTGGGACAAAACTTTTTGGTAGATGATAATGTTATAGATGAAATAATACGTAGCTCTAACATAGATAAGCAAGACTTAATAATAGAAATTGGACCAGGACTTGGTGTTTTAACTAATAGACTATTGAAAGAAGCAAATAATGTTATTGCAGTAGAGCTTGATAAAAGAATGGTAAATATATTACAAGATAGATTTATTCTAAATATAAACGACCAAGCTGAAAGTAAATTAGAAATAATAAATGAAGACATATTAAAAATAAATTTGAATGAAATAATTGCAGAAAAAAGAAAACAAACAGAAATAAAAAATGTAAAAATAGTTGCAAATTTGCCATATTATATTAGTACACCTATTATAATGAAATTGTTAGAAAACAGACTAGATATAGATGAAATAATAGTAATGGTGCAGAAAGAAGTAGCAGAAAGGCTAACTGCAAAAACGGGAACAAGGCTTGCAGGAGCAATAACATATGCTGTTGAATACTATTCAGATGCAACAAGTATTATAAAAGTTCCAAAAGAATCATTTGTGCCTAGTCCAAAAGTAGAGTCTGAAGTAATTAAATTAAAAGTTAGAAAAGGTAAAAAAATTCAAGTAAAAGATGAAAAATTACTATTCAATATAATATCAAAAAGCTTTATGCAACGCAGAAAAACACTATCAAATGTGCTAATAAATAACAACATAATGCATAGTAAAGAAGATGTAAAAAATATGTGGAAAGAGCTTGAAATTGATGAAAATGTAAGAGGAGAGAGTTTAACATTAGAACAATTTGGGAAAATTGCAGATTATATTAGTGAGAAAAAATAAAACATAAATATTTAGTTATATTACTAAAAATTAAAAAAATGAAAAAACATGTTATTATGAAAATAATATTGTGAGGAGGTAAAACTAGTAATTTTGGAGGTAATGTCAAAAATAAAAAAGGCCTTTAAAAATAAAACAAAAAATGTTATAATCATAATAGATATGTAAATTTTGAAAAATAAAAAAAGGGAGGAATGCGGTACAAAATGAATCAAATTTTAGTCACTGAAAAGTTATACATAACACCAGAAATAAAACGTAAAAAAAGAATGTATAAAATAAGATTCTTTTTATCCGTTTTCTTAATTTGTGTTTTATTTTCATATTATATATATGCAGAAAATGATAGAAATAAGAGCGAAGAAGTGGCGCATGCAATATTAAGCCAAATAGAAAATACTAACAATACAATTGCTAATGATAATACAACAAAGAACATAGTAAATGATGTATTAGTAATAGCGCTAGATGAACAAGAATCAAATGATGCTGATGGAGAAATTCATGATACACCAAACCAGAATCAATCTTCAGACAATAAGGATTCCCAAGAAGATCCATATGCAGATATGACAGAATCTATTTTATCTATACCTTGTATAGGAATAAGTTATCCAGTACTTTCAGAAACATCAGATGAATTATTAAAAATATCATTAAACAAATACTGGGGCAATGGTCCAAACAAAATAGGAAACTATTGCATAGTAGGCCATAATTATGCAAATGGAAAATTATTTGGTAAGTTAAATCAAATGGAAATAGGAGATATAGCCACTTTAAAAGATTTGGCAACAGGAAAAACAGTTACATATGAGGCTTATAATAAATACATAGTAGATCCAACAGATGTTAGTTGTACTAGCCAGTTAACTAATGGAAAAAAAGAGATGACATTAATCACATGTAAAAATTATGGAACACAAAGATTGATAATAAAATGTAGAGAAGTATAACCGAAAATATTGACTTTTGTAAAATTATTCAATATAATGTAGAAAGAATTAACGAAGGAGGAACAAACATGGCTAAGAAAAACGAAGAAGTAAAAACAGTAGTATGGGTATTTTGGATATTATTAGCAATAATTGGTGTTAGCATGTTATTTGCTGGAATTCAAGGCAGTATACAAGGTAACAATATTGCAACATGTGTAATGTTAATAGTTGTTGGAATAATCCTACTATTCATTGGATTAGTAATGGTATTAGGCAGAGCAAACATAATAACAAATGATATTGAAATGCCAAAGTCTTCAAAAAATGAAGAAAAAAAATAATTACATATAAATAATCGCTGTAGAAATACGGCGATTATTTTTTTGAAATTTTAAATAAAAAATTAGTAAATGAGTAGAAAATGTATAAAAATGAATTGAAACGGGTAATTTTTATGCTTAAGCAAGTTTATCCGTTTTGTTATTTTCATCTTTAAAATTAGAAAGCCCTACTAGATAATCAATGGAAACATTATAATACTTAGCAAGCGTAATTAGGTGAGAAATAGTTATTGTTCTTTTACCACTTTCATATTCAGAGTAATATTGCTGAGAAATACCTAACAGATTTGCAATATCTCTTTGAAACAAATCATTATCTTCACGTAAATCTTTTATTCTTTTAAACTGCACAGCTATTATGTCCTTTCAAATAAATTATTCTTGATGATAACCACATTTTAACAGAAAAAAATATGATAACTTATTTATACATAATATAATGTGTATAAAAGAAGAACGTGAATTTAAATTTGGAATGTGCAAAGAAAACTAAAAGTACAAAAATTGTTACATGATAATAGTTTTTATACCCCAAAACACATGAAATACAGTAGTGTATAACAAAAATATAATTTTAAAAAATTAATTTATATTTTAATATAAGGAAACATAACAAAAAAAGTATTATCGAGTAACAGAAAATATGCAAAAATTTTACTTATTAGTTGAAAAATAGTAAATGAGATGGTAAAATGGAAAGAAATTCTTATCATTCAATAGCAAGAATGAAATATGAGAATACGAAACCAATAGAATTTGTTGATATGGGTTATAAAAAAGAAGAGGAAGAGGCAACAAATACATTTGAGATGCACTTTATAGAATTACCAAAATTTAAACAGAAAAACCCAGATTGCAACACAAAGCTAGAGCAATGGCTATGGTTAATAGACGGAAGCAAGGAGGAGAAAGTAGAAATGTCGGCAAAAGAAAATGAAGAAATAGACAAAACAGTAAAAGAACTAAATAAATTAAGTCAAAATCCAGATGAAGTTGCAAAGTATGAAGAACGTGAATGGAGCATTATGAGATACGATGTCGAGATGAAAACGAACAGAGAACTTGGAGAAAAAGCAGGAGAAAAACGTGGAAGAGAAAATGAAAAAAGGAATGTAGTAAAAAATTTACACAAGCTAAATATTCCAATAGAGAAAATAGCTAAAGCAGTTGAATTAAGTGAAAAAGAAGTGGAAGAAATATTATCTAAGTAATAGAAAAAATAAATAATGTGAAACAAAGAAAATTAACAAATCTATTGAAAAATCATAAAAAAATTGCTACAATATTACAAGAAAAACATGTGGCAGAAGTAAAGATGTAATTTTGATGCATGTCAAGATTATATCTTTTTAAGTTTTGCGTGGAGAGGAGATTAATTTTATGGAGAAGAAAACATTTTACATTACAACACCAATTTATTATCCAAGTGGCAAATTCCATTTAGGAACAGCGTATACAACGGTGCTTGCAGACACAATAAAAAAATATAAACAGCAAAGAGGTTATGATGCACGAATGCTTACTGGTCTTGATGAGCATGGTCAAAAGGTTGAGCAAGTTGCTATTAAAAGGGGATTAACTCCACAACAACATGTTGATGAGATTGCGAAACAGGCAAAAGACTTGTGGAAATTGATGGATGTTCAATATGATGATTTTATTAGAACAACCGAGGAAAGACATACAAAAATTGTAGAGAAGATTTTTGATAAATTCATGGAGCAAGGTGATATTTATAAAGGAGAATATGAGGGCTGGTATTGTATGCCATGCGAAACATATTTTACAGAAACACAGCTAGTCGATGGAAAGTGTCCAGATTGTGGAAGAGAAGTTAAGAAAATGAAAGAAGAATCTTACTTCTTTAATATGAAAAAATATCAAAAGAGATTAGAAGAGTTCTATGAGCAAAATCCAGATTTTATAAAACCAGAGTCTAGAAAGAACGAGCTATTCAATAACTTTATAAAACCAGGACTAGAAGACTTATGTGTTACAAGAACAACATTTGACTGGGGAATAAAAGTACCAAAAGATCCAAAGCATGTAATTTATGTTTGGTTAGATGCACTAACAAACTACATAACAGCATTAGGATATATGTCTGATGATGATACTTTATTTAAGAAATACTGGCCAGCAGACTTGCAAATAGTTGGAAAAGATATAATAAGATTCCATGGAATTTATTGGCCAATTTTCTTAATGGCACTTGGACTACCAACACCAAAGAAATTATATGCACACGGTTTCTTAATGATGAAAGATGGAAAAATGTCTAAATCAAAGGGAAATGTTGTATATCCAGAAATGCTTGTAGAAAGATATGGCTTAGATGCAACTAGATACTTCTTACTAAAAGAATTCCCATATGGACAAGATGCGATATTTACACCAGAGGATTTCGTAAATAAATATAATTTCGATTTATGCAACGATTTAGGAAACTTGCTAAACAGAACTATAGGAATGGTAAATAAATATTTTGGTGGAAATGTGCCAAACTATAAAGGAAGAATAAACGATGTTGATGCAGACTTAGAAGAGACTGTAGCAAGCAAAATTGCAGAATACGAAAACAACATGGAAGACTTACATTTTTCAAATGCAATAGAGTCAATATGGGGAATAATCTCTAGAGCAAATAAATACATAGACGAAACAGCTCCATGGACACTAGCAAAACAAGGAGAGACAGAAAAACTAGAATCAGTAATGAGTCATCTTGTAGAAACTCTAAGAATAGTAGCAATACTAATAAAACCAGAAATGACAGAAACATCAAATAAAATTCTAAGCCAATTAGGAATAAATGAAGAAGCAAGCAAGGAATATGATACAATAAAAGAATTTGGCAAGACAACATCAGACTTAAAGGTAATAGAAAAAGGAGAGCCAATATTCTTAAGACTAGATGCAAATGAAGAAATAGAATACATAAAAAATAAAATGAAAGAATAATTATAGTAAACAATAGAATATAGCATAAATATTTATAGAAAACATATACTTGTTAATAACTTACCTAAAGTTAGGAGGCATGTATATGTTTTTTGTATTCAATAAAAGAAAAATTGGCTCATACTTAATATCGATAGGAACCGTTGCAATACTGTTCTCTATTGCTTTATTCGGAGAACATTTGGGAAACGGAGAAAAAAATGTTATTCCAACTTCAGCATCAAATGTAAATAATTTACCAGTATATAAAGTGGAAACTGAAATAAAAAAGGTAAGTTTAAGTATAAACTGTGGAGAAAATGTAGAGAATATAGATAGTATATTAAATACACTAGCTACAACAAATGCAAAGGCTACATTTTTTATTTCGGGAGAAATTGCAAGTTCAAATGCTGAAATTATAAAAAAGATTGTGCAGAGTGGAAATGAGATTGGTAATTTGTCATATCACTATACAAATTTAAAAAAGAAGAAAACAGCAGATATCAAGGAAGAAATTACAAAAGGTTCTAATGAAATCGAAAAGATAACAGGCCAAAAGGCAAAAGTTTTTAGAGCTCCATATGGTGAATACTCAAGAGAAATAATTCAAATTGCAAGTGAACAAGGGTTATTTACAGTTCAATGGAACATAGATTCATTAGATTATAATGGACTAAATGGTGAAGAAATGTGCGAAAGAATAAACGAAACTTTAGCACCGGGAAGCATAATTTTATTACATAATTCAGCAAAGTATACTGCAGAAAGCATGGAAAAAATAATACAAAACATTCAAAAGCAAGGATATCAGTTAGTGACAACGAGTGAGCTACTTACATTATAGAATTGTTAATAAAGGTTGAAAGAATTAAATTTTGATGAAGATGGCACATACCAGTTAGTATGTAACCGTGTCTGAAATGATATTTGACACAGCCAAAATTGAATTTGTTTTCAATCAAGTCCATAAAAAAGGAGAAAATGCCTTTTATTGAAATAATTACAGATTCTAAGAGCCAAACACAGCTTAATAAAGTAATTACAAAGAAAATGGTAAATGATTGTGATATTTTGTTTATTAAAGATAAGAATATAGAAAACACAAAAAATATAAAACTAGAAACACTGGTATTAAACAGAAGTGTAGAAAATGATGAATTAATGAGCAAAATAATGAAAAATTCTAAGAATTTAATATTGAATTTGGATTTGAACGAAAATTTGCAATATGAAGATTCGTGCAATGTAATTTCATATGGTTATAGCTCGAAGAGTGATATAACTGTGTCTAGCGTTGAAGATGATGAAATACTAATTTGTGTTCAGCACACAATAAAGAGCATGTTTGATAAAGTGATAGAACCACAAGAAATAAAGGTTAATGTAAGAGCAGATATGAATGTGTATAATATAATGATAGTAATTGCACTTTCAAGTTTGTATGCAAACTAAAAATGGACTTTAGCAATAATTTTATATTTTTGCAAAACGAAATCGAGCTCGCCTTTTGAGGAACCAGAAGGAAATCCGACCCCAAGAGCAATGTATTGAAGTTTTAAAAAAATATAAAACTATTGCTGAGTAAGTAAAATTTTATGAAAATTGTATAGCAACATTATTTTTTTAGTGGCATTTTGCCCTCAAAATGGGCATATTTTTGAAAAAAATAAAACAAATTTAACATTTTATGTAGACAAAACCAAAAAATGGTAGTATAATAATAGTTGTAGGTTAGAAAAAAACAAATACTTTAAAAAGTAAGAGGAGGAAATTTAAGTTGGATACAGTATATTCAGAGAACAACCACATTATAATGGTGGGAAAAGTAACAAGTGACAAAAGATTTAGTCATGAGATATATGGAGAAAAATTCTATATATTCGATTTAAGTGTTCCACGTCTAAGTGGAAATTCTGATATTATACCAATCACAATATCAGAAAGATTAATGGTAAACGGAGAGTTACCAATCGGAACAAAAATAACAGTTGAAGGTCAATTTAGATCATACAACAGTTATGGAGAAGGTAAAAACAAATTAGTTCTAACAGTATTTGCAAAAAATGTAACATTGTTAGAAGATCAAGAAAGTGAAGTAGAAGCAAGAAAAGATTTCATATCAAACGAAGTAACATTAATAGGTTATATATGCAAGAAACCAGTTTACAGACAAACACCATTTGGTAGAGAAATAGCAGATATACTATTAGCAGTAAACAGAGCTTATAGTAAGTCAGACTATATACCATGTATTGCTTGGGGAAGAACAGCTAGATTCTGTGAGAACATGGAAGTTGGAACAGAAGTTAAATTAGTAGGAAGAGTTCAATCTAGACAATACGAAAAGAAACATGAAGATGGAACTGTAGAAAATAAAGTTGCATATGAAGTTTCTGTTGGAAGCTTAGAAGTAGTTAATCAAAAAGACGATGGCGAAGCTGAAGAAGCTCCAGTAGAAGAAAATAAAGAGGCTATATAAATAGATAAATTGAACATAAATAAATTCCTTTAAGATAAGAAAGAAGTGTTTTACAGAAATGTAGAGCACTTTTTTCTTTCGCCCAATATGAACGCCCCTTTTTGGGCGAAAAATAAGGTGCATTATATAAAATGCAACCTTATTTTTTAACATCTGGAATTATAACATTCTTCTTTGTGTTTGTATCTTCACTTGGTTTTGCAATATCAAGATTATCGTAAACAGGAGAAATGTTTAAATCATCACCGTTTCCAGAAACGATTTCTATGTTTTTTTCGTCATTATTCATAATTTTTCGCTCCTTAACTAAACTACATATAGAATAGCACAATATTTATAAGAATTCAAGCTAAAAAAATCGACATTTTTTGAAATGAAACTTAAAAGCTAAATGATAAATATAAGCTCTAAAATTCAAGAGTTACTTGTGAATTCAGCATTGACACTCCTCGGATTTGAGGGTATAATATTTACGTAATATAAAACGTAGGAGAAAAGCAAAGAATTATAAGTATTAGTATTAGTATTCTTTAATTAAAGCTGAGCCTGGGAGAAGGGAAATAGTATATATGGAAATAGAAAAACAGAAGGCAATAATAGAAGCTATATTGTTTGCCGCAGGAAGAGTAATAAAAATAAATGAATTAATGGGAATTCTAGAGCTTTCTTCAGATGATGTTGTAACGATAATAGACAGCATGAAGGAAGAGTATAAAAATTCTGATAGAGGAATAGAGATTATAAGAGTGGAAGATGGGTACCAGCTTACTACTAAAAAAGAGATGTATGAGTATTTATATCCAATTTTTGATAAGAGAAGCAAGCCAAATTTAACTCAAGCATCAATGGAAACCCTTGCAATAATTGCATATAATCCAAAGATTACGAGAGCCGAAATAGAGGCAATAAGAGGCGTAAATTCTGATGGAACTATCTACAAATTATTAGAATTTAATTTGATAGAAAATGTTGGAAAGGCAGATTTACCAGGAAGACCAACAATGTATGCAACAACACCAAATTTCTTGAAGATGTTTGGAATGTCTTCTCTAGAAGAATTGCCAGAATTACCAAAATATAAATTAGATGAAAACCAACAGCTTGTAATCGATGATATAATTCCAAGTGAAGATCAATCAACAATAGAGAAAGAAGAAATTGCCAGTGATGAAACAATTTCTGAGGCTCCAATGCCCGAAAGGGAAAATGTAGATGTAATAAAAAACGATAACATATAGACAAAAATAAAAGAATAGTTGTAAAACACAGATTTGTTATTTAAGGAAAGGTTTATGGGAACCTGAAAAACCTAAATTTATTATGTAAGGAGCGTATGGCAAAAAGGTCATACATAAATAAATATGAGATTATCACAAACAGGATTAGGAACTATAAGAGTAAATAATTTGGATAAAAGCTATCCAGCACAAGATATTTTATTACAAACAAACCAATTAGTACAATATGGAACAGGAATTTACGCGTACAACAATGTACCATTAAAATTAAGAGAAAACGTTGAAAGTGTAATTAAGGGAGTTCTAGACAAATACGGCTGTATAGAAATATTGCTTCCAACATTACAACCAGCAAAACTTTGGGAAGAGTCAGGAAGGCTTTCTAAATACATAGAAGAAGGTGTTATGCTTTCTGTTAAAACAGACAAGGGAGACTTTGTAATGGCTCCAACAGCAGAAGAAGCTGTTACAGACTTTGTAAGAGGCAGAATAAGTTCATACAAAAACTTGCCAGTTACACTATATCAAATTGGAGAAAAATACAGAAATGAAATTCGTACAAGAGGATATTTATTAAGGGGAAAAACATTCCCAATGATGGATGCATATAGCTTTGATTTAAATGCAGAAGAATGTGCTAAAACATACCAAAAAATTAGAAAAGCGTACTTAGAAATATTCGAAATATTAGGACTAAATGCAAAACCAGTCGCAGCAGATAGCGGAGCAATGGGGGGAAACTTATCAGAGGAATTTATGTTAGAATCACCAATTGGAGAAGACACAATATTAGTAGACAAGGCAACAGGAGTAGCATTTAATACTGAAATTCTAGAAAGAGAAGATGCGGACGAATACCTAAGAGAAAAATACGGAGTTCAAGATAAAGAAAACGTAGAAGCAAAAAAATCAATCGAATTAGGACACATATTCCAATTAGGAACAAAATACACAGAATCTATGAATGCAAAATACATAGACCAAGACGGAAACGAGCAATTATTATACATGGGATGCTATGGAATTGGTGTAAGCAGAACAGTTGCAACAATTTACGAAGAAAACGTTGTAAATGGAAAAAATGGAGAACCAATGGGAATTTCATTACCAGTAAGTGTTGCACCATACTTGTTACAAATAGTTGCAGTAGACGATAAAAAAGAAGTTGCAGAAAGAATTTATAACAAATTAATGGAAGCAGGAGTTCCAGTTATAATAGACGATAGAGCTCAAGGAATGTTAGGAGCAAAAATAAAAGATTGCTATATGTTTGGAACACCATACATGCTTGTACTTGGAAACAAGGCACAAGAAGGAAACTTCGAAATAGAAAGCACTAAAACAGGAGAAAAGAAAACATTTACAGAAGAAGAATTAATAGAAGAATTTGTAAAAATGAATAATGCAAGAAAATATGTAAAATAAAGACTTCGCCCAATAGGGACGCCCCTTTTTGGGCGAATGATTATATAAAAAGAAAATTTAGACGAATAATAAATAAAAAACAAAATTCATTTCATTAAAAAATACGGTACAAAGCTTTTGAGAAAGTATGCTTGGACTCCTCGAAAGGAAAGCGTAATCTTATTTTAATAAAATGAATTTTGTTTTATTTTTGTGTTAATATATCTAATATTTTAGGATAAATTGTATCTGCATTATTTTGCCAGTTATCGACTATATCTTTTGCTTGTTCTCGAGAACCTGCAAATGTTTTTACTTCAAATACGGTTTCATTATTTTCTACTACTTTACATGTTATAATGTAATGATTTTCGCTAAGTGGGGTGTATTCTGCCACAATAGATTGTTCTTCTTCTGAACTATCTATAATTGGTTTTAAGTTTGTATCTGCCTTTAATTTTATTATTCCAGGAAGCAAATCCAAAGTTAAATCTAAGGTTCTTCTACCACTTTCAGTTACTTGATATAAAGTTTGATCTTCCTTTTGGAAAGAACAAATATATCCAACTTCAATTAAATCTAACATAAATTGTTGAAAATAAAAATAATTCATATTAACAGCTGCTAATACTATTTTATATAATACATCATTGGTTAGTGGTTTATTAGCTTTGTTAAGTGCATACAATATCAAGACTTTGTTCTCGGCTAATGTTTCATCATCTGACGCTAATTTCAAATTAATTCAACTCCATACTAAAATTCGCCATAAATGCAGGCGTTTGATAGATTGTATTATATCATAGAAATGTAGAAAATCAAGAGCTAAAGAAAAATGATTTACTAATTGATTTTAAATAATTACTAGAATTTTGTCGAACGATTGTAATTGATTTTTGCTTTAAATGGTAATATAATTTTATTAAATTTAAAGTTATTTTATAAAAAATTTATTCAAAAATTCGCTATAGCGAAAGAAATTTGTTCTTAAATAATACCCAAGAAGTTATATTTATAAAAAATATTGACCTATAAGTAAAATAATTATATAATAAGGAGGAAGATGATTGAATATAGAAGAAATGTATGTTCCAACTGGATTGAAAACAGTAGATGGAAAAGATATTATGGGTTTTAATGGAGCATTTTATTTGCAAAATAAGGAAAAGATAAATAAAATGCTAAAAAAATATGCAGATATTATAATAGAGGAAGATGAAGAAAAACAAAGAGAAAATAAATATATTTTAAAAGAGAATACAGAAAAATATAGTATAAATAAAAAACATGATAAAATGTTTAAAGAAATATTATCTGACAAAAAGGAAACAGTCGAATTTATAAATAGCTTTTTGCATTTAAATTTAATAGAAGATGACATAGAAAAATACGAAAAAGAATTTAGAACATCGGAGTTTAACAATATAGAAGCAGATATTGTATATAAAATAAAGAATAAAAACGCATTTATATTAATAGAGCATCAGTCAAGTGTAGATATAAAAATGCCATATAGAATATTACGTTACAAATGTGCCATAATAGAGTCTGCAATAGATAAAAAGAGATTTAAAGAACAAGGCTACAAAATTCCTACAGTAATACCAATAGTATTGTATACAGGAAAAAGAAAATGGAAAAAGCTATCAATAAATGATATTGAAGAAACAATAGAAGGATATCAAGAAAATTGGTTGGAGTACACCTTGATAGATGCTAATAAATTTAGCAAAGAAAAATTATTGGAAGATAATCTAATAATTTCTAAAGCAATGCTAATAGAAAAATCTAAAAATAAAGAAGAATTGTATAAAAATATAGAAGATATAATAAATATTCAAAAAGAAAAAAATACTTTTGATAATTTACAATTGGAAAAATTGATAAAGTATGAACTGAGTGAAACAGAAGATAAAAATATAATGAATGAATTTATAGAAAAAATAAAAAATATAGAAGGGAGAGACGGAATTATGACAAATGCATCAAGAATAATTAATAGAGAAATAAGAAAGCAAAGAAAAGCTGGACTCGAACAAGGACTCGAACAAGGACTTGAACAAGGATTCAAACAGGGGATCATTCAAATTGCCAAAAAACTTAAAAGAGAAATGAGCATAAAAGATATAAGTAGAATAACTGGGTTAACTGAACAGGAGATAGAAAATTTATAAAATATAAACAAGAATTAGTAGAAGAGTAAAAACATATTTTCTGTTGGACGATTTTTTATTTAATAAAACTTCTGTACATTAATTTTTAACTATGATATACTTACAATATATTAAAACTTTTGGAGGAAATGTGGAAACATTATACGATATATTGGAAGTAAGCCGAAAAGCATCTAAAGAGGTTATTGAAAAAGCATATAAAACACTGGCAAAAAAATATCACCCAGACTTGCAAACTGCTGAAAATAAAGAGATTGCAGAAAAAAGAATGAAAGAGATTAATGAAGCATATGATGTTTTAAGTGACGAGCAAAAACGCAAAGAATATGATGAAAAACTTGAAGCAGAAGATGAACGCAAAAAACAAGAAGAATATATAAATTATCAGAGTAATTCGGGTACTCAAAATGTAAGATATGAAAGCAATATGCAAACTAGTGATTCAGACAATTCTGGTAATTATTCAAATCCCAATAATTATAGCAATCAAGATTTTGATTGGAGAAAAGCGTATGCAAATTTAAGCAAAAAAGAACAACGTAAGATTATGAAAGAAGTTCAAAAAGAAGCAAATGCAGAATATAGAAAACAATATGAAGATTATTTTAGAAGTTTGGGATATAAAATAAAACATAAATGGACTCTTAAAGATTTTCTAACAATTATACTTGTAATTGGAGTGTTAGTAATAATAGTAGGCGTACTATGGCTAATTCCACCAACGCATGAATATATGATAAATTTATACAATACAAATTTGATAGTAAAGATAATTACAGATATAATAATTGGGATTTTTCAGGGCATTATTAAATTTTTTAAGAATTTTACTACATTTTAAAAGTATATAATATTTATATTAAGTTATAATAGTTATATAAAAGTTAAATTATAGGAGGTCGGGTTGAAAAATAATTACAATTTTGGCTACGTCAAACTTCATTTACAATGCGGTTACATACAGAAAGTATGCGTCCTTGCCTTGTAAATTTGTTTTCCTTGCCAAAATTTAATTCTTTTCCAACCAAATTTGCCTTACAGAAAGGAAAGATTATTTATGGACAGAAAAGTTAGAGTAGTTCAATTTGGAACAGGAAAGATGGCTGTGTACACAATGCGCTATGTGTTTGAAAAAGGAGGAGAAGTTGTTGGAGCAATAGATGTTAATCCTAATGTAATTGGAAAAGATATTGGAACAATAATGGGAAAAACAGAAATTGGTGTTAAAGTTACCGCACTAGAGAATGCAGAAGAGACAATAAGAACTTTAAAACCAGATATTGCAATTGTTACGACAATGAGCTTATTAAATGATGTTAAAGATGCATTGATGCTATGTGCAAAATTAGGTGTAAATGCAATTACTACATGTGAGGAAGCTTTTTTTCCATGGAATTCAAACCCTCAAGTTACAAAAGAAATCGACGATTTAGCAAAACAAACAGGCTGTACAATTACAGGAAGCGGATATCAAGATATATACTGGGGCCAATTAATTACTTCAATAGTAGGTTCTACACAAAGAATAACTAAAATAAAAGGAAGCTCAAGCTACAATGTAGAAGACTATGGAATAGCTTTAGCAAAAGCCCATGGCTCAGGGCTAACACTTGATGAATTTGATAAGCAAGTTGCTTCAGTTGATAGGATAAGTGATGAAGAAAGACAAAAAATAATCGAATCAGGAGAATATCTTCCTTCATATATGTGGAATGTAAATGGATGGTTATGTTCAAAATTAGGATTAACAGTAAAATCTCAAACACAAAAAACAATACCGACAACATATAAAGAGGATATATATTCATCAACATTAGGTACAACAGTAAAAGCAGGAGATGCAACCGGAATGAGTGCTGTTGTAACAACACAGACAGAAGAAGGAATAACAATAGAAAGCGAGTGTATAGGAAAAGTATATTCTCCAGAAGAGTACGACAAAAATGAGTGGACAGTATATGGGGAGCCAGATACAACAATTACAGTTGCAAAACCTGCAACAGTTGAACTAACATGTGCCTCAGTAGTAAACAGAATTCCAGATGTAATTAATGCACAAGCAGGATATGTAACAACAGAAAAATTAGGAGACTTAGAATATAGAGTAAAACCTTTAAATGAATATGTGAAATAAATGAAAAATTTCGCTCAATAGGGACGCCCCTTTTTGGGCGAATATTGATTTCTATTAAGTTATTGTGTATAATATGAAAGAAATTTAATTAGAAAGTTGGAACAATTATGAGAATACGTTTTAAGAAATGGGCAAGACCAGAATTAGAAGCAAGTAAATTTTATATAGATGAACCTGAAAAATACAAAGGTAAGTGGAGAACTTTATTTGAAAATAATAGCCCTTTATATGTAGAACTAGGCTGTGGAAAAGGTGGATTCATATCACAAATTGCGAGCGAAAATCTAAATATTAATTATATTGCAATAGATTTAGTAGATGCTATGCTAGGACTTGCTAAAAGAAATATCGAAGAAGTGTATGCCGAGAAAAATGAAGAGATAAACAATGTATTAATTTCTAGGTATGATATAGATAGAATTTTAAATGTATTTGATGAAAATGATAAAATAGATAGAATATACATAAATTTTTGCAATCCCTGGCCAAGAGGAAAACATCACAAGAAAAGATTAACTCATACAAGACAATTGGAAAAATATAAACAATTTTTAGTAGATGGAGGAAAAATATATTTTAAGACTGATGATGATAATTTGTTTACTGAAAGTTTGATATATTTTAAAGAAGCGGGATTTGAAATTGAAAAAGTAACATATGATTTGGCAAATGAGCAAGATTTCTGGAATGAAGACAGAAATATAGAAACAGAACATGAGAAAATGTTTAAAGAACAGGGAATAAAAATAAAAGCTTTAATTGCAAGAAAATAGAAAAATTAATAAAATAAGAGAAATAATTTTAGTTTTGTGGAAACCAAAATTATTTCTTTTTATTAATATAATATTCAATTTGCAAAAATATATAAAGTTAAAATTATTCCAAATTTTGTTTTACCCAAACTGACACACTTCCGCCGTTTACGTAGAATATTCCATTTCCTTCTTGGTCAACGTAAACCGGTTCTTGCATATTGCCTGTATAATCGTAGAATACTGAGTTAGCAAGATTTTTTCCGACATTCATCTGTAAACATCCGCCATCCGAGTTTGTCATTATTACAACCATTCCAGAATTTTCTCTTTCACGGTCTCCTGTACGAACCCAGCCTATAATGTGTGGGTCGTTAAAATAATCTATTTGTGAACCATATGCAAAATTTTTTCTTGCATATATTAATTTTTCCAACCAGTCTTTTTTAGCTGATACATTTTTAGCTGGAATTCCATAGTAATCTCCATAAAATACACAAGGCAAGCCATCTTTTCTAAGTAAAATTAGAGAATAGGCAAGAGGCTTAAACCAATCATCAATCCAAGATTGCAAAGCTTGCCCAGGTTCTGTATCATGGTTATCTACAAATGTAACTGCTGAATTTGGATTTTCTGCAACTAATGTGTTATTAAAAATTGTTCTCATATCATAAGTTCCATTACTGTGGCAAGCATTAAATAAATTGTAATGAAGCGGAACATCAAATAGTGAAAGGGCATTATTTGTAGTTTTTAAGTAATTTTGTAAAGCCTCAAGATTGCCACTCCAATATTCTCCAACAGTAAATAGAGGTTTTGAAGAAAACTCGCGCAATTCTTCAAGCCAATCTTCAAAGAAAGATGCACGTATATGTTTTACAGCGTCCATTCTGAAACCATCTACATTTGTTGTTTGTAAATACCATTTTCCCCAATTTGTAAGCTCTTCGACAACATCAACATTGTTTAAGTCTACGTCGCAACCCATTAAATAGTCGAAATTTCCATTTTCTTTATCAACCAATTCATCCCAATGTTTGCCATAAAATCTATAAACAGAGTTCTTTTTTGTTTTTTCGTCCCAATCTGTTCCATGAAAATGAGTCCAGTTCCATTTAAAAGAAGAATACATATCATTACGACCTGGAAAAGTGAATTTAGTCCAAGCTGTAATTTCTTTAGGCTCACCAAGAGATTCAGATCTATTTTGTGGATTATCTTCTATTGCAATTACATCTTCAGTTTCGTCTGCTCCCATTTTTTGATTGAATACTATATCTGCTAAAACTTTTATTCCGTAATTGTGCATAGCATTTATTGCAACAAGATATTCAACCTTAGTTCCATACTTTGTAGCAATAGAACCCTTTTGGTCAAATTCGCCTAAATCGTATAAATCATAAACACCATAACCAACATCATCTTTACCGCCATTTCCTTTATATGCTGGTGGAAACCAGACTTGTGTTATTCCAGCTTTTGCAAGATATGGCGCTTCATTTACAGCAGTTTTCCAAAGAGTTCCGTCAGAAGGGAGATACCATTCGAAAAATTGCATCATTGTTTCATTTGTTTTCAAAAAAATCACTCCTAAAATTTTTATTCATGATGTAATTATACCATAAAATTAAAAAAATCGAAGAAAAAAGTGGAAAAAATCGAAAAATATTGTATAATAGATATGGAATATTTTATTTAACAAGAAAAATATAATTAAAGTGAAAGGAAGAATGGATATATGTTTAATTATGAAATTGAAAATAATGAATATGATAACCTTGAGGAATGTGTAAATGAAGTATATGAACTTGCTTCAAAATATGCTATAGATGGGGTTAAAAATAACATTGGAGGTCCATTCGGAGCCGGAATAATTTACGAAAAAGAAAATGGCAAATATATTATTCTGCTAATAGAAAGAAATACAGTAATTGCATCAAAAGATCCGACTGCACATGCAGAAGTAAACGCAATTAGAAGTGCCTGCAAGGCTTTAAATACAAGGTCTTTAGAAAACTGCATTTTAGTTACAACAGCAAAGAGTTGCCCTATGTGTTTATCGGCTGCTTGCTGGGCATATATTAAAACAATATATTATTCACAAAGCTACGATAGTGCTGTTAGTAGTGGTTTTAGAGATGAAGGAATTCAAGAATATATAAAAGGTGAAAACGACATAATAGATGAAGAACAGCTTAAAAATCCATGCTGTGAATACCCTTTTATAGAATGGAATAAGAAACAAGATAGACAGGATTACTAATATGCTTAATAAAATGGTAAATTTATACTATGTACTGGATGAAGTAAGTATATTTTTGAGAGTATAACAAGAAATTTGCACAATAAAAGTCAAACTTTAATAAAGTGAAAACGTGAACAAAAGGAGAATGTTAAATAAGAATGAATATAATTGAAAGTTTAGTTGATAAAGTTAAAAATTTAAATAAAGAAACATTATTAGACATAGCAATTTCTGTAATTGTAATAGCATTGTTTTTTATGATAAGCAATTTGATAAGCTATGTGATAATAAGATTGTTTTCTTTAAAAGAAAAAGATAAGAAGAAAATTAAGCAAAATGCTTTTTATAAGCCTTTAAGTAGAATAATTAAAGTTACTGGAATTTATATTGCTGTTATGTTATTAAATTTATCAACAGAGGCAAATATTACACTAGTCAAATTATATAAAATAGCACTTATTATATGTGTCTCAAATGGTTTGGCAGACATATTTAACCCGAAATCGGTAATATTTGAAAAATTAGAAGAAAAAACAAAATATAGTGGAGATAAGCAATTAAATAATTTTGTTAGCAAAATTGCTAAAGCTGTAATTTATTTTGTGGCAATATATTTGGTATTACTAGAACTAGGATATAATTTAGGAGGTCTAGTAACAGGACTTGGAATATCTAGTGTTATAATTGCGTTTGCTGCGCAAGATATTGCAAAGAATCTATTTGGTGGATTTGCAATAATTACAGACAAGCCTTTCTCTGTTGGAGATTGGATTGAAGTTGGAGATTACTCTGGAACCGTAATAGATATAACTTTTAGAAGTACAAAAATAAAAGCAACTGACAATACTGTAATAACCATAAACAACTCTACAGTGGTTGAAAGCTTTGTTAAAAATTGGGGAAACATAGATAAGAGACGTTACTCAACAACATTAAATTTACCATTAAATACATCAGAAGCAACAGTAAAAAGATTATTGAAAAAAATAGAATTTGCATTAAAAACAAATCCACAGATAGTGCCAGACTCTATACAAGTACATTTTGAAAACATTAAACTTGAAGGAATACAAATATTTATATACTTAAATTCAACTCAGACAGGGTATGACGATTTCGAGGCATTTAAAGATGGTGTAAATTTGGAAATACTAAAAGTATTAGAATCAGAAAATGTAAAACTATCATATCCAGGACAAAATATTTATATTAAAGAAAAACCAATGAATGATACTCAAGACCAGAAATAATTTATTTATAAAATTGAAACATGTCGCACTTAGTTGAAACTATTCAACCAACTCAAAGGACGAATTTCCAGTTTGAATTTATAAAAATGAAATTATTTTGGATATTATGATGGACAAGCTCATATTTTTGCTAAATGTTCATATTTAAGACACAAAGATATTTTAAAATTATAGAGATAAAATATTTTTGGTAAGGAATAGGTTTGAAAAAGTATTACAATTTTGACTATGTCAAGTTTCATTCTTTTTCAAACCGAAACTGTAAGGAGGAACAAATAAAAATGGAAAATGATTGTATTTTAATAGTTGATGATGAGGAGAGAATGAGAAAGCTTATTAAAGATTTCTTAAAACAAAAAAATTATAATACAATGGAAGCTGCTGATGGTGAAGAAGCTTTAAAAGTGTTTTCTGAAAATCAAAATAGAATAAGATTAATATTATTGGATGTAATGATGCCTAAATTAGATGGCTGGTCTGTATTAAGACAGATTAGACAAACTTCTAAAGTGCCAATTATGATGCTTACAGCAAGAGGCGAAGAACAAGATGAATTGTTCGGCTTTGAGTTAGGCGTGGACGAGTATATTTCTAAGCCATTCAGTCCTAAGATACTTGTTGCAAGAGTAGAGGCAATATTAAAAAGAACAGCAGGAGATAATAAAGAAATAAAAGACTATGGTGGAATTCAAATAGACAATCAAGGAAGGACTGTTTCGGTTGATGGAAAGCAAATTGAACTTAGTCTAAGAGAATATGAGTTATTAGTATATTTAGTAGAGAACCAAGGAATCGCATTGTCAAGAGATAAAATATTAAACAATGTATGGAACTATGACTATTATGGAGATTCTAGAACTATAGATAGTCATATAAAAAAGATAAGACACAAGCTAGGAAAAAAAGGCAAATATATAGAAACAATAAGAGGAATTGGATATAAGTTTGAAGTTAAAAAGTAGTAAATCCTTGAAAAATAATTACAATTTTGACTGCGTCAAATATCATTTCAAACGCGGTTACATACACCACGTATGCGCCCTTGCCTTTGAAATTCATTTTCCTTGTCAAAATTTAATTCTTTTCCAAGTAAGTTCGTGCAAAGGAGGAATATAATTAAGAGTGAAAAAAACAAGATTTAAGTCCGTTCGTGTAAAGCTTTTTATTACACTCAGTGTCATAGTAATATTTATTGTTGCACTGCTGGTTATAATGAACAGCATGGTATTAGAGACTTTTTACATGGTTTCTAAAATAAATTCTGTAAAAAAAGAGTACAATAAAATTAACGATATGTATAATAATAATGAAAGTTCAATTCTCTTAAAAATAAGAAATGATGCTCTGGCTAATAATTTTGATATAATGGTAGAAAATGAGGATTATATGCTAGTATTTTCTACTAACGAAAATTTTTCCAATATGATTAGTCAAAATTTAGAGAATAATAGACTGAAATTGTTTGGAAAAAGAGAAAGAGTTTTATATTCGAATAACAATATGGAAATAAAAAAAGTAACGACGTCTAGTCTAAATAGCATATTGTTATCTGGTGAATTAGATAATGGCTATAAAATTTATATTCAAATTCCAATTTCTGCAATAGAGGAGAGCGTTAGAATTTCTAATAATTTGTTGTTGATAATTGGAGTAATTGCTATTGTAATAGCAGGAATTGCAGTTTCGTACGTTTCTAGAAGGTTTACCAACCCAATACTAGAATTGAATGTTATTGCAAATAAGATGTCTAAATTAGATTTTAGCAAAAAATATGAACCAACAGGGTCTAATGATGAGATAGATGAACTTGGAAAAAGTATAAATTTGATGTCTCAAAAGTTGGAAGGAACAATAAAACAACTACGTAGCAGTAATATAGAACTAGAAAGAGACATCGAAGAAAAGTCTAAAATAGATGAAATGAGAAAACAATTTATTTCTGATGTATCACATGAGTTGAAAACGCCGATTGCATTGATACAAGGCTATGCAGAGGGATTAGTTGAAAATGTAAATGCTGATGATGAATCTAGAAAATACTATGCAGAAGTTATTTTAGATGAGTCTAATAAAATGGATAAATTGGTAAGACAACTACTAGAACTTATGAGGCTAGAATATGGAAAAAGAGAGTTTAACAACGACACTTTTAATATATGCGAGCTAATACAGGAAGTAATAAGAAAATGTAATGTTATGCTAGAAGAAAAGGGTATAAAAGAAGTAAGATTTGAAGCAGACAAAAAGGTAAATGTGTATGCTGACGAATTCTACATAGAGCAGGCGTTTACAAACTATTTTACAAATGCAATTAAGCATACAAAAGAAATAAATGGTGAAAAATATATAGAAATAAAATTAAAAGAAGATAAAGAAAAACATAAAGTAAAAATATCGGTATTTAATACAGGAGACACATTGTCAGAAGAAAACCTAGAAAGAATTTGGGGAAGATTTTACAAAGTTGATGAATCTAGAAATAGAGCAGATGGTGGTACAGGAATAGGGCTTGCACTTGTTAAAGCAATAATGAATAACTACAATTCTAAATATGGTGCAGTAAATAGAGAAAATGGCATTGAGTTTTATTTTGATATTCAGACAGATGCAGGGATTGAAAAATAATTACAATTTTCCGATCTAGGGAGTAAAGAGAACCAATGTTAAACATATGTGAAAAATGAAAGGGAGAAGTTGTAATGAGTAGAAATCAAGTTAATAATCCAGATGATTTAAGAAAAACAGTAAAGAATGGAAAAAATAAAAGAAAAAAAGCTAATAAAAAAGCTTTAACTAGACTGTTACTTTTAATAGTTGTAATAGTAGTAATTGTTATGGTCGCTAAGAATATTAGTAAAAACAAAAAGATAAAATTAGAAGAAGTAACAGAATATAACTATTTTTCTACGCTTATTGGCGAAAAGGCGGGAGTAATAGACAAGACTGGAAAGACAGTAATAGAGCCGCAATATGATTCTGTTCAGATTCCAAACCCTTCTAAAGCAATATTTATTTGTATGAACAAAGATGGAACAACAAAGGTATTAAATGCAAATAACAAAGAAGTTTTAACAAAATACAAAAATGTACAAGCCATTCCAAATAATAATACATCAATTTCTAATACGTATCAAACTCAAATTTTGAAATATCAAGATGGAGAAAAGTATGGATTGGTTAGCATTGATGGTAAAGAAATAACATCGGCAATTTATGATAGTATAGAAACCTTAGAATATAAAGACGGAGTATTAAGAGTTCAAAAAGATGGCAAATATGGACTTATAGACATAAATGGAGAAGAAATTGTAAAACCAGAATACAATTCGATTACAACAGATGGGTACTATAATGAAGAAACAAAATATGAAAAAGCAGGCTATATTGTAAATGTAAGAACAGACAATGGCTATAGATATGGTTATATAAATTATAAGAATAGACAAACACTAGATACAATTTACACAAATGTAAAAAGAATAACTTCTTTGAAAGATGATGAAACAGTATATTTAATAACATATAAAAATGGAATGGCTGGAGTATTAAAAAATGGCCAAACACTTATAGATAATCAATATGAAGACATTGACTTTGATAGTGAAAACAAAATATTTGTATTGCAACAAAATGCAAAACAGGGAGTATACGATTTAGATGGAAGCATGATATTGCCAATTCAATATGAAAATATTACATTTGCAGGAAGCTATCTAAACGCAGAAAAAGACGGGAAACTATTGGTATTTGATGTTGCAGGAACTTTGCAGAGCGATGATAGCTATAAGAGTGTAGAAAAAGTTGCAAATGGAAAATATAGTATAACAATAGATAGAAACAATCAATATGGGGTAATAGATCAAAACAAAATATCAGTAATAGAAAATAAATATTCAAACATTTCATATGCATTTGGAGATTACTTTATAGTATCAAATGGTAGAAAATCTGGAGTGCTAGATGTTAGTGGCAATACAGTAATACCACTGGAAAAAGATACAATTCAAAACATAAAAGGAACAAACATAGTACAAATAATAGATTCAAACACAAAAACTTCTGAAATATATAACAAAAAAATGGAAAAAGTGTTAGAATTAACAGACATTCGTGTTTATATAAAAGACAATTATTTAAAAGTAACATCAGCAAATGGAATAGCTTATTTAGACTATGACGGAAACAAAAAAGATGCAAAAGACATATTCACAAACAACGAAATATTTGCAAAAGAACAAAATGGCAAATGGGGATATGTTGACAAAAATGGAAATACAGTTGTAGATTTTAAATATGATATGGCAATAGACCTTAATGAATATGGCTTTGGAGCTGTTAAGCAAAATGGAAGATGGGGCGTAGTGGATTCTAAAGGAAACGAAGTAAAAGCACCAACATATGAATTAAATGAATATGCACCAAACTTTATAGGCGAATATTATGAGGTAAGTAGTTTGTATGAGGTGGCATATTTTACAAATGAGATATAAATGGTTGAAAAATAATGTGATTAAATAATTATGAATTTGTAGCATAAATGGAGGATGAAAATGGAAAATTATAATTTAGAAAGTGCCAGGGAACTTGTAAATTCAGCTGAAAAAGAGTTATCAAAAGAGTTTGAAAAGGCTGAAGAAATATGTGAATTTAATAGTGAAAAAGTATTAAAAGCTTTTCAAGAAAATAGAGTAAATGAAGCGGATTTTGGAAGTACTACAGGTTATGGTTATGGAGATATTGGAAGAGAAAAAATAGAAAAGGTTTTTGCTGATGTTTTAAGGGCAGAGGACTGTATCGTAAGAGGCCAATTTATATCTGGAACACATGCTTTAACAGTTGCATTATTTGCTTTTTTAAGACCTGGAGATACAATGCTAAGCATAAATGGTAAGCCATATGATACACTAGATGAAGTAATTGGAATTGCAGAAAATCCAAGTTCATTAAAATCATTTGGGGTAAAGTATGAACAAATCGATTTAATAAATGACGACTTTGACTATGAAAAAATAACAGAGAGATTAAAACAGTCAAAAGTAAAATTAATAGAAATTCAACGCTCAAAAGGTTATGCTTTAAGAAAGAGTATTTCATTAGATAAGGTTGAAAGAGTAATTAAAGCAATAAGAGAAGTAGACAAAGACGTAATAATAATGATAGACAACTGCTATTGTGAATTTGTATCAAAAAGAGAGCCATTAGAAGTAGGAGCCGATGTAATAGTAGGTTCACTTATAAAAAACCTAGGTGGAGGAATTGCTCCAAATGGTGCATACATAGCAGGTAGAAAAGACTTAGTAGAGCTTGCAGCAGAAAGATTAACAGTTCCAGGAGAAGGAAAAGGTGTTGGTCCAACTTTAGGCATAAACAGAAGTCTTTTGCAAGGATTATTTTTAGCACCAAGTGTTGTAAAAGCAAGCATAAAAACAGCAATATTAACCAGCAAAGTAATGGAAATGTTGGGCTACAAAGTAGAACCAAGATTTGATGCAGAAAGAGTAGACATAGTTCAAACTATAGAATTTGGTGACAGAGAAAAATTAATAAAATACTGCCAAGGAATACAAGCTGGTTCACCAGTAGATTCAGACTCTTTGCCAGAACCATGTGATACCCCGGGGTACCAAGACCAAATAATAATGGCATCTGGAAGTTTCACACAAGGTTCTTCAATAGAGCTATCTTGCGATGGACCGCTAAGAGCTCCATTTGTTGGATTCCAACAAGGTGCATTAACATACGAATATGGAAAATTAGGATTAATAAAAGCAATTGCTCAATAGGAACGCCCCTTTTTGGGCGAAAAGAAAGGATTTTTAATGAAGGTTGTAGTAATTGGTGGTGGTCCAGCTGGAATGATGGCTGCGATAACTGCTAGCAAAAATGGAAATGAAGTTTATTTGCTAGAAAAAAATGATAGATTAGGTAAGAAGTTACTTATTACAGGTAAAGGCAGATGTAACATTACAAGTAGTCTGGATATAAAGGATTTTATACAGAATGTTCCGGGAAATGGCAGATTTTTGTATAGTGCTTTTGATAATTATACGAATTTAGATATAATCAATTTCTTAAAAGAGCACGGTGTTAGTGTAAAAGAAGAAAGAGGAAATAGAATATTTCCGACTTCAGATAAATCACTCGATGTGTTAAAGGCTTTTGAAGCCGAGCTAAAAAATAAAAGAGTAAAAATAAAATTTAACACTAAAGTTGTGGGAATAGAAACTAAAGAAAATAAAGTAGTAAGTGTAATGTACGAAGATGAGAATGGTGGGCAAAAGAAAATTTCAGCAAACAAAGTAATTCTTGCGACTGGTGGAAAAACATATTCTGCAACAGGTTCTACTGGAGACGGATATGAAATTGCTCAAAAATTAGGACATACAATAGTGCCTGTAAAACCATCACTTGTTCCATTAACAGCAGAAGGCGAATCTTTAAATATTTGTAAACAAATGCAAGGCTTAAGCCTAAGAAATGTTCAAATAAAATTGATTGATACAAACAAAAACAAGACAATATATGAAGATTTTGGAGAAATGCTATTTACACATTTTGGAGTATCTGGGCCAACAATATTGAGTTCATCAGCACATTTACTAAGATATAAAAATGTAGAAAACCTCTTAAAAGAAGGAAAAATACAGCTTGTAATAGATTTAAAACCAGCATTACAACAAGAAAAACTTGATAACAGAATACAAAGGGACTTTTTAGAAGGAAAGAACAAAGAATTCAAAAATTGTTTAAACAATTTATTGCCACAAAAAATGATTGATACGGTAGTTGAATTATCAAAAATAAATCCATATAAAAAAGTAAACGAGATTACAAGAGAAGAAAGAATGAACCTAGTAAAACTCCTAAAAAACTTTACTATTACAATATCTGGATTTAGACCCATAGAAGAAGGAATTGTAACTTCTGGTGGAATAAATGTAAAAGAGATAAATCCAAAAACAATGGAATCAAAGATAGTTAATGGATTGTATTTTGCAGGAGAAATAATAGATGTAGACGCATATACTGGTGGATTTAACTTGCAAATTGCATATTCTACAGGATTTACGGCAGGCTCAGAATGCTAGAAAGGAAAATGAATTGAAGTTTTGTACTTTAAAGGAGGCTTCTACTGCAGAGATTGTGGAGAAAAAATCTCGATTTATTGCAAATAGCTGCCATATAGAGAGTAAAGAAGAAGCGGAAGAAAAAATCAATTTAATAAAAAAGAAATACTATGACGCAAAGCACAACTGTTTTGCGTTTAGTATCGTTGATAAAGATGGAAACTTATTAGAAAAGAGCAGTGATGATGGAGAACCATCTGGAACTGCAGGAGCTCCAATTTTAAATGTTATAAGAAAAAATAACCTGAATAATGTTCTTATTGTTGTAACAAGATATTTTGGTGGAATATTATTAGGAACAGGAGGACTTACAAGAGCGTATTCAAATACCGCATTGGCATCAATAGAAAATGGAAAAATAATAGAAGTTGAAAATGGATTGCAAGTAAGCTTAGAGATAGAATATTCGGAAAATGAAAAATTTAAATATTATTGTGAAAAAAACAATATAAAAATTGTAGAAACAAAATATTCTGAAAATATAATTCAAAAAATAGAATTAAATGAAGAAGAATATAATAAATTGATATCAAAAAACATGGAAATTAATAGGCAGTTACCATTCAAAATAAAAGAAATCGGTATATTATGTCGAAAATTCATTGAAAAAGTACAATAATGTATGAAGAAAAATGGAAAACTTTCCCAAAAACTATTGCAAAAACCAAAATATGCGTATATAATACACGTTGTAAAAGATTTACAACTATGTAAATAAGAATAGGGGGAACGAAAGAGTGAATGAAAAAATAACAGTTTTGATTTCTGACGACAATAATGAATTTGCAACAACTTTAGCAAACTATCTAGAAAAGGATGAGGACATGCAGGTTGTTGGCATGGCAAAAGACGGAGAGGAAGCACTAAGCATTATATCTACTTTAAAACCAGATGTTGTACTATTAGATGTTATTATGCCACATTTAGACGGGTTAGGAGTCTTAGAAAGATTAAATTCAATGAGACTAGAAAAAAGGCCAATATGCATAATGCTTTCAGCAGTAGGTCAAGACAAAATAACACAAAAAGCAATAACTTTAGGGGCTCAATATTATGTTGTAAAACCATTCGACATAGAAGTATTAATAAAAAGAATAAAAGAATTGAGATATTATCAGCCTTCTACAAACAGAGGAAGCTTTATTGTGAAAGAAACGAAATCCCAGTACATAGATATACCACAACAAATTGATAAAAAGAGTGAAGATGGATTAGAAGCTTTAGTTACAAATATAATCCATGAAGTTGGTGTACCAGCACATATTAAAGGATATCAATATTTAAGAGAAGCCATAATGATGGTTGTAAATGATATTGATATAATAAACCAAATAACAAAACAACTGTATCCAGACATAGCCAAGAAATACCACACTACGCCAAGCCGTGTAGAGCGTGCAATTCGCCATGCTATAGAAGTTGCGTGGGGCAGAGGAGAACCAGCAGTTGTAGAAAACATATTTGGTTATACAGTATCTGCAAGCAAGGGAAAACCAACGAATTCGGAATTTATAGCAATGATAGCTGATAAGCTAAGGCTAGAAATAAAGACTGCATAAAACTTGTAAAACCATTGCAAGAAGCGGGTTATAAAAAATAAACAATAGCAATAAATTAAAATTAATTGCACTAAAATTTGTGAAAAATCAGTAGGAAATAGCAATAAATCATTTTAATATAATGCAATAAACTTTCAAAATTTATTGGTCATTATTTCAAATATATGTTTGGAATATAATCAAGGATTTTGAAAGTTTTTTGATATATAAGAAAATATGAAATTTTACTTTGTTCGCTAGACAAATGAGTAAAAATATACTATACTGTTTGCTATAGGAAATGAGAATAAGCAGATGTGGTTTGCCACCTATACATAACAAAGGCTTAGCCTTTAGAAATGGAGGTGGTGCTATGATAGAAGCATTTTTATTAGAAATAATATATTTACTTTTATTCGCTTTAGTTGTCGAAACTATTATAGTATTTGCCTTAATTATAACTATTTTATATTTAAGCAAATAGACAAATAAAAAACACATCTGTAACTTGCCCGGTTAGGTGTGTTTTTTATACATATTACTGGCAAACCACGTTTGTGGTTTCTCCATTTCCTATAATTATTATATCCTTATTTGTAGTAAATGTCAACGAAAAAATAAAAGTACATTCTGATAATCCGTAACTGTTGAAAATTCAATATTAAATATAGCATATTCCTTAAAAGTTTAAATATAAACAATTAACAAAAATATTTAAATAGCTTCTTTTCGTATGTGTTCATTACGATATTTTAATTTCGTTGCTTGACCGCCACGTATGTGACGTTCTGCCTTATTTTCATCTAAAATTACTCGAACTTCAGAGGCTAAAGCAGGATTTATTTTTAATAATCTTTCACTAACATCTTTGTGTACTGTAGACTTAGATATGCCATATTTCTTAGCAGCACCTCTAACTGTATCTTTTGAATCTATAATATAATGAGCTAAAGTAATTGCTCTTTCTTCAATTGAAAAACCTATCATCAGGACAACCCCCATTGAATCTTTTTGTTTAATACTATTCTTGCAGTCTAAATAATAGAACAATAATTTCGCCCATTAGGGACGCCCCTTTTGGGGCGAATATTTTTATCTTGCAATAATCATACATAAAAGAATCGCCACCAAAGGGGTGTCCCTAATGGGCGAAAGACAACTTTTTACATTATTCTACATATAATTAAATAGGTAAGATTGAAAAATAATTACAATTTTAGCTACGTCAAATTTCATTTGCAACGCGGTTACATACAGCGAGTATGCGCCCTTGCCTTGTAAATTCATTTTCCTTGCTAAAATTTAATTCTTTTCCAATCAAATTTGTAACATTGTAGAAAGAATGTGAAAAATATGAAATTTAGAAAAGGTGATATTGTAGGCAGATTATCATATAACAAAGATATTGTGTTTACAGTAAGTAATATAATAAAGTGCAGAAACCAAGACATAGCAATTTTGAAGGGATTGGTTACAAGAATTGAGGCAGATAGCCCATTAGATGATTTAGAATTAATAGATAATAATAGGGTAATAAATTTATTAGATAGTTTTGAAAAGGAGTTAGAAAAAAGTAAGAAGAATCTTGTAAATGTTCAGAATAATATGTTTAAAAGGTATTATCAGCATTATGGAAGAATTCTGCATTTAGATGGTGATAGAAAGTATAGTGAAAAAGCACAAAAAGTATATAAAAGTATGGGATTAAATGTAATTGTTAAGAATATTCCAGAAAGTAAACAGCCACAGATGATTTGGGGTTTGTTAGGCAAATATAATCCAGATATTTTGGTTGTGACAGGACACGATGGAATGATTAAGAAAGGTTATAATTTTAATGATATTTACAATTATAGAAACTCTAAATATTTCGTGGAAACGGTTATAAGAGCCAGAATGTGGGAGCAAGGAGCTAATAAACTTGCTATTTTTGCAGGAGCTTGCCAGAGTTATTATGAAGCTATAATGGAAGCAGGAGCAAACTTTGCATCATCTCCGGCTAGAATACTGATAGACTTTAAAGATCCATTAGTTGTTGCAGGCAAGATAGCAACAACAGATTTTAATAAATATGTAACAATAAATGATATAAAGAATGAATTAAGAGACGGAGAAAATGGAGTAAGTGGAATAGGCGCTCATGGTAAAAAGAGAACTATTTAACTCTTTTCCAACACAGGAGATAGCATAAAAATGCTAGTAATACAAATGTAACACAAATGTAATAATATCAATTTAACTCTGCAAACTATATTGAAATAGCTATTTACAGCAATTATAACCATTTTGGTATATTTTGACTAATTATGTAAAAAATGGTATAATCGTGCTATCTTAAAGGAGTGGTGATATAAGCATGATTTATCCGAATGACATTACGAGTCTTAAAACTGATATTAGTCAAAAGATTGGACAAAAGATAATTGTGAAAGGTTCGCTTGGAAGAAATAAACCATTTGAAAAAGAAGCCGTAATTGAGAAGGCATATCCTTGTATGTTCATCGTAAAATATGATGAAACTCAAGAAAATGCAACTTATCAATACACAGACATTCTAACAAGAACTGTGGAGCTTCAGGTTTTTGATGGACAAGAGTACTGTCCTATAATACCACCAGAAAGCCAATGTAAGAAAAAAAGGAAAGCTTACGATATAGGGTAATTTATTTTTAAAAGAAATTCCGAAAAAAAGGAATTTTTTTTTTGCTTTGTAATATACATGAATTAAGATTGATAGCAGGTACAATATTAGTTGTGCCTCAGAAAGGATTGAGAGAAAATGGCTGTAAATTTATCTAAGAATAATTTATGTATAAATCAAATAATAGAGCAAAAGAATGAGAAGATTACAATAGAAAGTGATGAGATTGTTCCAGACATTAAGCCAGACGTTTTAAGTATTATTTCTAGCAGTGGCAATATTTGTTTGCATAAAAAAGAGGTACAAGACGGCAAAGTAAGAATCGAGGGAACAGTTAATGCATATGTTGTGTATATTGCAGATGATGAAAATTCCAGCATGAGAGCTATAAATGCAAACATAGATTTTTCTAAAAATATAGAAATGAAAGATTTGAAGAGTAGCATGCAGTTAGAATGTACAACAGATTTAACAGAGCTAGAATGCAAGATAATAAATGGAAGAAAGATTAGCTTAAAAGCAAATATCCAGATGAATTTAACCGCATATTCTAATGAAAATGTTGAGTATGTTGATAATATAGAAAACAAAAAAGATATGCAATTATTAAATGAAAAGATAAACATAAATTCGTTAATTGGTAATGGAAGCACTAAAGTATATGCAAAAGATACGGTTTCAATCGATAATGTTGATAATTTATCTGAAATAATGAAGGTAGAAATTAGGCTTGAAAACAAAGAAAATAAGGTAAGCTATAACAAGATTTTAACAAAAGCAGATTCAGTATTTAAAATAATGTATTTAACAGATGATGGGAGAATAAACTCTGTTATGGCTACGATTCCTGTAATGGGATTTATAGATATGAAGGATATAAATGAAGATAGTATTTGTGATGTAACATATGAATTAAAGAACATTATAATTAAGCCTAATAACGTAGAAGAACATTCTGTGTATGTGGAAGCAGAATTTGAGATTTTCTGTGCAGTATATAAGAAACAGGAAATAAATATTATACAAGACATGTATAGTAGAACAATGGATGTAAAGTACACACAAAGAACCATAAAAGTTATAAAAGATAAGGAAGAAATTAGCGAAGTATTTAATTTAAGAAAACAAGAGAAAATAGATGAAGTAAGACAAAATAAAATTTATGATGTAGAAGTAAAGCCAAGAATAATAAGCAGTCAAATGGAAAACGGAAAAATAATATATCAAGGCGAAATAAGCCTAACATTCATATATGGCCAAGAAGGAACAACCAGAATTAATATAAAAAACCTTGTAGAGCCATTTGAATTTACAGTAACTTCAAATAGTATTGCCCAAAAGATGAGAATAGACACGAGCATAGAAATTGCCAAAAAAGATTTTGTGGTTATGGCAGACAGTACCATTGACATCAAAGTAGACTTGAATTTTAGACTAAATATAGTAAAAGAGAGTTCAATCAATTTAATAGAAAGCGTAACAGAGAGTGAAAAAAAGGATAGAGAAAGCTTTAGTATTATAGTTTATTATGCAAGAGTTGGGGATACATTGTGGAAAATTGCAAAGAAGTTTGGCAGTACGGTTGATGAAATTGTAAAGGTAAATGGAATAGAAAATCCAGATGTTATAATGCCAGGAGAGCAACTGTTTATTCCAAGATAGAGAAAAGCTATGGAAAGTAAAATTTATTCAAGACCAAGATTTTGCACAACAGGAAAAGGCTACAAGAATATGCCAAGAAATAACAAAAGATATACCGCGATTTCTATTATTACAATTATAGTAATTGCGGTAATTACATTTGTAATTATAACAAGAGCAGTAAATCCAATAATAAATGATTTGTGTATAGACAAAGCTAAAAACATTGCAACACAAATATCTAATGATGAGGCAACCTTAATAATGAACCAGTATTCTTATGATGATTTAATTACAATAGTAAGAGACAGCAATGGAAATGTAAAAATGTTGCAAACAAACACGAAAAATGTAAACAAAATAATATCAGATATTCCTTTAAATATAATAAATAAATTTCAAGAGAAAAACACTTCAGATATATTCATATATTTAGGAAGCGCATTAGGGCTTAAACTATTTTCGGCACAAGGACCGAAAATACATATAAAAATTGCAAATGTAGGAAATGTAGACACAAAGCTTGTTTCAGAGTTTACATCACAAGGAATAAACCAAACATTACACAGAGTATATTTAAATTTATCGTGTGAAGTAACAATACTTACACCATATAACACAATAAAACAGATGATAGAAAACCAAGTATTAATTGCGGAATCTGTAATTGTAGGCACAGTGCCAGATGCATATTACGACATCAATTTGCAAAAATAGGTAAAAAGTGGTATAATAAAGACATATAAAAATTCTTTTAGAAAAAAGGAGAAGCGTATGCTTACTACGATTGTGGTCGTTCTTCTGTTCTTTGTGGCGTTCCTCATGGTTGCCTATGAGTGGGCGACGTACCTTTGGGTAATACTACTCATGGGGACAATTATAACCTGGTTGAGAACAGTCCATATTGAGCACGTAAAAAAGAACGTGAAAGACTACGAAAAGGTATATAACCTTTTTGTGGTACTCCGGGTGCTGACCGTTGTGTCGGCTATCATTCTGGGAGCGATATGGATTCTGACTAGACCTTTTTTTGCTTAACCAGATGCGAGAGAGGGGAGTGTAACAGCTCCTCTTCATCGTGTTTTATGAAATTATTGCAAAAGTGCGTTTTTTATTTGCACTACGTATTGACTTTTGCCACATTTTGTTATAAAATATTATAGCGTAATTGAATATGGCATATGTTAAAGCTTCTCCCCGGTAGTTTTAATAATATGATTTCATATATATAGAAAATAAATTTGAAATGGAGGGTATTTTTTACCATGAATAATACAACATATAGTATTAAAAAAGATGAAATAGAAAGAAAATGGTATATAATTGATGCTGCTAACAAGCCATTAGGAAGAGTTGCTGCAGAAGCTGCAAAATTACTAAGAGGAAAACACAAACCTACTTATACACCTAACATGGATGCTGGAGATCACGTTATTATCATAAACTGCTCAGAAGTAGTTTTAACAGGACATAAATTAACACAAAAAATTTACAGACACCATTCTTCATACATTGGTGGAATGAAAGAAATTCAAGCTAAAGATATGTTAGCTAACAACCCAGAAAAAATGATGACTTTAGCTGTAACAGGTATGCTTCCACACAACAGCTTAGGAAGACAAATGGCTAAAAAGTTAAGAGTATATGCTGGAGCTGAGCATGAGAACATGGCTCAAAAACCAGAAATATGGAATTTTTAATTAGGAGGAAGATAGAAAATGCCTAGAACAAAAAAAGAACAAGTAGTTTTTAATGGTACAGGAAGAAGAAAAAGTTCAATTGCTAGAGTTAGAATAATGAGTGGAAAAGGAAATATCACAGTTAATGGAAAAGCATTAGATGAATATTTCGGAGAAGAAACTTTAAAAGTTATAGTTAGACAACCTTTAACAGTTACAGATACATTAGATAAATTTGATGTTATTTGTACAGTAAAAGGTGGCGGATTCTCAGGTCAAGCAGGAGCAATTCGTCATGGTATTGCAAGAGCATTAAATGAAGCTAACTTAGAATATAGACCAGCTTTAAAATCAAACGGATTCTTAACAAGAGATTCACGTGCAAAAGAAAGAAAGAAATATGGTCTTAAAAAAGCAAGAAAAGCTCCACAATTCTCAAAGAGATAATATTATTCAAAATATATTACACCTTTGCATTATGCAAGGGTGTATTTTCTATAAAAAACATGAAAATAATAAAAAAGTGCTTGACGAATAATACAAAATGTAGTACAATAAATAATGTTCAAGAAGAAGCAATCCACTTCTCACCTTAACCGAGTAGCAAAAGGTAGCAAATAATATTTATCTACAACTTCGTTGTAGAGTTATTGTGTGGGTTGGCTTTATTGAAGTCAATCTTATTTTTTTGGAGGTGTTTTTTATAAAACAAGAATTACTAATTAATGAAAAAATTAGAGCAAAAGAAGTTCAACTAATTGGAGCAAATGGAGAAAAGCTTGGAGTAGTTGGTATTGAAGAAGCTTTAGATATGGCTGCAGAAGCTAAATTAGATTTAGCTTTAGTATCACCAAATGCACAGCCACCAGTTTGCAAACTTATGAACTATGGAAAATATAAGTTCGAGCAAGCTAAAAGAGAAAAAGAATCAAAGAAAAATCAAAAGACATTTGAGCTTAAAGAATTAAGAGTTACTCCAAACATAGAGCAACATGATTTTGAATTCAAGGCAAAAAATGCTAGAAAATTCTTACAAGACGGTAACAAAGTTAAGATAACTGTTAGATTTAGAGGAAGAGAGCTAAATTATGTTAAGGCTGGAGAAGAAACTCTAAACGAATTTATAGAAAACTTATCTGATATTGCAACAGTTGAGAAAAAGCCTTTATTAGAAGGAAAGAACATGTTTGTAATATTAGCAAAAAAAGTAGAAAAATAGGAATATTGATAGTTAAAAAACTATTTATATATATGGGAATATCCCAATACAATTAAGGAGGAAAAAATTATGCCAAAATTAAAAACAAATAAAGCTGCTAAAAAAAGATATTCATATACAGCAACTGGAAAAGTAAAAAGAACAAAGTCAAATAGAAGACACTTACTAGCTAACAAAACACCAAGAGCAAAGGCTAGAGGAAAAGTTCAAGACGCTTATGCAGACAAGACATGCGAAGCAGGAATTAAAAGATTATTACCATATGGTAACAAATAGTAAGAATTAAGGAAGGTGAATAGAAAATGGCAAGAGTAAAAACAGCAATAATTACACGTAAAAAACATAATAAAATATTAAAAAGAGCAAAAGGATATTATGGAGCAAAGCACTACAGATTCAGAATGGCTAAACAACAAGTTATGAAATCTGGAAACTATGCTTTCGTAGGAAGAAAAGATAAAAAATCTAACTTCAGAAAATTATGGATAGCTAGAATAAATGCAGCTGCAAGAATGAATGGTTTAACATACAGCCAATTAATCAATGGATTAAAGAAGGCAAATGTTGTAATCAACAGAAAAATGTTAGCTGAAATGGCAGTATCAGATCCAGCAGCTTTTACAAAAGTAGCTGAAATAGCAAAGAAAACAAAATAGTTGATAAAAAGGTTATAGAAAATTTAGGTTTTCTATAATTTTTTTTTGATTCTTTTCCGATAATGTATTCAGAAAAATACAATTCGACAAAAAACGGCAAAATTGAAAAAATAAGAAAAAACTATTGCACACGTGTGAAAATAATGATATTATTTGGGTGGAGTATTTATATCTATAACGTATATAGAATAAGTACATAATTGTAACAAGA
>OGXJ01000017.1_pt1 | contig 97373 bp, 75 predicted proteins | sample 1576231 | NCBI WGS metagenome assembly OGXJ01 (sample SAMEA3541539, study PRJEB24748) | human gut metagenome | biome: human gut; feature: human-associated habitat; material: faeces | place: China | collected 2012
AAACTTCGTAATGAATTACGTGTTCACTCTTGAGACTTGGTATTCATTTTTCGTCTTGCGACGTTAAGAATCCGTATCTTCGAGTGCCCACACAGATTGTCTGATAAATTGTTAAAGAGCAGTTGCGACGCGGCTTTCAGCTCACTGTCGCGAGGTGGCGTATATTACGCTTTCCTCTTTCAGAGTCAACCCTGAATTTCAGGATTTTTCTCTTCAACCGAACCGGCTGTTTGTGTGAAGTGATTCACATCCGCCGTGTCGATGGAGGCGCATTATAGGGAGTCGTCTCAGGAAGACAAGTGGAAAAATGCATTTTTATTTCAATCGCTCATCTTTTAATCATTATGCCGGTTTTTGCTGCTTTTTTATCGCTTGCGGCAGGTCTGCCAGGCTATTTAACACCCAATCCGCCGCGTTTTCTGCTTCAGGCGTAATAGGTTTACCCGTACGCACCAGCACTTTTGTTCCCACGTTCGCCGCAGCCGCTGCCTGCATATCTTCTAATTTATCGCCCACCATATAAGAAGCGGCCATATCAATATGCAAATAATCGCGTGCTGACAAAAGCATCCCCGGATGTGGTTTACGGCAGTCGCAGACCTGGCGAAACTCTTCAACACTACCCTGCGGATGATGCGGGCAATAATAGATACCATCCAGATCGACATCTCGGTCCGCCAGCGACCAGTCCATCCACTCGGTCAGCGTTTCAAACTGTGCTTCGGTAAATTTACCGCGAGCAATGCCAGACTGGTTGGTTACTACCACCAGCGCAAAGCCCATTTTTTTTAGCTCGCGCATGGCGTCAATAACACCGTCGATAAATTCAAAGTTGTCGATCTCATGGACATAGCCGTGATCGACATTAATGGTGCCATCACGGTCAAGAAAAATTGCGGGTACGCTCTTTGCCACCTTTTATAGCTCCTTAATAAGGCATGTGACGCTAGTATCGCATGTTTCGACCTGCAAGAAAGTGCTCTTCGCATAAACCTGATTGATTTAGACGTCTGGATGCCTTAACATCCATTTCATTGACGGCGTTGCCCGTTTCAGGCATTCGAGATGCCACGACTAACTTAATGACGATAATAAATAATCAATGATAAAACTTTCGAATATCACCAAAGTGTTCCACCAGGGCACCCGCACCATCCAGGCGTTGAACAACGTCAGCCTGCATGTGCCAGCTGGACAAATTTATGGCGTTATCGGTGCCTCAGGCGCGGGTAAGAGTACGCTTATACGTTGTGTAAACCTGCTGGAGCGCCCAACCGAGGGTAGCGTGCTGGTCGATGGCCAGGAACTGACCACGCTGTCAGAATCCGAGTTGACCAAAGCTCGCCGCCAGATTGGTATGATTTTCCAGCATTTTAACCTGCTCTCTTCGCGTACTGTTTTTGGCAACGTGGCTCTGCCGCTGGAGCTGGACAACACACCGAAAGACGAGATCAAACGTCGCGTGACGGAATTGCTGTCATTGGTTGGTCTTGGCGATAAGCATGATAGCTACCCATCGAATCTTTCCGGTGGGCAGAAACAGCGTGTGGCGATTGCCCGTGCGTTAGCCAGCAATCCCAAAGTATTGCTGTGTGATGAAGCCACCAGCGCGCTGGACCCGGCAACGACACGTTCTATTCTCGAGCTGCTGAAAGACATTAACCGCCGTCTGGGTTTGACGATTCTGTTGATCACCCACGAAATGGACGTTGTAAAGCGTATTTGTGATTGCGTGGCGGTCATCAGCAATGGCGAACTGATCGAGCAGGACACGGTAAGTGAAGTGTTTTCGCATCCGAAAACGCCGTTGGCGCAGAAGTTTATTCAGTCGACCCTGCATCTGGATATCCCGGAAGATTACCAGGAACGTCTGCAAGCGGAGCCATTCACTGACTGCGTGCCGATGCTGCGTCTGGAGTTTACCGGTCAGTCGGTCGATGCCCCACTGCTTTCTGAAACCGCGCGTCGTTTCAACGTCAACAACAACATTATTAGCGCGCAGATGGACTACGCCGGTGGCGTTAAGTTCGGCATCATGCTGACTGAAATGCACGGCACACAACAAGATACGCAAGCCGCCATTGCCTGGCTGCAGGAACACCATGTAAAAGTAGAGGTACTGGGTTATGTCTGAGCCGATGATGTGGCTGCTGGTTCGTGGCGTATGGGAAACGCTGGCAATGACCTTCGTATCCGGTTTTTTTGGCTTTGTGATTGGTCTGCCGGTTGGCGTTCTGCTTTATGTCACGCGTCCGGGGCAAATTATTGCTAACGCGAAGCTGTATCGTACCGTTTCTGCAATTGTGAACATTTTCCGTTCCATCCCGTTCATTATCTTGCTGGTATGGATGATTCCGTTTACCCGAGTTATTGTCGGTACATCGATTGGTTTGCAGGCAGCGATTGTTCCGTTAACCGTTGGCGCAGCGCCGTTTATTGCCCGTATGGTCGAGAACGCTCTTCTGGAGATCCCAACCGGGTTAATTGAAGCTTCCCGCGCAATGGGTGCCACGCCAATGCAGATCGTCCGTAAAGTGCTGTTACCGGAAGCGTTGCCGGGTCTGGTGAATGCGGCAACTATCACCCTGATTACCCTAGTCGGTTATTCCGCGATGGGTGGTGCAGTCGGTGCCGGTGGTTTAGGTCAGATTGGCTATCAGTATGGCTACATCGGCTACAACGCGACGGTGATGAATACGGTACTGGTATTGCTGGTCATTCTGGTTTATTTAATTCAGTTCGCAGGCGACCGCATCGTCCGGGCTGTCACTCGCAAGTAACGTTCAACACAACATAAATAATTGAAGAAGGAATAAGGTATGGCGTTCAAATTCAAAACCTTTGCGGCAGTGGGAGCCCTGATTGGATCACTGGCACTGGTAGGCTGCGGTCAGGATGAAAAAGATCCAAACCACATTAAAGTCGGCGTGATTGTTGGTGCCGAACAGCAGGTTGCAGAAGTCGCGCAGAAAGTTGCGAAAGACAAATATGGCCTGGACGTTGAGCTGGTAACCTTCAACGACTATGTTCTGCCAAACGAAGCATTGAGCAAAGGCGATATCGACGCCAACGCCTTCCAGCATAAACCGTACCTTGATCAGCAACTGAAAGATCGTGGCTACAAACTGGTCGCAGTAGGCAACACTTTTGTTTATCCGATTGCTGGTTACTCCAAGAAAATCAAATCACTGGATGAACTGCAGGATGGTTCGCAGGTTGCCGTGCCAAACGACCCAACTAACCTTGGTCGTTCACTGCTGCTGCTGCAAAAAGTGGGCTTGATCAAACTGAAAGATGGCGTTGGCCTGCTGCCGACCGTTCTTGATGTTGTTGAGAACCCCAAAAATCTGAAAATTGTTGAACTGGAAGCACCGCAACTGCCGCGTTCTCTGGACGACGCGCAAATCGCTCTGGCAGTTATCAATACCACCTATGCCAGCCAGATTGGCCTGACTCCGGCGAAAGACGGTATCTTTGTTGAAGATAAAGAGTCCCCGTACGTAAACCTGATCGTGACGCGTGAAGATAACAAAGACGCCGAGAACGTGAAGAAATTCGTCCAGGCTTATCAGTCTGACGAAGTTTACGAAGCAGCAAACAAAGTGTTTAACGGCGGAGCTGTTAAAGGCTGGTAATTTTTAGGCTGTTTCCACAATTTGTAATATCATTCAGGACGGGCGCTTGCCCGTCTTGTCATTTTTACAAGCTCCTGATTCAATATTGACGTTTTGATCATACATTGAGGAAATACTATGCGTGCTTTACCGATCTGTTTAGTAGCACTCATGCTAAGCGGCTGTTCCATGTTAAGCAGATCCCCTGTCGAACCCGTTCAAAGCACTGCACCCCAGCCGAAAGCGGAGCCTGCAAAACCGAAAGCGCCGCGCGCCACGCCGGTCCGAATTTATACCAATGCAGAAGAATTAGTCGGCAAACCGTTCCGCGATCTCGGTGAAGTCAGTGGCGACTCTTGCCAGGCCTCTAATCAGGACTCTCCGCCGAGCATTCCAACCGCACGTAAGCGGATGCAAATCAACGCCTCTAAAATGAAAGCCAATGCTGTATTACTGCATAGCTGCGAAGTCACCAGCGGTACGCCAGGCTGCTATCGTCAGGCTGTATGTATCGGTTCTGCGCTTAACATTACGGCGAAATGAGCAGTTTCCAGTTCGAGCAAATAGGCGTTATTCGCTCGCCCTATAAAGAAAAGTTCGCCGTTCCGCGCCAGCCAGGTCTGGTAAAAAGCGCCAACGGCGAACTGCATCTCATTGCTCCCTACAACCAGGCCGACGCCGTTCGCGGCTTGGAAGCGTTCAGCCATTTATGGATCCTTTTCGTCTTTCATCAAACGATGGTAGGCGGCTGGCGTCCGACTGTGCGTCCACCGCGCCTCGGCGGTAACGCCAGAATGGGGGTTTTCGCAACACGCTCTACTTTCCGCCCTAACCCAATTGGCATGTCGCTGGTAGAGCTGAAAGAGGTTGTTTGCCATAAAGACAGCGTGATTCTGAAGCTCGGCAGTCTGGATCTGGTCGATGGTACGCCGGTAGTGGATATCAAACCGTATCTCCCCTTTGCCGAATCGCTTCCCGATGCCAGTGCCAGCTATGCGCAAAGTGCGCCAGCTGCAGAGATGGCGGTGAGTTTTACCGCAGAGGTCGAAAAGCAGCTTTTGACGCTGGAGAAGCGTTATCCGCAGTTAACGCTGTTTATCCGCGAAGTACTGGCGCAGGACCCGCGCCCGGCCTATCGTAAAGGTGAGGAAACGGGCAAAACCTATGCCGTCTGGCTACATGATTTTAACGTTCGCTGGCGCGTCACCGACGCAGGTTTTGAAGTCTTTGCGCTGGAACCGCGTTAAATTCACGCCCTTCTCTTTTGACATTTCTTTTGCACTGGTAAACTAAATCACTTTTTTTTGTCCCAGGCTCGCCTTGAGCCTGTTCTACCTTCCAACTGGAACCGTAACAACATGCGTACTAGCCAATACCTGCTCTCCACTCTCAAGGAGACACCTGCCGACGCCGAGGTGATCAGCCATCAGCTGATGCTGCGCGCCGGGATGATCCGCAAGCTGGCCTCCGGGTTATATACCTGGCTGCCGACCGGCGTGCGCGTTCTGAAAAAAGTCGAAAACATCGTGCGTGAAGAGATGAACAACGCCGGTGCGATCGAGGTGTCGATGCCGGTGGTTCAGCCAGCCGATTTGTGGCAAGAGAGTGGTCGTTGGGAACAGTACGGTCCGGAACTGCTGCGTTTTGTTGACCGTGGCGAGCGTCCGTTCGTACTCGGCCCAACTCATGAAGAAGTTATCACTGACCTGATTCGTAACGAGCTTAGCTCTTACAAACAGCTGCCGCTGAACTTCTATCAGATCCAGACCAAGTTCCGCGACGAAGTGCGTCCGCGTTTCGGCGTCATGCGTTCCCGCGAATTCCTGATGAAAGATGCTTACTCTTTCCATACTTCTCAGGAATCCCTGCAGGAAACCTACGATGCAATGTATGCGGCCTACAGCAAAATCTTCAGCCGCATGGGGCTGGATTTCCGCGCCGTACAAGCCGACACCGGTTCTATCGGCGGCAGCGCCTCTCACGAATTCCAGGTGCTGGCGCAGAGCGGTGAAGACGATGTGGTCTTCTCCGACACCTCTGACTATGCAGCGAACATTGAACTGGCAGAAGCTATCGCGCCGAAAGAACCGCGCGCTGCTGCTACCCAGGAAATGACGCTGGTTGATACGCCGAACGCGAAAACCATCGCGGAACTGGTTGAACAGTTCAATCTGCCGATTGAGAAAACGGTTAAGACTCTGCTGGTTAAAGCGGTTGAAGGCAGCAGCTTCCCGCTGGTTGCGCTGCTGGTGCGCGGTGATCACGAGCTGAACGAAGTTAAAGCAGAAAAACTGCCGCAGGTTGCAAGCCCGCTGACTTTCGCGACCGAAGAAGAAATTCGTGCCGTGGTTAAAGCCGGTCCGGGTTCACTGGGTCCGGTAAACATGCCGATTCCGGTGGTGATTGACCGTACCGTTGCGGCGATGAGTGATTTCGCTGCTGGTGCTAACATCGATGGTAAACACTACTTCGGTATCAACTGGGATCGCGATGTCGCTACCCCGGAAGTTGCGGATATCCGTAACGTGGTGGCTGGCGATCCAAGCCCGGATGGCCAGGGTACGCTGCTGATCAAACGCGGTATCGAAGTTGGTCACATCTTCCAGCTGGGTACCAAGTACTCCGAAGCACTGAAAGCCTCCGTACAGGGTGAAGATGGCCGTAACCAAATCCTGACGATGGGTTGCTACGGTATCGGGGTAACGCGTGTGGTAGCTGCGGCGATTGAGCAGAACTACGACGAACGCGGCATCGTATGGCCTGACGCTATCGCGCCGTTCCAGGTGGCGATTCTGCCGATGAACATGCACAAATCCTTCCGCGTACAAGAGCTTGCTGAGAAACTGTACAGCGAACTGCGCGCGCAAGGTATCGAAGTGCTGCTGGATGACCGCAAAGAGCGTCCGGGCGTGATGTTTGCTGATATGGAACTGATCGGTATTCCGCACACTGTTGTGCTGGGCGACCGTAACCTCGACAACGACGATATCGAATATAAATATCGTCGCAACGGCGAGAAACAGTTAATTAAGACTGGTGACATCGTCGAATATCTGGTGAAACAGATTAAAGGCTGATGCCAGAAAGGGTCCTGAATTTCAGGGCCCTTTTTTTACATGGATTGTATAAAATGGATAAACCAAAGGCGTACTGCCGCCTGTTTCTCCCCAGCTTTCTTTTACTTTCGGCCTGTACCGTTGATATCAGCCAGCCAGACTCATCAGCCACGGCGGTAGATGCCGAGGCGAAAACATGGGCTGTCAAATTCCAGCATCAAAGCTCTTTCACCGAACAATCAATAAAAGAAATAACGGTACCTGATCTCAAACCCGGCGATTTGCTGTTCTCCTCAAGCCTTGGGGTAACCTCATTTGGAATCCGCGTCTTCAGCACTTCCTCTGTGAGTCACGTTGCAATCTATCTGGGTGATAATAACGTTGCAGAAGCGACAGGCGCTGGCGTCCAGATCGTTTCCCTTAAAAAAGCGATGAAGCATAGTGATAAGCTTTTCGTCTTACGAGTCCCGGATCTTACCCCGCAACAAGCCACAGATATCACCGCGTTTGCCAATAAAATCAAAGATAGCGGTTATAACTATCGCGGCATTGTCGAATTTATTCCCTTTATGGTGACTCGCCAGATGTGCTCACTGAATCCGTTCTCCGAGGATTTTCGCCAACAGTGCGTCAGCGGCCTGGCGAAAGCGCAGTTAAGCAGTGTGGGCGAAGGAGACAAAAAGTCGTGGTTTTGTTCGGAATTTGTCACTGATGCATTTGCCAAAGCCGGGCATCCGCTTACGCTGGCGCAATCAGGCTGGATTAGCCCTGCCGATCTGATGCATATGCGTACTGGCGATGTCTCTGCGTTTAAGCCAGAAACGCAGTTACAGTATGTTGGGCACCTGAAGCCAGGGATTTATATCAAGGCGGGTCGCTTTGTTGGTTTGACCCGGTGATAAAAACAAGCCTCAGAGTGTTTATATAAATGCCTTATCCGCCTTAAGGTATGAGGGGGTTGTAGGCATGATAAGACGCGTCAGCGTCGCATCAGGCGTTGAGCGCCATTGCCGGATGCGGCGTGAACGCCTTATCCGGCCTACGAAAAGCGTGTAAAATCAAAATGTTGAGATACATCCTTCTAGCCTGTTTTGCGTTTTTTTCTGCCTTAAGCAGGTTTACTGCCCCAAACTACTGCAATCCTGGTTTGGGTAAAATTTCCCTACCGTATCGGGTGCCAATACTTTAGTCGGCGCACCGGTATCCGGATTAGCTTCAAGCGTAAAGTGACCTTCTACTGACAGTAACACCGGTTTTTCACTGTGGCCGCGCGCAGCCAGGTAGCCACGCTCCAGCTCTGCGTTATTCGCTACCATGAAACGTTTTCCGGTCGCGCAATCAGTGAAGGTCGCCGCATCAGCCATATAAAAATACATGCCCCGCAGGGTCATCGGCGTCAGGGGTAAACTGGATTGTGCCGGTTCCAGCGTATAGTTGAACTGCGATTCAATCGGATTGCCTTCACGATCGAGCATCTCCAGCGCATCGCCTTTCGCCCGATAATATGACTTTTCACCTTTGCTGTCGGTTAATACCAGCTTGTCAGCGGTTCGCGCCCATGTACCGTAGGAAGCGAAGGAGGAAGGTTCTTCACGAGCACCAAGATAACGCTCATTCATCACCCATGTTCCGTCTTTTTCGAGGAACAGAGAGGTTTCGATTCCTTCGCAATCGGCACACGGTAGCACGCCGCGCCAACTTTGCGGCATCGGTTTCAGTTCGGCAGCCTGCGCCGGAGAAAGCGTATCGACTTCGGCCCGATTATTACATCCCATCAGAGTAAAAAGGCTGATTACAGCCATCGCTGTCACTATCGCTTTTTTCACCATCCATTCCTTCTTTTTATTCCCGACCGCTGCGTACTTTGCCGCGCATCGCCTTCACGCTTGATTTTTGTGCTTTCGATGCCAGCCTGCGCTCTTTCGATGCACGGGTGGGCCGCGTGGGTCGTCGGGCTTTTTGTTCTTTTGTTAAATCTTTAATCACTGCCACCAGCCGGGCCAGAGCGGCTTCGCGGTTCAGTTCCTGACTGCGGTATTCCTGTGCCTTAATGACAATCACGCCATCACTGCTGATCAAATGATGGCTGGCGGCGAGCAGACGCTCTTTGTAATACTCTGGCAGGCTGGACGCCCGAATGTCAAAACGCAGATGAATAGCCGTTGAGGTCTTATTAACATGCTGCCCGCCAGCGCCCTGCGCACGAATGGCGGTGATCTCAAGCTCACCATCGGGAATAGCAACATGTCGGGAAATCACAATCATGAAGGTTGTTGCCAGGCAGTTAAGTTAACTTCCAGATTATTCTTATCATCCGATAACCAGATCACACCATCCTGAATCGTTGCCTGCAGCGTCATGGTACGATCGGCAAAGGCGCTTACTTTCGCCAGTTGTTCATCGTCCAGATACCAGACGGAAAGATTGGCAAACTGCACACATTTGCTCTGATTTTGCTGCCACCAGATTTGCGCCGCCCGACTATTATAGGTAAACAGCGCCACTTCTGCGGCCTGGGTGCAGGCTTTCTTAATCCGCCGCTCATCCGGCAGCCCCAGCTCAATCCACAAATCAATGCCCAGGTGATCGTTACGCAGCCACGCTTCCGGCTCATCATCGGCACACAAACCACGGGTAAATTGCAGACGTTCATCAGCATATTTCAGCCACGCCAGCAAGCGCAGCATCATACGCTCCTGGGTTTCTGAAGGGTGGCGCGCCAGCGTCAGAGAGGCATCGAGAAACTGGTTGCGGTCGAGATCGGCCACATTAACCGTCGCTTTATAAATTGTCGCTTTAAGCGCCATAAGAAAACTCCTTTCGAATCAGGAGGCCATTGTAACGGAATACGTGCAGTTGCGGCGCTGATATTGCAGAAATGAGTGTGGTATAGTCACCTTGCGAAACAGAGTTTATCTTCGTAGGCTTAGACTTGCATCCACGGTTAAGTCAGAGTGCTGACAGGAGGGCATGTGGAAAAATATTGTGAGTTAATACGCAAGCGGTACGCGGAAATCGCCAGCGGAGACTTAGGATACGTTCCGGACGCGCTGGGCTGCGTTTTGAAAGTGCTGAATGAAATGGCTGCCGACGACGCCCTTTCTGAGGCTGTCAGGGAAAAAGCAGCATACGCTGCGGCAAACTTACTGGTGAGCGATTATGTCAATGAATGATACGTATCAACCAATCAATTGTGATGATTACGATAATCTTGAGCTAGCCTGCCAGCATCATTTAATGCTGACACTTGAGCTGAAAGATGGCGAAAAATTGCAGGCAAAAGCCAGCGATTTAGTCTCCCGCAAAAATGTGGAGTATCTGGTCGTCGAGGCCGCTGGCGAAACCCGTGAGCTACGTCTGGATAAAATTACCAGCTTTAGCCACCCGGAAATCGGTACGGTGGTGGTGAGCGAGTCCTGATTGACTTTCGCCGGATGCGACGTTTGATGCGTCTTATCCGGCTTTCACTTAACTAAGCGTTTTCTGCCAGACAAAACTTACGCCATTCTCACCTTCAGCCACACCTTCTTGCGTCACAAATACCCCTGCCGCCGCAATCAGCGTTTCGCCATAAAACAGCAGTGGCGTGGTGTCACGTAGCCACGGCGGCACGCCTAACTCTTGCCAGATTTTCTTCAGCTTACGTCCGCCGTTGCGCCCGACAATATGCAGCAATCCTGCCGCTTTGAAACGCACGCTGACCGCTTCGTCTGCACGCGGAGGGCGAATATCGACTCCCGCAGTAAGCTGTACACTTCCCAGCCCCGCCGGTAATTCCAGCGGTTGTAGCCACGTCTGCCACGGCACAATGGTTTCGCTTTGCCCGGCAACGGATTTAATCCACCACAGTTGCGATTGATAGCGGCGTATTTCAAACGCGCCAAAGCGTAAACAGGGGGAGGCATCTTCCCGCGCCAGCGCCACTTCCTGCCAGATCCGCACCAGCGCGTCGCGGGAAGGCATCGGTGCATTCTGCCCTGCCAGCCAGCGGCGGATAATTACCGCGCGACGGGCATCACTCATCGCCAGCATTGGCGCAATCTGCAGCGTCCCCTGCGGCGTTTGGCAGTGCGCTAAATCATCTGCCAGCAATTCATCCAGCAGGCTCTCTTGTTCAGCACAAAGTGCGGCGCTGCGAGCCGTTGCTTCGGCAAAATGCGGCCAACGCTGCTGCAATAACGGCACTACACGCAGGCGCAGAAAGTTACGATCGTATGAGTCGTCCTGATTACTTTCGTCTTCAATCCAGCGTAAACCATGCGCTAATGCCCACTGCTCCAGTTCCCCCCGCGTGCGGGCGAGCAACGGGCGGATAAGCCGTGTTCCGGCAAACTCCGAAACTTCCCCCATAGCCGAAAGCCCGGCAGGACCGCTACCGCGTTTTAGCGCCAGCAGAAAAGTTTCACATTGATCGTCGAGATGTTGCGCGGTGACCAGCACTTCACCGGGCAACAAGGTGCGGGCAAATGCCTGATAACGCACCTGCCGCGCCTGGGCCTCAATCCCCAGCCCCTCTTGCGCAAGTTGTACGCGTTCGACCACCAGCGGCACCTGCCACTGTTGGCAGACGTTTTCGCAATGCGTAACCCAGGCATCGGCATTGGCACTTAAACCGTGATGCACATGAATAGCGCGCAGAGTGACGCCCGGATTTTCCGTCCGCCACTGCACCAACTGATGCAGCAGAACGGTGGAGTCAAGCCCGCCGCTAAAGGCCACCAGAATCTGGCGTGAGGTGAGAAGTTGTCTATTGAGCGTGAGTGTCATGATGGTGCGATTTTACAGTAGCAATGCCCGGCACGTTACCGGGCAAATGCGGCGATGACAAGCCTTACTGCTCATACAGTTCCAACGGCAGCCCGTCCGGATCGTTAAAGAAGGTGAAGCGTTTTTGCGTGTATGGATCGACACGGATGGCTTCACACTTCACGTTATGGCTTTCAAGGTGCGCCACTGCCGCATCGATGTCATCAACGCTAAAAGCCAGATGACGCAGGCCGCAAGCTTCCGGTCGGCTGGGGCGCTCCGGCGGGAACGGAAAAGAGAAAAGCTCAATCACATATTGCCCATTAAGCGCCAAATCCCCTTTCCACGAGTCGCGCGCTTCGCGATAGACTTCGCTTTGCAGCGTGAAACCAAGAATATCGCAGTAGAAAGCTTTGCTCACCGCATAATCCGTCGCAATAATCGCAATATGGTGAACCTGTTTTAAACCCAGCATAACGTCTCCTTTATTTGTTAACAGCACGTTACTCGCCCGGAAGCCGCTCTGGCAAGTTATCCCGCCATTTTTAGGACTCGTACGCGGTAAACGCCGTCTTCGTCCTGTTTCGCGCCGTGAATATCCGTTTCAAAACCGGGGTAATGTTGCCCTACGGAACAAAGCATCAGTAGAAAATCGAGTACCGTGCGGCTCTCTTTGGTCAGCATTTCTCCTGGCATCAACAGCGGTACGCCCGGTGGATAAGGCAGGATCATATTTGCCGATACTCTACCGACCAGTTGTTCCAGCGCAATGGTTTCTACTTCACCTTTAATCTGTCTCTGCCATGCCTGATGTGGCGTCATGATCATTTCCGGCAAAGTATCGAATGCCCGCAACATCAAACCGGGAAGATCGTGTTTACGAATCAGCTTATGGATCCCTTGCGCCAGATCCTGGATACGCATATTGCGGTAGAAATCGGGATCTTCAGCATAGAGATCGGGTAGCATATTTTTGATCCGCAGGTTGAGATCGTAAGAGCGTTTAAATTCCGTCAACCCACGCAATAATCCCATTGCTTTGGTTTTATCGATACCAATACTAAAGAGAAACAGCAGGTTATAAGGGCCGGTTTTCTCTACTACGATCCCACGTTCGTCGAGGAATTTTGCCACCAGCGCCGCCGGGATCCCCTCCTCGCTCATATTGCCCTGTTCGTCCATCCCCGGTGTCAAAATAGTGACTTTAACCGGATCGAGAAACATATGATCGGCATCCGCATCGTTAAAGCCGTGCCACTGTTCGCCAGGCGCAACGGGCCAGCATTCGGCTTCATCCACCTGCGGCGGTTGCCAGATATCGAAAAACCAACCGTCAGACTCTTCCCGCAACCGCTGGACCTCTTTGCGAAAATGCAGCGCCCGCTCCACCGAACGGTTAATCAGCCGTTTGCCCGGATTACCACGCAGCATCGCCGCCGCCGTCTCAACCGAAGCAACAATGGGATAACTGGGCGAGGTGGTGGTATGCATCATAAAGGCTTCGTTAAACGCCTCTTCGTCATACTCGCCTTTAATGTGGATCAGCGAAGCCTGCGATAACGCCGCCAGCATTTTGTGGGTCGATTGCGTTTCGAAGATCACTTTTCCCGCAACACGCTCGCCGCTCATACCACTTTTCCCCTGGTAGATCGGATGAAAATGGGTGTACGGCACCCAGGCGGAATCGAAGTGGATCGACGGGACATCCAGCGTCTGTTTGATCCAGTCGGTGTTGTAGAGCAAGCCATCATAGGTGGAGTTGGTAATCACCGCATGAACCGGCCATTGTGCCTGCGTGGTGGCAGCGACTTTCTCTTCGATGCTGTCGCGAGTAAATTCACGGCGCGGGATCCCACCAAGAATCCCCAACGCATTACGCGTCGGTTTCAGCCAGACTGGCACTACATCGTTCATCATCAACAGATGCGCCAGCGATTTATGACAATTGCGGTCGATCAACAGCGTACTGCCGGATGGCGCGGCGTACATACCCACAATTTTGTTCGACGTCGATGTTCCGTTGGTAACGATATAACTCTGTTCCGCGCCAAAAGTCCGCGCGATGTACTCTTCCGCTTCCAGGTGTGGCCCGGTGTGGTCGAGCAACGAACCAAGCTCGGTAACCGAAATAGAGACATCAGCCTTGAGGGTATTCCCGCCGAAAAAATCATAAAACAGACAGCCAACCGGGCTTTTTTGATAGGCGGTACCGCCCATATGCCCCGGCGTACAAAAGGTGTACTTCCGCTCTTTGACGTAGGTAAACAAGGCTTTCGTGAACGGCGGTGTAATGTTATCAAGATATTCGTCGGTGTACTGACGCATACGAATGGCGATATCTTCCGCCTGCCCCAGCGCATATTCAAAAAACCAGAGCGCCATCCGCATATCCTGCACGCTGACATCCATCGTCGAGTGGGTGTTGATGAAGGCATAAAGCGGGAGATATTCATTAAGCTGATTGATATCGCTACATAAATCGAGACTGTACTCATCCCAGTCAAAAATCACGCCGCAAATTCGAGGGTTATGTTCGATAAATTTCAGCAAATCAACGCTGTTTTGTGGCCAGATAATCTGAAAGCCTTGCGCCAGCAGCGCCGACTCCAGTTCTTTGATGGGCTCATCTTTATAAAAGACGCCATGCGGTCCCATAATGGCAATGATGTTCATGTGTTCCTCCTGGAAAATCCTTCCTTAATCATAGCCTGCTCAAACCGTGGCGATAAAAAAGGGCCACCGAAGTGACCCTTTTTCAGAACTTTTGCGAATTACGCGTAACCGTAGCTCATCAGGCGCTGATAACGACGATTTTTTAAATCTTCAGTGCTTAACACGTCGAGATCGGCCAGATCCGCCAACAGTTGCGCTTTCAACGATGCCGCCATCGCTTCCGGGTTACGGTGAGCACCACCCAGCGGTTCTGGGATGATGGAGTCGATCAGTTTTAGTTCTTTCAGACGCGGAGCGATGATACCCATCGCTTCAGCCGCCAGCGGCGCTTTATCAGCGCTCTTCCACAGAATGGACGCACAACCTTCCGGCGAGATAACGGAATAGGTGCTGTATTGCAGCATATTCACTTTATCGCCCACGCCAATCGCCAGCGCGCCGCCAGAACCACCTTCACCGATAACGGTACAAATAGTCGGTACGCTAAGGCGAGACATTTCACGCAGGTTGCGTGCAATGGCTTCAGACTGACCGCGCTCTTCTGCGCCCACGCCCGGATAAGCCCCCGGGGTGTCGATAAAGGTGATGATTGGCATCTTAAAGCGTTCAGCCATTTGCATCAGACGCAGTGCTTTGCGGTAACCTTCTGGCGCTGGCATACCAAAGTTACGGCGAATTTTTTCTTTGGTTTCACGACCTTTTTGATGACCAATGATCATCACCGGACGACCATCGAGACGGGCGATACCACCGACGATAGCTTTATCGTCTGCATACGCGCGGTCGCCAGCCAGTTCGTCAAATTCATCAAATGCCAGGCGAACGTAATCCAGGGTATAAGGACGCTGTGGATGGCGTGCCAGTTGCGCAATCTGCCATGCACCGAGATCGGCGAAGATTTTACGTGTCAGTTCTACGCTTTTTTCACGCAGACGATGCACTTCTTCATCGATGTTAATATCCAGTTTCTCATCCTGACGGCTAACCGCAGTCAGAGAATCGATTTTCGCTTCCAGCTCTGCAATCGGCTGTTCAAAATCAAGGAAATTCAGACTCATAGTATTCCTGTATTAGTCAAACTCCAGTTCCACCTGCTCCGAACCAATGAGGCCACGGAGATCGTTTAATAAACGATCGCTCGGAGAGACACGCCACGTCGCGCCAAAACGCAACCGCGCGCGTGCATCCGCCCTCTGATAGTAGAGATGTACTGGAATTGTCCCAGAGCGGTGGGGTTCCAGAGACTGACGGAGTCGGTTTAAAAGCTGGTCATCAATTTGCCTGTCCGTCAGCGAGATAGCAAGCCCGCGAGCATATTTTTCCCGGGCTTCGTCAATATCCATCACTTCGCGAGCGGTCATTTTAAGCCCACCGCTGAAGTCATCAAAGCTGACCTGTCCGCTGACGATAAGTATGCGGTCTTTTTCCAGCAATTGCTGGTATTTATCCAGGGCGTCAGTAAACAACATCACTTCCAGCCGCCCGGAACGGTCATCCAGCGTGCAGATACCGATACGATTGCCGCGCTTGGTGACCATAACCCGCGCGGCAACAACGAGCCCCGCAGCCGTGATGACTTTACCACGTTCTGTCGGGTGCATGTCTTTCAGCCTTACGCCTCCGACATAACGCTCAATCTCTTTTAAATACTGGTTGATAGGGTGTCCCGTCAGGTACAGACCTAACGTTTCACGTTCCCCATCTAATACCACCTGCTCCGGCCACGGTTGGCAGCTGGCGTAGGATTGTTCAATTTGTTCCGGCTCTTCGGCCAGCACGCCGAACATATCGGCCTGACCGATAGCTTCCGCTTTCGCGTGTTGATCTGCCGCTTTTAACGCATCGCCCAGCGAGTTCATCAGTGCCGCGCGGTGTGGCCCAAGACGGTCAAACGCCCCGGACATAATCAGTTTTTCCAGCACCCGCCGGTTTAACTTTTTGGTGTCGGTTCGGGCGCAGAGATCAAACAGTTCGCGGAAGTAGCCGCCTTTATTACGGGCTTCGATGATGGCCTCAATCGGACCTTCACCGACCCCTTTGATCGCGCCAATACCATACACGATTTCGCCGTCGTCGTTGACGTGGAAATGGTAAAGACCGGAGTTTATATCTGGTGGCAGGATTTTCAGCCCCATCCGCCAGCACTCATCCACCAGGCCCACCACCTTCTCGGTGTTGTCCATATCGGCGGTCATTACCGCCGCCATAAACTCTGCCGGATAGTGCGCTTTCAGCCATAACGTTTGATATGACACCAAAGCATAGGCCGCAGAGTGCGATTTGTTAAATCCGTAACCAGCGAATTTCTCCACCAGGTCGAAGATTTTCATCGCCAGTTCGGCGTTGATTCCGTTCTTTTCTGCACCTTCAGCAAATACAGAACGCTGCTTAGCCATCTCTTCCGGCTTTTTCTTACCCATCGCACGACGCAGCATATCCGCGCCACCGAGGGTATAACCAGAAAGCACCTGCGCAATCTGCATGACCTGTTCCTGATACAGGATGATGCCGTAGGTTGGCTCCAGTACCGGTTTCAGGCTTTCATGCTGCCACTGTACGTCCGGATAGGAGATCTCTTCGCGACCATGTTTACGGTCGATAAAGTTATCCACCATCCCTGATTGCAACGGACCAGGGCGGAACAGTGCCACCAGTGCGATCATATCTTCGAAGCAGTCAGGTTGCAGACGCTTGATCAGGTCCTTCATGCCGCGCGATTCAAGCTGGAATACCGCCGTGGTTTCCGAGCGTTGCAGCATGTCGAAGCTTTTCTTGTCATCCAGCGGGATCGCGGCGATATCCAGCGGCGGCTCGCCCTTCTTCGCCCGCCGCTTGTTGATCATCTCCAGCGCCCAGTTGATGATGGTGAGCGTACGCAAACCAAGGAAGTCGAACTTCACCAGTCCGGCGTATTCAACGTCGCTTTTATCAAACTGGGTGACCGGATGTTTGCCCTCTTCATCGCAATAAAGCGGCGCAAAATCGGTAATTTTGGTCGGCGCGATAACCACCCCACCGGCGTGCTTACCGGCGTTACGGGTGACCCCTTCCAGTTTGCGCGCCATGTCGATCAGCGCCTTAACTTCTTCATCCGCTTCGTAGATTTCCGGCAGCTGCGGCTCGGCTTCAAACGCTTTCGCCAGCGTCATGCCAGGATCGGGCGGGATCAGTTTCGAGATACGGTCGACAAAGCCGTACGGATGCCCCAGCACGCGGCCTACGTCGCGGATCACCGCTTTCGCCGCCATCGTACCGAAGGTGATAATCTGCGATACCGCATCACGACCGTACATGTCCGCTACGTGCTCGATAACCTGGTCGCGTTTCTCCATACAGAAGTCAACGTCGAAGTCAGGCATGGAGACACGTTCCGGGTTAAGGAAACGTTCGAACAGCAGGTCAAATTCCAGCGGATCGAGGTCGGTGATTTTCAGCGCGTAGGCCACCAGTGACCCTGCACCAGAACCACGGCCCGGCCCTACCGGTACGCCGTTATCTTTCGACCACTGGATAAATTCCATAACGATGAGGAAGTAGCCCGGGAAGCCCATCTGGTTGATAACCTGAAGTTCAGTCTCCAGACGTTCGTCATATTCCGGGCGGCGCTTAACACGTTCTTCCTCGTCAGGGAATAAAAAGGCCAGACGCTCTTCCAGGCCCTCTTTTGCACGCTTGACCAGATAATCTTCGGTGCTCATGTCCCCGGTCGGGAACTGCGGCAGGAAGTATTCACCAAGACGCACAGTTACGTTACAGCGTTTGGCGATCTCAACGGTGTTGGCAAGGGCTTCTGGGATGTCGGCAAACAGCTCGCACATCTCCTCTTCGCTACGCATATATTGCTGCGGCGAATAGTTACGCGGGCGTTTAGGATCGTCGAGGGTAAAGCCGTCGTGGATCGCGACGCGGATTTCGTGTGCGTCAAAGTCGCTGCTGTCGATAAAGCGCACGTCGTTGGTCGCCACGACGGGCAAACCGCGCGCTTCCGCCAGTTCCACCGCCGCGTGCAAATAGCTTTCTTCATCCGGCCTGCCGGTGCGGATCAGCTCGAGAAAATAGCGATCCGGGAAGTGTTCTTCATAAAACGCGACACACTCATCTACCAGCGCGCTGTTACCACGCAAAAGACTGCGTCCGACGTCGCCCATGCGCCCGCCGGAAAGAAGGATCAACCCTTCGTTTAATTCGATAAGCCAGTCGCGATCGATGATCGGCCCGGCGGCACCGTACCCGCGCTGATACGCTTTTGAGATCAGCAACGTCAGATTCTGATAGCCGGTATTGTTCGCCGCCAGTACCGTCAGGTGGGTTAACTCATCACCCAGCAGGTCGCACTGGACATTAAAATCTGCCCCGACGATAGGCTTAATCCCTGCGCCATGTCCCGCTCCGTAGAACTTCACCAGACCGCAAAGGTTGGTGAAATCGGTGATCGCCAGTGCTGGCATACCCAACGCCGCCGCCTTTTTTACCAGCGGTGCGGTTTTGGCCAGGCCATCGATCATCGAGTAGTCGCTGTGCACCCGCAGGTGTACGAAACGTGGTTCAGACATCTTCAGATTCCGGTTTACTTAATCTCGACACAAGAATCAGGACGCAAGTCCCAGTGCGCGTTTGACAGGCCCAAAGCTGCGACGATGATGTTCAGTCGCGCCATATTCAGCCAGTTTTTCCAGATGAAAAGCGGTTGGATACCCTTTATGTTGGGCAAAACCATATTGCGGGAAAACAATATCCAGCGCCGCCATTTCGGCGTCGCGCGTCACTTTCGCCAGGATAGACGCGGCACTGATTTCCGGTACGCGGCTATCGCCTTTCACCACTGCCATCGAAGGCATCGGTAATTTCGGGCAGCGGTTACCATCAATCAACACATATTCCGGCGCAATATGCAGCCCAGCGACGGCTCGCTGCATCGCCAGCATGGTCGCATGAAGAATGTTCAGCTCGTCGATTTCGTAGGGTTCCGCGCGGCCCAGACTCCAGCTCAACGCTTTCTCTTTGATCTCTTCACAGAGCGCCAGACGACGTTTTTCGCTCAGCTTTTTGGAATCATTCAGCCCGGCAATCGGGCGCGCCGGGTCGAGAATCACCGCAGCGGTGACGACCGCGCCAACTAACGGCCCGCGTCCGACTTCATCCACACCCGCAACCAGGTGCGTGTGCGGATAAACAAATTCGATCATTGTGCTAACTCCAGAACGGCTTGTGCCGCCTGCTCATCGGCATTGCAGCGGATCTGCTGATGCAGTTCACGGAAGGTATCGTGCATCGCGTGGCTGGTTTTCCCGTTCGCCAACAGCGGTAACAGCGCCGCAGCCAGTTTTTGCGGCTCACACTCTTCCTGCAATAACTCTTTGACTAACTCTCTGCCCGCCAGCAGATTTGGCAGCGAGACATAATCAGTTTTCACCAGCCGCTTCGCCAACCAGAAGGTAAAAGGCTTCATGCGATATCCCACCACCATCGGGCATTTCGCCAGCATACACTCCAGGGCTGCCGTCCCCGACGCCAGTAGTGCCGCATCGCTGGCGACCATCGCCTCACGGCCCATTCCATCCAGCAAATGAACCGACAGGTCTGGCGCGACTTCAGCTTTGATGCGTTCAAACTGCTCGCGGCGTTTGGCATTCACCAGCGGCACCACGATTTCGAGATCCGGATATGTCTGGCGCAAAAGCTGGGCAGTTTTCAGGAAATCGGCACTAAGCATTTCGACTTCTGCACCACGGCTGCCCGGCAACAATGCCAGACAGTGGGCATCGTAAGGGATCCCCAGCACATCACGGGCACCATTTTTATCTGGATCTAACGGCATGGCATCAGCCATGGTATGACCGATAAAGCGGCACGGTACATTGTATTTGTCATAAAACGCTTTTTCGAAAGGCAGAAATGCGAGCACCAGATCGGTGGCTCTGCCTATTTTGAAAACGCGTTTCTGTCGCCACGCCCAGACGGATGGACTGACGTAATGAATGGTTTTGATACCCTGCTTTTTGAGGTTACCTTCAAGAGTAATATTGAAGTCGGGCGCATCAATACCAACAAAAACATCTGGCTTCAGTTCGCCAAAACGCTTTGTCAGATCGGCACGAATATGCAGTAAGCGACGCAGACGACCGAGCACTTCAACAATGCCCATCACCGCCAGTTCTTCCATTTCGTACCAGGCTTCGCAGCCTTCAGCCTGCATTCGTGGCCCGGCAACGCCAACAAAGCGGGCGTTGGGCACACGTTCTTTCAGAGCGCGGATTAAACCGGCCCCCAGGATATCGCCGGAGGTTTCTCCGGCGACCAGGGCAATCGTTAATGGACGCTGTTCAGTCATTAACGAATCAGACCGCGCGTTGAGCGTGCAAAGAAATCGGTAAAAGCTTTCACTTCCGGATACGTTTCCGCCAGTTCAGCAATTTCCGGTTTCACTTCATCGAGCGTTTTACCGCTGCGATAAATCAGCTTATACGCATTGCGGATAGCGGTAATCGCCTCGCGGCTGAATCCGCGGCGCTTCAGCCCTTCGATATTGACACCGAACGGCGTTGCGTGGTTACCCTGCGCAATGACATAAGGAGGGACGTCCTGCGCCACACCGGAGCAACCGCCAACCATCACATGCGCACCAATGATGCAGAACTGATGGACTGCGGTCATGCCGCCGATGATCGCGAAGTCGTCAACCGATACGTGACCCGCCAGCGTTGCGTTGTTGGCGAGAATACAGCGGTTACCTACCGTACAATCGTGCGCAATGTGCGCGTTGATCATCAGTAAGTTGTCGCTGCCCACCTTCGTCAATCCACCGCCCTGGACTGTGCCACGATGAATGGTGACGCTTTCGCGAATGCGGTTACGATCGCCGATTTCCACGCGGGTCGGTTCGCCAGCATATTTCAGATCCTGGTTAACTTCGCCGATGGAGGCGAACTGATAAATCTCATTATCGCGGCCAATTTTAGTATGACCATTCACGACAACGTGAGATTTCAGTACGGTACCCTCACCAATTTCGACATGGGGTCCAACGATACAAAAAGGACCAATGTGAGCGTTCGCGCCAATTGACGCGCCCTCTTCCACAATGGCGGTTGGATGCACAAAGGCGGATTTATCAATCACGTATCAGGCCTCCCGGCTACGAGCACACATCATCGTTGCTTCGCAAACTACTTTACCATCGACCAGAGCAACCCCTTTAAAACGGGTCAGGCCGCGGCGCGTTTTTTCGAAAGTGACTTCCATGATCATTTGATCGCCAGGCACGACCGGGCGCTTGAAGCGCGCTTCGTCAATACCGGCGAAGTAGTACAGCTCACCCGGTTCCAGTTTTCCTACGCTTTTAAACGCCAGAATACCTGTTGCCTGTGCCATTGCTTCCAGAATCAGCACACCCGGGAAAATCGGTTTTCCAGGGAAATGGCCCTGGAAGAATGGCTCATTGACAGAGACATTTTTTACTGCGCGCAGAAAACGACCTTCTTCAAAATCCAGCACGCGATCCACCAGTAAGAACGGGAAACGGTGCGGCAGAAGTTCTAAAATCTCTTCAATCTGCAGAGTATGAGTGTTAGTAGTCAAGATACTCTTCCTGTCAAAATATAAGAAACGACAATAATAACACGGCCTGCCGCAATCGTAAGAATGAGACAGGCCGTAAAGTTTGGCGAACAAAAGATGGAACGTTAGTCTTGTTGATTAACCTTGCGCTCAAGCGATTTCAGACGCTTGCTCATGTCATCAATGTTCATCACCAGTGCAGCGGTTTTGCGCCAGACTTTGTTGGGTTGCAGCGGAATGCCTGAGGAATAGACGCCTGGTTCAGTGATGGGACGCATCACCATACCCATGCCCGTAACCGTCACTTTGTCGCATATTTCCATATGCCCGTTGATTACGCTGGCTCCGCCGATCATGCAGTAACGACCAATTTTCAGGCTGCCCGCCATAATGACGCCACCGGCAACCGCCGTATTGTCGCCAATCACGACGTTATGTGCAATCTGGCACTGGTTATCAATGATCACGCCATTGCCAATAACAGTGTCATCCAGCGCGCCGCGATCGATGGTAGTGCAGGCACCGATCTCCACGCGATCGCCAATAATTACGCGACCAATCTGTGGGATCTTCACCCAGTTACCACGATCGTTGGCATAACCAAAGCCGTCTGCGCCTACCACTGTTCCGGACTGGATCAGGCAATTCTGACCGATCTGGATCTCATGGTAAATGGTTACGTTCGCCCAGAGACGCGAACCTGCACCGATTTTGCTGTTTTTACCTACGAAGCAACCGGCACCGATAATCACGTTATCGCCCAGTTCAACGCCGGATTCAATCACCGCGTTAGCGCCAATCGATACGTTGTTACCCAGCTTCGCCGTCGCGTCGATCACCGCACTGGGTGCAATGTTCTGCGCGGGCTGCGGCGTGGTATCTAAAATTTGCGCCATGCGCGCGTAAGTCAGGTAGGGATTCTTCACTACCAGCGCGGCACTTTTCGCGAAAGGAAGATCGTCCTGGGTCATGACAACCGCGGACGCCTGGCACAAGCCTAAATGCTCACGGTATTTTGGGTTAACCATGAACGTAATGTGACCTGTTTGTGCAGATTGCATGGACGCAACGCCGGTGATGACGATATCGCCATCACCGTGTAGTTCTGCATCCAACTGCTGCGCTAAATCAGCCAGTCGAATTGAAGGCATTACTTATTTAACCTGTTTCAGTACGTCGGCAGTGATGTCTTTTACATCGCTGCTGTTGTAAGCAACGGCGTTTGCATCAACAACCAGATCGATATCCTGGCTGTTGGCAACGGATTTCACAGCAGTCTGGATACGAGTAACCAGTTTGCCGCGTTCTTCGTTGGAACGACGTGCGCGATCCTGCTCAAAAGCCTGCGCTTTCTGAGCAAAAGTCTGGCGCTGAGCCATCACGTCTTTTTCCAGCTTAGTGCGATCGCTGCCCGCTTTCATGGACTGCAGCTTTTTCATTTTAGCCTGCAGATCGGTTTCCATACGCTGCAGTTCGCTGGCACGGCCTTTGAACTCATTTTCCAGCGTGTTAGAAACACCGGTTTTCTGCGCTACCTGCTGGAACAGGCTGCCCATATTGACGATTGCAATTTTGTCAGCCGCCTGAGCAGAAGTTGCCAGTGCTAAACCGAGACCTGCCGCTAATAACCACTTTTTCACAATAAACTCCTTACCATCCCATTTGCACCGGAGGGTGCAGTTCTTTGCGTGGCCCGGCGATCTTATATTGATCGCCTAAAGTCATCGCTACACTACCACTACATTCCTTTGTGGAGAACACTTACCAGGTTTTACCGATGTTAAACTGGAACTGTTCTGCCTTGTCTCCATCGTACTTTTTGAACGGCTGGGCGTAGGAGAACACCAACGGCCCCAATGGGGACATCCATTGTAATGCGATACCCGCAGACATACGGATATTGCCTGGATCACTATAGTCCGGAACTCCCGCAGCTCGCATCGATTCCGTATCTTGCCAATTTGTATCCCAAACGGTCCCCATATCCCAGAAGAAGGAAGTACGAACCGAGTTAGCATACTTATCGCTAATAAACGGCGTCGGGGTGATGAATTCAAGGCTGGCAACCGCCATCGCATTACCACCTACGGCGTCGTCTGATTTACAACCATTAGCGTCGGTACAGGCTTCATAGTCGCTATTATTATCATCCGGGTTATTATGAGCACCATAACCATAGACCGCTTTCGGACCAATGGTGTTAGACTGGAAGCCACGTACGGTACTGGAGCCACCGGCATAGAAGTTCTCATAGAATGGCATCTCTTTGCTACCTATGCCATCACCGTAGCCCCAACGGGTACGACCCAGAACAACCCACTTATGATCGTCATCGATCGGTACATAAGTCGCGGTATCTAACGATACTTTGTAGTATTCGTTATCTGAACCAGGGATAGTAACTTTACCGGTCAAGTTAACGCGTGAACCATCCGTTGGGAAATAACCACGGTCGAGTTTGTTGTACGTCCAGCCATAGTTAAAGGTGAAATCGTCAGCAGAAAAGCTGTCTTTACCATATTCACCCATTGATTCCAGATAACGATCCATCGCAACCTGCGGCTGCATGTTGGACAGGGAGTTATGTACATAACCCAGACCTGCACGCAGCGAGTTATATTCGTTGATCGGGAAGCCCAACGTCACGTCTGTACCATAACTCTTGTTGGTATAGTCGGACAGGTCGGCGTCATCTGCCTGGAAGTCATTATAGAAGAGACGACCACCGAGGCTTACGCCATCTACGGTGAAGTACGGGTTGGTTACCGACAATTCAGCATAGGTCTGGTAATCGTTTTTGGTCCCGTTGATACCAACAGCATAACCTGTACCTAACCAGTTATCCTGTTGCACGCCAGCCTGGAAGCTCACGCCACTTTCAGTACCGTAACCAATCCCGAAGTTGAAGCTACCAGTGTTACGTTCTTTCACCTTGTAGACTACATCAACCTGGTCCGGGCTACCCGGAACACGTTGGGTATCGGTATCGACAGTTTCAAAGAAGCCCAGACGATTCAGACGCTCCTTACCCTGATCGACCAGATCGCTCCCCAGCCATGCACCTTCCATCTGACGCATTTCGCGACGCAGGACGGCATCTTTCGAGGTATCGTTACCTTCAAAACGGATCTTACGCACGTAGAAACGGTTACCCGCATCAACGTTCACGCGTAATTTAACGGTTTTGTCGGCATCGTTAATTTCAGGCATCGACTGTACGCGCGGATAGGCATAACCATAGCGACCGAGAAGCTTTTTAATGTCATCTTCCATCTTGGTCACTTTGGTGCCGTTATACAGCTCGCCCGGCTCGATCTTAGTCAGCTGCTCAATTTCAGCGGAGTGCCCGGCAAGGTTGCCGCTCACTTCAACGCCAGAAAGCTTGTACTGATCGCCTTCGGTGATGTTCACCGTGACGTAAATACCTTTTTTATCTGGCGTCAGACTGACCTGGGTAGAGTCGATGTTGAAACGGGCATAACCGCGATCCAGATAGTAGCTGCGCAGGGTTTCAAGGTCGCCCGCCAGTTTCTGTTTCTGGTATTTACGATCGCCTACCACGTTCCACCACGGCACTTCGTCACGCAGTTGGAAATGAGAGATCAGTTCGTCGGTGGTGAAAGCATGGTTACCAACAATGTTAATTTGCTGGATTTCAGCTGACACACCTTCCTGGAACACCAGTTTTAGGTCAACACGGTTGCGCGGCAGCGGGGTCACGACAGCTTTAACGCTGGCGCTATATTTACCGACGCTGTAGTAGAAGTCTTCCAGACCTTTCTCGATATCGGCAATGGTGGTGCGATCGAGGGATTCGCCCACACGCACACCAGAAGCCTCGAGGTTTTGTTTCAGCATGTCATCTTTCACCGATTTGTTACCGGAGAAAGTAATGCTGGCAATGGTCGGACGTTCTTTTACCTGAACCAGAAGGGTATCACCATCACGAAGGACGCGAACATCCTCAAAGTTGCCGGTAGCAAACAGAGCGCGAATGGTATTACTGATATCTTCATCATTAACCGTGTCGCCTGTGCGCACCGGCATACTGAGGAGGGCCGCACCAACGGCGACACGCTGAAGGCCTTCGAAATGAATATCTTTCACTACGAACCCTTCAGCACCGTATACGGTGGCGCTGCTAAACAGCAGCGACGCTATGAGCAACTTTTTCATCGCCATCGTTATTATGCGTTCTTCCTAACTAACTCTCATAACCGAGAGAAATCATTGAAAAGTGCAAGCCCCATTAACAGCACCAGCAGAATCGAGCCAATGCGATAACAAAAGTCTTGAACTCGCTCGGATACCGGTCCGCCCTTGATCTTTTCGATCGCAAGGAACAGCAGATGCCCCCCGTCAAGTACGGGCAACGGAAACAGGTTAATTATCCCTAAGTTCACGCTAATAAGCGCAAGAAACGGCAGGTAATAAACTACCCCGAGTTCCGCTGTCATCCCAGCCCCCTTGGCGATAGAGATCGGCCCACTGAGGTTGTTCAGTTTCACATCACCGGTGATCAATTTTCCCAGCATACTGACCGTCAGCTTCATCAGCTGCCACGTTTTGTCCGTGGCTTCGACGATGGCGTTGAACGGCCCATACTGGCGTACAACTTTATACTCATCTGGCAAAGGAATGACTTTCGGCTCAATACCGACAAAACCAATCGCTTTACCATTACCCGGTTTACTCTCCGGGATTAATGTCAAAGACAAGGGACTCCCCTGCCTTTCGATTTCTAACGCTAAGGATTTACCCGGGTTATCCCGGACAAGCATCACAAAGGTCACCCACTGCGTTAAGGGCTGACCATCGACTTTAACGATCCTGTCGCCTGCTTGCAAACCTGCCTTGCTTGCCGCCGAGTTTGGCTGCACATTTTCCAGTACAGGTTCAATTTGCGGCCCACGAGGACGAATCCCCAGCGAAGATACCGGATCTTCTTTATCAGGCTCAAACGCCCAGTGACGTAAATCGAGCTTTACATCCCGCCGTTGGTCGCTGCCAAATGGCGCTACTGTAATGGTGGTGCTTTCATCGCCAATTTTATCGACCAACTGCAAACGCACGGCATCCCAATCAGGCGTTTCGATACCATCTACGGCTTTTAGTTCCGTACCTGGTGCAATTTGTGCTTCCGCAGCTATCGAATTGGCTGCTATTTCGCCAACCACCGGACGTACGCCAGGCACACCAATAATAAAAACCAGCCAGTAGGCAAAGATAGCAAAAATGAAGTTTGCAACCGGACCTGCGGCAATAATCGCCGCTCGTTGGCCGACAGATTTATTATTGAAGGCATGGTGGCGGAGTTCCGGAACGACCGGTTCTGCGCGCTCATCCAGCATTTTGACATAACCGCCCAACGGGATCAGGGCGATAACATATTCGGTGCCGAGCTTATCAGTTCGCCGCCAGAGCGCCTTACCAAACCCTATTGAGAAACGCTCAACGCGAACACCACAACGCCGGGCAACCCAGAAATGACCAAATTCATGCACGGTGATAAGTACACCCAGTGCAACGATGAACGAAGCCAAATCCCAGAGAAAACTCAGCATATTACCTTCCGTTAAAGCGTCCTGAATACCAGTAACAACAAGCAAGCAAAGACCGGTACCGCAGCCGTCAGGCTATCAATACGATCTAAAATACCACCGTGTCCTGGAATTAAATGACCGCTGTCCTTAATTCCTGCTTCACGCTTAAACATACTCTCGGTCAGATCGCCGAGCACTGAGGCTAACGCTGCGACAATAGAGCAAATGAGTAAGGTGACGGGAGCGACGTCGAGATTCGCCCACATGCCATAACCCCATGAGATTACCGCTGCAGTAGCGAGTCCACCGATAAAGCCTTGCCAGGTTTTACCCGGAGAAACCTTCGGTGCCAGCTTATGTTTACCAAACAATTTGCCAAACATATATGCGCCGGAGTCAGCGCCCCATACCAGGATCATGACATAGAGCAGCCATATTGCGCCACTGTAATGATTCTCGTCGTAGTGCCAGGCCCGTAACGCCAGCATGCCCCAGAAGAAGGGAACAATGGTTAGCACGCCAAAAATAAGGCGCAATGTTTTAGAGTTACGCCAGATTGCTGCGGAACCTGGGTAAAACAGCACCAGCAATAGCGCGACAATCCACCAACCCAGCGAAGCCCAAAGTGAGATTTCAACCAGCGGTTGATGAATATTTCGGTGATATTCCGGCAACAGAAAAAGCATCAGCGCCAACAATAACCCGCATAACACCGCCAACCATACTCGCTGCGAACGAGTGGTAAAACCGCTAAGCTGTCCCCATTCCCACGCTGCCAGCATGCAGACCACCAGCGTTACAATGGCGAACCCCACCGGCGGCAACAGAAACAACGCCGCGATGACGACGGGTATTAACACAAAAGCAGATATCAGGCGATACTTCAGCAAAAGCGACCCCCATCAGGCTGTTTCATCACCGGGCTCGGTGCCGCCGAAACGACGCTCTCGATTAGCAAAGGCATTTAACGCCCCTTCAAAGTCTTGTTCATCGAAATCGGGCCAGAGAACATCTGTAAAGTAAAGTTCGGCATAGGCAATTTGCCAAAGCAAAAAGTTACTTATGCGATGCTCTCCCCCAGTCCTAATTACTAAATCTACAGGGGCCAGTTCATGCATACAGACATGCTGGTTTAGCATCTCTTCATCTATCTGATCTGGTTGCAGGCTTCCTTGCTGCACCTTTTCAGCCAGTTGCCTGACTCCCTGGACTATATCCCAACGTCCACCGTAGTTCGCCGCAATATTCAGCGTCAGACCGGTATTCCCGGCTGTTAGCGCTTCAGATTTACGAATACGTTCTTGCAAACGCGAGTTAAAGCGACTGGTATCGCCAATAATACGCAGACGCACGTTATGTCGGTGCAGACTTTTTACTTCGCTATTGAGCGCCCACACAAACAGTTCCATTAACGCACTGACTTCCTGCGCTGGTCGGTTCCAGTTTTCACTACTAAAGGCATACAGCGTTAACGCCTCAATACCGTTGTTGGCCGCAAAAGAGACAGCCCGGCGGACGGATTTTGCCCCGGCTTTATGCCCAAAGGCTCGAATCTTCCCTTGCTTTTTTGCCCAGCGACCATTGCCGTCCATAATGATCGCAACATGACGGCAGCCATGCGCTGGCAATTTTTCGCTAAGTGGTTGAGTAGCAGACAACATCACGCGTTTTTTATTCCCTGACAGGGTTTACGGTACTCAGGAATACTGAAGCCTATACAAAAAAAAGCCGTGTAAAACCACGGCATACCTGACCTTATAAAGCCAACTACTTACGATCAGATGGCGCAGACTATATCACTGAAGCCCTACGCTAACAAATAGCGCGACTCTCTGTAGCCGGATTATCCTCAGCTTGCGAGACGCATCACCTCTTTTCTGGCGACTTCACGCGCGTTCGCATCAACAGATAACACATCGTCCACACATTGTGGTTCGCGCATATCCATTTTTTCCAGTACCGATAAATTCAACGCAGCGATATCCGTAAAGCGGATTTGTTGCGCAAGAAAAGCAGCAACGGTGATTTCGTTTGCGGCATTCAATGCTGTCGTCGCTGCCTGGCCTTGTTCGAACGCCTCCATCGCCAGTTTCAGGCATGGATAACGATCATAATCCGGTGCGGCAAATGTCAACGCACTTAGTTTGCAAAAATCGAGCGGCTTCACGCCAGAGTTCACGCGATTCGGCCATGCCATGGTGTGGGCAATTGGCGTACGCATATCCGGTTCCCCCAGCTGCGCCAGAACACTGCCGTCCTGATAGCGCACCATTGAGTGAATCACTGACTGCGGGTGAATCAGCACTTCCATCTGGCTGGCGCTGGCGTTAAACAGCCAACGCGCTTCAATGTATTCCAGACCTTTGTTCATCATGGTAGCCGAATCGACGGAAATTTTACGTCCCATCGACCAGTTCGGATGACGGCAGGCTTGATCGGGCGTCATTGTTGCCAAATCGCGCAATGGCGTCTCACGGAAAGGGCCACCAGACCCGGTAAGTAAAATGGACACCACGCCATTTTGCTCAAGGTCAGCGTATCCCAGATTATGCTGGATAGGTTGCGGTAAACTCTGAAAAATGGCGTTATGTTCGCTATCGACCGGTAACAATTGCGCTTTGCTCTGCTTTACGGCGTCCATAAACAGACGTCCGCAGGTAACCAGTGATTCTTTATTGGCCAGCAAAATGGTTTTACCCGCGCGGATCGCAGCAAGCGTAGGTAACAGCCCAGCAGCGCCAACAATGGCTGCCATCACCTGATCAACATCCTCAAGCGCTGCCATATCGCAAGCGGCTTGTTGCCCACTTAAGACTTCGGTGCGGCTACCCTGTTGCTGTAGCATCGTTTTAAGAAGTTTCGCACTCGCTTCATCGTCCATTACGGCATAGCGGGGAGAGAATTCCAGGCACTGTTCTACCATGCGAGTGACATTTTTGCCTGCCACCAGCGCAACTACGCGGAAGTGTTCGGGATTATGGCGCACCACGTCCAGCGTGCTGCAACCAATCGAGCCGGTCGAGCCCAGAATGGTGAGTTGCTTCATGAAACATCCAGAGTTGAGACAGAATAAAAAGCAAAACGCCGCCAGCCGATCCGCAAGGATCTACTGAGCGGCGTTTTTGTCGTTCAAGAAATCAGAACTGCATCAGTTCTGCTTCTTTGTCTGCCAGCGCCGCTTCAATTTTCTTGATTGCAGCATCAGTCAGTTTCTGTACATCGTCCTGAGAACGGCGATCGTCGTCTTCGCTGATCTCTTTATCTTTCAACAGTGCTTTCACTTTGTCGTTCGCGTCACGACGCACGTTACGTACTGCAACACGCGCTTGTTCTGCTTCACCACGAACGATTTTGGTCAGATCTTTACGACGTTCTTCCGTCAGCGGCGGCAGCGGAACACGGATGTCGCTACCCGCAGAGTTCGGGTTCAGGCCAAGATCGGACGCCATAATCGCTTTTTCAACGGCCGGAGACATTGAACGATCAAACACGTTGATTTTCAGTGTACGGGAATCTTCTACCGTTACGCTTGCCAGCTGACGCAGCGGCGTCGGCGTGCCGTAATATTCCACGACAATGCCATCCAGCAGGCTGGGAGAAGCACGACCCGTGCGTATTTTGCTGATTTGGGTTTTGAACGCTTCTACGCATTTGTCCATGCGTACTTCAGCATCTTTTCTGATATCGCTAATCACGTTACGAATCCTTGAAAACTTGTCTCAGTCAGACCAGACAGTCACACACAGTGGAAGTGTGCTAAGTATAGCCCTGATTAAACATATTACGGGTAAGATCCCCCGCGATACTTGCAAGGAATCTTACCCTTATTTATCCATCACGGGAATTATTCCGTGATTAAAGTCCCTTCTTTTTCACCCATTACCACACGGCGCAGCGCACCCGGTTTGTTCATGTTGAAAACACGAATCGGTAATTTATGGTCACGAGCCAGCGTGAAGGCCGCCAGGTCCATGACTTTCAGCTCTTTTTCCAGCACTTCGCTGTAAGTCAGTTGCTCGTACATGGTTGCGGTTGGATCTTTCGCCGGATCAGCAGTAAACACGCCGTCAACTTTGGTTGCTTTCAGCACCACATCGGCTTCAATTTCGATACCACGCAGGCAAGCTGCTGAGTCGGTGGTAAAGAACGGGTTACCTGTACCGGCGGAGAGGATCACCACACGGTTGTTGCGCAACAGGCTGATAGCTTCTGCCCAGCTGTAGCTGTCGCACACGCCATTCAATGGAATAGCGGACATCAGACGAGCGTTCACATAGGCGCGGTGCAGTGCATCACGCATTGCCAGGCCGTTCATTACGGTCGCCAGCATCCCCATGTGGTCGCCCACAACGCGGTTCATACCCGCTTTCGCCAGACCAGCGCCACGGAACAGGTTACCCCCACCAATCACCACACCAACCTGAATACCCAGTTCAACCAGTTCTTTGATTTCCTGAGCCATACGATCCAGTATGCTTGCATCAATACCGAAGCCTTCAGTGCCCTGCAGAGCTTCGCCACTCAACTTAAGCAGAATGCGTTTATAGACGGGTTTTGCATTGGTAGCCATGTTTCTTTCCTGAGACTGTCAACGATTGAAATGAATTAATACTAGCGACATTGTACGTCGCTTTTCAGCGCAGCCCCACAAGGGTTAGCTGAATTTACAAGATGGGCACAAAAAGAAGCCGCCCTCAGGCGGCTCCTTTTCGATAATTAAGACTGCTTGGACATCGCAGCAACTTCTGCTGCAAAGTCAGTCTCAACTTTCTCGATGCCTTCACCCACTTCGAAGCGGATGAAGCCAGTCACTTCAGCGTTATGCTCTTTCAGCAGCTGACCAACAGTTTTGCTTGGTTCCATAACGAACGGCTGACCGGTCAGAGAAACTTCGCCGGTGAATTTCTTCATGCGGCCTTCAACCATTTTCTCTGCGATTTCTTTCGGCTTACCAGACTGCATCGCGATATCCAGCTGTACCTGGTATTCTTTTTCTACCACTTCAGCGGATACGTCTTCTGGTTTGATGAATTCTGGCTTGCTTGCAGCAACGTGCATAGCGATGTGTTTAACCAGCTCTTCGTCAGCGCCTTTAGCAGCAACCAGAACGCCGATACGCGCACCGTGCTGATAAGAACCCAGAACGTCGCCTTCCAGCGCAGCAACGCGGCGAATGTTGATGTTTTCACCAATTTTCGCTACCAGCGCAACACGTTCTTCTTCGAACTGTGCTTTCAGAACTTCAACGTCAGTGATTTTGCCAGCAACAGCTGCGTCCAGAACTTTGTCTGCGAACGCCTGGAAACCAGCGTCTTTTGCAACGAAGTCAGTCTGGCAGTTAACTTCCAGAATGATGCCGTAGTTGCCGTCGATTTTGGTTTTGATCACGCCGTCAGCAGCAACGTTGCCTGCTTTTTTCGCTGCTTTAATAGCACCGGACTTACGCATGTTTTCGATTGCCAGCTCGATGTCGCCGTTAGCTTCAGTCAGTGCTTTTTTGCAATCCATCATGCCTGCGCCAGTACGCTCACGCAGCTCTTTTACCAGGGATGCGGTAATTTCAGCCATTCTAAAATCCTCGGAGATGTGATCTGCCCGGCATTAAACCGCACAGATATAAAAGTGAAAAAGGGGGCCATATGCAGGCCCCCTAACCAAACGTGTACTACCTGGTCTATAAGGGCTCTCCCCCTTCATATTTCGCGCCGCAGATGCGTTGTCTTCGCTCGCTCATCCCGGTCACTTACTGATGTAAGCTCCTGGGAATTCTCGAGCTTGCCGCCTTTCTGCAACTCGAACTATTTTGGGGGAGTTATCAAGCCTTATTACTCAGCTTCTACGAAGCTTTCTTCCGCCTGGGAAGCCAGATCCTGAGAACGGCCTTCACGTACGGTTGCAGCAACAGCGCCCAGGTACAGGGTCACAGCACGGATTGCGTCGTCGTTACCCGGGATAACGAAGTCAACACCGTCCGGATCAGAGTTGGTATCAACGATAGCAAATACCGGAATACCCAGGTTGTTTGCTTCTTTGATAGCAATGTGTTCGTGGTCAGCATCGATTACAAACAGAGCGTCCGGCAGACCGCCCATGTCTTTGATACCGCCCAGGCTGTTTTCCAGTTTCTCCAGCTCACGAGTGCGCATCAGCGCTTCTTTCTTGGTCAGCTTGTCGAAAGTACCGTCCTGAGACTGAGTTTCCAGGTCTTTCAGACGTTTGATGGACTGACGAACGGTTTTCCAGTTAGTCAGCATACCGCCCAGCCAGCGATGGTTCACGAAGAACTGGTCGCAGCTCAGAGCAGCGTCTTTCACCGCTTCGCTTGCAGCACGTTTAGTACCAACGAAAAGGATTTTACCTTTGCGAGAAGCAATCTTGTTCAGTTCAGCCAGAGCTTCGTTGAACATCGGTACAGTTTTCTCAAGGTTGATGATGTGAACTTTGTTACGCGCACCGAAGATGAACGGCTTCATTTTCGGGTTCCAGTAACGGGTCTGGTGACCGAAGTGAACACCAGCCTTGAGCATGTCGCGCATGGAAACAGTTGCCATGATTAAAACCTCTATATAAAAGTTGGGGTTATGCCTCCACGTATCCCATATTACCGACCCTAAAGGGCACCCCGGAATATGTGCCGATACGTGTGTGTTGTTACACAAAGTGAGATTGTCGCTTCCGTCCAGTCTGTGTATACGAAATGGATCGGAAGTCCGGCGCGCTTTATACCACAAATACGTCGTGGACACCAATAATTGTTGGCGCTGTGTACAGCATCAGACGTCGAATTTTCTATTATAGAAAACCTTCAGTGGCACGTTTGGCGAAATTCAGAATGATTCTCAATTTGCCCGGGTGTGATACCATTGACGGCACTTACATATATATTGTCGGTATCACCGACGCTGATGGACAGAATTAATGGCTATCTCAATCAAGACCCCAGAAGATATCGAAAAAATGCGCGTCGCTGGCCGACTGGCTGCCGAAGTGCTGGAGATGATCGAACCGTATGTTAAACCGGGCGTCAGCACCGGCGAGCTGGATCGCATTTGTAATGATTACATTGTTAATGAACAACACGCGGTTTCTGCCTGCCTCGGCTATCACGGCTATCCGAAATCCGTTTGCATCTCTATTAATGAAGTGGTGTGCCACGGTATCCCGGACGATGCTAAGCTGCTGAAAGATGGCGATATCGTTAACATTGATGTCACCGTAATCAAAGATGGTTTCCACGGCGATACCTCGAAAATGTTTATCGTCGGTAAGCCGACCATCATGGGCGAACGCCTGTGCCGCATCACGCAAGAAAGCCTGTACCTGGCGCTACGCATGGTAAAACCAGGCATTAATCTGCGCGAAATCGGTGCGGCGATTCAGAAATTTGTCGAAGCAGAAGGCTTCTCCGTCGTTCGTGAATATTGCGGACACGGTATTGGTCGCGGCTTCCATGAAGAACCGCAGGTGCTGCACTATGACTCCCGTGAAACCAACGTCGTACTGAAACCTGGGATGACGTTCACCATCGAGCCAATGGTCAACGCGGGTAAAAAAGAGATCCGCACCATGAAAGATGGCTGGACGGTAAAAACCAAAGATCGCAGCTTGTCTGCACAATATGAGCATACTATTGTGGTGACTGATAACGGCTGCGAAATTCTGACGCTACGCAAGGATGACACCATCCCGGCGATAATCTCGCACGACGAATAAGATGAAGCCGGCGAATGCCGGCTTTTTTAATGCGATAATTTAATCTTATGGGTGGCGCACAATGAATACCCTTCCAGAACAGTACGCAAATAACGCACTCCCCACCCTGCCCGGTCAACCGCAAAATCCATGCGTCTGGCCCCGTGATGAATTAACCGTCTGTGGGATAAAAGCCCATATCGATACTTTCCAGCGTTGGCTGGGTGATGCCTTTGACAATGGGATCTCTGCAGAACAGTTGATTGAGGCACGTACCGAGTTCATAGACCAGCTCCTGCAACGATTATGGATTGAAGCGGGATTCAGCCAGATTGCCGACCTGGCATTGGTTGCCGTCGGTGGCTACGGTCGTGGCGAGCTGCATCCACTTTCTGACATCGATTTACTGATTTTAAGCCGTAAAAAGCTCCCGGACGATCAGGCGCAAAAAGTGGGCGAGCTGTTAACGCTGCTCTGGGATGTAAAGCTGGAAGTCGGTCATAGTGTGCGCACGCTTGAAGAGTGCATTCTGGAAGGGTTATCGGATTTAACCGTCGCCACCAATTTGATCGAATCCCGCTTATTAATTGGCGATGTTGCGCTATTTCTTGAACTGCAAAAACATATTTTCAGCGAAGGATTCTGGCCTTCCGACAAGTTCTACGCGGCGAAAGTTGAAGAACAGAACCAGCGCCATCAGCGTTACCACGGCACCAGCTACAATCTTGAACCAGACATCAAAAGTAGCCCTGGCGGCTTGCGCGATATCCACACTCTGCAATGGGTGGCCCGCCGTCATTTTGGCGCAACATCGCTGGATGAAATGGTTGGGTTTGGCTTCTTAACCTCAGCGGAGCGGGCGGAATTAAACGAATGTCTGCATATATTGTGGCGTATTCGCTTTGCCCTGCATCTGGTCGTCAGCCGTTACGATAATCGCCTGTTATTCGATCGCCAGCTTAGCGTCGCCCAGCGTCTGAATTACAGTGGCGAAGGTAACGAACCGGTCGAGCGGATGATGAAGGATTACTTCCGCGTGACACGCCGCGTCAGTGAACTCAACCAGATGCTGCTGCAACTGTTCGATGAAGCCATCCTCGCCCTTCCCGCCGACGAAAAACCACGTCCAATCGACGATGAGTTTCAGCTACGCGGTACGCTAATCGACCTGCGTGATGAAACACTATTTATGCGCCAGCCGGAAGCTATCTTACGTATGTTCTACACCATGGTGCGCAACAGTGCGATCACCGGCATTTACTCCACCACGCTGCGCCAGTTACGCCATGCCCGGCGCCATCTGCAACAACCGCTGTGTAATATTCCGGAAGCACGAAAACTGTTTTTGAGCATTCTGCGTCACCCCGGAGCGGTGCGGCGCGGGCTATTGCCAATGCATCGCCATAGCGTACTCGGCGCGTATATGCCGCAATGGTCACATATCGTCGGGCAGATGCAGTTTGATCTGTTCCACGCCTACACGGTGGATGAACATACTATCCGCGTGATGCTGAAACTGGAGAGTTTTGCCAGTGAAGAAACGCGCCAGCGCCATCCGTTGTGTGTGGACGTCTGGCCGCGCCTACCGTCAACTGAGCTGATTTTCATCGCCGCGCTGTTTCACGATATCGCCAAAGGACGCGGCGGCGACCACTCCATTCTCGGTGCTCAGGATGTAGTGCATTTTGCCGAACTCCACGGGCTTAACTCGCGCGAAACGCAACTGGTGGCGTGGCTGGTTCGCCAGCACCTGTTGATGTCGGTGACCGCCCAACGCCGCGATATTCAGGACCCGGAAGTCATCAAGCAGTTTGCCGAAGAAGTGCAAACGGAAAATCGTCTGCGCTATCTGGTATGCCTGACTGTGGCTGACATTTGCGCCACCAACGAAACGCTGTGGAATAGCTGGAAGCAAAGTCTGTTGCGTGAGCTCTACTTTGCCACCGAAAAGCAGCTACGACGCGGAATGCAAAACACGCCGGATATGCGCGAACGGGTTCGCCATCACCAACTCCAGGCACTGGCACTACTGCGCATGGATAACATTGACGAAGAGGCGCTGCACCAAATTTGGTCACGCTGTCGTGCTAACTATTTTGTCCGCCATAGCCCAAATCAACTGGCCTGGCATGCCCGCCATTTATTACAGCATGATTTAAGCAAACCGCTGGTATTGCTTAGCCCGCAGGCTACGCGTGGAGGCACCGAGATTTTTATCTGGAGCCCGGACCGCCCTTATCTGTTTGCCGCCGTCTGTGCCGAATTAGACCGCCGCAATTTAAGTGTTCACGACGCACAAATTTTCACCACTCGCGACGGTATGGCGATGGATACCTTTATCGTGCTGGAACCCGATGGCAACCCGCTGTCCGCAGATCGTCATGAGGTTATTCGGTTTGGTCTGGAGCAAGTACTGACGCAAAGTAGCTGGCAGCCACCGCAGCCCCGTCGCCAACCCGCCAAATTACGCCATTTTACTGTTGAAACCGAAGTAACGTTTTTGCCGACCCATACCGACCGCAAATCGTTCCTCGAACTGATCGCCCTCGACCAACCTGGACTGCTGGCGCGAGTCGGGAAAATTTTTGCCGATCTGGGAATTTCGCTTCATGGTGCCCGAATTACAACCATTGGCGAGCGAGTAGAAGATTTATTCATAATTGCCACCGCTGACCGGCGTGCGCTTAATAACGAGTTGCAGCAGGAAGTGCATCAGCGGTTGACAGAGGCCCTCAATCCAAACGATAAAGGGTGATGTGTTTACTGATATGAAAAGAGTTTAACAATGCAGCAGTTACAGAACATTATTGAAACCGCTTTTGAACGCCGTGCCGAGATCACGCCAGCCAATGCAGACACCGTTACCCGCGAAGCGGTAAATCAGGTGATCGCCCTGCTGGATTCCGGCGCACTGCGTGTAGCGGAAAAAATTGACGGTCAGTGGGTGACGCATCAGTGGTTGAAAAAAGCGGTGCTGCTCTCTTTCCGTATTAATGATAATCAGGTGATCGAAGGGGCAGAAAGCCGCTACTTCGACAAAGTGCCGATGAAATTCGCCGACTACGACGAAGCACGTTTCCAGAAAGAAGGCTTCCGCGTTGTGCCACCAGCGGCGGTACGTCAGGGTGCGTTTATTGCCCGTAACACCGTGCTGATGCCGTCTTACGTCAACATCGGCGCATATGTTGATGAAGGCACCATGGTTGATACCTGGGCGACCGTCGGTTCTTGTGCGCAGATTGGTAAAAACGTCCACCTTTCCGGTGGCGTGGGCATCGGCGGCGTGCTGGAACCGCTGCAGGCTAACCCAACCATCATTGAAGATAATTGCTTCATCGGCGCGCGCTCTGAAGTGGTTGAAGGGGTGATTGTCGAAGAAGGTTCCGTCATTTCCATGGGCGTATACATTGGTCAGAGCACCCGTATTTACGACCGTGAAACCGGCGAAATCCACTACGGTCGCGTTCCGGCGGGGTCTGTGGTTGTTTCAGGTAATCTGCCGTCAAAAGATGGCAAATACAGCCTCTACTGTGCGGTTATCGTTAAGAAAGTTGACGCGAAAACTCGCGGCAAAGTCGGCATTAACGAACTGCTGCGTACCATCGACTAAAAGTATGCACACGGGCAGCACGACGCTGCCCGATTTTTTTGCAGGGATGAGCGATGATTTCACGCCGCCGATTTTTGCAGGCTACTGCCGCGACGATAGCCACGAGCTCAGGTTTCGGTTATATGCATTACTGTGAGCCAGGCTGGTTTGAATTAATCCGTCACCGCCTCGCCTTTTTTAAAGACAACGCAGCACCATTCAAAATTCTTTTTCTGGCCGATCTCCATTACTCTCGTTTTGTTCCTTTAAGCCTGATTTCTGACGCGATTGCTCTTGGCATAGAACAAAAGCCCGATTTGATATTACTGGGCGGCGATTACGTATTATTTGATATGTCGCTGAATTTTTCGGCGTTTAGTGACGTACTCTCCCCCCTTGCCGAATGTGCGCCGACGTTTGCCTGCTTCGGCAACCACGATCGCCCTGTTGGTACAGAAAAAAATCACTTAATTGGCGAGACGTTGAAATCAGCGGGCATCACGGTGTTGTTTAACCAGGCTACGGTGATCGCCACGCCGAACAGGCAATTCGAACTGGTAGGCACTGGTGACTTATGGGCCGGACAATGCAAACCGCCTCCCGCCAGCGAAGCAAATCTGCCAAGACTGATGCTGGCACATAATCCCGACAGCAAAGAAGTCATGCGTGATGAACCCTGGGATCTGATGCTGTGCGGCCATACTCACGGCGGGCAACTGCGCGTACCGTTGGTTGGTGAACCTTTTGCCCCTGTCGAAGATAAACGTTACGTCGCCGGATTAAATGCCTTTGGCGAACGACACATCTACACAACCCGTGGCGTGGGCAGTTTGTATGGTTTGCGTCTGAACTGCCGCCCGGAAGTAACGATGCTGGAACTGGTGTAGAACGTGAATTTTATCACCACAATAAAGCAGGTAATTTTTTGATTTTTACGCCATGATAGAAGTCTGGAAGAAAAAGGCTTTCTGCGATCACAGTCGAGCCGGGCGGGCCAGGCCAAATGCTAAAATAAGCACAATTTACTGACTCATTTTGAGGTAACGCTATGTACGACAATCTGAAAAGTCTGGGTATTACCAATCCTGAAGAAATTGATCGTTACAGCCTCCGGCAGGAAGCCAACAACGATATTCTGAAAATCTATTTCCAGAAAGACAAAGGCGAGTTTTTCGCCAAGAGCGTTAAGTTTAAATATCCGCGTCAGCGTAAAACGGTCGTCGCTGATGGTGTGGGTCAGGGTTATAAAGAAGTCCAGGAAATCAGCCCGAATCTACGGTATATCATTGATGAGCTTGATCAAATCTGCCAGCGTGACCGCAGCGAAGTTGATCTTAAGCGTAAGATCCTCGACGACTTACGTCACCTGGAGTCAGTCGTAACCAATAAGATCAGCGAGATTGAAGCCGATCTGGAAAAACTAACGCGTAAATAATCCCGAATTGACGGTTAACTCGGGCATTCCCCTCTCCCCTTCGGGCTGAGGGGAATGAGCCAGCGCCGCCTCAACCTTAACGCATAACCTACCGCTCTTCATCCAGTTGTAACGCCACATACAGCAGCAACCTGTCATCAAAATTGCCCAAATCAAGCCCGGTCAGTTCCGATATACGATTAAGCCGATACTCCAGGGTATTACGATGAATAAACAACGCCTTTGACGTTGCCAGCGGTTGCACATTGTGACGAAACCACGCCGCCAGCGTTCGTCGCAGCAAGCCGTTATTGTCCATCGCTTTCAGCCGCGCCAGCGGTCGCGCCAGTTCGTTGGCCTGCCAGTCGCCACGCAAACTGTCGAGTAACACAGGTAACATCAGATCCTGATAAAAATAGCAGCGACTTTCTGGCATCCGCTGTTTACCCACCACCATCGTCGTTTTCGCCGTACGATAGGATCGGGCAATACTGCCAGGACCGGTAAAATAGTTGCCCAGTGAAACGCGAAAACGCAGCTGGCCGTACTCTTTCATGCGGGTAATCAGTTGTTCAACTCGCTTACGATGATCTTCTGCATCCCAGCGCCCAAAAGAGTTCAACGCCGGTTTCAACACCACCATTTCGGTCAGCGAGACAATTGCCACCAGATTATTACGCTCGGGCGTAGTCAGCGCGTTTTGCAGTTGTTGTAACTCCGCCATTGCGCTGTCCACACCAAGCTGACCGCTGTCGACCTCAACAATAGCCACCACTCGCGGTTGATTGAGATCGATCCCCAGCCGTTGCGCCCATTCAGTAAGTGCGGGAGTATTCTCCTCTGCCTGAATCAGGTTCATCACCAGTTCTTCCCGCAAACGGCTATCCTGCGCCAACAAGTGCATCAACCGCGACTGTTCCAGCATCATTTCAGCCGTCATGCAGACCAGTTCGCCATATTTACGCAGATTCTCTGGTTCACCTGTCAGGCCAATTACGCCGACAATTTCACCTTCCAGCCGTAACGGTAGATTAATCCCCTGCCGCACACCGTGCAGATGACGTGCTACCGCGTCATCGATATCGACGACTCGTCCCTGTGAAAGTACCAGCAATGCACCTTCGTGCAATTCACCAATACGCTCACGATCGCCGCTGCCGATAATTCGCCCACGGGCATCCATTACGTTGATATTGGTATCGATGATGCGCATGGTACGTGCCACGATATCCTGCGCCATTTTGGTATCAAGATGCCAGCCAGCCATAAGTCCTCCGTTATGCACGGCTTAGCATAAGGAAGTACGTAACGTACGGCATTGTGCAAATGCCTAAAGGATGATGAAGATGTATGGAGTTGTGGTGAAGTTCACAGATTGTAAGGAGAACCCCTTCCCGTTTTCAGGAAGGGGTTGAGGGAGATTACTGCATTAACAGGTAGATGGTGCTGTCGCCGCGCTGAATGTTCAGTGCCAGCACAGACGGTTTGCTGTCGAGAACTTTACGCAGTTCAGCGATGTTTTTCACTGCCTGCTGGTTCGCGCCAATAATCACATCACCTTTCTTCAGGCCGATCTGCGCAGCCGGAGTGCCCGTTTTCACGTTGTTCACTACCACGCCCTGATCTTTGCCTTTGTTGCTCATCTCAGCACCTTCAATGCCGTTGAAGATGGAGCTGGAATCAACCTGATTCTGGCTGCTCTGCTGCAGTTCCAGATTCACGTTGACCTGCTTACCGTCGCGCAGCAAGCCCAGGGTCAGTTTGCTGCCCACCGGCATAGTCCCCACCTGAGCACGCAGTGCGGCAAAGCTGCTGATTGGCTTACCGTTCAGTGAGGTGATCACATCACCCGCTTTAATGCCCGCTTTTGCAGCGGAGGAATTAGGCAGAACCTGGCTTACGAAAGCACCGCGCTGGGCGTCAACTTTCATCGCTTTCGCCAGTTCGGAGTTCAGCTCAGTCCCCATAATACCCAGCTCACCGCGTTTCACCTGGCCGTATTCCACCATCTGCGAGGTCAGGTTTTTCACCATGTTACTCGGGATAGCAAAACCGATACCGATGTTGCCGCCGTCCGGTGCGAGGATCGCGGTGTTGATACCGATCAGTTCGCCGTTCAGGTTAACCAGCGCACCACCGGAGTTACCACGGTTGATCGCTGCATCGGTCTGGATGAAGTTTTCGTAGTTTTCGGCATTCAGGCCGCTACGCCCCAGCGCAGAGACAATCCCGGAAGTTACCGTCTCGCCCAGACCAAACGGGTTACCAATCGCTACGGTGTAATCACCCACGCGCAGTGCATCAGAATCCGCCATCTTAATTGCGGTCAGGTTTTTCGGGTTCTGGATTTGGATCAGCGCGATATCAGAGCGCGGATCTTTGCCAACCATCTTCGCGTCGAACTTACGGCCATCGCTCAGTTGAACTTTAATGACCGTCGCGTTATCAACAACGTGGTTGTTGGTGACGACATAGCCTTTATCGGCATCAATGATGACGCCGGAACCCAGCGCCATGAATTTCTGTTGCTGGCCGCCACCATTACCGCCCTGGCCACCCTGGCAGAACGGAGAGCTCTGGAACGGAGAACCTTCCTGGCAGAACGGAGAATCATCACCGAAGAACTGCTGGAAATTACGCGGCATACGCGGCGTATTAACGGTTGTGCTACCTTCTACGTTAATGCTGACCACTGAAGGCATCACCTTTTCGAGCATCGGTGCAAGGCTTGGCATCTGCTGGGCTGTCGTTGCTGAAGAAGTCTCAGCCGCCGTTGCAGAGAGCGGAGATAACGCCAAACCTAAACTCAGAGCCAGTGCACTCAGTGCTAATGTGGTTTTTTTCATGTATTTCAGTCTCGATTAACAGATAACGCAAAATTGCTGTGTTCTTCAGATTCGTTTTATAGCCTGAAGTTCCGAACTAAAGTTTCTGCAAAAGGTAAAAATTTATTGTTCGTCTTTACAAAAGCCTGGTTATTGTTCTACGGCCATCAGACGTCGGTATTCATCCCACGCATAGAGGTCGGTCATACCGCTGATATAATCCTGCAGCAGGCGGCAACGGTAATAATATTCCCATAGCGGAAACTCAGGAGAATCTGACGGTAATTTACTGACAGCCTCGACATAGGCCAGCCGATGGCGCGTCGAGAGTTTGTGGAATAAGCGCGATTCAATAGGGAAACGTTTCACCCGTTCTTTTTCTACCAGTTCAGTAAAGTCTGATAACGACAGGCTTAATAAAGGACGATAAGTCTCTAATAATCCGCTAATGACCCGATAGCCCTGCAATTCAAGCTGCTCGACATCTGGATGGCTAAACACATGTTTTACAGCGACATTTTTATATAGCTTAAGAAGATCGCTGCATTCGCTGGCATCTTCCAATAATGCATGATTAAACGTTCCGGCGAAAATCGCAGGCAGATTATCAATAAATCGTTGTGCCGCGTAGGGTACCAGTTTATTTAGGGTGTTTACTCGTAAATACATAAAAAACTGATCTTCCGTACTGCGGCTTAAACTATTTGAGCGTGATTTTTCCCAGGCATTTTCAACCACTAGCGAAAAGAGCGAACCTTTCTCATGCTGGCCCCACGCTTCGTGCAAATGATGATAAAGCTGCTCAACGGTAAATATTCTTTTCTCTACCGCATCTTCAAGGTCTGCCACACAATAGGAGATGTCGTCGGCAGCTTCCATAATCCACGTTAATGGAAAACGACTGTAAAGCGCCAAATTAAGTTCTTTACGCAACCGCGCAATATAGGCTTCTTCAGAAAGATAATAACCCGGCTTTTTCATTAAATAGTGATGTGTCTCAGGCGTTTCGCCACGCCACCACGCCGGACGGGTATATTTTAAAATACCGCCAACCTGTGCCCAGGTGAGATTCATCCGCATCAATGTATGCACCAGACGAATGCCTTGTGCATTCCCCTCAAAATGACATAAGTCCTGACGAATCTTGCGCCGCAGCTCGTTAAGCGGTTCTTCCCCGTCCCGTAAACGTAGTGCCGCCACGCTGCAGCGATCGTCAGTCAGAGGCTGGCTTTCGGCATCTTCCGGGTGCAAACGTTGGCGAAACCAGTCATTTATCGCTGCTTCGCCAAAATGACCAAACGGCGGATTGCCGATATCGTGCATCAGGCATGACATCTCAACAATGCTTTCAAAGGGGCCGGTCAGTTCATCCAGGCCGTATGCTTCCAGCAATTTAAGCTCTTTCAGACGGCTTAAAATTTCTTTGGCGATGTAGCGCCCCACCTGCTGGACTTCCATCGAGTGGGTAAGACGCGTGCGCACGGCGGCATTGCGCTCCAGTGGAAAAACCTGGGTCTTTTGTTGCAGACGACGAATTGCCGGAGAGTTGATGATACGCCCGCGATCGCTCTCGAAGATCCGCAGGATCTCATGTTCGGTTTTAACGCCCTGCGGTGAACGGTAACGACGATGCCAGTTTATTTTTTTTCGGAAATCAATCTGTGCCATGTCCTCTCCCGCGTGAGAAATACGCTTCCCCGTAAGCGCATGGTAAACTATGCCTTCAAATCGGGCTTATCGCGAGTAAATCTATGAAAATCGGCATCATTGGTGCAATGGAAGAAGAAGTTACGCTGCTGCGTGACAAAATCGAAAACCGTCAAACTATCAGTCTCGGCGGTTGCGAAATCTATACCGGCCAACTGAATGGAACCGAGGTTGCGCTTCTGAAATCGGGCATCGGTAAAGTCGCTGCGGCGCTGGGTGCCACTCTGCTGTTGGAACACTGCAAGCCAGATGTGATTATTAACACCGGTTCTGCCGGTGGCCTGGCACCAACGTTGAAAGTGGGCGATATCGTTGTCTCGGACGAAGCACGTTATCACGACGCGGATGTCACGGCATTTGGTTATGAATACGGTCAGTTACCAGGCTGTCCGGCAGGCTTTAAAGCTGACGATAAACTGATCGCTGCCGCTGAGGCCTGCATTGCCGAACTGAATCTTAACGCTGTACGTGGCCTGATTGTTAGCGGCGACGCTTTCATCAACGGTTCTGTTGGTCTGGCGAAAATCCGCCACAACTTCCCACAGGCCATTGCTGTAGAGATGGAAGCGACGGCAATCGCCCATGTCTGCCACAATTTCAACGTCCCGTTTGTCGTAGTACGCGCCATCTCCGACGTGGCCGATCAACAGTCTCATCTTAGCTTCGATGAGTTCCTGGCTGTTGCCGCTAAACAGTCCAGCCTGATGGTTGAGTCACTGGTGCAGAAACTGGCACATGGCTAAGTCACTGTTCAGGGCGCTGGTCGCCCTGTCTTTTCTCGCGCCACTGTGGCTCAACGCCGCGCCGCGCGTCATCACGCTTTCTCCCGCCAACACTGAACTTGCCTTTGCCGCCGGGATCACGCCGGTTGGGGTCAGCAGCTATTCCGACTATCCTCCACAAGCGCAAAAGATTGAGCAGGTTTCCACCTGGCAGGGGATGAATCTGGAACGCATTGTCGCGCTGAAACCCGATCTGGTGATTGCCTGGCGTGGAGGTAATGCCGAGCGGCAGGTTGACCAGCTGGCTTCGCTGGGAATAAAAGTGATGTGGGTCGATGCGACAAGCATTGAACAAATTGCCAATGCGTTACGTCAACTGGCCCCCTGGAGTCCGCAACCGGATAAGGCCGAACAAGCCGCGCAATCCCTGCTGGATCAGTACGCGCAATTGAAAGCGCAATATGCTGATAAACCTAAAAAACGTGTTTTTCTGCAATTCGGCATTAATCCGCCATTTACCAGTGGAAAAGAGTCGATTCAAAACCAGGTACTCGAAGTTTGTGGCGGAGAAAACATCTTTAAAGACAGCCGGGTTCCCTGGCCGCAAGTTAGCCGCGAACAGGTGTTAGCACGCTCGCCACAGGCGATTGTCATTACAGGCGGACCGGACCAAATTCCTAAAATCAAACAATACTGGGGTGAACAGCTCAAAATTCCCGTTATTCCTCTCACGAGTGACTGGTTTGAACGTGCAAGCCCACGTATTATCCTCGCTGCACAACAGCTCTGTAATGCGCTTTCACAGGTAGATTAGCGCCAGACCTTTTCAGGTGCTCAGTGGGGATTGAACAATGCTCGTCTATTGGCTGGATATAGTCGGCACAGCGGTATTTGCCATCTCCGGCGTTTTGTTAGCCGGAAAATTGCGTATGGACCCTTTTGGTGTTCTGGTACTGGGCGTGGTAACCGCAGTAGGCGGCGGAACAATTCGCGACATGGCGCTGGATCACGGCCCGGTATTTTGGGTGAAAGATCCCACCGATCTGGTCGTTGCAATGGTCACCAGCATGCTGACCATCGTGCTGGTGCGCCAGCCAAGACGCTTACCAAAATGGATGTTGCCGGTGCTGGACGCCGTTGGTCTGGCGGTGTTTGTCGGCATTGGCGTGAATAAAGCCTTTAATGCGGAAGCCGGTCCGTTAATCGCGGTTTGCATGGGCGTCATTACTGGCGTTGGCGGCGGGATCATTCGTGATGTACTGGCCCGAGAGATCCCCATGATTTTACGTACAGAAATCTACGCAACTGCCTGTATTATCGGCGGTATTGTCCACGCTACGGCTTATTACACATTTTCCGTACCACTGGAAACAGCCAGTATGATGGGCATGGTCGTGACGCTATTGATTCGGCTGGCGGCTATTCGTTGGCATCTTAAGCTACCGACGTTTGCGCTGGATGAGAATGGGCGTTGAAGAGAGAAGATGTGCCGGATAGTTTATCCGGCACATGAACAACAGATTAGATGCTAAAGGAAGAACCGCAACCGCAGGTGCTTTTCGCGTTCGGGTTGGTCACGATGAAACGAGAACCTTCCAGTCCTTCGGTGTAGTCAACGGAACCGCCGACCAGATATTGCAGGCTCATCGGATCAACCACCAGGCCAACGCCCTGTTTTTCGATGGTCATATCGCCTTCGTTCACCTGATCATCAAAGGTGAAACCATACTGGAAGCCGCTGCAACCGCCACCGGTGATATACACGCGTAATTTCAGATTCGGGTTATCTTCGTCAGCGATCAGGCTTTTAACTTTGTTGGCTGCTGCGTCGGTAAACTCCAGCGGCAGTGCTACGTCATCACTCATATTTTGCTCCAAACGACATCGGCAATTGGGCAAATTCTAACCCAATAATAATCGCCATTATCTAATACCCTGGTATTTCGTTCAAGTATTCTCGCTGGCTGATGCGGCCTTGCTTCGCGCCAGTTGCTCAGCTTCCTGTTTTGCCAGCGTGCGCGCAAGAATCGCCGAGTATAGCGGTTTCCCGCCGGTAAATTGCGCTAATAGTGTTGCGCCAAGACCGGTAATAATCATTGGCAAAATGAGCTGGTAGTTATCGGTCATCTCCAGAACCAGAATGATCCCCGTTAACGGCGCGCGAATAGATGCCGCCAGTAATGCCCCCATTCCGGCAATAGCAAACGTCCCCGCCTCCAGGTGATATTGCGGAAACAGCTCAACGGCAACCATTCCGAAAGCGGTTCCCAGCACAGTACCCAGCGCCAGCATTGGGGCAAAAATACCGCCCGGCGCGCCGGAAGAGAAGCAGAGTAAGGTGGTAATGACCCGCGCGACGAAGATAAACACCAGCATTCCCATGCTGAAATTCCCTGCGGTAGCGATAGGAATCAGGTTAAAGCCGCCGCCCGAAGTTGCTGGTGCCACAAACCCCAGCAATCCACACAGACCGCCAATCGCACCGCCCATCAGTACCCATTTGGTAATATTGCCACCGTGCACACGGTGCAGCAAATCCTGCATCCCCAGCACCCATTTATTAAAAATAGGGCCGAAAATGCCAAAAATAATACCGAGGATCAGATAAAGCCACAGCGTATTAAGCGGCGCGTCAGAAAGTTTACCGACGTCAATCAACGCAACTTCATGATTAAAAATCCGGTACATAATGGTCGACATAATGACGCCAATAAATACCGCTTTAATCGAAATTAACGTATAGCGAAACTGCGGACGCATCTCTTCGATAATAAACAAAATACCCGCCAGCGGGGCGTTAAAGGCCGCAGCCAGCCCCGCCGCAGCACCGGTTGCCAGCAGCGTATGGCGCGCTTCATCACCTTTCAGGCGGAAAATATCAAGCACCATGCGACCGATATTGCCGCCGATCTGTACGGTTGGCCCTTCGCGGCCCAGCACCATGCCTCCGCCGAGTGTTCCCAGCCCGCCAAAGAATTTCACCGGCAACACACGCCACCAGCGAACGGGACGTTGATCTTCCAGCGCCCCTTCAATTTCCGGGATCCCCGAACCACCTGCTTCCGGCGCGTATTTGCGCACCAAAAAGTAGCCGAACATCGCCAGCACCGCCGAACAGAGAAAAGCGACGGTTAACAGTAGCGGATAATTATCAGCAGTATGTACCAGTGCCCCCATACGTTGGTTCTGCAACCAGGCGACACCTTTGTCAAAAGCAACCGCAGCCAGCCCGACAAGCGTGCCAACGACTGCCGCCATAAACAAAATGGCTAACGGGGTTTTATCGCGCTCAAGAAGTTGGCGAATCAGTTGTCTGCGTCGCAGGCGCGCGGCCTGCGGTGTTTCTAAAGAGGGAGTATCAGTTTTCATCCAATGATCACTTATTGGTCATACAAATAAGATGACGGCATTTTACTCGCACGTTCCATGAAAATCCTTTGCAAAGCGTAATGTTTCAAATGCACAAAACTTTTATACTCTAAGAAATCAGGATTGCACCAGTACAAGCAGCCTGATGTTTGACGAGTATTTAACTTGTTATGAATAACATAGAATAGCAGCCATTCACTTTTTCTACGAATCAGGAACCCTCCATGAGTAAGTCTGAAAATCTTTACAGCGCAGCGCGCGAGCTGATCCCTGGCGGTGTGAACTCCCCTGTTCGCGCCTTTACTGGCGTGGGCGGCACTCCACTGTTTATCGAAAAAGCGGACGGCGCTTATCTGTACGATGTTGATGGCAAAGCCTATATCGATTATGTCGGTTCCTGGGGGCCGATGGTGCTGGGCCATAACCATCCGGCAATCCGCAATGCCGTGATTGAAGCCGCCGAGCGTGGTTTAAGCTTTGGTGCACCAACCGAAATGGAAGTGAAAATGGCGCAACTGGTGACCGAACTGGTCCCGACCATGGATATGGTGCGCATGGTGAACTCCGGCACTGAAGCGACCATGAGCGCCATCCGCCTGGCCCGTGGTTTTACCGGTCGCGACAAAATCATTAAATTTGAAGGTTGTTACCACGGTCACGCTGACTGCCTGCTGGTGAAAGCCGGTTCTGGCGCACTCACGTTAGGCCAGCCAAACTCGCCGGGTGTTCCGGCAGATTTCGCCAAACATACCTTAACCTGTACTTATAACGATCTGGCTTCTGTACGCGCCGCGTTTGAGCAATACCCGCAAGAGATTGCCTGTATTATCGTTGAGCCGGTGGCAGGCAATATGAACTGTGTTCCGCCGCTGCCAGAGTTCCTGCCAGGTCTGCGCGCGCTGTGCGACGAATTTGGCGCATTGCTGATCATCGATGAAGTAATGACTGGCTTCCGCGTGGCACTGGCTGGTGCACAGGATTATTACGGCGTAGTGCCAGATTTAACCTGCCTCGGAAAAATCATCGGCGGTGGAATGCCGGTAGGCGCATTCGGTGGTCGTCGTGATGTAATGGATGCGCTGGCCCCGACGGGTCCGGTCTATCAGGCGGGTACGCTTTCCGGTAACCCAATTGCGATGGCAGCCGGTTTCGCCTGTCTGAATGAAGTCGCGCAGCCGGGCGTTCACGAAACGTTGGATGAGCTGACATCACGTCTGGCAGAAGGTCTGCTGGAAGCGGCAGAAGAAGCCGGAATTCCGCTGGTCGTTAACCACGTTGGCGGCATGTTCGGTATTTTCTTTACCGACGCAGAGTCCGTGACGTGCTATCAGGATGTGATGGCCTGTGACGTGGAACGCTTTAAGCGTTTCTTCCATATGATGCTGGATGAAGGTGTTTACCTGGCACCGTCAGCGTTTGAAGCGGGCTTTATGTCCGTGGCGCACAGCATGGAAGATATCAATAACACCATCGATGCTGCACGTCGGGTGTTTGCGAAGTTGTGATGATTTTGCCTCGCCCACCGGGCGAGGCATTCAATTAACGGCTCTGCTTTCTCAACAAATAGATAAAATATGGCGCGCCGATAAAGGTTGACAGCAGCCCCGCCGGGATCTGGAATGGAAACAGCACCATCCGCCCACACCAGTCAGCGAACACCAGCAGTAAACCACCCACCAGCGCCGAAATTACGATGTGCGGCATCGTCCGTCGAAAGCCCATCATCCGCGCAATATGCGGTGCCATTAAACCAACAAAACTCAACGGTCCAATAGTCATCGTCGCGGTCGCCGTCAGGCAAGCCGCTAACAGCAGCAGCGCAATTCGCGTCGGCGTCAGCGCCATTCCTACGGCTCGGGCGGTATCACCACCCAGCGGTAAAATGGTCAGCCAGCGGCGGCACAGCGGGGTAATCGCCAGCAAAATCACCATCACAATTCCGGTGCGCCAGACCTGCGCATCGGTCGCGTTGTAGGTCGAACCGGAAATCCAGGTCAGCACTTGCGCCATTCGCGGGTCACCACTTGCCTGCAACATCATCAAAAGCATGGTGAACGCGGTACTTAACGCCATCCCCGCCAGTAACATGCGGTGTGGGGAAAATCCACCGCGTCCGGCGGCGATCATAATGATCAACAGCGTCACCGCCGCCCCGAGACTGCCTGCGGGTAACAGCCAGCCAAAGGCATTACCCGGTACCAGAAACAGCATTAACACCACACCAAACGCCGCGCCGGAGCTAATCCCCAGCACTTCCGGGCTTGCCATCGGGTTGCCGGTCAGTCGCTGAATAATACAGCCCGCTACCGCCAGCATGACGCCCGCAAACAGCGCCGCCATAATTCGCGGCCAGCGCCAGGGCATTAAATCCTCGAGCAACGCCCCGCTCGCCCACGTCCAGCCGTGCGCATCACGACCAAACGACAGCGCCACCACCACAGCCATCAACAACAGCACGCCGCCCGCGAGGGCAAACGCCAGCACATGTTGGCGTTCAGTCGCGACACGATCGTTAACCTTCATATCCGGCGCGCTAATGCTGCGTAAACGCGGCAGCAGCCACAGTAGCAGCGGCGCACCGATCAACGCAGTGACCGAACCGGTGGAAACTTCCATCCACACGCGAGTCAGCCAGAGGATGATTTGATCAGAAAGCCACAGAATTAACGCACCAATCAGCGACGCCAGCATCAACCGTGGCAACAAACGCCGCGCCCCCAGCATTTTTGCCAGCAGCGGCGCGAACAACCCGATAAAGCCGATAATCCCTACCGCATTCACCAGCAGCGCACTGATGACTATCGCCAGCGACAGCGCCGCCAGACGCGCGAGCGACAAGGCCAGCCCGAGATTGCGCGCCACGCCATCATCAAGCCCCATCAGGGTTAACGGGCGAAGTAGCAATAACGTCAACATCACGCCGCCCAGCAACTGCGGCCATAAACGCTCAACGCCGCCCCAGTCGGTTTGCGTCAGCGTTCCGGTGCTCCACAGGAACATGCTTTGCAGCTGGTCGTGATGGAAGATAACCAGTAGCTGATTAATTGCCCCGCAATAAAGGCTCACCACCAGCCCCGCGAGAATAAGCGTAACCGGCGAAAGCCGTTTCCCCCACGCGACGCCAAAGACGATTAAGCCAACGACACAAGCGCCCACCAGCGCGGCAAACTGGCTCGCCATAGCACCTGGGATCGCCCAAAGTGTGGTGACGGTAATTCCCAGTTGCGCGCCTGTAGCAACGCCAAGCGTCGTCGGCTCCGCCAGCGGGTTACGCAGCACTTGCTGAAACAGCACGCCCACCAGCCCCAGGCCCGCGCCCACCAGCAGCGAAATCGCCAGACGCGGCAACAAGCTGTAGTGAAAAATCATCTGCTCGATGACGTCAATATCCGGCGACCAGGTGGCCTGCGCCCACTGGCTGCGCGGCAGCGCCTGCGAAAAATTCATCCAGGTGAGCGCCGTAGCGGCAATCACCAACAGCGCCAGCAATAACGCCGGAAAAAGCGCAATTCGTTTACTCACGCTTTACCTCCGATGGCGTTATCCAGAACGCGCACAAAGTGCATTGCCGAGAGCGTCGCACCATAAAACCAGACTGCAGGTACGCGCTGAAAGCGTCCGGCGCGGACAAACGGCATGGCCTGCCACAGCGGCGTTGCCATTAGCGCATCCATGTCTTTGCTGTTGTCGTGATCAAAACAGAGCACATCAACGTCTTTATACGCCGCCAGACGATCGATACTGACGGCGGTACTGCCCCAGAAGTTGGTTTCCCCTTGCCAGGCATTTGGGATGCCGTACTCATCGAGAATTTCCTGAAACAAGCTGTTTGGACCGAAAACCAGCATATGGCGCGGATCGATAAGCGTCGTCAGCAATAACGGGCGTGCACCACGCTTCACAAAGCGGGGTTTCATGCTGCGGATAAAGTCTTCATATTGCGCTAAATGCGTTTCTGCTGCGCTTTGCAGGTTAAGTAAATCTGCCATTTCCGTCAGCGATTTACGCGCCATCGCCAGCGGCTGTTTGCCGTCGCTGAAGTTAAATCCGCGACCCGGTGCAATACGTGCCAGCATTTCTGGTGAAGGGCCATATCCTGCCGACCAGACCATAAACGACGGTTTCATTTCGGTCAGCAGTTCAAGGTTAGGTTCTGTACGCAAACCAACGTCAATCACTGAGTCCGGCAATAGCGGTTCGCTGACCCACAGGCGATAGTTGATGGTATCCGCCACGCCGTAAGGCACGATGCCGAGCGCCAGCAGTAATTCCACCGGCAACCACTCCAGCGCCACAATACGATTGGGATCAATAGCCGCCGCGTGGGCGGTATTAATCTGCCATAACAACGGAGAAAGCGCCATCGCCGTTAACAGTCGACGGCGCGAAATAAGAGGTAAGCCGCTCATCAATAAACAAAACTCACAGGTGCAGCACCCGCCGGATGCGGCAAAATACCCATCGGGATGCCATAAATCATTTCGAGGGTTTCGCCGCGCATAATTTCCGCAGGCGTTCCCTGAGCAATCATTTCACCACCGCGCAGGGCGACCAGATAATCACAGTAGCGTGCCGCCATATTGATATCGTGCAGCACGGCAATGACCGTCAGGCCACGTTTCTGACTTAAACGGTGCACCAGCGCCAGCACATCAACCTGGTGGGCGATATCCAGCGCCGAAGTCGGTTCGTCGAGCAACAGACAACGGCTATCCTGCGCCACCAGCATGGCGATCCACGCCCGTTGACGTTCGCCGCCAGAGAGACTATCGACCAGCCGATGCGCCAGCGGTTTTAAGCCAACCAGCGAGATAGCTTCCTCGACTTTTTCGCGATCTGCCGCACCAAAGCGCCCCAGCGCGCCATGCCATGGGTAACGACCAATCGCTACCAGTTCACGCACGGTCATCCCTTCTGCCGGAGGAAGCTGCTGCGGCAAATAAGCCACTTTGCGGGCAAACGCTTTGCTGCTCCAGCTTTCCAGCGGTTGGGCATCAAGAAGAATCTCCCCTTCCGACGGCGGCTGATGACGGCCAAGCATTTTGAGCAGAGTGGATTTACCAGAACCGTTGTGACCAATCAGACCGGTCACTTTCCCGGCAGGAAAGGTTAACGACAGCGGATGCAAAAGCGTGCGCCCGGGCACACGAAAGGAGATATTACGCAGTGCAAAAGTGGTATCGGAATGATTCGTGTATTCCTGCATAACAGCCAACTTGTGAAATGGGCACGGAAATCCGTGCCCCAAAAGAGAAATTAGAAACGGAAGGTTGCGGTTGCAACGACCTGACGTTCTGCGCCCCAGAAGCAGCCATAAGTGTTAAAGCAGCTGGCGACGTATTCACGATCGAACAGGTTGTTGACATGCAGCGCCACGTTGGAGCCCGCCATGCCGACTCGCGCCAGATCATAACGCACTAACGCATCCACGACCGTATAACTTCCCACTTTAAAGGAGTTAGCCGGATCACCATAGCTGGAGCCAGTATAACGACCACCGGTGCCCAGCGTCAGACCTGAAAGTGGACCGTCAAAGAAGGTATAGTCAGCCCACAGCGAAGCCATGTGTTTTGGCACCTGTGCAGGCGTATTTCCTTTGTAGTTGGTGTCAGTGGTGTATTCCGCGTCGGTGTAGGTGTAAGAACCGACTACGTTAACACTCGCCGATAGTGCCGCTTTCGCTTCCAGCTCTACGCCACGCGCACGAATCTCACCGCCTTCAACCGAGAAGAAGGAACCCTCAGGGTCCGCCATCAGGTTGTTGGTTTTAGTGAGATTATACACGGCACCAGTAACTACAATCGGACGATCTTCCGGTACATATTTCACACCGACTTCATACTGCTTACCCTTAGACGGTGCGAAAATATTACCATCCTTCCCAACTTGCGAAGAAGGTTCAAACGATTCGCTATAGCTAAAGTAAGGTGTTACGCCATTATCAAACAGGTAGTTAACACCACCACGCCAGGTAAACTGTTTGTCATCACGTTTATCGGTCGTCCCGGCAACGCGGTTAAGAGATTCTTGATCTGCCCAGTCATAACGACCGCCCAGGGTTACCAGCACTTTATCCCACTGCGCCTGATCCTGAACATAAACGCCCGTTTGTTTCTGTTTATTCAGAATGCGGTAAGGGCCGGAGTTTGCCGGATCTTTGGCATTGAAGTCGAAATCGGTATTCACCGGATTGTACAGATTGAGCAGTGGCACAGAGTCGTCGTAACCAAACCAGGCGTTGATGTCATTACGCATACGCATAAAGTCGACACCGGTCAACAGGGTGTGGTCGATATCGCCAGTGGCAAACTTGCTCTGCAACTGGGTATCAACGGAGAAGTTTTGCAGCTTCTCATCATCAACGACGTATTTACGTGCCAGATAATGGCCTTTATCCGCTGGCGCTAATGCCGCACACTGTTTGCTGTAAGCATTCGCCGGATCGGAGCAGACGCCGTAACCATAAACGCTGTTTTGCGAGGTTTTGTTTTCAGCAAAGCGCAGGTTCTGACGCACAGTAAAGGTGTCGTTAAATTCGTGATCGAAGCTGTAGCCGACCATCTTCTCATTACGAGAATAGGTGTTGTTCTTCGCCCCTTCATTAAAGTCTGTCGGCAGACGCTTACCGTTCGGCAGCGGCTCAACGGTTCCCTCTTTCGGCAACCAGCCGTAATAACCGGTTTCCGGCTCGTTCTGGAAGTAAGAAAGGAAGGTGAAATTGGTTTTATCATCCGGACGCCAGGTGAACGCCGGTGCAATAGCATAACGCTGCTCTTCTGACCCTTTCTGCTGGGCATTGGCAGAACGCGCAAGACCGGTCAGGCGATAAGAGTAAACGCCGTCATCATCCAGCGCATCGCTAAAGTCAAAACCAGTCTGGAACAGGCTGTCAGTACCGGCTTTAAACTGAACTTCTTTGAGCGGTTCGGTGGTCGGACGCTTGCTGACCATATTCAACAGACCGCCAGGACTACTTTTACCGTAAAGCACGGAAACCGGGCCACGCATAATTTCAGCGCGTTCCAGCATATACGGATCAATGACCGCATCGTTATAGAAGTTGCCCTGCAACTTCAGGCCATTCAGATAGTTATTCTGGCTTTGGCCTTCTGCCGCAAAACCGCGAATGATCAGGTGGTCATAGGTGTTGGATGCGCCACGCGTACCAACAGAGACACCCGGCGTGTAGCTAAGCGCTTCTTTTACCGACTTCGGCTGATGCAGCGCCATCTCTTCGGCGGTCACAACAGAAATAGACTGTGGCACTTTTTGAATCGGCGTATCGGTTTTAGTGCCGGTAGCTGACTGTCGCGCCGCAATAGTTGCAGCAGGCCCCCATGCGCTTTCTTGCGGCGCAGGCGCAGGTGCAGCGGTAACGGTGATAGTGTCTTCTTTCGGTTCAACCGCTGCCTGTGCATAAACAGACATGCCGCTAACCGCTGTGGCTACTACAACTGCGATTTTACGCAGTGAGTGTTTTGGCTGAGCAGTTTTGGAACGCGCCATTGGTATATCTCTGATGTAAAGTGAATGATAACGTAAACGAGAATGATTATTATAAAGATAAGATAATATTCGAAACGCTGGCGGGTTCGCAAGCGGTACGCAATCTGAGCGTTCCTGAAGGGTTAATAAACAACCAGATGAAAAGAAAGGGTTAATACTTTGGGTGGGATGTTATTTTACCGGATGGCAACTCGCCATCCGGTATTTCACGCTTAGACGTTAATTACTACCAAACATATCTTTAATCCAACCGGCTACACCGTCGCTGTCTTTCTGCTCTTGCTGAGCAGGTTGCTGTTGCGGCTGTTGCTGCGGCTGAGAAGACTGATCAAACGGATTGCTTGACGGCTGCTGCTGCATCTCACTCTGCTGGCACAGCGATTGCGGATCGCTGGTCCAGACCGGCAAGACACGCATGCCACCGCTGCAAACAAAGTTGCCGTCGTAGTCCACGCCCATATCTGCAATATCTTCTGGCGGAACAAGATTCAGCGGTGTTGGCGTCTGGTTAGCCAGATAACGCTGATAAATCGACATTGCCCCGCTGGCTCCATACAGTTTGGTCGGCTGGTTGTTATCACGGCCTACCCAGGTGATGGTCACCGTGCTGCCGTCAATGCCCGCAAACCAGGTATCTACGTTATTGTTAGTAGTCCCTGTTTTCCCTGCCAGATGCAGGTTCGGGTATTTCGCCCCAAGCTGACGACCCGTACCGCGTTGTACCACCTGCTGCATGGTCCATAGTGTCAGATACGCCGCCTGCGCCGGAACAGCGCGTTCCGCCTGCGGGAAGCTCTGATACAGCACTTTGCCATCTTCCGCGATTACCGAACGCAGCGCAGAAAGCGGTGCACGGTTACCGCCGCTGGCGATGGTCTGGAATGCCTGCGCCACTTCGATTGGCGTTAAGTTCAACGCCCCCAGCAGCATCGCCGGAACCGGATGCAGCTGATCTTTCGGCACGCCCAGTTTGATCCAGGTCTCCGTAACCGCAGGCAGCCCCAGTGCCATCCCCAGATTTACCGTCGGCACGTTCATCGAACGGGTCAACGCATCCACCAGCATCACTCTGCCACTTTCGCTATAACGACGATCATCGTTCTGCGGTGACCAGACCTGGCCATTCGGCTGACGCAGCGCGATTGGCGCATCCGCAATCCACGTGTTCAGGCGATAGATTTTCGGCTGGCTTAAGGCAGTCAGATAAGTCGCTGGTTTTGCAAGGGAACCAATCGAACGACGCGCCTGCATCGCACGGTTGTAGCCCGCAAACTGCGGCTCAGAACCTCCGACCATCGCACGAACTTCACCACTAAAGCGGTCGACGACCACAATCGCGGTTTCCAGATCGCTCAGCTTACGCTGTTTCTTCAGTGCCGGAATGCCTTCCACGGCGGCTTTTTCTGCCGCGTCCTGGGCCACCGAGTCAAAGGTAGTGAAGATCTTCACGCCGGACAGATCTTTTACCTTATCGCCTAATTTCTCCTGCAACTCCTGACGCACCAGTTGCATAAAGGCTGGCTGTGGAGAGATTACCCCACCGCGCGGCTGTACGCCCAGAGGACGCGCGCTGAGCATTTCATACAGTTCACCATCGATAATCTGCTGTTGTTGTAGCAAACGCAGCACCAGATTACGTCGCTCCAGCGCCAGTTTCGGGTTACGCCACGGGTTGTAGATGGACGCCCCTTTCACCATGCCAACTAACAGCGCCTGCTGGTCAAGGCTCAACTCTTCTACCGGGCGACCAAAGTAGTACAGGCTCGCCAGCGGGAAGCCACGAATTTCGTTGTCGCCGCTCTGACCGAGATACACCTCATTCATATACAGCTCAAGAATGCGATCTTTGCTGTAACGCGCATCCATGATCAACGCCATATAGGCTTCGTTCGCTTTACGCCAGTAAGAGCGCTCGCTGGAGAGGAACAGGTTTTTCACCAGCTGTTGCGTCAGCGTACTCGCACCCTGCACCGTGCGACCTGCGGTCAGGTTTGCCAGCACCGCACGTCCGATGGAGTAGAGACTGATTCCATCATGCTCGTAGAAATGGCGGTCTTCTGTCGCCAGCAAAGTATCCACCAGCAAATCCGGGAAACCACTGCGCGGCACAAACAAACGCTGCTCACCGTTTGGTGAGGAGATCATGGTGATCAGGCGCGGATCAAGACGGAAGAAACCGAACTGACGGTTGTTCTCCATATTGACGATCGTCGCCAGATGATCGCCATCAAAGGTCAGACGCGCGCGCACCTGTCCTTCTTTACTGTCCGGGAAATCAAACGGACGGCGAATCATCTCAATGCTGTTGGCCTGCACGGTAAATTCGCCAGGACGGGTCATTTTTGACACCTGACGATACTGGGTTGCCTCCAGCAGCTTCACCATCTCGTTCTTACTGATGGTCATGTCTGGCTCAAGGTTGACCATTCGGCCATAAACTGCCGCAGGCAGTTGCCAGACCTTGCCATCAATACGGCTGCGAATTTTTTGATCGAGATAAACGCCGTAAATGGCGATCAGCACGGCAAAAACGATAGCCAGTTTTAACAGCAGCCATAGCCAGCCGCGTTTGCCACGAGGCTTACGCCCTTTGCCTTTGCCCTTACCTTTGCGCGGCATCGGTTCTTCATCCTCATAGTCATCATAATCGTCGTAATCATCGTCATCTTCGTAACGACGACGGCTTACCTTTTGTTTGACCGGACGCGTCGGTTTCCCTTTGCGTCCAATTGGCTCGCGGTCATTCCCGGCCATGCTTTTTCTCCGCAATATTCAGGCGCAAAAGCCCGATTTTCTGTTCTTCTGTTACAAGACAGAAGAAGATATCTCTCAAAATTTGTGCTCGATCGGTCCCCTCTCCCTTAAGGGAGAGGGTTAGGGTGAGGGTGAACGTGCGCGCTGATGCCCTCACCCCGGCCCTCTCCCACAGGGAGAGGGAGAAAACCAACCTTACGAATACTTTTTCGTCCGTCGCGTCGGTGCCGTGTTTGCCGGGTCGTCCGGCCAGACATGTTTGGGATAACGCCCTTTCATCTCTTTTTGCACCTCACGGTACGCTCCTTTCCAGAAGGCGCTCAAATCTCGTGTGATTTGTAATGGCCTTTGGGCAGGGGAAAGCAACTCCAGCACCAGCGGCACGCGCCCCTGGGCGATCGTCGGATTGGTGGCCTCACCAAACATCTCCTGCATTCTCACCGCCAGCGCGGGCGGGTTATCTTCATGATAACGAATGGCGATCCGGCTTCCCGTCGGCACAGTGTAATGCGCAGGCAATTCACTATCCAGACGTTGCTGCATTCCCCAATCAAGTAATCCGCGTAGTGCCTGATAAATGTCGAGTGATTTCAGGCCGCGTAGTGAATGCACGCCGGTCATATGTGGCAGCAGCCACGTTTCCAGCGTCGCCAACAAACTTTCATTATCAACCGCAGGCCAGTCATATTCCGGCAACCACTTTGCGGCGCATAACAAACGCAAGCGTAGCTGTTCCGCTTCCGCCGTCCAGTTGAGCACGCTTAAACCTTTATCACTAATGCCGTTAAGCATCGCCTGATGCAACTCGTCTTCTGACGGTTTCGCCAGTGGCTGCACTTTCACCGTCAGCTGACCGATTTGCAGCCGACGCCAGGCTTTCAGCGTACCTTGCGCGTCATCCCACTCCACAGTGTCAGACTGCTGTACCAGCTGCGGGCAGCGTTGTACTAACTCATCAATATCGACCGGCAGCGCCAGTAAAATCCGCGCATCCGGCGAGGCGCTGCCCTGCAATAATAACGGTGCGATCAACCATTCGTGGCGGCTTAGCGCATCGACGGCATCGAGCATCGCTCCCATGCCGTTTGCCAGTTGATAGCGTCCATCTTGCCCACGGCGATGAGCAATGCGATCGGCAAACGCCCCGGCAAGTAGCGGCGCGATAAGCGAACTGTCTGCCTCTCCGCCGCGTACGTTTAAGCGTTTTAACAGTTGCTGACTACGTTGCTGCCAGGCTGGTTGATTGCGCGAAAACGCCACGCCCAGGTCACTATTGCCCATCCGTGGCGGCTCTTCGAGAATGGCGGCAATTTTTGCCGCGGTAGCAGCTTCGTCGTCGTTCTTTGCGCTAACCAGCATTGCCGCTAAACGCGGATCGTTACCCAGCGCTGCCATTTTTTGCCCCTGCGCACTAAGCCGTTCACCGTCCAGCGCCCCCAGCATCTTTAACAGGCGTTTCGCGGCCAGTAAATTCACTGCTGGCGGTTGATCCAGCCAGCTCATCTGCGCCGGATCGCTGCATCCCCATTGCAGTAATTCCATCAGCAAACCGGAAAGATCGCTTTGTAAGATCTCCGGTTCACTTTGCGCGGCAGCGCGTTCTGCTTGTTCTTTGGCGATTAAATGCAGGCTGATACCCGGCTCCAGACGCCCGGCGCGCCCGGCACGCTGCGTCATCGACGCCTGACTGATTCGCTGAGTAATCAACCGCGTAAGCCCTGTTCGCGGATCAAAACGCGCCACCCTTTCCTGGGCACAATCCACCACCAGACGAATACCTTCGATGGTTAAACTGGTTTCAGCAATATTGGTCGCCAGCACCACTTTGCGCATCCCTTGCGGTGCCGGAAGGATCGCTTTTCGCTGATCGTTCAGCGACAACGCGCCATACAGCGGGCAGAGCAACACATCACTGCCGATACGCGAAGCCAGTTGTTCCTGCACACGCTGAATTTCTCCGACGCCTGGTAAAAATAACAGTAATGATCCACTTTCCTGACGCAGCATTTCAGCGGTGGCTACCGCAACGGCTTCGTCAAAACGCTGATGCGCGGGCAGCGGTAAATAACGGCGTTCAACCGGAAACGAGCGCCCTTCTGAGATGACGACGGGCGCTTCTGGTAGCATTTGTTGCAAGCGGTCGTTGTCCAGCGTAGCCGACATAATCAGCAGTTTAAGGTCATCACGCAGACCTTGTTGCACATCGAGTAACAGCGCCAACGCCAAATCCGCCTGCAAGCTACGCTCATGAAATTCATCAAGGATCACCAATCCAACACCGCTCAATTCCGGGTCACGCTGGATCATCCGCGTCAGCACGCCTTCGGTAACTACTTCCAGGCGGGTATTCGGCCCGACGCAGTTTTGCGCACGCATCCGGTAGCCAACGGTATCGCCTGGCTTTTCGTTAAGCAGCTCCGCCAGCCGTTGCGCGACGTTACGCGCCGCCAGACGACGCGGCTCCAGCAGGATAATTTTCCCGTTAATGCCGGGATGCGCCAGCAGTTGCAGCGGCAGCCAGGTTGATTTCCCGGCCCCGGTCGGCGCACTTAATAATACCTGCGGCGCATAATCGAGAGCGGTAAGTAATTCAGGTAAGACGGCAGCAACGGGCAACGACGACACAAAACGCTCCAGAGGGTTAACATTCTTCGCGCCACATTGTAGCATCGCGGTAATTCATAACCGAGTGCCTCACATGTCTGAACCGCAACGTCTGTTCTTTGCTATCGACTTACCTGCAGAAATCCGCGAACAGATTATCCACTGGCGCGCCACACACTTCCCACTTGAGGCGGGACGTCCGGTCGCCGCCGATAATTTGCATCTGACTCTGGCATTTTTAGGCGAAGTGAGCGCCGAGAAAGAGAAGGCGCTTTCTCTTTTAGCCGGACGGATTCGTCAATCTGGTTTCACACTCACGCTTGATGACGCCGGACAATGGCTGCGTTCGCGTGTGGTGTGGTTAGGGATGCGTCAGCCTCCACGCGGCTTAATCCAGCTGGCGAATATGCTCCGTTCACAGGCTGCCCGCAGCGGTTGTTTTCAAAGCAATCGTCCGTTTCATCCACATATTACCTTATTGCGCGACGCCAGCGAGGCGGTGACAATCCCGCCGCCAGGTTTTAACTGGTCATATGCGGTGACGGAGTTCACCCTTTACGCCTCCTCGTTTGCCCGTGGACGCACACGCTACACGCCGCTAAAACGCTGGGCGCTAACGCAATAACAAGGATTGTCGCAATGGAATTTTCTCCCCCTCTACAGCGCGCGACGCTAATTCAGCGTTACAAACGTTTTTTAGCCGATGTGATCACACCCGATGGTCGCGAATTAACGCTACACTGCCCGAATACGGGTGCGATGACCGGTTGTGCAACGCCTGGCGATACCGTCTGGTATTCGACTTCAGACAACACCAAACGGAAATACCCACACACCTGGGAATTAACTCAAAGCCAGAGCGGCGCATTTATTTGCGTCAACACGCTTTGGGCTAACAGGTTGACGAAAGAGGCTATCCTTAATGAATCAATTTCAGAACTGTCAGGCTATAGCTCGCTGAAAAGCGAAGTAAAATACGGCGCAGAACGCAGCCGTATTGACTTTATGTTGCAGGCGGATTCGCGTCCAGACTGCTATATTGAAGTGAAATCGGTTACGTTAGCGGAGAACGAACAGGGATATTTTCCCGATGCGGTCACTGAACGAGGTCAGAAACACCTTCGGGAGTTGATGAGCGTAGCGGCTGAAGGCCAGCGTGCGGTTATCTTTTTCGCCGTGCTGCATTCAGCCATTACACGGTTTTCACCCGCGCGCCACATCGATGAGAAATACGCGCAACTATTGTCAGAAGCTCAACAGAGGGGGGTAGAAATTCTGGCTTACAAAGCGGAAATTTCTGCTGAAGGCATGGCTCTTAAAAAATCACTGCCGGTTACATTGTAGTAAAGTAAGTAACTGGTTAATTTACATTCTGGTCGCGTGCGCAAATACGCTTTTCCTCACACAGTTGTCAAGTGTTACGTTTAGATAATTGCTATCCGGAAAAGCATCTGCTATTTATAGCGGCCTCATTTTTCCCCCGAACATGGGGATCGATAGTGCGTGTTAAGGAGAAGCAACATGCAAGAAGGGCAAAACCGTAAAACATCGTCCCTGAGTATTCTCGCCATCGCTGGGGTGGAACCATATCAGGAGAAGCCGGGCGAAGAGTATATGAATGAAGCCCAGCTGGCGCACTTCCGTCGTATTCTGGAAGCATGGCGTAATCAACTCAGGGATGAAGTCGATCGCACCGTTACACATATGCAGGATGAAGCAGCCAACTTCCCGGACCCGGTAGACCGTGCAGCCCAGGAAGAAGAGTTCAGCCTCGAACTGCGTAACCGCGATCGCGAGCGTAAGCTGATCAAAAAGATCGAGAAGACGCTGAAAAAAGTGGAAGACGAAGATTTCGGCTACTGCGAATCCTGCGGTGTTGAAATTGGTATTCGCCGTCTGGAAGCGCGCCCGACAGCCGATCTGTGCATCGACTGCAAAACGCTGGCTGAAATTCGCGAAAAACAGATGGCTGGCTAATTACAGCCGTTCCATCACGTTTACCACAGGCGGGAAATGCTCCCGCCTTATTTTTTGTTCAAAGAGATGACAGACACACACTATATTGGCCGCTTCGCCCCCTCTCCTTCCGGCGAGCTTCATTTTGGTTCTCTGATTGCTGCGCTTGGCAGCTATTTGCAGGCTCGCGCCCGGCAAGGTCGCTGGCTGGTACGCATAGAAGATATCGACCCGCCTCGTGAAGTTCCCGGTGCCGCAGAAACTATCCTGCGCCAGCTGGAACATTACGGCCTGCACTGGGACGGCGATGTTCTCTGGCAATCGCAACGTCACCACGCCTATCGCGAAGCACTCGCCTGGTTACATGAGCAAGGACTAAGTTATTACTGCACCTGCACGCGTGCGCGTATTCAAAGCATTGGTGGTATTTACGACGGTCATTGCCGGGAATTGCATCATGGACCAGATAACGCCGCAGTGCGTATCCGCCAGCAGCATCCGGTCACCCAGTTTACTGACCAGCTGCGCGGCATTATTCACGCCGAAGAAAAACTGGCGAGGGAAGATTTTATTATTCATCGCCGTGATGGTTTGTTTGCCTATAACCTGGCGGTGGTGGTGGATGATCACTTCCAGGGCGTGAGCGAAATTGTCCGCGGAGCAGATTTGATCGAACCGACAGTGCGGCAAATCTCGCTGTACCAGCTTTTTGGCTGGCAAGTGCCAGATTACATTCATCTGCCGCTGGCGCTTAATCCACAAGGCGCTAAACTTTCCAAGCAGAATCATGCGCCTGCGTTGCCGAAAGGCGATCCACGCCCGGTACTAATCGCGGCACTTCAATTTCTGGGGCAGCAGGCAGAAGCACACTGGCAGGATTTCAGCGTCGAGCAAATCCTTCAGTCAGCCGTCAAAAACTGGACGCTGACCGCCGTGCCTGAGTCGGCAATTGTAAATTCAACATTCTCAAATGCGTCATGCTGAGCTATGATTAGCCGCTATTTTTTTGTCCTGAATGATGTTTGACACTACCGAGGTGTACTATTTTTACCCGAGTCGCTAATTTTTGCCGCAAGGTGCTAAGCCGCGAGGAAAGCGAGGCTGAACAGGCAGTCGCCCGTCCACAGGTGACGGTGATCCCGCGTGAGCAGCATGCTATTTCCCGCAAAGATATCAGTGAAAATGCCCTGAAGGTAATGTACAGGCTCAATAAAGCGGGATACGAAGCCTGGCTGGTTGGCGGCGGCGTGCGCGACCTGTTACTTGGCAAAAAGCCGAAAGATTTTGACGTAACCACTAACGCCACGCCTGAGCAGGTGCGCAAACTGTTCCGTAACTGCCGCCTGGTGGGTCGCCGTTTCCGTCTGGCTCATGTGATGTTTGGCCCGGAGATTATCGAAGTTGCAACCTTCCGTGGACACCACGAAGGTAACGTCAGCGACCGCACGACCTCCCAACGCGGGCAAAACGGCATGTTGCTGCGCGACAACATTTTCGGCTCCATCGAAGAAGACGCCCAGCGCCGCGATTTCACTATCAACAGCCTGTATTACAGCGTAGCGGATTTTACCGTCCGTGATTACGTTGGCGGCATGAAGGATCTGAAGGACGGCGTTATCCGTCTGATTGGTAACCCGGAAACGCGCTACCGTGAAGATCCGGTACGTATGCTGCGCGCGGTACGTTTTGCCGCCAAATTGGGTATGCGCATCAGCCCGGAAACCGCAGAACCGATCCCTCGCCTCGCTACCCTGCTGAACGATATCCCACCGGCACGCCTGTTTGAAGAATCGCTTAAACTGCTACAAGCGGGCTACGGTTACGAAACCTATAAGCTGTTGTGTGAATATCATCTGTTCCAGCCGCTGTTCCCGACCATTACCCGCTACTTCACGGAAAATGGCGACAGCCCGATGGAGCGGATCATTGAACAGGTGCTGAAGAATACCGATACGCGTATCCATAACGATATGCGCGTGAACCCGGCGTTCCTGTTTGCCGCCATGTTCTGGTACCCACTGCTGGAGACGGCACAGAAGATCGCCCAGGAAAGCGGCCTGACCTATCACGACGCTTTCGCGCTGGCGATGAACGACGTGCTGGACGAAGCCTGCCGTTCACTGGCAATCCCGAAACGTCTAACGACGTTAACCCGCGATATCTGGCAGTTGCAGTTGCGTATGTCCCGTCGTCAGGGTAAACGCGCATGGAAACTACTGGAGCATCCTAAGTTCCGTGCGGCTTATGACCTGTTGGCCTTGCGAGCTGAAGTTGAACGTAACGCTGAACTACAGCGTCTGGTGAAATGGTGGGGTGAGTTCCAGGTTTCCGCGCCACCAGATCAAAAAGGGATGCTTAACGAGTTGGATGAAGAGCCGTCACCGCGTCGCCGTACTCGTCGTCCACGCAAACGCGCACCGCGTCGTGAGGGTACCGCATGACAGTGGCGTATATTGCCATAGGCAGCAATCTGGCCTCTCCGCTGGAGCAGGTCAATGCTGCCCTGAAAGCATTAGGCGATATCCCTGAAAGCCACATTCTTGCCGTTTCTTCGTTTTACCGCACCCCACCGCTGGGGCCGCAAGATCAACCCGATTACTTAAACGCAGCCGTGGCGCTTGAAACTTCGCTCGCCCCGGAAGAGTTACTCAATCACACACAGCGTATTGAATTGCAGCAAGGTCGCGTCCGTAAAGCTGAACGCTGGGGACCGCGCACGCTGGATCTTGACATCATGCTGTTTGGTAATGAAGTGATAAATACCGAACGTCTGACCGTTCCGCACTACGATATGAAAAATCGTGGCTTTATGTTATGGCCGCTGTTTGAGATTGCACCGGAGCTGGTTTTTCCTGATGGGGAGACGTTGGCGACAAGGCTCACCAATTTGAACGCCTTATGCCCACAACGCTGGTGAACTTGCTATAGCAAAGAGTAAATTCATTCAGCGTTTTCATTACGTTTTTTTAATATTAATTCTTTCTCAAATCTAAGCATAATATTTAATAAAACGCATTTCATAGCTTTCGTGTTTTTGTCTGTGCGCTAACTATTCTGACAATAGATTAGTTAAAAAAGTCTTCACCACCTTATTGATACATTGAAAGAATAACAGATTTAACAACACAGGCTTTTTAACGTCCAATTAATAAAAATATCACTCAAACAAATAACTAAATATTGCATATACACACAGTGAATATTATTTATTTTATCGAACTTCACATTCACCAGATCTATTTTTATTCCATTTGTATAAGCTTTATAATTTGCTGAGGTGACTCTTCTCACCTCTCTATTATTTTTATAAGGACATTAAATATGTTAAAGAAAAGCGCTATTGCTGCGGCATTAGTTATGTTTACCAGTTCGGCCTTCGCGCTGGATGGCGGCCAACTGGATTTCGCAGGTTTGGTAAGTGACAACACGTGTATCCTGCACGTCAACGGTGGTGCACAGGATGGACAAATTAACCTGGAAACCGCAACAACGGCTGAAGTTACAGGTGCTGGCGTAGTCAATGCAGCCAATGTCGGCGCGAAAGCTGAACCGTTCTCTATTACAGTGGATTGCTCAGCAAACACGCCTGCCGCCGCTGAAGCCAATCTGAATATGAGCTCAGTTTTCTTCAGTAACAGCCAGGGCACCCTGAATAACGATATGTCCGTAAGCCAGGCGGCAAGCGGCGTCGCTATTGCCGTTCACTATGTACCAAGCGCCGGCACTTTCGAGCAGGTCAAAATCAATGACAGCACCGATATTAAAAACCTCACGTTAACCAACGGTAAAGGGACCTGGAACTTCCAGGCATCTTACGTTAAGCAGGCAGCGTCGATTCCTGTCGTTGCCGGGTTTGTGAAAACCAACGCGGCTTATACGATCACTTACCCGTAATTCAGATACAGACCAGGCAGTCGATGTCGGGCTGCCTGTATGACTTTAATAAGGACATCATTATGACCAGGACGCGTCAGTTACTCCTTGCTTCACTTTTCACCTGCGCAGGTGCATTAGCCAGCTTTTCTGCCTGTGCCGATATTGTGCTTTCCGGCACGCGTATTATTTACAACGCAAACCAGAAAGAAGTCTCCCTGCGTATGGAAAACAAAGGCAGCCGCCCGCTGCTGGTACAAACCTGGATCGATACCGGGAGTGAAAACGCGGATCCCAGCACCATCACCGTGCCTTTTACCGTCACGCCACCGGTCTCTCGTGTGGACGGTAAACGTGGGCAGACGGTGAAAATCGCCTGGAATACCAGCCAAACGTTGCCCGCCGATCGCGAAAGTGTTTTCTGGTTCAATGCGCTGGAAGTCCCCCCCAAAATGAGCGAGACCGAGGCTCAGGGGAAAAATATCCTGCAACTGGCGTTCCGCACCCGCATCAAGCTGTTTTATCGCCCGGCTAACCTGGTCGGCAGCGCCCCGGACGCCCCCAAACAACTGACCTGGCATCTGCAATCCTCTGGCGGGAAAGTTGTGCTTCAGGCCACTAACCCAACGCCATTTCACGTCTCTTTCAGCAGCATTAGCCTGATTTCGGGCGGAAAAAAATACGCCGTCGACGCCACGATGGTCTCCCCAAAAAGCAGCGCTGACATGACAGTGAAAGGTCTGAGCACTGCATCTGCTGGTGCAACGATTGAATATACCGCCATTAATGACTTCGGCGGTGCCATTGAAGGCAAAGTGAAGCTTTGACGCACTGACTAACTACGCAGGGATTGCACAATGACGACGCCTTTCAACGGCACAAAATTTCCCCTCTCTCCACTCGCTTGTCTGGTGGCGTTCAGTCTGCTGCCCTGCGCCTACAGCGCCATGGCGGCAGAGGAAGCTGTTGAATTTGATAACACCTTCCTGATGGGGGCCGGTGCCAAAAATATCGACGTCAATCGCTACAGTGATGGCAACCCCGCATTGCCAGGCCGTCACGACGTAAGCGTGTTTATCAACAATAAGCCGATCAGCAATCTGTCCATTGAGTTTATTGAAATAGCGAATAGCCGTAGCGCCAAACCCTGTATCTCTGCCAGCACCCTGCTCCAGCTGCATATTCGCCTGCCGGATAATCTCGACGATACGGCGATTTTGCAAAAGCGCGACAGTACCGCGCAGGACTGTCTTAATCTTGAGGTCGCCATTCCCCAGTCCAGCCTCACCTATAACAGTAACGATCAGCGGATGGACATTAATGTGCCTCAGCTGTGGTTACAAAAAACTTACGCTAACTATGTGGATCCTTCCCTGTGGGACGAAGGGATCAACGCAGCCATGTTTTCTTACACGCTGAATGGCTGGCGCAGTGAATCGCCCGATCAAACCGCAGAGAGTACCTATGCCGGGCTGATGGGCGGCTTTAATTTATGGGGATGGCATTTCCGTTCGCACGGCAACTATTCATGGGACAAAGAGAGTGGCGGCAGTTTCGAGTTCCAGGACAAGTACCTGCAACGTGATATCACCAGGCTGCGGTCACAACTGGTTGTCGGTGAAACCAACACTACGGGGGAAACCTTTGATTCCGTTCGTATTCGCGGTGTTCGTCTCTACAGCGAAAGCCGCATGCTGCCACCGACGCTCGCCTCTTACGCGCCGGTGATCCGTGGGGTCGCGAACTCCAACGCCAAAGTAACAATTACCCAGAACGGCTACAAGATTTACGAAACGACGGTGCCGCCAGGCCCCTTTGCTATCGATGATTTGTCGCCAGCCGGATTTGGTGCCGATCTCGAAGTCACGGTCACCGAGTCTGACGGCTCACAGCGAACATTCACTCAGGCCTATTCGTCGGTGATCCAGATGATGCGCCCCGGCGTGGGCAAATGGGACATCAGCGCGGGTGAAATCAAAAAAGATGAGCTGAAGGACAAGCCCAATCTGATACAGGGAACGTACTACTACGGGTTAAGTAATACGTTTACCGGCTATACCGGCCTGCAAATGACCGATAACGGCTACTGGGCCGGATTGTTAGGCCTTGGGATGAACACCTCATTGGGGGCATTTTCTCTTGATGTGACGCAGTCGCACACCGAAATCCCCAACGACAAAACCTATGAGGGCCAGAGCTACCGTATTTCGTGGAACAAATATTTTGCACCGACCGAAACGTCACTCAACATTGCGGCCTATCGCTACTCGACAAAAAACTATCTCGGTTTGAACGACGCCCTGACGCTGATCAACGCTGCTAACCATCCTTATGATGAAGGTTACAAGGGAATCGTCTCCTATGGGCGTATGAAAAACCAGTTCAGCGTCAGCCTCAACCAGACGTTAAAAAATAGCGAGCGGGATTATGGTTCCTTCTACTTGAACGGGACATGGACGGACTACTGGGCCACTAATGAATCACAGAGTAGTTTTGCGTTTGGTTACAGCAGCGGCTTTGACTGGGCCAGCTACAGCGTCAGCCTGCAACGTACCTATGACGAAGACAATAACAAAGATGACTCTATCTATCTCAGCCTGACCATTCCGCTGGACAAACTGTTCGGCAGCGATAGCCGCGAAGGTGGCTTTAGGACACTGAATACCAGCGTCAACAGCGATATGAAGGGCAGTTCGCAATACAACGCTAATGCCACCGGCTACAGCCAGGACAACCGCTGGAACTACAGCGTCAACACCTCCTATAACGCATTGAAAGAGACGGAAAGCCTGAAAACCATCAGTGGTTTCACCAGCTATGAGTCACCCTGGGGCACCCTTTCCGGTTCCGTCTCCGCCAGTAGCGACCACAGTCGTCAGTATGGCGTGAGTACCGATGGCGGCTTTGTGTTACATCGCCACGGGCTTACGTTCAGTAACGACAGCTTTACCGATTCAGACACGCTGGCGCTGGTCAACGCCCCCGGCGCGAAAGGTGCGCAAATTAACTTTGGCAGCAGTACCGTGGACCGATTTGGCTACGGGGTAACCAGTGCGCTTTCTCCGTATCATGAAAACACCGTCGCCCTCAACGTGGACAACCTGGATGAAGATGTGGAACTGAAAAGCACCAGCACCGTCGCGATCCCGCGCCAGGGTGCGATTATCTTCAGCCATTTCGACACCGACACCGGGCGTTCAGCCATTCTTAACCTGCTGCGCAGTGATAAGCAGCCCGTACCGTTTGCTTCCGATGTGACAGACAGCAGCGGGCAGTCCATCGGCACAGTTGGGCAAGGGAGCCAGGCTTTCGTTCGCGGCATTGCCGACGAAGGGGAGCTGGTGGTTTCCTGGTATGAAAAAAATAGCCAGAAACAGTGCCGCATTCACTACCAGATACCGCCCTCTCCCACCATGACGGGCAAAACTATCGTATTAAACGCCGTGCCCTGCACCCTGCACCCTGCAATCACAGGAGAGGAAATGAGATTCTTTTTACGGTTAACACTGTTATTAACGACGCTGTTCAATGCATCGTGGGCATTGGCTGTCGAAATTTCGGTTAATTTTACCGCGACAATCAAAGAGACCACCTGCGCCATGACGGTGAGCGCGCTCAATGGCGCGAATATTAGCGGTGACTCGGCGTCAGAAAACTACTTTCTGGATATACCCGCAATGGGGGTTTCTGATATCACCAATAAAACGTCCAAAACCGAAGCCAGCTTTAAGTTGTTGCCGATTAACTGTAATAACTACATCTCCAGCATGTCGATGACCATTGGCGGTAAACACAGCGATTATACCGACACGCTGCTGGTGAATGAATCCTCGGTAACAGGCGGCGCAAATTATATTGGCGTGGGCTTTAAACGACTCAATGACGATGACAGCCTGCGGTTTAAGGTGGATGGAACAACGTCAATTAACTGGACACGAAATGATATTGCCAATGGATTTGATATTACAGGGATAGTTCGCCAGACAACCTCATCTCATACCATGGAACCAGGTACAGTTCAGACAAAAGCGATATTCGTTTTTACTTATAACTAACAGGGATGGTGTATGAATTATCAACGCATAATTGTGGCGCTACTGTTGATCATCGGAATAAATACGCAAAGTCTGGCCGGTTCCAGTACGTTGAACGTGACGGTGAGGACAACCGTTACCGCCAGTACCTGCACAGCAGAACTTCACAATGCGCAAGACCTGCAAGCAACAACGATTGATATTGGTGATGTCTATCTGAACGAACTTGCAAATAAGACTAAATATCAGAATTTCAGCCTGGTATTTTCAAATTGTGAAGGATTAGCCAAAGATCAGGCGACCGTCACACTTTCGCCGCAAACAGGCTGCGATGGTGCTTCCAGTACGGGTGGCGGATTTCGCAACGCACTGGCCTCCAGCAACAATGATGCCGCAACCGGCGTATCGATTGAAGTATGGACGACCAATCAGCCGGAAGGTCAGGGAAGTGTGCAGCTAAACTGCAAAACAAAACCGACCAGTATTGTTGATCTGACGGGCGCGTCAGGTGTGAACGTTGTCCACTGGTGGTTAAGCTCCAGAATTGTCGTCGCCGCGGATAACACTATCGCCGATGTACGCGCGGGACAGTTCTCCACTAATGCTGTCTTTTCAGTAACCTATGAGTAAACGACGATGAAATCACGCTTTCGACTGTTCGTTTCCAGCTTAGGGTTTATTTCAGCGGTCTGTATTGCCAACACCAATATTAATATGACCGCCAACGTTGTCAGCACCAGTTGCAAAGTCACGCTCGACAATAGCGGCAGCATTGATTTGGGCACCGTAGATTACAACTATCTGAACACAAATACTGCTGTCGATCGCGTTTATACCGGTGGCCAGGCGTTCTACATTACTGTCAGCGACTGCGCGCAGGTTGCAGGGAAAAATCCTTCCCGTCTTACGGTGAGTTTTACGCCCGTCGGGGGCACCCTCGGCGCAACCAATCAACAGGTTTTCGCCAATCAGGCTGCCGATGGCGCTAAAAATGTCGGCATCGTAATTTTATCCACCCAGGATGCGCAAAGTATTTTCAATGTGCTGGACACCCACGGCCAACCGCAAAGTATTTATCCCGTGAGCGCGGATCAGTTAGTCAATGCTACTTACCATTTTTATGCACGGATGCAGAAGATCGACCTGACGCAAGCCGCGACCGGTGGTGTCGTGCGGGCCAGTGTGTTTGTCGGTGTTTATTATGAATAATCTTATTCGTTCTCAAGGATGATGAAATGAACCGTTTTCTGTTACCTAAATGGGCCAAAATTTTACTGCTTTTATTGCCCTTATATTCTGGTTACTTGCAAGCCGCAAATACATTGATCGTTGGCAGTAAAACAACCTCTGACGGTAGTGGTATCAATAAAAACAGAGGCCCGGCCGGCGACGGTTATTCCACAACCACCTTCACCACCGGTAACAGTCAGATTGTTATCGGCCGCGCCACTACGCTGCAATACAGTAATATCAAAATCCAGCTACAGGCCGATACCGCAGGCAATGGTAACACGGGGGTCATTTACTGTGCACCTGGGGGGATGGGCGGACCCATTTCACTGGAAAGTCATTTTGTCGCAAGCCCCTACGTCTATAATAATCACAAGCTTTTCAAAACCAACATGCCAGGGCTGTATTTTACCATGCGCATGTATAATTTATGGTCCTATGCTCTGACGTCATCAGAAGACTTTTATATCGGCGATACCAATCCATACTCTTTGAATCTACACTCAACGATATGCGCGAAATCTCTCGGTTGGTACCAGACCCTTGGTGGGTTAGTTGCTAGTATCGACATTGATTTTTATAACGACGCCACATTTGACCCCAACGCCAGCGGCAGTGTTGCTCTACTGAGTGATACCACCTATCACTACTCGTTGAAAAACCAGTCTCCCGGGGGGAATCTCGTTACCAAAACTATTTATCAGACCTTCAATATGGGGAATGTCACATTAACCTCTCCAACCTGTTCGTCGGCGATACTCTCCGGCAGCAGCGTCAGTAAGGGCGACACGGTAGGATTGGGCGAATACAGTTCGAAAGAGGTTATCGACGGCCTGAACGGCGTGCCTTTTTCAATTGTGCTGAAAGGGTGTTATCGGGTAACCAATATTGATGTCAAACTGACTACTGGGGCGCCTGCGGTATCGACGTCGCTATTGGGCAACTCGCTGACAACCAATGCTGCCAGCGGCGTAGGCGTAGAAATTAAAGGCGAGTCCAACTCGCATTATCCTGAAGTGGTGCTCAAGCCAAACGACGCTTCCTCAATCTATAAAGCATATGGCGATAACCCGGAAACCTCAAACGGTATTATTGGCAGCAATGCTTCGGGTTCGCCTGCCGACCAGACGCTGAATTTTACCGCGACGCTCAAGCAGGATGGTAATCAGCAAATCCGGGGCGGAGATTTCAAAGCGACGGGAGTCTTCTCCATCACCTACCCCTGAGTAAAATCCCGGCAGTTAACCCTGCCGGTTTTGACCACAAAGGGCTAACACTCATCACTCACATCCCCTACAATGCCCTCATACTATTGATGATATTTATGGCTAACAGGGGTTATGATGAAACCGACCACCATCTCCTTATTGCAGAAGTACAAACAAGAAAAAAAACGTTTTGCGACCATCACCGCTTATGACTACAGCTTCGCGAAACTCTTTGCTGATGAAGGACTTAACGTCATGCTGGTAGGCGACTCGCTGGGCATGACGGTTCAGGGTCACGACTCCACCCTGCCGGTGACCGTTGCCGATATCGCCTACCACACTGCCTCCGTACGTCGTGGTGCGCCAAACTGCCTGCTGTTGGCTGACCTGCCGTTTATGGCGTATGCCACGCCGGAACAAGCCTTTGAAAACGCCGCAACGGTTATGCGTGCCGGGGCCAATATGGTCAAAATTGAGGGCGGTGAGTGGCTGGTCGAAACCGTAAAAATGCTGACCGAACGTGCCGTTCCTGTATGTGGTCACTTAGGTTTAACCCCACAGTCAGTGAATATTTTCGGTGGCTACAAAGTTCAGGGGCGCGGCGATGAAGCGGGCGATCAACTGCTCAGCGATGCATTAGCCTTAGAAGCCGCTGGGGCACAGCTGCTGGTGCTGGAATGCGTGCCGGTTGAACTGGCAAAACGTATTACCGAAGCACTGGCGATCCCGGTTATTGGCATTGGCGCAGGCAACGTCACTGACGGGCAGATCCTCGTGATGCACGACGCCTTCGGCATTACCGGCGGTCACATTCCTAAATTCGCTAAAAATTTCCTCGCCGAAACGGGCGACATCCGCGCGGCTGTGCGGCAGTATATGGCTGAAGTGGAGTCCGGCGTTTATCCGGGCGAAGAACACAGTTTCCATTAAGGAGTCACGTTGTGTTAATTATCGAAACCCTGCCGCTGCTGCGTCAGCAAATTCGCCGCCTGCGTATGGAAGGCAAGCGCGTGGCGCTGGTGCCTACTATGGGTAATCTGCACGATGGCCATATGAAGCTGGTCGACGAAGCCAAAGCCCGCGCCGATGTGGTCGTCGTCAGTATTTTCGTTAACCCGATGCAGTTCGACCGCCCGGAAGATCTGGCACGTTATCCACGGACCTTGCAAGAGGACTGCGAAAAGCTAAACAAACGTAAAGTGGATTTAGTTTTCACCCCTTCGGTAAAAGAGATCTACCCGAACGGTACTGAAACCCATACTTACGTTGACGTTCCCGGGCTTTCGACCATGCTGGAAGGCGCGAGCCGTCCGGGGCATTTTCGCGGCGTTTCGACTATCGTCAGCAAGCTGTTTAACCTGGTCCAGCCGGACATCGCCTGCTTCGGTGAAAAGGACTTTCAGCAACTGGCGCTAATCCGCAAAATGGTTGCCGATATGGGCTTCGATATTGAAATTGTCGGCGTCCCGATTATGCGCGCCAAAGATGGCCTTGCGCTCAGTTCCCGTAATGGTTATCTGACGGCGGAACAACGCAAAATTGCGCCCGGTCTGTACAAAGTTTTAAGTTCAATTGCCGACAAATTGCAGGCTGGCGAGCGGGATCTTGATGAAATTATTGCCATTGCAGGGCAAGAACTGAATGAAAAAGGCTTCCGCGCCGATGATATTCAGATTCGCGATGCCGACACGTTGCTGGAAGTCTCTGAAACCAGCAAACGAGCTGTAATTCTGGTAGCCGCCTGGCTTGGCGATGCCCGCCTGATCGACAACAAAATCGTCGAACTGGCGTAATGCTTTTACTCTAAATAATTCAAGTTGCAGGAAGGCGGCAAGCGAGTGACAAATTCGTCAGGAACGAATTTGCCCAGCCGCAGGCTGGCCTTCGGTGAGAGACATGGATGTCTCTCATTAATCCCCAGGAGCTTACATAAGTAAGTGACTGGGGTTAGCGAACGCAGACGCAGCACATGCAATTTAAAGTATGACGAGTATAACTGGCGCTACGGCTGATGGCGCCAATTATTAATTTGCCCCACGTCATGGCGATGGCGTCTGTAAGCAATTATTCATAACGCAGACAACTTAGTTAATCAGCCTATCAATCTCAGCAAGAGATAAATTTGTCATCTCTGCAACGTCTTCCCGAGACATCCCTTTACTCAGAAAACGCTGGGCGAATTCCTGACTTACTTCCTGTCTTCCCTGCTGAATCCCTTTCTCAATCCCTTTCTCTTCAAACCACTGCGCCAGCGTCATCATAGACTTCCCTCCCGTTTCCCTGTCTCTCAGCACACCATAAAACAAATCCGCTTGTTCAGTATGACCGCGTTGCAGCATATAGTTTTGCATGGCAACTAACTGACTTCCGCTAGTGTACCCTTCGTCAATCAGCGTGACCAGTTGCTCCAGCAATAACATTAAGTCGCGCTGGCGAATATGTTTTTGCAGTAGTTCGAGAATCGCAATCCGCCGATGTTGCATGATTTCGTCATCCGGTGTGATGGTGATATCCACCAGCGGGAAAGGACTGTTATAGACGCGTCGCGCCAGCTCCGGCGAGTAAAACATATCAAACCAGCACATTGATAGCGGATAAGGTGTGGTCTCGCCCTGATAAAACAGAATCGGCACTACCAGCGGTAGTTTGTCGTGATCCGCCTCCAGATGCCGATGCATGGCGGCTATAGAATAACGCATCATGCGAAAAGCCATTTTCTTATCCGGCTTGCTTTGGTGTTCAATCACAACATGCAGATAACCGGGATTGCCCCGCATTTGCACGGAATAGAGCACGTCCGTGCTGTGTCCTTTCAGGCTCTCTTCAATGAAACTCCCCGACTCTAAATGAAGCGTGTTGAGGTCACAAAGTTCGCGTAATTCCACTGGCAAATGTATCTCCAGAAAGTCGCGAGCCGTCTCCGCATGCATTAAAAATTGTTTAAATACCGCGTCATGCGGTGTAGTACTCGGTGCATCCATCTTCCCTGCCTTCCGTGTTGTCTTGCGTGAAGGCAGTATCCAGTCAAGGCGTGCTATCGTCAGCCACCTCTTTATTGTTTACCGAGCAGCGTTCAGAGAAATTTCAATTGGTTACAGGCGTTACATGGCACGCTTCGGCACGGTACGCAAACTGCTGACGCAAATGCCGTCAGATGAGTAGACACTAAACAAAAATCGGGCAATACTGCGTGAGAATTTCCTCAAAGCAGGCATCGCCTGCTTCGTTAACGACAGGGTAGAAAGGTAGAAGTTATGATTCGCACGATGCTGCAGGGCAAACTCCACCGCGTGAAAGTGACTCATGCGGACCTGCACTATGAAGGTTCTTGCGCCATTGACCAGGATTTTCTTGACGCAGCTGGTATTCTCGAAAACGAAGCCATTGATATCTGGAATGTCACCAACGGCAAGCGTTTCTCCACTTATGCCATCGCGGCAGAACGCGGTTCGAGAATTATTTCTGTTAACGGTGCGGCGGCCCACTGCGCCAGCGTCGGCGATATTGTCATCATCGCCAGCTTCGTTACCATGCCAGATGAAGAAGCTCGCACCTGGCGACCCAACGTCGCCTATTTTGAAGGCGACAATGAAATGAAACGTACCGCGAAAGCGATTCCGGTACAGGTTGCTTGATTGTTATCCCTGCGGCTGGTTACTCACCAGCCGCGACATCGTCTCCAGCGAATCCGTTCTTAAGATATAAAGTCGTTTTAGTAACAACGGATTATCCCCCGGTTTTACTTTGCCTTTCATGGTTGTCACCGCCAGGTGAAATCCGGCATCGTTTGCTGCCTTCACGGCTTTGTCATTAAATCCGCCAAATGGATACGAAAGATACCAGACATGCGGATTAAATTGCGCCAGAGCGCGGCGTGAACGTGCAAAATCAAACAGAATATTGTGCTCACTACGGCTCAGTAATATGGGGCGGCGATAACCATCCACCCGATGCAAAAAATGGGTATGTGACTGGAAATCAAAAACATCGCGAATTTCGTTAAGCTCAGAAACGCTCATAAATTGCAGCGATTTTGGTTCCCACTTCTGCGGGTGACGTTTGATGCGTGAGGTAACAATAAACGCCGTCGCCTTCATGCCATATTGTTTCAACACAGGATACGCATAGCGGCTCACCGACTTGAGGCCATCATCAAAGGTAATCACCACCGCTCGCGCAGGGAGATTGATCTTATTCTTCACGTAACCTTCCAGCTGCACCATGCTCAGTGTCGCGTATCCCCTGTCGCGCAGCCAGGCCATCTGGTTATTGAAAGCGCGTACCGAGGTGGTCGTCGAAGTATGGCGAAAACGGGTGTTTTCTTCGTCGCGCAGAATATGGTGATAAGTTAGCACCGGAAGGCCATTATCGGGTTGGGCATCCAGCGCGCTGATATAGGCCAGTCGATCGCCAATACGGACCTGATACCAGGTTTGATTTAACCTGTCTTTCAGTTTATGCAAAATCGGGTAGCGCAAATTGTCCGCCAGTACCCCAAATGGCGCACTGCCCACACTCGGCGCGTTATAGACCGGCGTATCTTTCCAGGTAACTAAGTTCTGATTACTCAGCGGCTTGTTGAGGTCACCCAAACCGTCTTCAACTTTTTGTCGCCCCTGAACCGGCTCAAGATGACCTTTATCGATAAACCCTTTACCAAAGCCAAAATTAAATGCGTAATAACTTGCGGCAGTGGGCTCCACGGCAATGATTTGTCCGGCCCGAATATTCCCCACGGTCACCATCTTGTCACCAATTTGCGCCCAGACCGCAGCATTTTCGATGGTTTGCATATAACGGGCAGGTAACGCGGCACTGACACTTGCGGTAAACAGCATCAGCAGGAGAATAACAGCTTGTTTGTACATGAAAAAATAACCGAGGGTGAAACAACGCTTTTATTGTAGCAAAAGCGCCATCAGAATCGCGGGTTAATACTCATACAAATTATGTTTGAGGACGAAAGGCGGATTTTTTTGTTGCTGGTGCCAAAGACTACTCACCTCCGGCCCACCCAGTTCGACAATACGCTCGCGAAACTCTGAACTGGTCATGGTTTCACGGCAAGCCATCATCTGTTCAATTAACGGTAACGTGACACCAGAAATCACTTCGCAACGGGAGTGTTTGTGGCTTAATAATGAAGCCACGCGATACGGTGGCGCTCCGGCTATATCGGTTAAGAAGATGACACCCTCACCAGAGTCCGCTTCATGCAGAGCATCGCACATCATGCGGCTGAGCATATTAGAGCTTAACCCACGCCAGAAATTCACGGCCCGGCACTGAAGAAGTGCCCCATGTTTTTTCTCCAGCGCATCCAGTATCTCTTGCGCCCGGTCATCGTGACAGGTAATTACCCAACCTAACATCGCCTTCCTCCTTAGCCGAAAATCAGTCTACCCTGACCATTGTTGATAAAGGGTGATAGCCGTCAAAACTCCTCTCCCCCAAATCCAGAGGAGAGGAAATAGCCTTAGCTACGCAAACCACGTCCACGTTGGATCAGCGACCAACAGATCAAATAAAACGCCACAATAAAGACCACCAGTACGCCAAAGGTAGTGACCAGCGGAACATCATTGATACCGAGGAAGCCGTAGCGGAAACCACTGATCATATAAACGATTGGGTTCAGGTGCGACAGTCCTTGCCAGAACGGCGGCAACAAAGTCAGGGAGTAAAACACCCCGCCCAAATACGTGAGTGGCGTTAACACAAAGGTTGGCACCAGGCTGATGTCATCGAACGTTTTGGCAAACACACCGTTCAGCAAACCCGCAAGGGAGAATAGCACCGCCGTGAGCACCAGGGTTAAGGCAACGAATACCCACGAATGCACCTGAAACGGCACAAAAAACAGTGAAATTGCCGTCACCAGAATGCCAACAAACAGACCACGCGCCACGCCACCGCCGACATATCCGGCAATAATGACGTGAGTCGGAACCGGCGCTACCAGCAGCTCTTCAATATTACGCTGGAACTTGGCACCAAAAAATGATGACGCGACGTTAGCGTAGGCATTGGTGATCACCGACATCATGATCAGCCCCGGTACGATGAACTGCATATAGCTGAAGCCATGCATATCGCCAATACGCGAACCAATCAGGTTACCGAAGATAATAAAATAAAGGGTCATGGTGATGACTGGCGGCACCAGCGTCTGCACCCAGATACGCATAAAGCGATGGATCTCTTTCGCCCAGATGCTTTTTAGCGCCACCCAGTAAAGATGCATCATGCGCGATCTCCTTGTTTTTCATTAACCAGTGAAACAAACAGCTCTTCCAGACGGTTAGCTTTGTTACGCATACTTAATACCTGAATGCCCTGCTCACTTAACTGCGTAAATACGCTGTTGATCCCCTGCTCACGCAGCACTTCAACTTCCAGCGTCGCGGTATCGACCAGTCGATACTGATAGCCATCGAGCTTCGGTAACGGGCTTTTCGGTGCGAGATCGAGAATAAAGGTTTCCGATTTCAGCTTCGCCAGCAGCGCCTTCATCGAGGTATTTTCCACCAGCTCACCATGTTGAATAATGCCGATATTGCGGCACAGCATTTCTGCTTCTTCCAGGTAGTGTGTGGTGAGAATGATGGTGGTGCCTTTGTCGTTTAAATCCTTCAAAAAGCCCCACATTGAGCGGCGAAGTTCAATATCCACGCCTGCAGTCGGCTCGTCGAGAATCAGTAGTTTAGGTTCATGCATTAACGCACGGGCAATCATTAAACGGCGCTTCATCCCGCCCGATAACATGCGCGCACGTTCGTTGCGTTTTCCCCATAAATCGAGCTGTTTAAGATACTTTTCGCTGCGGATGTACGCTTCTTTGCGCTCCACACCGTAGTACCCTGCCTGATTCACCACAATTTGCTGCACGGTTTCAAACGGGTTGAAGTTAAATTCCTGCGGCACCAGTCCCAACTGACGTTTAGCGTTCACAACATCCTTCTCGAGATCGTAACCAAATACGCTGACCCGCCCGGAGGTTTTATTTACCAGAGAGCTGATAATACCGATAGTGGTCGATTTCCCGGCCCCGTTCGGCCCGAGAAGCGCATAAAAATCACCCGCTTCGACCTGCAAATCTATTCCACGAAGCGCCTGAACGCCGCCTGGATAGGTTTTTTTAAGCTGTTGAAGTTCCAGTGCAATGGTCATAAATTTTTACTTACCTTACGTTCTTACACTTTATCTGTGGTTTAAATCGTCCCGGAGTTGCCCTATATTAGTCAAACGTAATTATTTGGTTACAGGTCGTTAACCTCCATGAAAGACATAGATACACTCATCAGCAACAATGCACTATGGTCAAAAATGCTGGTGGAAGAGAATCCCGGGTTTTTTGAGAAACTGGCACAAGCGCAAAAACCGCGCTTTCTATGGATTGGATGTTCCGACAGTCGCGTTCCTGCAGAACGTTTAACCGGTCTTGAGCCGGGCGAACTCTTTGTTCACCGTAATGTTGCTAACCTGGTCATTCACACTGACCTGAACTGCCTTTCCGTGGTTCAGTATGCAGTGGATGTACTCGAAGTTGAACACATTATTATCTGTGGCCACTACGGTTGCGGCGGCGTACAAGCCGCCGTTGAAAACCCGGAACTGGGGCTTATCAACAACTGGCTGCTGCACATCCGCGATATCTGGTTCAAACATAGCTCATTGCTCGGCGAAATGCCGCAAGAGCGCCGTCTGGATACCTTGTGTGAACTGAACGTCATGGAACAGGTGTATAACCTGGGCCACTCCACCATTATGCAATCAGCGTGGAAACGCGGGCAGAAAGTTACCATTCACGGCTGGGCCTACGGCATTCACGACGGCTTGCTGCGTGATCTGGATGTCACAGCCACCAACCGCGAAACCCTTGAGCAACGTTACCGTCACGGGATTTCCAACCTCAAGCTGAAACACGCCAACCACAAATAAAAATGCCATGCCGGATGCAACACATCCGGCAACTTCACACTTACTCGTCCAGCAGAATCACTTTGCCGATATACGGCAGATGACGGTAACGCTGTGCGTAATCAATGCCGTAACCCACCACAAACTCATCCGGGATCGAGAAACCGATGAATTCTACCGGGACGTTCACTTCACGACGGGACGGTTTATCCAGCAGCGTACAAATCGCCAACGACTTCGGTTCGCGCAGGCTTAAGATCTCACGCACTTTCGACAGTGTATTCCCCGAGTCGATGATATCTTCAACAATCAGCACGTCCTTGCCACGGATATCTTCATCCAGATCTTTGAGGATTTTCACATCACGGGTGGTGGACATGCCGCTACCGTAGCTGGAGGCGGTCATAAAGTCGACTTCATGAGATACCTGAACTTCACGGCACAGGTCCGCCATAAACATAAATGAGCCACGCAGCAGACCAACCAGCACCATATCGCTGCCGCTGTCTTTGTAACGCTCAGTAATCTGACGACCCAGTTCGGCGATACGCGCTTTAATCTCCGCTTCGGGGATCATTACTTCTACAGTATGTTTCATATCTCTAACCATATGATTTAAAAACAAATCACTTCGCACGGGCAGGTTTTGGCACCGCAACAAAGCGCAAGACACGCAGTATACCAGTAAAACTATTCATTCGCGGAATCTGTTAATAAAGCTCGAATTGTGATGACGATCACACATGTTAAAACCTATAATTAATTGCTACTAAAATATTAATGAATTGAAATGGTGTCTCTTTATGGCAATTAACAATACAGGCTCGCGACGATTACTCGTCACGCTAACAGCCCTTTTTGCAGCGCTTTGCGGGCTGTATCTACTCATTGGCGGAGGCTGGCTGGTCGCGATTGGCGGCTCCTGGTACTACCCTATCGCTGGTCTTGTGATGCTCGGCGTCGCCTGGATGCTGTGGCTCAGTAAACGTGCCGCGCTTTGGCTGTACGCAGCCCTGCTGCTCGGCACCATGATTTGGGGCGTCTGGGAAGTTGGTTTCGACTTCTGGGCGCTGACTCCGCGCAGCGACATTCTGGTCTTCTTCGGCATCTGGCTGATCCTGCCGTTTGTCTGGCGTCGCCTGGTCATTCCTGCCAGCGGCGCAGTTGCCGCACTGGTGGTGGCACTGCTGATTAGCGGTGGTATCCTGACCTGGGCCGGATTTAACGATCCGCAGGAAATCAACGGCACCTTAAGCGCCGATGCCACACCTGCGGAAGCTATCTCACCCGTTGCCGATCAGGACTGGCCTGCCTATGGTCGCAATCAGGAAGGTCAACGCTTTTCACCTCTGAAACAAATTAACGCCGATAACGTTCACAAGCTGAAAGAAGCCTGGGTGTTCCGTACTGGCGATGTGAAGCAGCCGAACGATCCGGGTGAAATCACCAATGAAGTGACGCCGATTAAAGTGGGCGACACCCTTTACCTGTGTACCGCTCACCAGCGACTGTTTGCGCTCGATGCCGCCAGCGGCAAAGAGAAATGGCATTACGATCCTGAGCTGAAAACCAACGAGTCTTTCCAGCACGTAACCTGCCGTGGTGTCTCTTATCATGAAGCCAAAGCAGAAACCGCTTCGCCGGAAGTGATGGCGGATTGCCCGCGTCGTATCATTCTTCCGGTCAATGATGGTCGCCTTATTGCGATTAACGCTGAAAACGGCAAACTGTGCGAAACCTTCGCCAATAAAGGCGTGCTCAATCTGCAAAGCAATATGCCAGACACCAAACCGGGTCTGTATGAACCGACTTCGCCACCGATTATCACCGATAAAACCATCGTGATGGCAGGTTCAGTTACCGATAACTTCTCAACCCGCGAAACGTCTGGCGTGATCCGTGGTTTTGATGTCAACACCGGGGAGCTGCTGTGGGCTTTTGATCCCGGCGCGAAAGATCCGAACGCAATCCCGTCTGACGAACACACCTTTACCTTTAACTCGCCAAACTCGTGGGCACCAGCGGCCTATGACGCGAAGCTGGATCTGGTGTATCTGCCGATGGGCGTGACCACGCCGGATATCTGGGGCGGTAACCGCACACCGGAACAGGAACGTTATGCCAGCTCGATTCTGGCGCTGAATGCCACTACCGGGAAACTGGCGTGGAGCTACCAGACCGTTCACCACGACCTGTGGGATATGGATCTTCCGGCACAGCCGACGCTGGCGGACATCACCGTTAATGGTCAGAAAGTGCCAGTTATTTACGCTCCGGCGAAAACCGGCAACATTTTTGTGCTCGATCGTCGTAATGGCGAACTGGTGGTTCCGGCACCGGAAAAACCGGTTCCCCAAGGTGCTGCCAAAGGCGATTACGTTACCCCTACTCAACCATTCTCGGAACTGAGCTTCCGTCCGACGAAAGATTTGAGCGGTGCGGATATGTGGGGAGCCACCATGTTTGACCAACTGGTGTGCCGCGTGATGTTCCACCAGATGCGCTATGAAGGCATTTTCACCCCGCCATCTGAACAGGGTACGCTGGTCTTCCCGGGTAACCTGGGGATGTTCGAATGGGGCGGGATTTCCGTTGATCCAAATCGTGAAGTGGCGATTGCCAACCCAATGGCACTGCCGTTTGTTTCGAAACTGATCCCGCGTGGTCCTGGCAACCCGATGGAGCAGCCGAAAGATGCCAAAGGCACGGGTACGGAATCCGGCATTCAGCCACAGTACGGTGTACCGTATGGTGTCACGCTCAACCCGTTCCTCTCACCATTTGGTCTGCCATGTAAACAGCCAGCATGGGGTTATATCTCGGCGCTGGATCTGAAAACTAATGAAGTGGTGTGGAAGAAACGTATTGGTACGCCGCAGGACAGTATGCCGTTCCCGATGCCGGTTCCGGTGCCGTTCAATATGGGTATGCCGATGCTGGGCGGGCCAATCTCCACGGCGGGTAACGTGCTGTTTATCGCCGCTACGGCAGATAACTACCTGCGCGCTTACAACATGAGCAACGGTGAAAAACTGTGGCAGGGTCGTTTACCAGCGGGTGGTCAGGCTACGCCAATGACCTATGAAGTGAATGGTAAGCAGTATGTGGTGATCTCCGCAGGCGGTCACGGTTCATTTGGTACGAAGATGGGCGACTATATTGTGGCTTATGCGCTGCCGGATGATGTGAAGTAAGACTTGCTCAGATTGCTGACAACGTGCGCGTTGTTCATGCCGGATGCGGCGTGAACGCCTTATCCAGCCTACAAAATTGTGCAAAATCAATGGATTGCACAGCTAGCGTAGGCCTGATAAGCGTAGCGCATCAGGCAGATTTGCGTTTGTCATCAGTTTAATGCCCGGAGAGATCCGGGCATATTTCCGAATACGGTCTTTTTATACCGTAAACCCTAACATCATCCCCGTATCTTCATGCTCCAGCAGATGGCAGTGCGCCATATAAGCATGTTCTTTCGGTGCATCGTGATTAAACTTCACCAGCACTTCGCTGACATTACCTTCTACCTTAACGGTATCTTTCCAGCCCGCGCGATGAGCCGCTGGCGGTTTGCCATTTTCTGACAAGATACGGAACTGCGTGCCGTGGATATGGAACGGATGCAGCATCATGTCGCCCACGCCAGAGATAACCCAACGTTCGTATTGCCCTTTCGCCGCCGCAAACATCGGCTTGTTCATATCAAACGCCTGACCGTTGATTTTGTTGGCATGGTGGAAATCGAACTTCCCGCCGTGGTTCATATGATTCATATTGCCGTGCCCCATATGGCCCATCATCTGGCTGTGATCCATCCCGGCCATCGCCTGATCGCCATATTTCTCCATTAGCATCTGCATCCCCATCATATCGAGCATCGGGTCCATAGAGAGTTGCAGCTTGCGTACCGTCAGCCCTTCCAGCGAAGGTAACGCAGGCAGGCTACTTAATGTGTCTGGCAAAGCACCGGAGGCACTAATAGCAATCGGCCTCATCCGCATTACCGGATGAGGCTTATCAAACGGCGCAATCGCCATCCCCATCTGGCTGACCGGCAGCGTCACCAGGTCAAAGGGTTTGTTATCGTTAACCTCCACCAGCACTTCAAAACGCTCGCCCATCAGCACCGGCAGTTCGCTCACCTTCACTGGTTCAGGTAGCAGACCACCGTCGCTGGCAATCACATACAGCGGGCGATTGTCGCTGGTGGCGAAATTGAGCGAACGGGCATTACAGCCATTGAGCAAACGCAGGCGCAGCCAACCACGCGGGGCAGCGTGTTGCGGGTAGATTGCACCGTTGGTCAGCAACGTATCGCCAAACCAGCCCACGGCGGCGGTCATCACATCCAGTTGATAATCAATCTGCCCGTCGGCGCTAAATTTCTTATCCTGAACGATCACCGGAACATCATCGATACCCCACTGTTTTGGCAGCATTAATTTCAGGATCTCGTCATCTTCAATCACCACCAGCCCAGCCAGCCCCATCGCCACCTGTCGCCCGGTTTTGCCGTGCTGATGCGGATGGAACCAGCAGGTAGCGGCAGGTTGATCAACGTTCAACGTCACCGAGCGCTTGCCACCTGGCGGAATAATTCCCTGCGGGCCGCCGTCGACTTCACCCGGTACTTCCAGCCCGTGCCAGTGCAACGTTGTCTCTTCCGTCAGTTGGTTGTAGATATCAACCGTTACCGCTTTGCCGCGCTGTAATTTCACCGCCGGCCCCAGCAGATTGCCGTTATAGCCCCAGGTAGTTGCAGTTTTCCCGCCAAAGGTGGACTGGCCTGCGCCAATAGTTAACTGAATGCGATTACGGGCATCGGTCGTGAGCAAATCAGGGATCGGTAACGTTGGGCGTTCTGCCGCAAATACTGCGCGGCTCCACAGCGGCAAAGCCGAAGCCACACCCAGCGCGACGGAATATTTTAAGAAATCACGACGTTGCATAGTTATTTCCTTATTCTTAAGCAGGCGAAACAAAATCAAACGTTGAGCATAGTCCTTCCCCTTACGGGAAGGTCAAGCCGCAGACACAATTTAATCGACAATAATGGTCGTCGCCTCGCTCGCAGTGTGCTAACGTTTATCTTCTTTAAGCCCCTGGTAGAAGCAATGAAGACGTTTTTCAGAACAGTGTTATTCGGCAGCCTGATGGCCGTCTGCGCAAACAGTTACGCGCTCAGCGAGTCTGAAGCCGAAGATATGGCCGATTTAACGGCAGTTTTTGTCTTTCTGAAGAACGATTGTGGTTACCAGAACTTACCTAACGGGCAAATTCGTCGCGCACTGGTCTTTTTCGCTCAGCAAAACCAGTGGGACCTCAGTAATTACGACACCTTCGACATGAAAGCCCTCGGTGAAGACAGCTACCGCGATCTCAGCGGCATTGGCATTCCCGTCGCTAAAAAATGCAAAGCCCTGGCCCGCGATTCCTTAAGCCTGCTTGCCTACGTCAAATAATCCCTGATACCTTTTTGTAGAAATATTGACCGTGCATCCGCGGTCAATGTTAGCTATTATGTTGCGCCCTTTTTTTACGGGTGTTAACAAAGGAGGTATCAACCCATGGCCGAAAAAAAACAGTGGCATGAAACGCTACACGACCAGTTTGGGCAGTACTTTGCGGTAGATAACGTTCTGTATCATGAAAAGACCGATCACCAGGATCTGATCATTTTTGAGAACGCTGCATTTGGTCGCGTAATGGCGCTGGATGGCGTAGTACAAACCACCGAGCGCGACGAGTTTATCTATCATGAGATGATGACCCATGTTCCGCTACTGGCCCATGGTCACGCGAAACATGTGCTGATTATCGGCGGCGGCGACGGTGCCATGCTGCGTGAAGTAACCCGACATAAAAACGTTGAGTCAATCACGATGGTGGAAATCGATGCGGGTGTCGTATCGTTCTGCCGTCAGTATCTACCCAACCATAACGCCGGTAGCTACGACGATCCGCGCTTTAAGCTGGTGATCGACGATGGCGTCAATTTCGTTAATCAAACCAGCCAGACCTTTGATGTCATTATCTCCGACTGCACCGATCCTATCGGTCCCGGCGAAAGTCTGTTCACCTCAGCATTTTATGAAGGCTGCAAACGTTGCCTGAATCCTGGCGGTATCTTCGTCGCACAAAACGGCGTCTGCTTTTTACAGCAGGAAGAGGCTATCGACAGTCATCGCAAACTCAGCCATTACTTCAGCGACGTTGGCTTTTATCAGGCGGCGATCCCGACCTATTACGGCGGTATCATGACTTTTGCATGGGCGACAGATAACGACGCCTTACGCCATCTCTCAACCGAAATTATTCAGGCGCGTTTTCTCGCTTCTGGCCTGAAATGCCGTTATTACAATCCGGCAATCCATACGGCAGCTTTTGCCTTACCTCAGTATCTGCAAGACGCACTGGCTTCACAGCCGTCCTAAGGAGAAGATAAGAAATTGAAAAAACTGAAACTGCATGGCTTTAATAATCTGACCAAAAGTCTGAGTTTTTGTATTTACGATATCTGCTACGCCAAAACTGCCGAAGAGCGCGACGGTTATATTGCTTATATCGATGAACTCTATAATGCCAACCGTCTGACCGAAATCCTGTCAGAAACCTGTTCCATTATCGGGGCCAATATTCTTAACATCGCCCGCCAGGATTACGAACCACAGGGTGCCAGCGTCACTATTCTGGTGAGTGAAGAACCGGTTGACCCGAAACTCATCGACAAAACAGAACACCCCGGCCCACTGCCAGAAACGGTCGTTGCCCATCTCGATAAAAGTCATATTTGCGTACATACCTACCCGGAAAGTCATCCTGAAGGCGGTTTATGTACCTTCCGCGCCGATATTGAAGTCTCTACCTGCGGCGTGATTTCTCCGCTGAAGGCGCTGAATTACCTGATCCACCAGCTTGAGTCCGATATCGTAACCATTGATTATCGCGTGCGCGGTTTTACCCGCGACATTAACGGTATGAAGCACTTTATCGACCATGAGATTAATTCGATTCAGAACTTTATGTCTGACGATATGAAGGCGCTGTATGACATGGTGGATGTGAACGTCTATCAGGAAAATATCTTCCATACCAAGATGTTGCTTAAAGAGTTCGACCTTAAGCACTACATGTTCCACACCAAACCGGAAGACTTAACCGACAGCGAGCGCCAGGAAATTACCGCTGCGCTGTGGAAAGAGATGCGCGAGATTTATTACGGGCGCAATATGCCAGCTGTTTAACGGCTCTGGCGGAGCTCCCAGGCTCCGCCAGATTTATTTACTTCTGCTGCACGAAATTACGGTAAGCCGCCACGACCTGCAGAAAATCCTCAACGCCGCATAGCGACAGGCTTTCTTCGTCGTAGTAGTTCATCCCCTCTTCCATTTCATCGCCAGCGAATTCCAGTTGATTGGCGCGAACCATCACCTCTTCACCGTCCATCCACAGAGTGTACTCATGCCCTGCCCGTTGCCAGGACCGTTCGCTACCTTTCAGTGCGTGCGCTGCTTGTTCCACTTCATCAAGCAAGGCCAGGTTTTCTTTCACCTCTTCATTAAACCAGTGCCCGACCACTTCATGCCCCATGGACATACGCACCTTTACCACTCCGGTAATATCGCGCAGAAATTCGTAATCCATAGTGTGTTCCTCTGCTCCCGGCAATGCGCCGAAATCGCATTGCGCCATTGATGTAATTATCGCAGCCTTACCGGAGAAAAATAGCGGAACGGCGATGGTTTAGAGATAAAAAAATGCCCGGGAATCTCATTCACCGGGCATTGTGTCGTTTATGCGCAGCGCGTGCGCTTACTTATTAAACCGCAGTCTGGAAAATCACACCATCGGCTTTTTCAGTGTACTGAGAAAGCTGGTTGAAGTTCAGGTAACGGTAAGTATCAACGGCAGTTTTATCCACCTGCGCCACGTAGGTCTGGTACTCTTCCGGCGTCGGTAGTTTGCCAATCAGCGCCGCAACAGCAGCCAGTTCCGCAGAAGCCAGGAAGACATTCGCGCCAGTCCCCAGACGGTTCGGGAAGTTACGGGTCGAGGTGGAAACCACCGTCGCGCCGTCTGCCACACGCGCCTGGTTACCCATACACAGGGAACAGCCAGGGATCTCGATACGCGCACCACTCTTACCGAAGACGCTGTAGTAGCCTTCTTCGGTCAACTGCGCGGCGTCCATACGGGTTGGCGGTGCTACCCACAGGCGGGTCGGCAACTGACCTTTGTGTGCATCCAGCAGTTTACCCGCAGCACGGAAGTGACCGATGTTGGTCATGCAAGAACCGATAAACACTTCGTCGATCTTCTCACCCTGTACCGCAGACAGCGGTTGCGCGTCATCCGGGTCGTTCGGAGCACACAGGATTGGCTCTTTAATATCCGCCAGATCGATGTCGATCACTGCCGCGTATTCCGCATCTGCATCGGCTTCCAGCAGCTCAGGATTCGCCAGCCATTTTTCCATGCCCTGAATACGACGTTCCAGGGTACGACGATCGCCGTAACCTTCCGCGATCATCCACTTCAGCAGGACGATGTTAGAGTTCAGGTATTCGATGATCGGTTCTTTGTTCAGCTTGATGGTACAACCGGCAGCAGAACGCTCGGCGGACGCATCGGTCAGCTCAAAGGCCTGCTCAACTTTCAGATCCGGCAGACCTTCAATTTCGAGGATGCGGCCAGAGAAGATGTTTTTCTTGCCTTTCTTCTCAACGGTCAGCAGACCTTGTTTGATCGCATACAGCGGAATGGCGTGTACCAGATCGCGCAGGGTGATGCCCGGCTGCATTTTGCCTTTGAAGCGCACCAGAACGGATTCCGGCATATCCAGCGGCATTACGCCAGTTGCGGCAGCAAACGCCACCAGACCAGAACCCGCCGGGAAAGAGATACCGATCGGGAAACGGGTATGGGAGTCACCACCGGTACCGACGGTATCCGGCAGCAGCATACGGTTCAGCCAGGAGTGGATTACGCCGTCCCCCGGACGCAGCGACACACCGCCACGGTTCATAATGAAGTCCGGCAGCGTGTGGTGCGTGTTCACGTCAACTGGCTTCGGATACGCCGCGGTGTGGCAGAAAGACTGCATCACCAGGTCAGCCGAGAAGCCCAGGCACGCCAGGTCTTTCAGTTCATCACGGGTCATCGGGCCTGTGGTGTCCTGAGAGCCTACAGAAGTCATTTTCGGTTCACAGTACGCGCCCGGACGAATGCCTTTCACGCCACAGGCACGGCCTACCATTTTTTGCGCCAGCGAGAAGCCGCGATCGCTCTCAGCGACATCTTTCGCCTGACGGAACACATCACTGTGCGGCAGACCAAGTGCTTCACGCGCTTTGGTGGTCAGGCCACGCCCGATAATCAGCGGAATACGGCCGCCAGCACGCACTTCATCAATCAGCACGTCGGTTTTCAGTTCGAAGGTCGCCAGCAGTTCGCCTGTTTCGTGGTTACGCACTTCACCTTTGTACGGGTAAACGTCAATCACGTCGCCCATGTTCAGGTTAGAGACGTCGACTTCGATTGGCAGTGCACCCGCGTCTTCCATCGTGTTAAAGAAGATGGGTGCAATTTTACCGCCGAGGCACAAACCACCGCCGCGTTTGTTCGGCACATGTGGAATATCATCGCCCATAAACCACAGAACGGAGTTCGTGGCGGATTTACGCGATGAACCCGTACCCACAACGTCACCGACGTACGCCAGCGGGAAACCTTTCTGTTGCAGAGCTTCAATCTGTTTGATCGGGCCAACAACACCTGGCTGGTCTGGCTCAATACCTTCACGGGCGTTTTTCAGCATCGCCAGCGCGTGCAGTGGGATATCCGGGCGCGACCACGCATCCGGTGCCGGAGAAAGGTCATCGGTGTTGGTTTCGCCAGTGACTTTGAAGACGGTAACGGTCAGTTTTTCAGCCAGCGCCGGGCGATTCAGGAACCATTCGGCATCCGCCCAGGACTGCATTACCTGCTTCGCATATTCGTTGCCTGCTTTGGCTTTCTCTTCTACGTCATAGAAGTTATCGAACATCAGCAGTGTGTGAGAAAGTGCTTTGGCAGCGATCGGTGCCAGTTTGGCATCATCCAGCGCGTCGATCAGCGGATGAATGTTGTAACCACCCTGCATGGTACCCAGCAGTTCGATGGCTTTTTCCGGAGTCAGCAGAGGGGATTTGGCTTCGCCTTTAGCGATAGCAGCCAGGAAGCCTGCTTTGACATAGGCGGCTTCATCGACGCCAGGGGGAACACGGTTGGTTAATAGATCTAACAGGAATTCTTCTTCGCCCGCGGGCGGGTTTTTCAGCAGCTCTACAAGTGCGGCCATTTGGTTTGCATCCAGGGGTTTGGGCGCAATCCCCTCAGCGGCACGCTCAGCTACGTGCTTACGGTATTCTTCTAGCACGACGGTTCTCCTCGCTCTCATTGTCATAGTGCGGCAGGCGATTCTCTTCACGCTCCTGTGAGACAGCAGTTTGTAGGGTAAATGCCCAGTACCGCAACGGGCAGAATAGCAGGATTTTGACGAGGTGTTAATCTGTTTACAAAAAAGCAACATAAAAAAGTGGCTGAATCGTTAAGGATGGTCTAGAGATTGTTTCCCTCCGTAAAAACTTCGTTAATTCGCATGGTGATAATCACCTTTCTCAACGAATCCCAAGATTAGTCAAAATTTAAACTACCGCCTCTTTATACTCGGATTCACAGCACCTGCGGGTGGCAGTTCGCCGACCATTGCGATTTCCTTGAGATCCGAATTATGAAAATGACTTTGCCGTTTAAACCCCATGTGCTGGCGCTAATTTGCAGTGCCGGGCTTTGTGCCGCCTCTACCGGGCTATATATAAAAAGCCGCACAGTGGAAGCGCCTGTGGAACCGCAATCGACACAACTGGCTGTGTCTGACGCTGCCGCGGTTACGTTTCCTGCAACGGTTTCCGCACCTCCCGTAACACCCGCCGTCGTCAAATCCGCATTCAGCACTGCACAAATAGATCAATGGGTCGCGCCCGTCGCGCTGTATCCCGACGCCCTACTTTCGCAGGTGCTGATGGCATCAACCTATCCGACAAACGTTGCTCAAGCAGTGCAATGGTCGCACGATAATCCACTTAAACAAGGCGATGCTGCTATTCAGGCGGTATCTGACCAGCCGTGGGACGCCAGCGTTAAATCACTGGTGGCCTTTCCACAATTGATGGCATTGATGGGCGAAAACCCGCAATGGGTGCAAAACCTGGGCGATGCTTTTCTGGCCCAGCCGCAGGACGTGATGGACTCGGTACAGCGATTGCGGCAACTGGCGCAACAAACCGGCTCGCTGAAGTCATCAACCGAACAGAAAGTTATTACCACAACGAAGAAAGCTGTACCGGTAAAACAGACAGTCACGGCACCCGTCATACCATCCAATACAGTTTTAACTGCCAACCCCGTCATTACAGAGCCGGCAACAACCGTCATTTCCATTGAGCCCGCCAATCCTGATGTGGTCTATATTCCCAACTACAACCCAACCGTGGTTTACGGGAACTGGGCCAATACTGCGTATCCGCCGGTTTATCTGCCACCACCAGCCGGAGAACCGTTTGTTGACAGCTTTGTACGCGGATTCGGCTATAGCATGGGCGTTGCTACCACGTACGCACTATTCAGCAGCATCGACTGGGACGACGACGATCATGACCATCATCATCATGACGATGATGATTATCATCACCACGATGGCGGTCATCGTGACGGTAATGGCTGGCAACACAACGGCGACAACATCAATATCGACGTCAACAATTTCAACCGTATCACCGGTGAGCATCTTACTGATAAGAATATGGCATGGCGGCACAATCCAAACTACCGTAATGGTGTGCCCTATCATGATCAGGATATGGCAAAGCGGTTTCATCAAACCGATGTCAACGGCGGAATGAGCGCCACGCAATTACCTGCCCCAACGCGCGACAGCCAGCGTCAGGCGGCAGCAAATCAGTTTCAGCAACGAACACACGCCGCACCAGTCATTACACGAGATACCCAACGTCAGGCAGCGGCACAGCGGTTTAATGAAGCTGAACACTATGGGAGCTATGACGACTTCCACGACTTCAGCCGTCGCCAACCACTGACCCAGCAACAAAAGGACGCCGCTCGTCAGCGTTATCAGTCCGCCTCGCCTGAGCAGCGCCAGGCAGTTCGCGAGAGAATGCAGACTAACCCGCAGATCCAGCAGCGAAGAGAGGCAGCGCGTGAGCGCATTCAGTCCGCCTCGCCTGAGCAGCGCCAGGCGGTTCGCGAGAAAATGCAGACTAACCCGCAGAACCAGCAGCGAAGAGACGCAGCGCGTGAGCGTATTCAGTCCGCATCACCAGAGCAGCGCCAGGTGTTTAAGGAAAAAGTACAGCAGCGCCCACTGAATCAACAGCAACGTGATAACGCCCGCCAGCGTGTTCAATCGGCATCACCTGAACAACGTCAGGTTTTTCGGGAAAAAGTTCAGGAGAGCCGCCCACAACGTCTAAACGACAGTAACCATACTGTCAGGCTGAATAACGAGCAACGGTCAGCAGTACGCGAACGTCTCTCTGAGCGCGGAGCAAGGCGACTGGAAAGGTAAATTACAGACGTAAAAAAAGCGGCGTGGTTAGCCGCTTTTTTAATTGCCGGATGTTCCGGCAAACGAAAAATTACTTCTTCTTCGCTTTCGGGTTCGGCAGGTCGGTAATGCTACCTTCGAACACTTCTGCCGCCAGGCCCACAGACTCGTGCAGAGTCGGGTGCGCGTGGATGGTCAGTGCGATGTCTTCAGCATCACAACCCATTTCGATTGCCAGGCCGATTTCACCCAGCAGCTCGCCGCCGTTAGTACCGACAATCGCACCACCGATCACACGGTGAGATTCTTTGTCGAAAATCAGCTTGGTCATACCGTCTGCGCAGTCGGAAGCAATAGCACGGCCAGAAGCAGCCCACGGGAAGGTGGCGGTCTCAAAGCTGATGCCTTTCTCTTTCGCTTCTTTCTCAGTCAGACCTACCCATGCAACTTCTGGTTCGGTATAGGCGATGGACGGGATAACTTTCGGATCGAAGTAATGTTTTTTACCGGCGATAACTTCAGCGGCAACGTGACCTTCGTGAACACCTTTATGTGCCAGCATTGGCTGACCGACGATATCGCCGATAGCAAAGATGTGCGGTACGTTGGTACGCAGTTGTTTGTCAACGCGGATGAAACCACGGTCGTCAACTTCCACGCCAGCTTTGCCTGCGTCGAGGTTTTTACCGTTCGGCACACGACCAATCGCTACCAGCACGGCGTCGTAACGCTGCGGTTCAGCGGGTGCTTTTTTGCCTTCCATCGTCACATAAATGCCGTCTTCTTTCGCTTCAACGGCGGTAACTTTGGTTTCCAGCATCAGGTTGAATTTCTTGCTGATACGCTTGGTGAAGACTTTAACGATGTCTTTGTCAGCTGCCGGGATAACCTGGTCGAACATTTCAACCACGTCAATCTGTGAACCCAGCGCGTGGTAAACGGTGCCCATTTCCAGACCGATGATACCGCCACCCATTACCAGCAGGCGTTCTGGTACTTCTTTCAGTTCCAGCGCGTCAGTGGAGTCCCAGATACGCGGATCTTCATGCGGAATAAACGGCAGTTGGATCGGGCGAGAACCCGCTGCAATGATCGCGTTGTCGAAGTTGATCACGGTTTTACCGTTCTCACCTTCAACTTCCAGGGTGTTAGCCCCGGTGAATTTACCCAGACCGTTGACCACTTTTACTTTGCGGCCTTTCGCCATACCAGCCAGACCACCGGTCAGCTGATTGATCACTTTCTCTTTCCAGGTACGAATCTTGTCGATATCGGTTTTCGGTTCGCCGAAGACGATACCATGTTCAGCCAGCGCTTTGGCTTCTTCGATAACTTTTGCTACGTGCAGCAGTGCTTTAGAAGGGATACAGCCGACGTTCAGGCAAACACCGCCAAGGGTGTTGTAACGTTCTACGATTACGGTTTCCAGACCTAAATCAGCGCAACGGAAGGCAGCGGAGTAACCTGCGGGGCCTGCCCCAAGTACCACGACCTGAGTTTTGATTTCAGTACTCATCATGACCTCTATATATTTATCTCCGGCGGTCATACCCGTCGTCTTTCAGGCCGCAGCGGCGTTAGCTTCACGCCCTCACCCCAGTCACTTACTTATGTAAGCTCCTGGGGATTCTGGCGCTTGCTACCTTGCTGCACCCAGAAATCCATAGGGTATGTGAAGTAATACCCTAACCACCACCGGGTCGTTCTATCCGTCGGTATTTTACAAAATTGTTAACAATTTTTAAACAACAAACGGCAACCGATTTGTCTATTCGCTAATAACCTCAATACATTCATGAGATTACCAGAAAAAAGCCGGCCGTTTGGCCGGCTCTTTTACTTACATCACCAGGCGGCGAATGTCAGACAGCGTGTTGTTAATGATGGTAATGAAACGGGCACCATCAGCACCGTCGATCACGCGGTGGTCGAAGGAGAGAGAAATCGGCAGCATCAGACGCGGCACGAACTCTTTACCATTCCACACCGGCTCCATCGCGGACTTGGAAACGCCGAGGATAGCCACTTCCGGCGCGTTCACAATCGGCGCGAAGTGGGTAGTACCCAGGCCGCCGATGCTGGAGATGGTGAAGCAACCGCCCTGCATTTCGCCCGCAGTCAGCTTACCGTCACGCGCTTTCTTAGAAATAGTCATCAGCTCGCGAGACAGCTCGATGATGCCTTTCTTGTTGACGTCTTTGAATACCGGAACAACCAGACCGTTCGGGGTATCCACCGCCACACCGATGTTGATGTACTTCTTCAGGGTCAGACGCTGACCGTCTTCCGACAGCGAACTGTTGAAGCGAGGCATCTGCTCAAGAGCTGCAGCAACGGCTTTCATGATGAAGACAACCGGGGTTATCTTCACATCCAGCTTACGTTTCGCCGCTTCTTCGTTCTGCTGTTTACGGAACGCTTCCAGCTCGGTGATATCGGTTTTGTCGAAGTGAGTAACATGCGGGATCATCACCCAGTTACGGCTCAGGTTCGCCCCAGAGATTTTCTGGATACGGCCCAGTTCCACTTCTTCGATTTCACCAAACTTGCTGAAGTCCACCTTCGGCCACGGCAGCATGCCTGGGATACCGCCGCCAGTCGCCGCCGGAGCTGCTTCTGCACGTTTGATAGCTTCTTTCACGTAAGCCTGAACGTCTTCGCGCAGGATACGACCTTTACGGCCAGTGCCCTTCACTTTCGCCAGGTTAACGCCAAACTCGCGTGCCAGACGGCGGATCAGCGGAGTCGCGTGAACGTAAGCGTCGTTTTCAGCAAATTCAGATTTGCCTTCCGCTTTTGCAGCCGGAGCTGCTGCCGGGGCTTCAGCTTTTGCTGCCGGAGCCGGCGCTGCCGCTTCCTGTTTCGCAGGAGCTGCAGCAGGCGCTGCGCCTTCAACTTCGAAGATCATAATCAGCGAACCAGTTTTCACTTTATCGCCAACGTTGACTTTCAGTTCCTTCACGACGCCTGCAAACGGAGCCGGAACTTCCATAGACGCTTTATCGCCTTCTACGGTGATCAGTGACTGTTCAGCGGCAACTTTGTCGCCCACTTTCACCATCACTTCGGTGACTTCAACTTCGTCACCGCCGATATCCGGAACGTTAACTTCTTTCACGCCAGCTGCTGGTGCAGGAGCCGCTGCCGGAGCCGCTTCCTGTTTAGCCGCCGGAGCTGCCG
>OGXJ01000046.1_pt1 | contig 71941 bp, 55 predicted proteins | sample 1576231 | NCBI WGS metagenome assembly OGXJ01 (sample SAMEA3541539, study PRJEB24748) | human gut metagenome | biome: human gut; feature: human-associated habitat; material: faeces | place: China | collected 2012
CCAACATAATTGGCGGAAGGACGGATAATTTTGTTGTCCTGACGTTGTTCGATAATGTGCGCCGCCCAGCCGGTGACGCGGGCGATAACAAACAGTGGTGTGAACATCTCGGTGGGAACGCCCATCATGTTGTAGGAAACGGCGGAGAACCAGTCGAGATTGGGGAACATTTTTTTGCTCTCCCACATCACTGTTTCCAGGCGATCGGCGATGTTGTACATCTTCAGCGAGCCGCCGTCCTGCGAGAGCTGCTTCGCCACGCGTTTGATCACCTGATGACGCGGGTCGGCGATGGTGTAAACCGGATGACCAAAACCAATGACCACTTCTTTGTTTTCCACGCGCTTGCGGATATCGGCTTCGGCTTCGTCCGGCGTTTCGTAGCGTTGCTGGATCTCCAGCGACACTTCATTCGCCCCGCCGTGTTTCGGCCCGCGCAGTGCGCCAATCGCGCCAATAATCGCGGAATACATATCAGAGCCAGTGCCCGCAATCACCCGGCTGGTAAAGGTGGAAGCGTTAAACTCGTGTTCGGCGTACAGCACCAGCGAAATATGCATCGCCTTTTCCCAGCTTTGCGATGGCTTTTCGCCATGCAGCAGATGCAGGAAGTGACCTCCGATGGAGTCGTCATCGGTTTCCGGCTGGATGCGTTCGCCGTTGTGGCTGTAGTGATACCAGTAGAGAAGAATCGAGCTAAGTGACGCCAGCAGTTTGTCGGCAATATCCCGCGCGCCAGAGACAGTATGCCCCTCTTTTTCCGGCAGCGTGCAGCCGAGCGCGGAAACGCCGGTGCGCATAACATCCATCGGGTGCGACGCCGCGGGTAAGGCTTCCAGCACGGTACGCACGTTAGCCGGTAAACCGCGCAGGGCTTTCAGTTTTGTTTTGTAAGCGGCGAGTTCGTCACGGGTCGGCAGTTTGCCGTGGATCAGCAGATGCGCCACTTCTTCAAATTCGCAATGTTCCGCGAGGTCAAGAATATCGTAGCCGCGGTAATGCAGGTCATTGCCGCTTTTACCCACGGTGCAGAGCGCCGTATTGCCCGCCGGAACGCCGGAAAGTGCTACCGATTTTTTCGGTTTAATGACATGGGTACTGTTTTGCAGGATCGTTGTGTCGCTCATGTTGTCCTCGTCATTGTTATCATTTGTAGGGTCGAGATTGTTGTCGGATGCGACGCTATGCGTCTTATCCGACAGTTCAGTGCATCCCGTAGGCCTGATAAGTCGCGTCAGCGGCGCATCAGGCATCGGTTGTCAAATACAACCAACGGGCGTTTTTTATTTCGCCTGGTTACGGGCAAACAGGTCGTCGAGCTTCTCTTCGTACTGGTAATAGTTGATGCTTTCGTACAGCTCGTTGCGGGTTTGCATGGTGTCGATGACGCTTTTCTGCGTGCCTTCCTGACGCAGGACGTTGTAGACATGTTCAGCGGCGCGGTTCATGGCGCGGAACGCTGAAAGCGGGTACAGCGCCATTGCGACATGGGCGCTGCGTAATTCGTCGGTGGTAAACAGCGGTGTTGCGCCAAATTCGGTAATGTTGGCGAGGATTGGCACCTGCACCGCATCGGCAAACTGGCGGTACATGGCGAGTTCGGTAATCGCCTCCGGGAACAACATCTCGGCACCCGCTTCAACATAGGCCTGCGCACGCTCGATCGCCGCATCCAGCCCCTCTACCGCCAGCGCATCGGTGCGCGCCATGATCACAAAATCAGGATCGGTTTTCGCATCCACCGCCGCGCGGATCCGATCCACCATCTCTTCTTTCGAGACGATCGCTTTATTCGGACGATGACCGCAGCGTTTCGCACCAACCTGATCTTCAATATGCAATCCCGCCGCACCGGCTTTAATCATCGATTTCACCGTACGCGCCACGTTAAAGGCCGAAGAACCAAAACCGATATCCGCATCCACCAGCAGCGGCAGCGAACAAACGTCGGTGATACGGCGAATATCGGTCAGCACGTCATCAAGGGTAGAAATACCGAGATCCGGCAGCCCCAGCGAACCTGCCGCCACGCCACCGCCGGAAAGATAAATTGCCTGATATCCGGCACGCTGCGCCAACAGCGCATGATTAGCGTTGATGGTGCCAACAATCTGCAATGGATTTTCTTTAGACAGTGCAGCGCGAAACGCTTTACCTGGAGAGTGTAGAGACATAGCCCATCCTTTGTTATCAACTTGTTATTTTCGTTGATAAAGACAAAGCAAGGGGTGTGCCACAATTGCCTTATTAGAATTAAATGTTTAATTTCAATTTGTTATAAATAAAGTCATGAAGTAATCTGCAAATATGCGTTTCAGTTAACGTTTCAGGCAATGTTTCACCGCGTTTCATTGCAACAATTATGAAACAAGACTAAACCCAATATTCGGTTTCTTAACTTTGCGGTGCGCTATGGCACATCCACCACGGCTTAATGACGACAAACCGGTTATCTGGACGGTATCTGTAACGCGCCTGTTCGAGCTGTTTCGCGATATCAGCCTCGAGTTTGATCACCTGGCGAACATTACCCCTATCCAGCTTGGCTTTGAAAAAGCAGTGACCTATATCCGCAAGAAACTGGCAAACGAACGGTGCGACGCCATCATCGCCGCTGGATCTAACGGCGCGTACCTGAAAAGCCGCCTGTCAGTGCCAGTTATTTTGATTAAACCGAGCGGCTACGATGTGTTACAGGCACTGGCAAAAGCCGGAAAACTCACCTCTTCTATCGGCGTTGTCACCTATCAGGAAACCATTCCAGCGCTGGTGGCGTTTCAAAAAACCTTTAATCTGCGCCTCGATCAACGTAGCTACATTACCGAAGAAGACGCGCGCGGGCAGATTAACGAGCTGAAAGCTAACGGCACTGAAGCGGTGGTCGGCGCGGGGCTGATTACCGATCTGGCAGAAGAAGCCGGAATGACCGGAATTTTTATCTATTCCGCCGCCACCGTGCGCCAGGCGTTCAGCGATGCGCTGGATATGACGCGCATGTCGTTACGCCATAACACTCACGATGCCACCCGCAACGCCCTGAGAACTCGTTACGTGCTGGGCGATATGCTCGGTCAATCACCACAGATGGAACAAGTACGGCAGACTATTTTGCTGTATGCCCGCTCCAGTGCAGCGGTGTTGATTGAGGGGGAAACGGGGACGGGCAAAGAGCTGGCGGCCCAGGCGATTCATCGGGAATATTTTGCCCGCCACGATGCGCGACAGGGCAAAAAGTCGCATCCGTTTGTTGCCGTCAACTGCGGGGCGATAGCCGAATCGCTGCTGGAAGCGGAGCTGTTTGGCTATGAGGAAGGGGCGTTTACCGGCTCGCGACGCGGAGGTCGCGCCGGGCTGTTCGAAATTGCCCACGGCGGTACGCTGTTTCTGGATGAGATTGGCGAAATGCCGCTACCTTTGCAGACTCGCCTGTTACGGGTGCTGGAAGAAAAAGAGGTCACCCGCGTCGGCGGGCATCAGCCTGTTCCGGTAGATGTACGGGTCATTAGCGCCACTCACTGCAATCTGGAAGAAGATATGCAGCAAGGACGTTTTCGCCGTGATCTGTTTTATCGGCTGAGTATTTTGCGTCTGCAATTGCCACCACTGCGCGAGCGGGTGGCGGATATTCTTCCGCTGGCGGAAAGCTTTTTGAAAGTGTCTCTGGCGGCGCTCTCCGCCCCGTTTTCTGCCGCATTACGCCAGGGATTACAGGCAAGCGAAACCGTGCTGGTGCACTACGACTGGCCAGGTAATATTCGTGAACTGCGCAATATGATGGAGCGACTGGCGCTATTTTTAAGTGTGGAACCGACGCCGGATTTAACGCCGCAATTTTTGCAGCTGCTACTGCCGGAACTGGCGCGCGAGTCGGCGAAAACTCCCGCTCCACGCTTACTGACACCACAACAGGCACTGGAGAAATTTAATGGCGATAAAACAGCAGCGGCGAATTATTTAGGCATCAGCCGGACGACGTTCTGGCGGCGGCTGAAAAGCTGAACTGCCGAATGCAGCGCGAACGCTTTATCCGGCATAAATTTCAATAGATGATCGCCGATAAACTTACGCATCGGGCATGTTTATATAGGGTTCAGAATTACTTCTTCTTATAAATATCCGCCGTGCCGTGGATCTTATTGTCAGTCTGACCGGAGGTCAGCACCAACACATCAGCCCCTTTTTCATCGGCTTTTTTGATCAGATCTTCTTTCGCATCTGCGGTCGACATTTCATTACTGGTTGAAATATCACCTATTTTTTCATATTGCGATGCAACTTTTTCAAATTCCGCTTTGGTCATTAATTCTGCGGCATAGATATTGGTAACGGCAAACGCTAACGCACCGACTAACATTTTAGAGATTATTTTCATATTACGGCTCCAGAGTTGTTATCACACTATCACCCACCCACATTATTGGGTTGATTAATAATTAGTTCAGTCAGGGCATAAACGCCAGTAACCGGAAATAAGACACTTTGTGATCTCTCTCGCACCCGATTATTTTTGGTAGAAATATGATGCAGTTAGTTCACTTATTTATGGATGAAATCACTATGGATCCTTTGCACGCCGTTTACCTGACCGTAGGACTGTTCGTGATTACTTTTTTTAATCCGGGAGCCAATCTCTTTGTGGTAGTACAAACCAGCCTGGCTTCCGGTCGACGCGCAGGGGTGCTGACCGGGCTGGGCGTGGCGCTGGGCGATGCATTTTATTCCGGGTTGGGTTTGTTTGGTCTTGCAACACTAATTACGCAGTGTGAGGAGATTTTTTCGCTTATCAGAATCGTCGGCGGCGCTTATCTCTTATGGTTTGCGTGGTGCAGCATGCGCCGCCAGTCAACACCGCAAATGAGCACACTACAACAACCGATTAACGCACCCTGGTATGTCTTTTTTCGCCGCGGATTAATTACCGATCTCTCTAACCCGCAAACCGTTTTATTTTTTATCAGTATTTTCTCAGTAACATTAAATGCCGAAACACCAACATGGGCTCGTTTAATGGCCTGGGCGGGGATTGTGCTCGCATCAATTATCTGGCGAGTCTTTCTTAGTCAGGCGTTTTCTTTGCCCGCTGTGCGTCGTGCTTATGGGCGTATGCAACGCGTTGCCAGTCGGGTTATTGGTGCAATTATTGGTGTATTCGCGCTACGCCTGATTTACGAAGGGGTGACCCAGCGGTGAGCAGATAATTTACTCTCTACGTAATCAACCTGATTTGCCGAATCCCGACCATCGGCGATGATAGCCCCCGTAATGCGTGGTCCTTATTTCCGATAAGTTTACTTGAGTCTTTAGCTTCCCATTTCAGCCCACTCTCCCCTGTGTGGGCTTTTTTCATTGGTCTGCCCCATCCTGAATAGCCAAACAATGGCAATGTTCCACTTTGCAGGGATGATAATAAGGGGATCTGATTCAGAAGAGTTTTGAAAAGTTGGACCGCCATCGAGGCCTCGAACCCCGTACCATACAACAATCCTGGTTGTCGTCTGCTCTTCCTGATGAGCTAATGGCGGTTTTTGATATGAGCCTTACAGCATATTTTCTGTCAGGCTTGAGTGCGATGCGTAAGATACAGAAAAGACCCCACACAAACATGATGGAATTATGATTTTTTTCATATGAATGTCAACCCACACATTCACAAAACATCTGCATGAGATCATTTTTTATACACCGCATGGCTGCGAAACCACTACTGGTGCTTTTTTAAGCGAAGTGTCGCCGATCACAACAAAATATAGGCGAAAAAAGAGATGGAATGCCTGTTGGCATACAGATATACAGATGAAATGATTACCTGCATTGCGATTCACTCTCAGGTGGAATAACAATTTGCAGGTGGAACCCTTTCTGAACTAAAGAGTGTAGCGGATTTTAACGTGCTTATTTACAGGATAATATCTGTCACCTAATTCCTGCACTCTATTAGATATCCATTCATTTAATCGCGCATCATCTCTGTATGTTTTTACGTCCAGAACAGAGAGCAATAACATCACCAGTGATTCAGGAAAAACAGGGTAGATATTTTTTAAGTGTAATAATAATCCATGCGCAAGCGCCTGCTTAATGGGCGCGTCTGTCTCCGGAATAGACGACATTTCGCGAAGCCATTTTTCCACATGCATACACTCTTTCCCTTTAGGGAAAATTCTCAGCAAAGGCATATGGTGTTCAAGAAGAATACATTTGCAATCTGTTCGCACTGAATCGATAAACTGCACTAATTTCTTAAGCCCGGTAAAGCGTCCAGCCTGCACGTTTGCTTTAATATCAAGAAACGCATCATCCTGGTCATATACCCAAACTGTCCCTTTTTGATTTTCAAGTATGTGAAAAACAAACTTAACCGGGTGATCAGGGTAATCCATCCAGTCATAAAATCCAGGGAAATCATTAAACTGCACATTTATGGTGAGTGCGTTATCGTCTGACCACTCACAGTCTCGTACGGCAGCCATGAGATGAATGAGTTTGTCGTCATCGACTAAATCATCACGACAATCATAAGGATAATCATAATATTGTTTAATCAAAACCTTGAATATATCGACACAGGAAACCAGGGAGCTTTTGATATCCTCTGGTAACTGATTGTTTTTAACCGTATTAAGTATGCTTTGTTGCGTATATGGCATCAAATTATTGTGCGGAGCTTTTAATGATATCATCGCGATCTCTCTTAAATAAAAATAAACGTCGCAGATAATAAAGCTCTGATTAAACCAGGCACTATCAGAAATCGCTCATAACTAACGTGTGAAGTATTGTGTACTGGAGGGCGTTAATTTAACAATTTAAATTTACGTTATAGGTTTTACTGCTACTTTGATATTATTTCGCTCTCCTTAACTAAAAAGTTAAGTGGAGAGCGAAGTTAATATGTTAAACCACAGGGTATTTATTAATTTTTTCAGTCTGTTAGTGTGCGATTATCGATAACAAAACGATATTTCACATCACCGCGCAGCATTCGCTCATAGGCTTCATTAATTTGATCGGCCCGAATCATCTCTATATCAGCCACGATGCCATGTTCGGCGCAAAAATCGAGCATCTCCTGAGTTTCTGGAATGCCGCCAATCATAGAACCGGCTATCGCACGGCGTTTCATGATCAGGTTGAAAACTTCCGGCGATTTATGCGGTGTCGCAGGCGCACCAACCAGCGTCATGGTGCCATCACGCTTCAGCAAGGTGGTAAAATCGTCGAGATTATGTGGCGCAGCTACTGTATTCAAAATGAAATCGAAACTCTTCAGATGAGCCGCCATCTCATCGGCATTGCGTGAGTTAACAACTTCATCGGCCCCCAGGGCTTTTGCCGCTTCGCGTTTTGCCTCAGAAGTGGTAAATGCCACCACATGTGCCCCCATCGCGTGGGCCAGCTTAATCCCCATATGTCCCAGACCGCCGATGCCGACCACGCCCACTTTTTTACCCGGCCCGGCCTGCCAGTGACGTAGCGGCGAATACGTGGTGATCCCTGCACACAACAAAGGAGCCACCGCCGCCAGCTGCTCTTGCGGGTGACGAATACGCAGAACATATCGCTCATGAACGACGATCTGTTGTGAGTAGCCGCCCAGAGTATGGCCCGGTTCGTCCGGCGTCGGCGAGTTATAGGTGCCGGTCATGTGATCACAGTAGTTTTCCAACCCGTCTTCACACTCTTCGCAATATTTACAACTGTCGACAATGCAGCCGACACCGACCAGATCGCCCGGCGCATATTTTTCTACCTGATCACCAACGGCTACCACACGCCCCACAATTTCATGACCCGGCACGCAGGGGTAAACCGTCCCCGCCCACTCGGAACGGACCTGGTGGAGATCGGAATGGCAAACGCCACAGTAAGCGATTTCGATTTTGACATCATTCGGTCCCGGTTCACGCCGGGTGATATCCATCGGTTCAAGTGGTTGTTTAGCGGAATATGCACCAACAGCTTTGATCTTCATTGTGTTTACTCCTGATTAGCTATGTGTATTTGGCAACGCCTGATATGTCATCGCGGCAAAACGCGTCCATTGAATATAGCCAATATTTAAACCACCCGATCCAGCCCCAACATGCCGCGAGCCTGAATGAAACAGAGCAGCAACGTTCCCCATAAGGCCATCGTCAGGTAGGGGCTTATACCGAGAATATTGAAGCCGCTTTCAATAATTTGCAGAAGAAACAGCGCCAGCACCATACCAATTATCCGCCCGCTGCCGCCGTCCGGATTAACCCCGCCGAGTACTGCCGCGAGGATTGACACCAGCAAGTACGATTCGCCATAAGAGGCCTTAGCCGAGTTGAGTTTCGACATCATCAAAAATGCCGCTACCGCACAAAGCAAGGCGGAAATGACATAAACCCAAATCAGCACCCGACGAGTGTTAATGCCGGAGTAAAGTGTTGCTCGTTCGTTAGACCCAATCAGGTAAATGGCTTTACCGAGCGGCGTTTTCTCCAGCAATATCCACAGCCCCAGTGCCACTGCGGCAAACAACCACATCGGTAGCGGAATACCGAACCATTGCGCATGATTCAACCACAGCACCCATGAGGGATAATTGGCAATGGCGCTACCACCTGTCACCAGAATATTTATCCCTTTGAGCAACGTCATCATCCCAAGCGTTGCAAGAATTGGCGACACTCGAATACCAGCAATCAATACGCCGTTACATAAACCGATTATCACCGCCGCGCCAGCGCCCGCCAGTAACGTAGCGACAACCGTAGCAATACCCGGTGGATACTGAGTCGCCACCCACGCCATCACCAGTGAACAGGCGTTAGCAGTGGCTATAATTGACAAGTTAATGCCACCGCAAAGCATGGTCACCGCCATAGCCAACGCCAGAATGCCCAGCACGGGCATTTGCGAAGCGACGGACTGGAAATTACTTATCGACCAGAAAATCTCCGGCATAGTAATGCTGAACGCAGCAACAGTTAGCACCAGCAGGCCGATCAAGTAAAACTCAACGTTATTACGCCACGATTTTTTCATAGCAGACTCCGGTTCTGATGCTGACTCCACGCCGTGGCACTAATGCTGGCAACGATGATGATGCCGGTGATCAATGTTTGCCAGTAAGACGAGACTCCCAATAAATTTAGCCCGTTTTGCATCACTGCCAACAACACCACGCCGAGCAAAGTACCGGTTAACGTGCCGCGCCCGCCGAGCAAACTAGTGCCGCCAAGCACCACCGCAGCCAGTACTGTCAGCTCATAACCCAGAAGAGAATCGGGGGCGACAGTCATCACCGTCCACGACTGCACTACACCCGCAGCGCCAGACATCAATCCCATATAGCCATAGACGAAAAGTTGCAGTTTCAGCACGCTAAAGCCGATGCGACTGGCTGATTCGCGGTTCCCGCCAAGGGCATAAATTTTGCGCCCTACACTGGTGAAATTCATGATAAACGCTGTTAGCAGCACCACCGTAATCATGGCGATCAGCGGCAGACCAAGGCCATAGTCATAGCCATCAGCATCGGTATACTTGAACAACATAACCCCCTGCTCAAACCACGGCGGAAAGTCGTACAGCCACACACCTTTACTCAACCATAACAGCAGGCCATAGAAAATATTCAGCGTCGAGATAGTGATGATGATAGAAGGCACCCGTAGGCGATTAACCAGTAAGGCGTTAATTAAGCCAAGTAAAATGCCGATGCAGCCCGCCAGTGCAAACGCGACAGCGAAGTTGCCACCAATTTTTTGCAGCAACAGCACCATGCCGTATTGCGCAATGATGGTCATTGCTGGAAACGAAATATCAATTCCACCGGAAATCAACACCACAAACAAACCACAGGCGAGAATAGTCAACATGGCATAGTTATTGGCGAGATCGTACAAATTACCGAATGTCAGAAACTCGTCGCTGCGCCAGGCAAGGCCAACAAACATCACCACAATCAGTAATGCCAGCCAGAATTCATGGCGTTTTTTCAGTTCAGCCATTTACCACCTCCGCAATCCTGGCCTGAGAACTGCTGTCAGGCAGGAAGCTATGGGTGATCTGACCTTTTTGCATTACCAAAATCTGGTGGCTTTGATACCACGCTTCTTCAATTTCATCGCAGATCATCAATACCGCAATGCCATGAGCCGCCAGATCGCTGATAATGCCGTATATTCCTGCTTTGTTGGCGATATCAACACCGACTGTCGGGCTATCGAGAATCAACAGTCGTGGCCCAATCGCCAGCCATTTGGCGATCGATACTCGCTGCGCGTTACCACCAGAAAGCGTATTCACCGGAAGATGAGGATCAGAGACTTTGATGGTCAATGCCTTGATTAGCCTGTCCACCAGGTCACGCACTTTAGTTTCACTCAGAAAGCCGAAGCGATCTTTTACCTTGTGAAAAACAGTGCTAATGATGTTGTCTTCAATAGATTGCGCCATCACCAAACCGCGCGACATGCGATCTTCCGAAACATAACCAATACCGTGGCGGATGGCGTCCTGGTTACTATGCAGTGTAACCGGCTGGCCGTTGATGAGGATCTCGCCAGCATCCGGTCGGGTCATACCAAACAGACTCAGACATAATTCCGTGCGCCCCGCACCAAGCAGGCCAACAATCGATACCACTTCGCCCGCTTCCACCCGCAAGTTAATATTTAGATATTCCCCATGACGACTTAAATTACGCACCTCCAGCACCGGGGTGCTGGATTTTCCCTGCCACAACTCTCGCACCTGATATTCAAACTCCTGGCCGGTCATCAGGAAACCGAGTTGTTTTGTGGTCATCTCTGCAGCCGGAAAAGTCCCGACCAGCTCACCATCTTTCAGCACTGAAATACGGTCGGAAACTTCCATCACTTCTTCCAGACGATGACTGACGAAGACCACGCAGATCCCGCGTTCACGCAATTGATGCACCACCTGTAATAACCCTTGCACTTCCTGATGGGTCAGCGAAGCGGTTGGTTCATCCATCACGATCAACCGTGCGTCCTGCGCCAGTGCACGGCAAATTGCCACCAGCTGACAGCGGGCAATTGAAAGCTCAGAAACGAGCGTATCCAGTGGCAATGTGACGTTAATACTAGTCATTGCCGCCTGCGCCACCTCACGCAGACGACGGCGGTTAACAAACAGACCGTGGTGATAGTGATTCACGGCGATATTCTCCCAGACACTCAGGTTAGGAAATAAAGAGAGGTCCTGATAAATCACCTGAATCCCCTGCGCCACCGAAGCGGCTGGTGTCAGCTTTGACCAGTTTTTCCCACCAAGCGTAATTTCCGCTCCCTCATCCGGGCGATAAACACCGGACATAATTTTAATCAACGTCGATTTACCACAGCCGTTTTGTCCGGCAAGGCAGTGCACTTCACCCGACATAAAGTCGAGAGAAACATCGCGCAGCGCTCGCGTGGCATGAAACGTTTTGTTGATATGACGAAGGGAAAGGAAGGTTTCCATAACATCCCCTGGCAATAAGAATCGGGGCTTTCGCCCCGAAGAAATGGATTAATAAAGTGAGTCGATATTGTCTTTGTTGACCAGTAATACCTTATGGAAACGGATAATTCGCTTATCCATATCTACGTCGGCCTTACCCAGATTCTGCATTTCTAATCCAGGTTTGATCTCTTCACCCTTCAGCAACGTGCTGGCGACGGCTGCGAGTGCGTAACCTGCAGAGGCCGGATCGTAAGTAATCCCTTCGGTGATATCACCACTTTTAATCAGTGATGCCGCCTGTGAAGGGATCATCATGCCATAGACTGCGACTTTATTTTTCGCCCGTTTCTCTTTCACCGCACGTCCCGCGCCAATCGGACCGTTTGAACCAAAGGAGACAACCGCTTTCAAGTCAGGATAGGTTTTCATCAGGTCCAGTGTGGTACGACGTGAGTCATCCACACTCTCGGCAACCGGCATGCGGCGGGTAACTTCATGCATATCCGGGTAATGCTCTTTCTGGTATTTCACCAGCAAGTCAGCCCATAAGTTATGCTGCGGCACGGTCAAACTACCCACGTAAATCACATAGCCGCCCTTGCCCCCCATGCGTTTCGCCATATGCTCAACATATTCAGCGGCAAATTTTTCGTTATCAATGATTTCGATATCCCAGTTAGCACTTGGCTGACCGGGGGATTCGTTGGTCAGAACCACAATTCCGGCATCTCGCGCTTTTTTGAATACCGGTTCCAGCACGTTGGCATCGTTTGGCACGATAGTAATTGCATTAACCTTACGGGCGATTAAATCCTCAATAATTTTAACTTGTTGCGGAGCATCAGTACTTGAAGGCCCCACCTGTGAGGCATTAACACCAAAGGCTTTACCCGCCTCAACCACACCTTCGCCCATGCGATTAAACCACGGCATACCATCGACTTTAGAAATATTCACCACGATTTTTTCCGCTGCCTGGAGCGGCGCAGAAATTAGCGCAGCGCCTAATAACAGCGAAGACACCATATTGATAACAAAACGTTTATTCATCATTTCAGCCTCATTGCAGGGTAGTCAGGAAGTGTTCGCCCAAATTAGCGCGCTGGAGAGAATAAGAATTTTCGAATATTTTTATGCAGAATAAACAGCTCTATTTCAGGCAGCTATTAAAAATATGGTTATAAATATGGACAAAACGGGCAGCAATAATAAGTGTGACATTCATCACGTAAAAAACAGCAAAATAAACAAAATTAGCGATATTTTATGTTTGTGAGCTTATTTCGTGTAGATAAATAGTTATCTACACAACGTCAATAAGGGCATATTCTTCAAAGATAACGTCCATTTCTGGTGAATAGCTTCCTTCTGCCTGGAAAAAACGACGGTGTTCATTACGCCAATATTCAAGACTGAGGTCACCTTCACCTTCCTTACGGGCAAGCTCCGCGGTGACATCAGAAAAGCGCAGTAAATGCAGGCCAATCACTCTGATAACACATACAGGCTCACCACAGCTATTTTCTACAATCTTATACTCACCAATCATCGGAAATGCGTTGTCTTCAATACATCCCGCCAGCGAACCACAGGAAGCTGTTTTAACACCAGTCGCAATCAACGTTGCGAGGTGATCGGCCAACGCGGCTGAATCGCCAAAAGTACAAAAGGAAGCATGGGGATATTTTTGTGAGAATTTTTCTTTTATGGTCATGGAAATATTTTTGCGATTACGGAAAAACAAATCACATCTTAATTACTGTTGGTAACCATCAGCAAGAGTATCATTGGTTTTTCGATACTGAATCTTTTTTATCCGAAGCAGGTCACATTTATGGCCTGATAAATACCTTTGTTAAAACTCACTTTTGTGTATTTCTCTCAAATAATCCCCTGGAAATTATGCCGGGAGATTATAAAGTTCAGGATCATTCATTAGCAAACCATTCCCGCCCCACTCCCTGGGGCTTAAATCTCTTACCGTTCACCGTTGCAGACATATCAAATGCGCATCAACCTGCCACACTCCCCCACACCAGTTGCCCTTTATGGAACGTTGCGGTTCTCGGCGAGATACGCGCCACCGCCTCGGCGGAACAGGAGGCGTCCACCAGCACAAAGCTGGCGTCATCCTGCGCTTTTGGCCATACACGCTCGCCTTTTTCATTCAGCGGCAATACATCGCCAGTGGCTAAAAACAGCGAACGGGAGAGGTTCTGTTCGTTAGGACGAATATAGAGCTGCGCGTAGAGATTGGCTTTTTCCAGCATGCCGCCCAGACCATAAGGCGACCAGTGGTCGATAACGCTGTCAGTGCCAGTCATCACTTTTACGCCTTTGTCGTGCAGCTGTTTGAGCGGCATATGCAGCGTGCCAATCGGCACCGTCGAGGCGATAGAAATTTGCTGCGCCGCCATCCGGTGCGCCAGCGCATCGACCTGTTGTTCGTTGAGCGTTGCCAGCGCAAAGGCGTGGCTGATGGTCAGCTTACCTTTCAGTTGTGGCGTTTTCTCCACTGTTTCAACCATATAATTGATGGCCGCCACGCCCGCCGGAGTGGTTTCGTGCAGGTGAATATCGACGCCTTTGTCGTAGTCCAGCGCAATCTGAAACATGGTGTCGAGGGATTTTTCCATCGCGCCATCGACACTGGTCGGGTCCAGACCGCCGACGTAATGCGCGCCCGCCTGCATTGCTTCACGCATTAAGGGTTCCGATTTCGACAGCAGCAAACCGTGCTGCGGGAAGGCGACGATTTCACACTCGAAGCCCGCCTGACGCCGCGCCAGCACCGCCTGCAAATTTTGCAGATTTTTCAGGCCGGAAACCGGTTCGATATTGCAGTGGCTGCGGGCAATGGTGGTGCCTTTCGACTGCAATAGTTCGATCAGTTTTTCCGCCCGCTCCTGCGTGTACGGTTGTAACTCCGGCAGCATTTTCTGCTCGAGTTTGATCATGTCCTGGATGGTGGTGCCTGCCGGGCGATTGAGCGAGCGCCACGGCCCGCCGTAGAAGGTTTTGTCGAGATGAATATGCATGTCGCGAGTGGTGGGCAGCATCAGCTTACCGCCAGCATCATAGTGCGGTAGCGTGGCGTCCGGATGCTGCTTGTTCTCGCGCAGAGCAACAATTTTGCCGCTCTGAATCTCTACGGTCTGGTGCGCCGTGCGGGTCTGTACCGCCACACCGTTTTCGTAATCAAATCCGGTTTCCAGCAGCACGTTGTCGAGATAGTAGTGCGGGTCAGTGATTTTCATGGTGTTATTTGCCTCGCAGTGGGTTGTGCCAGAGACTGCCGCATGGGCGAGCGGCACAGAGGTACCAAACAGCGCGGCGGCAGTGACCATCTTACCGCTCTGGCTCAGAAACTCACGGCGGCTATTGTTTTCTTTCATCTTACGTCCTTACGTTTTAATAATATGAGTGCCCGTTTCGCCACGCAGCGCCGCTGGCAGGCATTCCGGCGTGGTGATAATCACTTCTTTACCGCCCTGTTCCAGGAACGTCAGGCTGGCGATGATTTTTGGCAACATGCTGCCGGGCGGGAAATGTCCTTCCTGCATATAGCGAGTCATGGTGGCAATATCCACCCGATCCAGCGCCTGCTGCTCGGGTTTGCCAAAGTGAATACACACTTTTTCGACGCCGGTGGTGATCACCAGAATGTCGGCGTGAATTTCACGGGCCAGCAGCGCGGTAGAGAGATCTTTGTCGATAACCGCGTCCACGCTTTGGTAATCCCCCGCTTCAGTACGCACTACCGGAATTCCGCCGCCGCCCGCGCCAATTACGACAAAACCTTGTTGGATCAGCGCCTTAATGGCAGGTGCCTCGACAATACGTTTCGGTTCCGGCGAGGCGACCACGCGGCGATAGCCCCGCCCGGCATCTTCAACAAAACACCAGTCAGGGTTTGCCTTTTGTAGTTCGTCACGCTGACTTTCACTAAAGAATGCGCCGATGGGCTTGGTGGGATGAGCAAAACCCGGATCGTTTATATCCACTTCCACCTGAGTCACCACGGTGACGGCTTTTTTCTCGCCGTGACGCGCCAGTCGGTTGTTCAGCGCCTGTTGGATCAGATAGCCAATGCCGCCTTGCGTATCCGCTACACAGTTCGCCAGCGGCGTTAATGGCAGCCCTTCGCGCTCGTGGGCAATCTCCGCACGGCGTAAATCCAGCCCGACCTGCGGCCCGTTGCCGTGGGTCAGCACAATGTCGTAATCGGAAGCCAGCATTTCCAGCAGCGTATCGGCGACGGCTTTCACCGCCTCCGCCTGATGCTCAATCGACTGGCTGGCGTTATTTTTGATAATGCTGTTGCCACCAATGGCAACGACCACAAGCTCTTTCATGTTGTTATGTCCGCTACAGAGGGTGATGAGGTTATGACCAACGCCAGACTGCCTGATGCGCTACGCTTATCAGGCCTACAATTCTCGGGCCATTCGTAGGCCGGATAAGGCGTTCACGCCGCATCCGGCATAAACATGTAAGTCAGACGCCGTAACGTTCGCACCAGCCGAGAATGGCTTTCTCGAAGCAGGCGAATGGTGGATGCACAATGCCCGCGCCAATCATGCCGACGCCCGCATCTTTATGGGCGATGGCGGTGTTGATCACCGGCAGAATGCCGCTGCTACCCACGCGGGTGATGTCGATTGCCGACGGCACGCCCATAAAACCGAGCAGCGGAATGGTGACGTTGGGGTTTTCACCGAGGGTGATTTCGCGCATCTGACGAGAGAAATCGATAGCCTCTTCCACCGTACCGCCCACCAGCGCGACGATAGCGGGCGCGGTCGCCATAGCAAATCCGCCAATACCGTAGGTTTCGGTGATGGCGCTGTCGCCGATATCCAGCCCTGAATCTTCCGGCTTATAACCGGCAAACATCGGGCCGATCACCTGTTGCGCCGGGCCGGTAAACCATTGCCCCGGCAGGCCGCTGACCCGCAGGCCGAACTCGACGCCGTTACGCGCCATGGTGGTGACCACGGTGCTGTATTCGATGCCGTGCGCCGCATCCATCGCCGCTTTACACATCGCCATCCACGTCGGGCCGGAGAAGTAGTCGCTGCTGGCGACAAACTCGAACACTTCGCGCTGTTGCTCGACGGAATAGCCTGCCTGAATGATCCCCGGCGTCAGTGCCTGAATCAGCAGCGTCGTCCCGGCGTTATTGCGGTTATGGCACTCATCGCCCATATGCAGCGCCTGCGCCAGCATTAAGCGCAGATCGATTTCGCCGATAATTTTCATCGCGTCGCGCAGCATTGGCCCCTGCACATCGCGCATCCAGTTGAGGCGGTCGATCACGCTCTGATCGTTGGCACCCATACGCAAAATCTTCGCCATCTGCTCGCTCATATTGGTGTAAGCGATGTTGCCGTAGGTTTTGTTTTTCACGATGTGCATAAACATCGAGGCCGAGGTAACGCCCGCCATCGATCCCACACAGTCGTGTTCGTGGCACGGCGAGAAGGTGATCTCCCCGGAGGCCGCCAGTTCAGCCGCCTCGTCGAGATCTTTCGCCAGTCCTTCGAACACCAGCGCTCCGGTGACCGCGCCTTTCATCGCGCCGCACATTTTTTCCCAGGTGATCGGCGGCCCGGCGTGAAGAATGGTTTTCGGCGTCATGCCCGGCACCACGTTAATCGCCTGATCAAAACCAATCAGCACCGGATGCGACTGGATAATGCGCTCCAGCGCCTGCTGGTTAGCGGCGGCGATTTTGTCTGCCAGCGGCGAATCGGCAATGTTATCCAGCGCCTGCACCACCTGCATATTGCCCTGCCCCGGCGGCGTCCAGTCGAGTTGAGTCACTTCTACATGCTGCTTTTTCAGGTCATCGCTAAACATGGCGATGCCGACGTTAATAACGTTCAATGGTTGGCTAAACAGTGACTGGCTCATCAGGCTTCCTCCCCTTTGCAGATAAATTCACGCGCCAGCAATCCGGTATTGGTGCTGCTGCTCGCCAGAATCACTCCGGCATCAAGCAGCATCTGGCTTTGTTGTTCTAATGATGGCGTATCGAGATCGGTGCCCAGCACATAGGCGAGAATGATCAACTCGCGTCCTTCGGCAGCGGCGATCGCTTTCGCTTCTTTGATCGCCTCGATGGTGGAGCCGACCGGATCTTCATGCGATCCAAATCCGAGCACAAAATCCATCACGATCACCGCCACTTCTGGATCGCGCGCTTCTTCGATCAAGCGACTGATGCGGTTGGTAGGATCAATCATTGGATGCGGCTTGCCGTTGGTGAAGTCGTCATCGCCAAAGTCGAGGAAGGTGTGTTTGATGCTGCGGTTGATATCTTGCAGGCGGAATTCCGGATCGGGCTGAATGTTGCTGTAGACATCGCCATGTTTTTCCATCACCGCGAACATGGTTTCGTCACACAGCGTGCCGCCGCAGAACAGGCCACGAATGTATTTCTGCTGCGGTTGCAGACGCGCACGCACATCCGCAATTAACGGCTGGTTCAGCGTATGCAACTCGAGATGTTCTTGTTTCACGCCGGAGAGCATCACCGCTTTTAGCGCCGCCTCTTTGGTGCCGCGGGCAAACTGTAGCCCCTGCTCATCCACTGGCGTTTCGCCACGACCAAGGAAGCAGACCACCACCGGCTTGCGGCAGGCACGTGCGCGTTCCAGCACTTTGCGGGCCACCGCAGGCGCGGGAGGTTTTGAAATCAGCGCGATAATTTCAGTTTGCGGATCGTTTTCCAGCATCCCGATGGCGTCGAGCATCATCAGGCCGCCGATTTTCTCGCTCAGGTCGCGCCCGCCGGTGCCAATCAGTTGTGAAACACCGCCACCAAATTCATGAATGCGGACGCTCAGCTCCTGGCTGCCGGTGCCGGATGCGCCAACAATACCGATATTGCCGCGACGCACGGCGTTACCAAAACAGAGCGCCGCGCCGTTAATAATCGCCGTGCCGCAGTCCGGCCCCATCATCAGCAGCCCTTTTTCGTGGGCCAACTGCTTGAGCGCCAGTTCATCTTCAACTGAGACGTTATCGGAAAACAGAATCACGTTGAGATCGTTTTGCAGCGCCTGACGCGCTTCGCGAGCGGCAAACAGACCGTTGACCGAAATCACCGCCAGGTTACTTTCCGGGATATGCTTTTTGGCGCTGGCAATAGTGGCGTAACGCGCCTCGTGCGAGCCGCTTTGCGCTTTGCTATTGAACAGTTCTTCAATCTCCACCAGCAACTGCTCATTGTCCGCACCCGATTTACCATTGATGACAATCATCAGATCGCCGTTTTTCGCCTGCTCCAGCTCCGGCGTCAGCAGTCCTAAATTTTTCAGTACACCTTTGTTCATTTCGGTCGCCATCGCCACAAATGCCTGCTCGACGCCGTCGAGTTTATTTGCACGCGTGGAGATAGACATCAGCGAGACAGAATCAAAATAGGTATTCGGTTTAATGACTATTTTAACTGACATAATTCCCTCCGTAGGTTTGGCTCAGCGCACAACCATCGGCCATGCCATACAGCATGTCGCAGCCGGAACTGGAGCCAATATGTTTAATTTTTTCTATTGCCTGAGTTGAATTCCCAGGGACGCCATAAATAATATCGTGAATAAAATGATGAATATTTTCCCGGCAGCGTTGTTGTAATGCGGCTTCCAGCGTTATGGCACTTAATAATGTGGTATTATTTCTGCCGCGTTGCAGACCGCGATAAAATTCCTCTTTGTATTTTTCCGCCGGATGCCCGGAAATAAATAAAATAAGTACCAGTCCGGTCAGATAATCATCGGCTGATGGCGTAAGGCCAATCCCTAACCCCATCATACTGGCGACCGCTGCGGCGATATTTTGTTTTTCGTTTACTGCCTGAATAACTGCCCGTCGTTTAATATGTAGTTCTTTATTTAACGCCTGATAAAACGGATTATCGCCGCGATAATTAAACAGGGTTTCATTTTCCCCCAGGTGCTGATGAATAATGTCGTGCCACTGTTGCCAGGCGATAAGGTGAAAATTCACAGCGGTCATTTGCAAGGTTGGGGACAGCCAACGCCGACAACGACTCATCTCTATATGAAGATGTTGACCAACCGTAATACCTTGATCGTCAAACTGAACCTTATCACCATGCCGGAACAGATCATCAAAGTGAGTGAGTGCCAACCGACAACTGTTTGGCGCATTGTCGTACTCTTCACAAAGCAGCGTCAGCAACTGCTGGCGAGCCGGGAGTGCGATATTTACCGCTCTGGCAAAGACCTGTTCAACCTGTCCTTGCCCCCGCTGCGCCAGAAAATCCGCATCCGCAGTTAGCGCCCACACACACCGTCTTTCTGGTGTGTTGATAGCAAGCCTCCCGGTTTATGCACCTGCGGCAATCAGTAACTGCGCAATCTCTTCAAAGCCCCGTTCCCGCGCCAGTTCCAGTGGCGTTTTGCCATATTTATCGGTCAGATGCGGGCTGGCACCGTGTTCCAGCAATAACTGCACAATCGCCTGCTGTTTAATACCACCATCATTAAGCACAATCGCTTCCAGTAGCGGCGTCCAGCCTACATGGTTGGTCTGGTTAACGTTAATCTCCGTATGCGCCAAAAGCTCTTTTACAATACTTAAATGGCCTTTTTCACAGGCAGGCGTCAGGCCGACACCGCCAAAACGGGTTACGCAATTAAGATCGGGTTTAGCCGGTAAAATAATTCGTAGTAGCGTTAAATCATCGTTCAGACAGCTAATTAAAAAAGGATTTAAACAGGTATGATCTTGCTTATTAATATCCGCTCCGGCATCAATTAATGCCTGAACGCAAGCATATTGCTGATATAAACTTGCCAGCGTAATTGCCGTTTTCCCCTGACGATCGCAGGTATTAATATCGACACCCAGCGCAAGGCAGGTTTTTACTTTATCGATATCACCCTGTTGTGCAGCCAATAAATAGTCGGCAGGTAGATTTTTTATACTCATTCACATTCCCCTGGTTTTTGTGGCTGTTTTCGATGAATTGAGAATAGCAACGATAATCTGATAAAAGAACCCGCTTAAATTTAATTCGCTGTATTTCGCCTTTTTGTTGAATGATGTTCAACAATCTTTTCGCAGTGTGCGGTAGTGCAATATTTGTTTCTTTGACCCGATACCCTTTCACTCAATCAGGTTTTATTTCTCTATAGTCTGCACATGTAAGAGTAGCTTTCGTCCATGTCTAACCAGAGGGGAACAAGATGAACGGACTCACGGCAACGGGTGTCACCGTCGGTATTTGTGCAGGGCTTTGGCAGTTAGTGTCTTCACATGTCGGGCTCTCTCAGGGATGGGAATTATTAGGAACCATTGGCTTCGTCGCCTTTTGCAGTTTTTATGCCGCAGGCGGCGGTAAATCGGGGTTTATCAGAAGTCTGGCGGTTAATTATTCCGGGATGGTGTGGGCATTTTTCGCCGCGCTGGCTGCCGGTTGGCTGGCCTCTGTAAGTGGACTGTCCGCGTTCTGGGCGAGCGTAATTACTACCGTACCCTTCTCGGCGGTAGTGGTCTGGCAAGGGCGTTTCTGGTTACTGTCCTTTATTCCCGGTGGCTTTCTCGGCATGACGCTGTTTTTTGCCAGCGGGATGAACTGGACGGTGACGTTACTGGGTTTTCTGGCGGGTAACTGCGTGGGGATAATTTCAGAATATGGTGGACAAAAATTAAGCGAAGCGACGACTAAACGCGACGGGTATTAAAAGTTATTCAAAAATGATTATCTATCTTTAACCGATACCTCTACAGTCATAGCTGGAGAAATTCATAGTAGATAATGGCGAGAATGGTTTAATGAACTCAATTTTTACCGAAGAGAATCTGTTGGCATTTACTACCGCTGCACGTTTTGGCAGCTTCAGTAAAGCCGCAGAAGAGTTGGGTTTAACCACTTCCGCCATTAGCTACACCATCAAGCGTATGGAGACGGGGCTGGATGTGGTGCTGTTCACTCGCAGTACCCGCAGCATTGAGTTAACGGAGTCCGGGCGTTATTTTTTCCGCAAAGCTACCGACCTGCTGAATGATTTTTATGCCATCAAACGCAGTATCGATACTATTTCGCAGGGCATAGAAGCGCGTGTGCGCATTTGTATTAATCAGCTGCTTTATACGCCCAAACACACCGCACGCTTGTTACAGGTGCTGAAAAAGCAGTTTCCTACCTGCCAGATTACCGTCACCACCGAAGTGTATAACGGCGTCTGGGATGCGATTATTAATAATCAGGCCAATATCGCCATCGGCGCACCCGATACACTACTGGACGGCGGCGGTATTGATTACACTGAAATTGGCGCGATTCGCTGGGCTTTTGCTATCGCCCCGGATCACCCGTTAGCCTTTGTGCCGGAACCCATCGCCGAAAGCCAACTGCGTCTCTACCCTAATATTATGGTGGAGGACACCGCGCATACGATTAATAAAAAAGTGGGCTGGTTGCTGCACGGGCAGGAGTCAATTCTGGTGCCAGATTTCAACACCAAATGTCAGTGCCAGATTTTAGGTGAAGGAATTGGTTTTTTGCCGGATTACATGGTCCGTGAGGCGATGACGCAATCCCTGCTGGTTACCCGACAAATCCATAATCCGCGCCAGGATTCGCGCATGTTACTGGCGACTCAGCATTCTGCTACGGGTCAGGTGACGCAGTGGATTAAAAAACAATTTGCGCCAAATGGCATATTAACGGGGATCTATCAGGATTTACTGCATCGGGAGAATTAATCGCTGCCAACCTCCCGATGCGCTGTGAATAGCGGTTTACATCAACCACCTGCTTTCATTACCCATTCAGAGATAAATTTATTACCCGGTACTGGCGGAGAGTACAAATAGCCCTGCAAAAAGTGAACGCCTTTACCGATCATTAAATCCGCCTGCTCCTGGGTTTCTACCCCTTCCGCCACGATACTCAGACCAGGCTTACGCGCTAGTTCGACAATATTGTCCACAATATGACCGGAGATTTCGTCGACACTCGCCATTTGCACAAATGACTTATCGATCTTAATAAAATCGACCGGGAACGCCTGCAAGTAACGATAGGTCGCATAACCCGTACCAAAGTCATCCAGCGCAAAGGTAATGTTGTGCTGATGAAGGCTGTCAAATATCGCTCTGGCTTCTGGCGTTACCGGAATAGGGTTACGTTCCGTTAGCTCGAGAACCAGCTTGATTTTATCGTTACCTAATTTCTTAACCAGGTTCAGACACTCTTTTTCAAATCCCGCTGCCAAAAAACAACCCGCCGAGACGTTGATGCCAATATGGAAATTGTCCGGCAGCAAATGTTTTACCGGCATCAGAATATCCGCAGTCTGTTTCATCAGTTGGCGGGTCATTATGACAATAAGACCGGATGACTCCGCCAGAGGAATAAACTGATCCGGTGGGATAATTCCCGTTTGTGGATGTTCCCAGCGGACAAGTACCTCACAGCCCGTCAGTACCCCAGTCTGCGCGCAGAAAACCGGTTGGATCCACGGTTTGAATTCGTGGTTTTCCAACGCCAGACTGATGGCTTCAGGCGTGACGATATGGTGACAACGGTTATCAGGGATATAAAAATTATTTTTATTTCCCGTGCCACTGATGACTTGCGGATGATATTGAAAAAAGATATCCCGCCAGAAGGTAATATCACTCTGGATGCCTAGTTTTTCATACAGCTGCTTCTTTTGATGTGAAATTGTCTTTGCACTGCGATTTCTGTACTGTGAGATTTCTGTAACCGACATTCCCTCCATTAGCAGCTTGAGTAAAAGCCGTTCTTTTTCGGACACGATACCAGGCAACGTCAAATTCACCGTTGCCCCGAACTCTTCCAAAAAAACACTCAAATCATGCGAAGCCATTGAACACACCTTGATTAAATCTTGTGCGCCAGCTAAATCTGCGAGTCTTCACTCTGACTGATAAAGCTGGCTGCAAGAAAATGACACAGAGAGCCGAATTATCTCCCGTTCGGCTCTCTCTCCTTTTACTCATTATTCAGATCAGAATTGCCACTTAATGCCAACCATTGCAGAGGTGTCATTATATCCCCTATCGGCAACCTGAACGCCCACATTCCCCCAGACATTCAGGTTGGCATTTAGCTGTCCTTCCACCCCGGTTTTTATCTCAGCAATATTTCGGGCTCCATCCTGAGTGACGGACACGCCATCCATACTGGTGCTGAAATCCTTACTGTTATGCAGCCAGTTCACTTCTACAAACGGCTGGAACTCGCGGGATTTACCGTCATCCATTTTATGGTGGCTCTTCAGCCAGGTTTTTACGCCAAGTCGGGTTTGAACATTGCCATCACCGTTGCTATGAACGAGGGTTCCGTTGCTTTCGCGGTGCTTATCGGCTTTGACTCCCATCCAGGTAACCTGTGCTTGCGGCTGAACATACCATTCATTACGCGTTCCCTGGCTGCCATTAAATTCAGCTAATTTGTGTTTGTATCCAGCTTCCAGTGAAGCGGTAAATCCTTTTGATTTATAGGATTCACTTTGTAAGTCATCCCCTTTCACTGTGTTATCAAACCAGCTGTACTGCGCCCAACTGTCGAGATACGCGCCATTACGCGACTCGTCATCGGCATACCAGGTGGCATAGAGGCCGGTGCTATATCCGTTCACACTCGCTTTTGCACGATAACCGGTTCGCGAGGAAATGGTTTTGCTGTCGCTGTTGCCATATCCCGCCATGACCCCAACATGCCAGCTGTCGCTGCCGTTTTGGCTCCACTGCGCGACATCGCCTCCCAGTTGCAGAACATAGCGATTGCTTTGGGTTTTCAGCTGGCCGCTGCCATCACGCCATTTATTATGACCACCTTCATGGCGCATCCACATAGTGGTTTGTTTCTGCTCACCCGTCACCATGTCGGTATAGTACGTATTACCCAGACGCTCATGCAGACGCGTGGTGAACATTGTATTCGCTGCTGCAAGGTTCGCAATGTAGCTACCCGCCTCCGGTCGCAGGTCATTATCCACATTCAGATCCGGACCCGGCGTAGGTGTCGGGTTAGGGTTCGGCTCTGGATTCGGGTTTGGCTCCGGATTCGGCATCGGGTCTGGCTCCGGCTGCAGTTCAGGAGAATCACTGCCGCTGGTCAGATACCAGTTACCACTATTTGCCCCTTGTCCACGCGCGAGAGTGTAGTCATACGCCCCCGCAACGATACGACCAGCCTGAACAAATTCGCCCTCAGACTTACCGTCTACATGGATAAGTTCGATACCGTTAAGGGTTTTCGCACCTGTACCGCCAGCGTTATTCACCGTAACGGCAGTCGTGCCGCTAGTATCGCCCTCGACAACCAATTTATCGGTTACTGAGTCATCGCCATTCAGTACCGTATTCATTACTAGTTGACCGTTATTACCGTGGTAGTTCCCCTTCACCACTAACACATTGCCAGCTTGCTGTCCTGACATTCCGGTCATCAGCGTACCGTTGTTGGTCAGATTGCCGCCCAGGGTGTAATTCACAGACGCAGCCGCTCTTTTTTCAGTGCTATTATTCAACGCCAGGGTACCGTTGTTCTCAACGTTTGCGCTACCCAATCCCTGCGCATGACTTACCAGGACATTAGCCGAATTAGCAATGTTCACATTCGCCGTCAGGTTGCTGTTATCGCCCGCGATGTCCAGCGTGCCGCCCTGAATATTCAGCTCTCCGCTCCCCGTTAACGAACCGGTTGAAGTGCCCCCGTTGGTAACCGTCAGACTGCCGCCATTTAAGCTCAGCAGTGAATCGGCGCTGCCATTGAGCGTGCCCACGGTCTGGCTGTGACCATTCATATCCAGTTCAGTCTCTGCCGCCAGACGCAGTTCATGGGTATTACCCAACACGTTATCGTTATTCAACAAAAGCGTCCCACTGCGCAGATCGGTAACACCGGTATAGTCGTTGTCTTTGTTAGAAAGCGATACGGTCTGACCCTTCTGGCTGCTGAATGCCAGGTCACCACTGCCGGTAATCTTTGCGCTGAGATCGGCGGCATTCTCGCTTTTACCGTTAGAGCTCAGCACCAGAGCATCGCTGTCGGTAGCGTGTAAATCAAGCTGGGTCAGGCCGTAACCGATATACAGACCGTCATTGTTTACCCCACTCGTCAGACGATAGTCGTAAGTGCCGACGGCCGCTTTTTGCCCATTCTGCTGAATATCACGTTGGGCACTGCTGGAGAGGATTTGCCCATTTTTATCCTGCAATTGCAGATTGCCCGCATCGCCCAGAACTTCCGCACCTTGCGCATCAACCAACTTAATGGTGCTGTTACCATCATCGACTTCAGTGAGCGATAACGCAGAGTCAATATCACGAGATACTGAGCTTACAACGTCACTGTCAGAAACCTGAATCACACCCTCGCCGCGCAAATCCAGCGTTTTACTAACGTTGACCGTCCCTTCTGTCATCTGTGCACCTGCTGTCAGGGCACCAAAATCAACGGTTCCGCCGGAGAATCCCAAAGTGCTAATGGAGTGAGCGCCCTTACCCACTGTTACCAGGCTTCCCTGACCCGCAGTGATCCCGCCTCTCTGCAGAAACTCAGCATTCTTTTCCAGGTTAAATGTCGTGTTCTGGAACGCCAGTGAACCCTGGAACCAGTCTGTATAAGCAAACTCATCGAAGGAGAATTCGTGATTCCCCATGTTTATTTCAACAATACCTCTACCTTGAAGATCGTTATCAAATACCCAATCTTTATTGGCATTGATTTGCAGTTTGCCATCAACATCCAGGTCCGCACGGCCGATGTTCTTGTCTTCAGAAATAACCGCGACAGCACCAGAAGCGACATCAATATATCCGCTGAATGCATAGTTATTGCCGGTCAGCGTCACTGTCCCACTGTCGATACTTATTGTACCGTTGCCGGAAATCTTATTGGCAAAGGTCATGCTATCGTCAGCCTTCAGGTGTAATTTCCCGCGGTTGTTGATTTCTGCGGTACCTATATTTTGGGTGATCCCTAAAGCGCCATTTTGCTCAATTTTGACTTTACCACTAAAGGCAGAGTTATCACCGGTTAAGTAAGTCGTGCCATTGAGCGCATTGATATAGCCCAGGCCCTCGCTGCCACTGACAATATCCGCGGAAATAGTCGCGTCTTTATCCGTGTGGTTTAAGGTGATTTTCTTATCGGATGTCGAAGCCCACACAAACTCAATTTTTTCGGCATCAATAATCCCTGCCGCCTTCGCAGCACTTCCTTCCTGTGCACCTAACGCTAACTCAGAGTTGGTGCTTAAACTAATTTTCGGTGCGGATATTTTACCTCCATCTGATATGACTAATGTTGTATCAGAACGTTGGTCGTAATAACCCAGGCTAATATGTTCACGAGCATTAACTTCACCACCGTTATTAACCGACAGGAACTGATTACCGCCATATCCGCCGTAAACGCCCATAAAGAAGGTCCCTGCATTTACCTGACTACCTTCGCCGCTTACATTCCCCTGCGTATAAGTCAGACGACTGGTGCCCTTAACATGAATTTTGCCGCCATTGGAGACATTAAAATAGCCTTGATCATGTCTCATGCCTGAGTTTGACTCATACAAATCATCAGCATATAACTCGCTGCCAGCATTGGAGACATTCAGGAACCCCGTACCTTTCAGCAAAAAGTTAAGTGGGCCATTGATAGTTACCTTTCCTCCGGTAATATCTAACCCACCACCAGAAGCGAGAGTCAGACGCGGACGGGAAGTATCTGTCGCATTGATTACCAGATTGGCATTGTCAGTCACCGTAATACGGTAATCGATGCTCTGGTTCTCTTTGCCAAAATCAATAGTTTTATCCTGGTTTACGATGACATCATCGGCGAATACCAGAGATGAATATAAACTTATCGCGCTAATTAAAACAGCCCGGGACTTTTTTCCTTTTACTCTGCTCCCCAGCTCCGAGCAGACGCTCCAACAGTTACGGGACCTGTTCCACTTTAGCCGATATATTTTATTCATCACAATCTCCAGCAATACATCCAAATAAAACCAAGATTGCATAAACAGCAACGCATTAAATGCCATTCTGGTTACTGTTCATCGCATATAAAAATTCAAAAATTTTGCATAGCATTGGCAACCACATATCTGAGTATGTAGTTCAGAGGGTAATAAAATAGCAAGTTATTACTTAAAACTTATTTTAAGTTAACACTCTTAACTTTATCATTACATTCCTCCCAGTCTCTAATACCTGCGCATTATATGTATCCAGGAACTCAAATCAACTCAAAATATAAACAAAAGCAAGAGGAATACATTTAATATACAGCCGATAAAAGCGGTAACTCTTATTAGGTATCAAAATATAAGAATCGTCTTATTAATAAATATATAACACTATAGGACTGAATCCATTCAGCTAATACAAAATAAAATCGCTAATTAATAAAATATAAAATCATGAAGTGATACAAGAGGAATTGCAGGATATGACATGACAATCATATATAATATATGCATAATTTTTTACAGCGAGTCAATGATTCCCGCGCCATATGCAGACATGGCGCGGTTTTATGCAATAACAATCACGCGTCCGGGAACATCACGCTATGGCCCGGCGCTTCACGATGGAGATGGATAAAGTTAAGGTGCCGCTCGTACTGATCGAGAATATCGGTGATCACCTGCTCTTTGCTGTAGTCCATCAGGTCGTTGCCCTGGCTGCCTTCTAACAGGAAAGTTTCCAGCCGGTAGTAGGTCGATTTACCGCTACGTGCGCGGTAGGTAAAGCCCGGCACCGAGTATTGCTGCGGCCAAATCTGATAGACAAAGTTTTGTTCTTCGCCCATATGCACCAACAAATCCAGATGCCCCAACTGTTGTCCCTCTTCCGGCGGCAGGCTTTTTAGCTCCACGTATGCGCCGCGCAACCGCAGCTCCTGCGCCACTTCTTCCATTGCCGGGTAACAGACCGTCTCCATCATCTGTTTAGTGTAACGCGTGCCCGGATAATTCATCAGGCGCGAGAGACGTTTTTTCCAGCTCAGGCGATCCTGAAGCCCCAGCGGTCGCGGTGCGGTATCGCGGTTGGCACTTTCACGGCGGTAATCTTCTACCTTCAGAGATTTATACAACCCCGCCATCACGAAGAAGATCACAAAGCTGAACGGCAGCCCCATAATCACCGTGGTGTTTTGCAGCGCGGATATCCCGTTGGTCATCAGCATGCCGAGTGTCAGCAGGCCAATCGCCACCGACCAGAAGACGCGCAGCCAGCCGGGGGCGTCGCTGTTGATATCTTTAAGCTGCGAGGTGAAATTCCCCAGCACCAGCGCCCCGGAGTCCGCCGAGGTCACATAAAACAGCAGGCCAGTAATGGTGGCGACGGAGGCGCTAAAGGTAAACGCCGGATACTGCGCCAGCAGGCTGTAGAAGCCGCGCTCCGGATGGACCATCGCTTCCTCGGCAAATGCCGCTCCGCCGTGGATGATTTCATACAGCGCGCTATTGCCGAACACCGAGAGCCATAACAGCGTGAAGGTAAACGGAATAATCAACGTGCCCAGCACGAACTGGCGAATGGTACGCCCACGCGAGATACGCGCCAGGAACAAGCCGACAAACGGCGACCATGCCACCCACCATGCCCAGAAGAAGAGCGTCCAGTTATTCATCCACTCAACTGGACGGTCGAAGGCAAAACTGTTGAGCGTCATGCCCATAAAGCGATTCACATAGTCGCCAACATTCAGCACCAGTGCATTAAGCAGGAACGAAGTGTCGCCCATAAACAACACGAACAGGATCAATCCCAGCGCCAGCGCGACATTAAGCTCCGATAACACGCGAATGCCCTTATCGACACCGGATGTCACCGAGATAGTGGCGATGATCACCGACAAGGCGATCAGTGCCGCTTTTGCCGCCATCGAATCGGGAATATCAAACAGTACGCTCAAGCCATAGTTAAGCTGCACCACACCGATACCGAGCGTAGTGGCAATACCGAAGATAGTGCCGATCACCGCTGCAATATCCACTGAGTGACCTATCGGCCCGTTAATCCGTTTACCGAAGATCGGGTACAGCGCCGAGCGGATGGTGAGCGGCAAATTATAACGATAGCTAAAGTATCCGAGCGCCATGCCCATCAGCGCATACATCGACCAGCCGGTTAAGCCGTAGTGAAACAGCGTCCAGACCATCGCCTGACGCGCGGCCTCAATCGTCTGTCCCGCGCCTTCCGGCGGCTGCATATACTGCGTTACCGGTTCGGCTACGGAGAAGAACATCAGGTCGATACCGATCCCGGCAGCAAACAGCATCGCCGCCCAACTCAGCAGGCTGAATTCCGGTTTGGATTGTTCTGGCCCGAGCTTCACCGAACCAAAACGCGAACAAGCGATACAGACCACAAAGACAATATAGAGCGTTGCCGCCAGCAGATAGTACCAACCGAAGGTTTTAGAAACCCAGTCCAGCGTGCGGCCAATCCACAGGGCCGAGAAGTCGCGAAACAGGATCGTTGTCAGGGAAAACAACAAAATCAGTCCGGCGGAGGTGTAAAACACCACCGGATTGATTTTGTCCTTTTCCCTGCTGTGTGAAAGGTCTGTCATCCAGTATCCCCACTGTTATTGTTACTATTTAAAATCAAATTAGTAACAATTAAGACACATTTTATATTGAACGTCCAATCAATAACCGCTTTAATAGATAAACACCGCTGATGAATGGAGTGGCGAAAATGCCCAAATTGGGGATGCAGTCGATCCGGCGCAGACAACTGATCGACGCCACACTGGAAGCAATAAATGAAGTGGGCATGCACGATGCAACGATCGCGCAGATCGCCCGCCGTGCAGGCGTTTCTACGGGGATCATCAGCCACTATTTCAGGGACAAAAATGGTCTGCTGGAAGCAACCATGCGCGATATCACCAGTCAGCTGCGTGACGCGGTTTTGAATCGATTACATGCACTTCCGCAGGGCAGTGCAGAGCAGCGATTACAGGCGATTGTTGGCGGAAACTTCGATGAAACGCAGGTGAGCAGTGCGGCGATGAAAGCCTGGCTGGCGTTCTGGGCCAGCAGTATGCATCAGCCGATGCTCTATCGTTTACAGCAGGTCAGCAGCCGCCGCTTGCTGTCGAATCTGGTGAGCGAGTTTCGCCGCGAATTGCCGCGCCAACAGGCACAGGAAGCGGGCTACGGCCTTGCCGCGCTGATTGACGGATTATGGCTGCGCGCGGCACTGAGCGGCAAACCGCTGGATAAACCTCTCGCACACTCGCTGACCCGTCACTTTATTACTCAGCATTTACCCACCGATTAACCGAGGAGACGTGATGTCCCGAATGGCAGAACAGCAGCTTTATATACATGGTGGTTATACCTCCGCCACCAGCGGTCGCACCTTCGAGACCATTAACCCGGCCAACGGTAACGTGCTGGCGACCGTGCAGGCCGCCGGGCGTGAGGATGTCGATCGCGCCGTGAAAAGCGCCCAGCAAGGGCAAAAAATCTGGGCGGCGATGACCGCTATGGAACGCTCGCGTATTCTGCGTCGGGCCGTTGATATTCTGCGTGAACGCAATGACGAACTCGCAAAACTGGAAACCCTCGACACCGGAAAAGCATATTCGGAAACCTCAACCGTCGATATCGTTACCGGTGCGGACGTGCTGGAGTACTACGCCGGGCTGATCCCGGCGCTGGAAGGCAGCCAGATCCCGTTGCGTGAGACGTCATTTGTTTATACCTGCCGCGAACCGCTGGGCGTGGTGGCGGGGATTGGCGCGTGGAATTACCCGATCCAGATTGCCCTGTGGAAATCCGCCCCGGCGCTGGCGGCAGGCAACGCAATGATTTTCAAACCGAGCGAAGTCACCCCGCTTACCGCGTTAAAGCTGGCTGAAATTTACAGCGAAGCGGGCCTGCCGGACGGCGTATTTAACGTGTTGCCGGGCGTGGGCGCGGAGACCGGGCAATATCTGACCGAGCATCCGGGCATTGCCAAAGTGTCATTTACCGGCGGTGTCGCCAGCGGCAAAAAAGTGATGGCTAACTCGGCGGCCTCTTCCTTGAAAGAAGTGACCATGGAACTGGGCGGTAAATCGCCGCTGATCGTTTTCGACGATGCGGATCTCGATCTCGCCGCCGATATCGCCATGATGGCGAACTTCTTCAGCTCCGGTCAGGTGTGTACCAATGGCACCCGCGTCTTCGTTCCGGCGAAATGCAAAGCCGCATTTGAGCAGAAAATTCTGGCGCGCGTTGAGCGCATTCGCGCGGGCGACGTTTTCGATCCGCAAACTAACTTCGGCCCGCTGGTCAGCTTCCCGCATCGCGATAACGTGCTGCGCTATATCGCCAAAGGCAAAGAGGAAGGCGCGCGCGTACTGTGCGGCGGCGATGTACTGAAAGGCGATGGCCTCGATAACGGCGCATGGGTCGCGCCGACTGTGTTCACCGATTGCAGCGACGAAATGACCATTGTGCGCGAAGAGATCTTCGGTCCGGTGATGTCGCTTCTCACTTATGAATCTGAGGACGAAGTGATTCGCCGCGCCAATGATACCGACTACGGCCTGGCGGCGGGTATCGTGACGGCGGACCTGAACCGCGCGCATCGCGTCATTCATCAGCTGGAAGCGGGTATTTGCTGGATCAACACCTGGGGCGAATCCCCGGCAGAGATGCCCGTTGGCGGCTACAAACACTCCGGCATTGGTCGCGAGAACGGCGTGATGACGCTCCAGAGTTACACCCAGGTGAAGTCCATCCAGGTTGAGATGGCTAAATTCCAGTCCATATTCTAACCAGGAGGTTTATTTGCAATTTGACTACATCATTATTGGTGCCGGCTCAGCCGGCAACGTTCTCGCTACCCGTCTGACTGAAGATCCGAATACCTCCGTCCTGCTGCTTGAAGCGGGCGGCCCGGACTATCGCTTTGACTTCCGCACCCAGATGCCCGCAGCGCTGGCGTTCCCACTACAGGGCAAACGCTACAACTGGGCCTATGAAACAGAGCCTGAACCGTTTATGAATAACCGCCGCATGGAGTGCGGACGCGGTAAAGGCCTGGGTGGATCGTCGCTGATCAACGGCATGTGCTACATCCGTGGCAATGCGCTGGATCTCGATAACTGGGCGCAAGAACCCGGTCTGGAGAACTGGAGTTATCTCGACTGCCTGCCCTACTACCGCAAGGCCGAGACTCGCGATGTGGGCGAGAACGACTACCACGGTGGCGATGGCCCGGTGAGCGTCACTACCTCCAAACCCGGCGTCAATCCGCTGTTTGAAGCGATGATTGAAGCGGGCGTGCAGGCGGGCTACCCGCGCACGGACGATCTCAACGGTTATCAGCAGGAAGGTTTTGGTCCGATGGATCGCACCGTCACGCCGCAGGGCCGTCGCGCCAGTACCGCGCGCGGTTATCTCGATCAGGCCAAATCGCGCCCTAACCTGACCATTCGTACTCACGCTATGACCGATCACATCATTTTTGACGGCAAACGCGCGGTGGGCGTCGAATGGCTGGAAGGCGACAGCACCATCCCAACCCGCGCAACGGCCAACAAAGAAGTGCTGTTATGTGCAGGCGCGATTGCCTCACCGCAGATCCTGCAACGCTCCGGCGTCGGCAACGCTGAACTGCTGGCGGAGTTTGATATTCCGCTGGTGCATGAATTACCCGGCGTCGGCGAAAATCTTCAGGATCACCTGGAGATGTACCTGCAATATGAGTGCAAAGAACCGGTTTCCCTCTACCCTGCCCTGCAGTGGTGGAATCAGCCGAAAATCGGTGCGGACTGGCTGTTTGGCGGCACCGGCGTTGGTGCCAGCAACCACTTTGAAGCAGGCGGATTTATTCGCAGCCGAGAGGAATTTGCGTGGCCGAATATTCAGTACCATTTCCTGCCAGTAGCGATTAACTATAACGGCTCGAATGCAGTGAAAGAGCACGGTTTCCAGTGCCACGTCGGCTCAATGCGCTCGCCAAGCCGTGGGCATGTGCGGATTAAATCCCGCGACCCGCACCAGCATCCGGCGATTCTGTTTAACTACATGTCGCATGAGCAGGACTGGCAGGAGTTCCGCGACGCAATTCGCATCACCCGCGAGATCATGCATCAACCCGCGCTGGATCAGTATCGTGGCCGCGAAATCAGCCCCGGCACGGAATGTCAGACGGATGAACAGCTCGATGAGTTCGTGCGTAATCACGCCGAAACCGCCTTCCATCCGTGCGGTACCTGCAAAATGGGTTACGACGAGATGTCCGTGGTTGACGGCGAAGGCCGCGTACACGGGTTAGAAGGCCTGCGTGTGGTGGATGCGTCGATTATGCCGCAGATTATCACCGGGAATTTGAACGCCACGACAATTATGATTGGCGAGAAAATAGCGGATATGATTCGTGGACAGGAAGCGCTGCCGAGGAGCACGGCGGGATATTTTGTGGCAAATGGGATGCCGGTGAGAGCGAAAAAATGAGTCGTGATTTGAACTGACGCAAGTCCCTGCAAAGTTAAGCGTTACCGTCTTGAGATAGGTATACAAAGTCTCATACTTCTCTCTCAACAATCCGAAATAATCGGGTACCCGCGTTTACCGGATCAGGAAGGCATATACTATCCGGTCTGCGCTTTCTACTGCAATATTTCTAAAAGTTGCGCAACACGCGGCAGGATAGTGCTTTTGCGCAAAGAAGCACTTTCTGCCGCCCGGGAAATGCGCGCGTGCTATACGCCGTTTTACCTGAGATATGACAGAGTAAAGCCCTGTTAAAATACTCTTGTCGTCTCAGGTAAAATAAGTGATTAATATCAATCATATATTTTTACAGCAAGACAACCACGTACAAACTCAGGATTAATATGTTTTACCGATTCCCCAACATAACCCAAATCAAGCGAACTAATTTGTGCCATTTCTTTCTCTGTCAATGAGAAATCGATTTTTGATGGGCATCTGCAATACTCTGAAGCAGACTATAAGGAAAATTCTACTGCCCCCCTCCATTCCGCATGAACAATGAGTCTACGTTAAAACGTAACCTCAAATTAGTATGTGGATTTTGATATCACTTATGCAAAAAATTCATTAATAATGTAGGACTGAAACCTCTCTATTTTCGGGGACAACGAAGCAGACGCTACCAGTGCTTTTGCCTTCGGCCTTGCTGTTTTTGATACACTTAGGGCCCAGGGCATAACGAAAATGTGCGATATGACGAAGAATTAATGGAGAATGTGATGATCAGGCAGAAGATTCTACAGCAGCTCCTGGAGTGGATTGAGTGCAATCTTGAGCACCCTATTTCAATCGAAGATATCGCACAGAAATCTGGCTACAGCAGACGCAACATCCAGCTTCTGTTCCGAAATTTCATGCATGTGCCTTTGGGAGAATACATTCGCAAACGAAGGCTTTGTCGTGCCGCCATTCTTGTCCGGCTCACCGCAAAATCTATGCTTGATATTGCACTCTTTTTGCATTTTGATTCACAGCAGTCATTCAGCCGCGAATTTAAAAAGTTATTCGGCTGCTCTCCCCGTGAATACCGCCACCGTGATTATTGGGATCTCGCAAATATCTTCCCTTCTTTTTTATTACGTCAACAGCAAAAGACGGAGTGTAGATTAGTCAACTTTCCTGAGACACCTATTTTTGGCAATTCATTTAAATATGATATTGAAGTGTCGAATAAATCACCGGATGAAGAAGTCAAACTGCGACGTCATCATTTAGCCAGATGTATGAATAATTTTAAGACGGATATCTATTTCGTCTCCACGTTTGAACCGTCAACAAAATCGGTCGATTTGCTCACGGTTGAAACTTTTGCCGGTACGGTATGCAAACAAACCGATTCTGAGATGGCGAAAGAGTGGACAATAAACCGAGGACTGTATGCATCTTTCCGCTATGAAGGTGAGTGGGAGCGCTATCCTGAATGGTCGCGAAACCTCTATCTGATGGAATTACCTGCCAGGGGGTTAGCCAGAGTGAACGGCAGTGATATTGAGCGATTTTATTACAATGAAGATTTCGTAGAAAAGGATAGCAATGATGTTGTTTGCGAAATTTTTATCCCCGTTCGTCCGGTTTAGTTTTCGCTATATCTAAATGAATTTATAACGAGACTACTGTCAGGAAATTCAATAAATAATGGCGTTGAAGATGTCAACGCCATTATTGTTTATTAGAATGTTACTTTCATATTCTTAATATTATTTCATCGCCTCCTCGCCCTTTGCCGTATCGGCATCCACCGCCGTAATGGTCACCGTCACTGGCTTCATTTCGTACCCGCCATACGTGAGGGCGTTAAATGTAAACGTATAGACACCTGGCTTGCTGGTACTAAATGTACGCGTGATTTTTCCGCTCACGAAATGGTCATTTTTCGACGGCAGGAACTGATAATCCTTCTCCGTCACCCCTTCTGGCGTCTGAATGTCGACCCACATATTCCCGCCAACGGGGTTATTTGCCGACATCAGGGTCACCTCCAGCTTCGCAGTCGATTTCCCATCCGCCACCAGAGATTGCACATCAGATGATGCGGTGAGTACCGCATTTTTATCATCCGCAACGAATTTAGATTCGACAGTTTTCGTTGATACCTGACCGTTGGTCTGACTCACTTGCGCCGTGAGTTTATATGTCGCCGCAACAGTAGTGGTAGCGGTGAAAATAGCCTGCCCTTGCTCATTCGTTGTCGCAGTGCCATTCGGTTCCAGGTTTAACGAAGCCGGGCTGGCAGTCAGCGTCACGTCGCTATCTTTCAACAGGTTGTTATTGGCATCAGTCACCGTAACTTTATACGTTTGTTTGGCTTTGCCATCCGCCAGCGCATAGTTGCCCATCACCTCAATACCGGAGACGGTTGCGGTAGCCTTATCGGCTACAAACGTTATAGTCTGCGTATTCGAAGGCTGGCTATTCCCTGCCGATGCCGTGATCTCATACGTTCCGGCAGTCACTGAAACCACCTGCAACTCGGCTTTCCCCTCATCGTTGGCTTTCACCCAGACATTATCGCCTGTAAGCGGCTTGACACCCCGGGGCAGATTAAAGGTCACCAGGCTCCCTGGAACAGGGTTACCATTTTTATCCTCAACGGTCGCCGTCAGCGTAAAGGCATCTTTGCCGTTTGCCACTTTTGGCGCGGCGCTATCAACCTCCAGGCTCGCCTGACCGGTACTGAAATCCGCCTTGAATTTCACCGTAACCGTCTTCTGAGCATTATTCACTGAGGCCGTGATGCTGTGTTCCCCGGCAACCGTTGACATCAGCTCAATGTCGGCTTTACCTGCCGCATCGGTTGTTACCGTATTCCCCGTCTTGCTGGTCACACCTTTCGGCAGAGTCAGCGTCACATTTTGTCCCTGCAACGGGTTACCATAGGTGTCCACAACGGTCAGGGTTACCTGGTTAGTCGATTGTCCATTAGCCAGCTGGTTATCAACCTTCACCGTCATATCACGAATCTCAGCCTTAGATGCGTCACCAGCAACATTCAGCACCAGTGGCTGAGCAACGGCATTTTGGCCGTTCACTCGCGGCATCACAGACAACTGGCCCGCGGCAGATCCCAGAGTCAAGGTCGACACGTAGACCCCATTACTTGTTTCTGTCCAGTCTCCTGTTGAAGGTCGCTCTGTCCCCGTGCTGGCGGCACCACTAAACTGCGGTGCATCTGGCTTCAGCCCGGTGACAAGGTTCCCGTACGCATCCTTCACGGTGAAGGTGAGTTTCGTCGTCGTTTTGACGGTCGGAGCCTCATTGTCAGCAACAAGCGTAGAGTTCGCTGATGACATCTCCCCCGCAATGACAGTCAACTGCGCGGCTTCGGTGGCTGCTGGCTGGCCGTTGAATAGCGGCATGACGAGAAGCTCACCCGTCTTTCCACCTGTTGTCAGCGTAGCGACATAGGAACCATCACCTTTTTCGGTCCAACCAGAAACAGTCGCCCCTTCAGACGCAGCACCCGTCAGGCTTGCCGACAGGGAAAGACCACTGATAGCGTTGCCATGTGCATCTTTTGCAATAAGCGTCACGGTTGTGCTTTCGCCGGCTTTTACGTGATCTTCTGCGACAGAGACTTTCGACTGGTTTGAAGATAACGCATCAGCCACCACGGTTACTTTTGCCGCATTTGCTGCCGCATCCTGTCCATTTAGCTTCGGCATAACTTCTAATTCACCCGCCGTAGAGCCGAGAGTAATCTGCGCAGTCCACGTCCCATCACCATTATTTGTCCAGCCCGATGCCGTAGAACCTACAGCAGCGGCACCCGCTAATGACGGCACTTCCGGCGTGAGGCTGGTCACAGGGTTGTCATAGGCATCTTTTGCCGTCCAGATTGCCGTAACTGTACCCCCAACCACCGGTTTATCAGGATTCAGGGTGATGGACGAATGTGCTGCATCAAGCGGCCCGGCAACAAACTTCAGCGTTTGTTGTAATGTGCCCAGCTGATACTGCTCGCTGAAGGCACGCACAACAACGTTTCCTGCGCGAGTCGAAGAAACCGTAGCACTGTAAACGCCTGGTTTTATTTCCGAAATGGCACCAACGGTAACACCATTAATGTCTTGCGGAACAAGTCGCAGGCGGCTGGCTTCTCCCGTCACCGGATTACCCTCGGAGTCCACCGCAGTCAGCGTCAGCGTGTAGGCTTGCTGACCATCAGCAACCACGTCTCCTGAGAGTTCATTCACGCTCAGAGTAGAGTTTGCCACATCCATCATCGTGGCCCGCAGTTCTGCAGTGACGGTTTTGCTCATGCCATCAACGCTAACAGTAATCGTTGCCTCACCTGACTGCGTTCCGGTAGTAAAGACAGACTGATACACCCCTGCTTCAGTTTCGGTGAACTCACCCAGTGTTGGCTTTGCCTGTGATTTAGTGGCCTTCAGGGAACGAGTCACAATATTTCCAGCCGGTTTGAAAGTTAGTTCAGCCTTGATCTGATCTTTCATGCCCGTGACTGGCTGGCCCTCGGCGTCGCGCAGAGACAGCACCAGCGGTTTTTGCTCATTACCGTTAGCAAGCATTTGAATACGGCTCTGACCGTCAAGCGTTAACGCCGTGCGATCGGCGCTCATACCAGATCCGGTAATAACCACTTCTGTCTGCACACGTTTCGAGGCATTGCCTTTTTTATCGTAGGCAACCGCAGAAATCGCATAATAATTGTCTTTGCCTGGACGGTAAGCCGGGAGCGTTACTTGCCACTGACTACCCTGACCGGTAATTTTGCCACCTTCAGCCAGTAATGACGGCGCTTCCCACTGCACATTTTTCAGTCCGTGAGTTGCTTTGCTGACCACAAGCCCCAGGGAAAGTGTCTGACCGCCCTTACCTTCAATACGCTCAGGCAGAGCAATACGGATCACTTCAGATTTGCGGTACTCAAGAACGATGTTGTTATTACGCTCAACCAGGTCATAGCGGCTGCCTGCCAGTACCCGACGCTCGCGAATGCTATCCGTATCGAGTTGTTTCGCCAAAGGTTCGCCAATTCGGTAGTTAACTTCCAGGCCAAAGCGAGTGTCATTCTCACCGCTCTTGCCCTGCTTATGCCCGGCGCTCAGTGTCAGAAGAGGCACTGGCGTGTAATTCACTTCGGCGGAAATCGCATGTGGATCTTTCTGGCGTTTATCTTTGCCAAACAGCCCAACTTCATCGCCATAATACTGCTCATACATCAGGCTTGCGCCAAGCTGCGGCCAGGCGGGTAAATAGCCCTCAGCACGAATATCCCAGCCATTCGCCGGGCGTTCCTGATAATCCTCAATATCCGGCGATTTTTTCCAGCCAGAAGCCCGAATATAACCATTGGCGCTCAGTTTCAGATAATCGCGCCAGTATTCCGCACCAACACCAATGCGGGTATGACTACGGGATAAATCATGGTCGATAAAGGTGTTCACCCCCGCCATCCAGTCATTTCCTGAAAAATGACGCCAGCCAAAACCAATATTTGACTGAGTACGATCGTCGGTACGATGTATTGCCCCCTGAGTGAACAACATATTTGTCGGTGTATCATAAATCGGATAAAGCATTTCCAGCGAAGAATCCTTCAGCGAGAAATCTTTATCGACATTCAGTTTGACGCGCGCAGTACCGTATTTCCCGAGCCACTCCTGTATTTCCTGGTTAGCTTTAGCTGTGGCCATTCCGGTAATAAAGCTACGTGTCGCATCGCTATCTGGCTGACTGCTTAAAAATGTCCCGGCATTTGCGGCAAACGACGCGACATTTTTCTCCATGTTATTATCAGCAGTTACCGTAGTATTTCCCATGCTCAACCGTGGCTGAACCGCATGCTGCGCACGTGCCGCCATTACTGGGGTAAAGGTGACCGCGAGTGGAAAAAGAACCTGAACAGAGATATTTGCCCACGCCACGCAGCGGGCCAGAGCTGAATAACGAAATCGTGGTTGTTTATGACCTGTTTTATAACGTGACATTGAGATAATTTCCTGATGAACGAATAAACGAACATAGGCAGACACAAATAATGACGTCTGCTTGTCAGAAAAACCGGAAAGTTCCCAGTTTCCTTTTCCGCAGAAAAAGAAATATCTTTATGTAAGAAAGTGCACCGCCACCTAATATATCCAGTGTCTGTAGCCACTCATCAGGTGGTTGGGCGCGGGATTATATTTTTATTTATGGGTGAAAATTTAGCTTTTTGTGCAAGTCATAAAGTATGATTGTCACACTATATTCTCCGTTTAAATTCAGTGAATATATTTTTATTCAAAGTGAATAATGATGTTCTGCTTTTAGTGACTACGATTAGAATTACCCCTAAAGAGGCATATATACATAATAAGCCAATATTTTTTAAGGGTGTTTATTTTCCTTCATCGGGCTGTAAATTCCGGAAATATCGAATTTGCACTGCACCGATCAACAGTGCTTAAGCAGGCGGGTGCTGTTTACGACCTGGATAGTAAAGATAATAGCCGGGAAAAGTTGGATATCAGCTCTGTAGAACCTGAATACGCTCGCCTGACTTTACATAATCCTGAACCGCGTTTTCGGAGCCACAGGCGGTACCAAAGTAAAAGGCTGGTGATGGGTAACTTTAGCTGAATATGATAGAAGTCATGAAATCCCCCCTTAATCCACAGCGTGTTCCTGAACTAACCATTCCGGATAAACTATGGGATAAAATTCAGGCATCGAAAGGAACAGTCTGTTACCCGTTAAGGGATTATTTATCTATTTCCCTTAAAAGATAGCTGATGTAATACATCTATTCAAATTTGTGATACATGTCAAAAAATTGGTTGACCAAACTCGTTATTTATATAAGGGCACTTACGAAGTGTACTTTTTTAAAGCGAGGAAGTACCAATGAAAGAGAATAAAGTACAGCAAATCAGTCATAAACTGATCAATATCGTTGTTTTTGTTGCAATAGTAGAATACGCCTATTTATTTCTCCATTTCTATTAATAACGGCAATAAACTGTTCACTTCAGTGATATTTAAAATATGCATCCTTTTTCTGCTTTTCAAGCTGTTCAGCGGCGTAAGAGAAAGTATTGATTATGAATTCGACGGTTTAACCATTTCTTTCTGATTGATAATCATCCATGATTAATGCTGGTCTATTGATTACGCCAGCATTAGCCGCTTAGGGATGTATTCTTCCTGTTCATATACAATTCTGGCAAAAGAGAGAAAATAAAACTGTGTCCAATATTATTTTACCACTCCAGACTGAAGCACCGGTAGAATTAGCAGAACGACTGGTACAGTAGGTTGGGATAGCGTCATTTGTCAGGCATTCCATTGCCTGACAAATGACAATTTTGAGTCAATAGACGTGCTTCTTGATCATGTTTTAAAATTATACCATGAGCCTTATGAAGCATCATTTTTACTGACTGGTGTTAACTTTGCTATCATATAAACTCTGTTCTTAAAAAACGCGCCCAGAATTTTATATGATTTCCCTTGTTTTTCTGCCTGTAAAGAAATTTCTTTTTCAGTGCTGTCCATAGTTGAACCGACGGCAGTAATCGTTTTGGCGACGCCACTGAAGGATAATAAAGACACTGTCATCACAACAATTAAAGAACAGATAGTATTCATGCTGATTCTCCTGACAATTGAGAGGATGAGTTTTATCTACAAAGGCATTAAACTTGAGTCATGTTTACCCCCTGAGAAAATAATCCCACTGTAATTAAACCTTCATCTCCTTCGGGGGGATCAATACATAATGCATCTTGCTATGCAAAACACAGGGATATATAAATTTCCCTCCCAACCTATTTAATAAAACGTGAATGTAAAAGTTATTCTTCAGTTTGCAGATGCAGTGGGTCTGATGGTAATTTCGGTTGTATCAACGATTTCGGGAGATTCAATAATATGCCTTACAGCACGGGCAATATCCGCGGGTTGAAGTGCAACAGAACGGTAGGCGTCCATTGCCTTCATGGTTTCCACATGGGTAATGGTTGAAGCCAGTTCACTTTCGACAACGCCAGGATTTACGCAGGTCACACGGATTTTCGAGCTTTCTTGCCGTAAGCCATCAGAAATAGCCCGTACTGCAAATTTTGATGCGCAATAGACTGCGCCTGTGGGCACAACAGAAAGGGCACCAATAGAACCAAGATTGATTATCTGACCGGAACCCTGTGCTTCCATCACCGGAAGTACAGCGCCAATTCCCCAAAGTACACCTTTGATATTCACGTCAATAGTGAGCTCCCATTCATCCTGTTTTCCTGCTGCAAGCGGTGAAAGCGGCATAACGCCCGCATTATTGATAAGAACATCAACTCGCCCCCAGTTATCCAGCGCTGCTTGCACGAAATCTGCCATGGACTGTCGGTCTGTGACATCCAACTCCCGCGCTTTAGCAATTCCTCCTGCGCGGCAAATTTCGGTTGCAATGGCTTCGATACGCTCAACTCTGCGTGCTCCCAGTAAAACCTTTGCACCTGTCGTTCCCAGCTCTCTGGCAATACCTTCCCCAATACCACTTGATGCGCCGGTGATTAATATGACCTTATCCATTACGTTCTCCTTCAAATGTGTTCGGAGAGAGAATAGAACTTTATGATTGGTTCCAGTATCCTGCTTTCAATGTACTCAGTGGTTAGCGGCATTAAACAATGAAAATCGATCTTAATCTTTTACCCATTTTTATCGCGGTAGCAGAAGAGAGTAATTTCAGTAAAGCCGCCGCACGACTGGGCGTTACCCGTTCAGCGGTCAGTCAGGGAATAAGACGCCTTGAAGATGCATTCGGAACAATGCTTGTAATGCGGACCACGCGCTCAGTTAATTTGACTGAAGAGGGAGAACGGCTGCATAAATCGCTGTCATTACCTTTATCCGGTATTGAGGCAGCGTTCGAAGAGATGGTTTCTGACCATGTGCCACGCGGACTTCTCAGAATCGCGGTGACGTCGATAGCAGAAGAATTTCTTTCAGGTCCGCTAATCGCTTCGTTTGCAGCAGCCAATCCAGCCGTTACGCTTGATATTGTTGTCACGGATGAGGAATTCGATATCGTGGCTGCAGGTTACGATGCTGGCGTAAAGCTCGGAGAGGTCATTGAAAAAGACATGATTGCTGTGCCCCTTACCGGCAGGCAGCGTGAAATGGTCGTTGCCTCTCCCTCCTATCTCGCAGCCAACAGCACACCTGTTCATCCGCGTGAACTTGTGAATCATAAGTGTATCGGCTGGCGTCAGTCCCCGGAGGTTGCGCCTTATCGCTGGCCATTTGAAGAAAACGGGAGAACTTTCGACCTTGCGATTGAACCGCAGATTACGACTAATGATCTGCGTCTGATGTTGCGGCTGGCTCTTGCCGGCGGAGGAATAACAATTGCCACTCAGGAAACTTTCAGGCCGTATATTGAAAGCGGTAAGCTTGTATCTCTGCTTGATGACTTTCTTCCACAATTTCCGGGCTTCTATCTGTATTTCCCACAGCGTCGCAATATTGCACCAAAGCTCCGCGCCCTGATTGACCACGTCAAGGAATGGCGGCAGCAATTGGCTTAAATGTCTGCACCTGCATTGCCTGATGTCAGAACAGTATTTTGAAGAATTGCCTACACCAGCTAGCCGCAGCACATTCTTGCATACGACGTGTCTGCAGTTAACTTTTCACGCTCAAACCTTATGGTTAAGCACAATAATGATTCCTAGGGCTATACAAATGTTTTGTCATTAGCTCTTAAGACGAATTTTTCAGATTAACTTCTTTATTCATCCATGATGAAGACTGTATTAGGAAAATCTCTAAAAACATGAATAACCACTGTCTTACAATGAATTTAGTTTACAGAACATTCTTATTGAGAAAAAACAACACTGTACATACCAAATAATATAGAAATGTAAATTTAAGTTTATTAATCTTTAGAATTATAATCATAACCTTCTGTTAACCACTAGAATATCTATAGATTATAATTACTGAACATACATTTTTATAATTGCTATTCCCACACTCAAAATGCGCATCCCAATATCTTATTTGACACTTTGTTGTTTGCTACTAGAGTTAATTGGGTGCTGACAAGGCACATGTTATTTACAAATTGGAAATCAGAGGAGAAATGATATGACCGAACATCGTGGCGGTGCAGGTAATTTCGCTGAAGATCGACAAAAAGCTTCTGACGCAGGTCGTAAAGGTGGCCAACAAAGTGGTGGTAATTTTAAAAACGATCCACAAAGAGCATCAGAAGCAGGGAAAAAAGGTGGTCAGAATAGCCATGGCGGCGGTCGTAAATCTGACTCTTAATTTTTTATCCCCTAAATTCGTGAATAACTGCTGCTAACTGCGAGCCTACGGGCTCGCAGTGACAACTCTGGAGTGATTATGCAAATTCAATCTGTTGAAGATATCTTCATCCACTTATTATCTGACACATATAGTGCTGAGAAACAACTAACCAGGGCACTATCTAAACTTAGTCGCTCCGCATATAGTGATAAATTAACCGCTGCTTTTCAGTCACATCTTGATGAGACACATGGTCAAATTGAACGCATCGACCAGGTTGTTGATTCTGAAGATGGTATTAAACTAAAAAGAATTAAGTGCGCCGCAATGGAAGGCCTTATTGAAGAGGCGAATGAGATAATTGAAAGCACTGACAAAAATGAAATACGTGATGCTGCGTTGATTGCAGCAGCACAAAAAGTAGAACACTATGAAATTGCCAGTTATGGCAGCCTGGTAACACTTGCTGAGCAATTAGGATTTAAAAAAGCGGCTAAACTCCTGAAAGAAACGCTGGAAGAGGAAAAAGCTACTGATGTCAAATTAACAGATCTGGCATTTAATAATGTTAATAAAAAAGCTCAGGATAACTCCTGAACTATAGACTTCAATTTTTTTTAGGAGAAACATATTATGAATAGCATTGAACATTATCATGACTGGCTTCGTGACGCACACGCAATGGAGAAACAAGCGGAATCAATGCTGGAGTCTATGGCCAGCAGGATAGAAAACTATCCTGAGTTACGTTCCAGAATTGAGCAGCACATTAGCGAAACAAAGAACCAGCTTTCACAGCTTGAAAGCATACTTGATCGTAATAATATTTCTCGCTCTGTCATTAAAGACTCTATGAGTAAAATGGCCGCGTTTGGGCAATCTATTGGTGGAATTTTTCCATCTGATGAAATTGTCAAAGGTTCGATCAGTGGCTATGTTTTTGAACAATTTGAAATTGCGTGCTACACATCTCTTCTCGCAGCAGCCAAAAATGCGGGTGATACAGCTTCAGTACCAATTATTGAAGCAATTCTTAATGAAGAAAAACAAATGGCTGAATGGCTTCTTAACCATATTCCAGACACCACTGAGCAGTTTATGGTCAGATCTGAAATTGATGGCGCTGAAGCGAAAAAATAATTCTTTAGAGGAGGCATTATGTTTAGACACGTGAAAAAACTTCAATATACAGTACGGGTAAGTGAACCTAATCCAGGCTTAGCTAATCTACTTTTAGAACAATTCGGCGGGCCACAGGGTGAGCTTGCAGCTGCATGCCGATACTTCACTCAAGGTTTAAGTGATGAAGATGCAGGCCGAAGGGATATGCTGATGGACATAGCAACAGAAGAACTAAGCCATCTAGAAATTATTGGTTCTCTTGTTGGTATGCTCAACAAAGGCGCAAAAGGAGCACTCGCTGAAGGAACTGAGAATGAAGCGGAGCTTTACCGTTCCTTAACTCAAAATGGCAATGACAGCCATATAACTTCTCTTCTCTACGGAGGAGGCCCAGCATTAACTAATTCAGCTGGCGTACCCTGGACTGCAGCTTATGTTGATACTATTGGCGAAGTAACAGCCGATCTTCGTTCAAATATTGCAGCTGAAGCTCGTGCAAAGATCATTTACGAGCGTCTCATTAATGTTACTGATGATCCTGGAGTGAAAGACACTCTGGCATTTTTAATGACCAGGGAAGCAGCACATATGCTTTCTTTTGAAAAAGCATTACATTCAATTCGTAACACTTTTCCACCAGGAAAATTACCACCGATTGAGAAGTACAAAAACGTATATTACAACATGTCAGAAGGTGAAGACGTCAGAGGTAGTTGGAACAGTGATGAAAACTTTGATTATGTTTCCGATCCAGTTCCAGCTGTTGACGGTGGGGATGGGAAGGCCTCGATAATTCTTTCGACCAAGCAAGAAGCTATGATAAAAGCTATGGCAACAAGGTTGAAATCCCATGAAGATATCAATCCTGTCACTGGCGCTGAGCTTGCTGAAGGAGAGCCACAAACAAAGGTAAATAGTAAAAACTAATTATCTTCTGGTATTTAGCTATCTCTCATAAATTTTAATGGCCGCAGAGATATCCTAAGCTCTAGCCACTGAAAATACATTTATATTTCGAAGCCCGCGATATTATAAGCGGGCTTTTATTTTAACCTTCTGGTATTACAGGCCACTCAATATCCGGTGCTACTGATGGCTCAACACGATTCAACAACATCCGATATGTCTTCCATGCGGCCATTCAACATTTCGCAGGAATGCAACTAAGAGACATTACTGAATCAAAAATTTATTCAGCAATGCAGAAAATGACGAACCGGCGTCATGAGGAAAACTGGAAACTCAGGGCAGAAGCATGCAGAAAAAAAGGGAAACCTGTTCCAGAATACACGCCAAAGCCAGCGTCTGTTGCAACGAAGGCTACGCATCTTTCATTTATAAAAGCCCAGCTAAGAGCCGCAGAGCGTGAATGGAAAATGCTTGATAAGGCACCAATTATTAAAATGCCTCAACCGAAGAATAAACGGATCCGCTGGCTGGAGCCTCATGAAGTACAAAGGCTGATTGATGAATGTCCGGAGCTATTAAAGTCTGTTGTTGAATTTGCACTGGCAACAGGTTTAAGACGCTCGAACATCATCAACCTTGAATGGCAACAAATAGACATGCAGCGCCGGGTGGCCTGGATAAACCCGGAAGAGAGTAAATCAAACTGCGCGATTGGCGTTGCGCTGAATGATACTGCATGTCGTGTATTGAAAAAACAAATCGGGAATCACACCGTTGGGTATTTGTGTAAAAGGAAAGCTGTACAAAACCAGACGGAACGAAAGCGCCAACAGTCAGGAAGATGCGGTATGACGCAAACACGGCCTGGAAAACGGCGCTGAGACGAGCAGGTATTGATGATTTCAGATTTCACGACTTGAGACACACCAGGGCAAGTTGGCTGGTTCAAGCCGGAGTCCCGTTGTCAGTGTTACAGGAAATGGGAGGCTGGGAGTCTATCGAAATGGTTCGTCGATATGCTCACCTTGCACCTAATCACCTTACCGAACACGCACGGCAAATAGACTCGATCCTGAACCCATCGGTCCCAAATTTGTCCCAGTCAAAAAATAAGGAAGGTACTAATGATGTGTAACTTATTGATTTTAATGGTGCCGATAATAGGAGTCGAACCTACGACCTTCGCATTACGAATCTGTAGCACCAATCATAACTATCTGTTTTAGCAAGCATTAACCGCATTCACTAAGCTATAGTTGATGGCACAAACAGAAAGTTGATGCATGATGTTGTCATGTGTATGTCACAAATACGGCACAACGATCTTCAAACATGTAGCCGCACATCAACATAAGAGCACAAAGCCTTGCAAACCAGTGCAACTCTTTGTGTACCATAGTTTTTCCTTATCAACTACCGCAAGTATCGATCTATTGAGGTTTGGATGATAGACTTCATGCCTTTCAGAACTCATTGATTAAATAAATGTTAAAGCTATTTGCAAAGTACACCTCTATTGGTGTGCTGAACACCATTATACACTGGGTGGTTTTTGGTGTTTGTATCTATGCAGCGCATACAAACCAGGCTCTTGCAAACTTCGCAGGTTTCGTTGTGGCTGTGAGCTTTAGCTTCTTCGCGAATGCAAAATTCACATTCAAGGCAACGACTACAACGATGCGCTACATGTTATATGTCGGGTTCATGGGAACCTTGAGTATTGTCGTCGGGTGTGCTGCTGATAGATGCGCACTTCCCCCGATGGTCACTCTTATCACTTTCTCCGCCATCAGCCTGGTATGCGGTTTCGTCTATTCAAAGTTCATTGTCTTTAGGGATGCGAAATGAAGATATCACTGGTCGTTCCTGTCTTCAATGAAGAGGAAGCGATACCAATTTTTTATAAAACGGTACGTGAATTCGAAGAATTGAAGTCATATGAAGTGGAAATTGTTTTCATAAATGACGGCAGCAAAGACGCTACGGAGTCAATTATTAATGCTCTGGCTGTTTCAGATCCTCTAGTTGTTCCGCTGTCATTTACTCGCAACTTTGGTAAAGAACCAGCATTGTTTGCAGGGTTAGACCATGCAAACGGGGATGCGATAATCCCAATTGATGTTGACCTGCAAGACCCGATTGAGGTTATTCCTCATCTTATTGAAAAGTGGAAGGCAGGTGCTGATATGGTACTGGCTAAGCGCTATGACCGTTCTACAGATGGAAGACTGAAGCGCAAGACTGCAGAATGGTTCTATAAGCTCCACAATAAAATAAGCAACCCAAAGATTGAAGAGAATGTTGGTGATTTCCGGTTAATGAGCCGTGAGGTTGTCGAAAATATCAAGCTTATGCCAGAGCGCAACCTTTTTATGAAAGGGGTGCTGAGTTGGGTAGGAGGCTCGACAGACATCGTCGAATATTCCCGCGCAGAACGTGTTGCTGGTAATTCAAAATTCAATGGATGGAAATTGTGGAATCTTGCGCTCGAAGGGATTACAAGCTTCTCAACATTTCCCCTGCGCATATGGACTTATATCGGGTTAGTGGTAGCTGGCCTAGCATTTCTATATGGCGCATGGATGATATTTGACACGCTCGCATTTGGAAATGCTGTACGAGGATACCCTTCACTGCTGGTGTCCATTCTGTTTCTTGGAGGGATCCAACTAATCGGCATCGGTGTACTTGGAGAGTATATCGGGAGGATTTACATAGAAACCAAGGCAAGACCTAAATACATCTTAAAGGAGAAAATAAATGACAGGAAGATTTAAATTACTACTTTTTATCTCGTTTATTATTCTAGTGGCGATGAATTGCTACATTGGATATGGTTACACCCCGAGTTCTGATCAGGCTTCTGGTGTAATCATTTCACACGACATAGCAAATGGAAACATTCTACTTTCAGGATGGTTTCTTTCAACCGTAACTTTCTATTTTACAGACCTTATTTGGTATGCATTGCTGAATATAATAGGTATCAGTAATAAAGTTCAATCATATTTAGTTCCGTCAATCCTTATTTCTGCTCTGACAATATGCTGCATAATACTTTCATATCACAAAAAGAAGTTGCCATGGGCAATATTCTTCTCATTTGGAATTCTAGGAGCTTATTCATCAAATATATTTAACCTTGCCGTATCACATATTGGGGCTTATTTATATACAGCAATTATTTATATTATAATAGAAAGAACAACCGTATACAAAGCTAACATACATCATTATCTCATTGTTTTTATCTTAAGCCTGGCCATATTTTTTAGCGACGACATAAGCAAATACGCATTTTTGATACCTTTAATTTCATCATTGGCAATTGAATTGTTTTACAAACGAAACAAAGTTCACCTGCACTATGCGGCATCTATATTTCTTGCCTTTATTTTATCGAAAACACTCTTATACTACGCGCAAGAAATTGGCGGATTTCAATTACCAGGAATAGGTTATCCTAAGTTTGCCACACAAGAAGAATTTATTAATAACTTATATTTCTTATGTGTTGGTTTATTACGTCTTTTCGAAGCATATTTTTTTGGAATGGATATTGGGCTACAGTCTTTTTCATCCATAATTAGACTGTGCTTTCTATTGTTCTTTGTTTACATCATTGCTTCTAATGCAAGAAAAATAACAAGATTCTCAACCATTGATAGAGCTTTGCTTCTTACGGCGATTATAATGCCGTGCGCATTCTTATTTAGTAATATTCCATCAGCGGTTGAATCAATAAGATATATTGCTCCATCTGTAATTTTCGGGGCTGTATTCATCTGTAGAAATGTAAATATAAGCCAAAAAACATCTTTATTCCTGCTTTCCTTGTCTTTTGTTAGCGGTGCCATAATTTATGGTAACGCCATTTCATTAGATAAAAGAAACCATGAAATTCATGATATTTCAAAATATATAAAGGAGCATAATCTTAAAGCAGGTTTTGCTTCATTTTGGTTTGCATCGTCAGTTTCATTAAATAGTGGTTCAGAGATATCACCAGTAGTATTTAATAGCCATGAAGGAAGTGTAAAACCATTTTTATGGTTATCTAAAATAAATAATTATGAGCAAAACAATTCATTTATTATAGCTGATACTAAAGAAGACATGGACGCTGCAATAATACAATATGGAAGACCTGATGTAATTGATAAAGTAATGTCAAAGTTTATCTTAGTATGGAATGACGGGATAAATATACCATTTACCGGTTTTCACATGTTAACCAATTCAAAATACTTTGGTTCTCTAGGTTATAGTGATGAATTTCAAGTATGCAAAAAAGACGGTGCTACATTCTTGGTAACAGGACCATACAAACCTCTCAAGAAAGGTATGTATAAAATGCATATTGAAAAAAGTGGTAGAGGTGATGTATTAGGTGATATTGTAGCGTTTGGTGGTAAAAAATTAATTGCTAAAATCAATAATGTAGTTGACATGGATTTCTACATTGATAAAACCTATCCTGATGTCGAGGTGAGAATATATAACTCAGACACAAGCTCATGTATTAGCTCAATTTCAATAGAGATGAAATAATTATATTTACTGGCAGCAGCATGCTGCCAGTTCTTTATCAAAAGACTGTAACTGTTATTTAGTAAATAAAGCTTCATTTAAAACTTGATTGAACATATAAATCATGAAATCACATAAATCTATATACAGCATCCAAGTGTGATCAGTTATCATTAAGGCCTGTATTTGCCATGGCTGTATAAACTGTCCTTCCAGACCCTGTCTGCCCTACCACTCCTGGTACACCTACGAAACTGTTGCCAGTTATTAACCATGCAAGGTTATCGTTGGTGTTAAAGTTTATCCCTCCAGTGCATGTATTCCATCCGCCAGTGACTTTCTGGTTACCGAAAAAATTACCATTCACAGTAACATTACGACAATATTCTGCTTTTATTGCATAACCGTTGCAACTACTGAATTGGTTATTACCCATTAATAGATTCTGCACGTCATAGAGGTACATGCATTCCTGACCGGCGAAATGGATAACATTGGAGTTAAAGCTAAGTCCCAAAACCTCTGTTGCACGTATTGCTGGAGTCCCTGACACTCTGCCTCCAGAGAACAGGCTGTTTGTGATAGTTCCTACCGCCACTCTGTTAAGGTCCAAGCAATAACCGTCAATATTGTCAATTACGCTATTAGTTATAAATACCGGTAATCCCCGAGAATCCGCCCCTGAATCTAAAGGTCGGTGTGTCGTTGACTTTATGCCGTAAGGTCCGTAAAACATCGAAGTGCCTACTAGTCTCAAATCGGCAACATCAGTTATATCTATAGGGGACCTGACCATATAGCAGTCGATAAAGGCTGGCCCCTCGTTAATAGGAAATGTTGGTGATACACTGGCCTCGTTTATTGTGGTCATACTGTCGATTAATACGCAGCCATTCCAAGTAACCCAGTGTAAATCTGATGCGTAAATCGGTGCCTTGTAAAAACCGCACTTATCAAATTTAAATAGACTCGCATGTTGCAGTGATATAGCCGCATTGCTGGGGGTAGAGCTTGAGTCATTACTAAAATGAATGCGCTCGAACACTGTATTTTCAGCCCAAGAAGATGCACTCCCGGTGTTGGCGAAGAACACCGTGGCGTCCGCATTTATATTTTTGTTTCGCCAGAATGTTTTAGCGCCACCGCTGCCGATGAAATGCATAGACGGCTTGATGACGCATGGAGGTGTAAAGTAGTAGCTTCCGTACTGAAACTCTATCGATCGACCTTCATATAACTGTGCGTTAGCCAGGATAGGAGAATGATCTAAACTCTGATCTTCAGATTTGCCACCGAACCATTCAATTATAACATGACTACCTGCGCCACTTCGTACCCAATATACAGATGGGGAAGCAGACGAAATAAATACTCCATCATCATCTGTGTAATTCCCTGATACAGCTACGAAAACACCACCACCTAACAAACCACGTCCTGTGGTGTGCTCCTTCACCATGACCTTATCACCTACAGATGGTGCTACATCCCGTAAATTTGATATTTCGGCATATTCACCTATGAGATTCAGCCCGTATTCACTACACAGATTATCATAACTAACGGCACCATTAACTAAGTTTACGCCGCCCTGTGAAGACAAATCCTGTCGTAACTGATCAGGGTCATACTTCAGCACATTAGGAAAATAGAACTGCTGCGCACCGTACGTATCATAAACAGCCATCGAATGACCTTGCACAGTTACGAACTTGGCAATCTGTCCGTTATATACAGGGTAACCAGCAGAGTTAATAATGATTGGTTGCGAAACAGGAATGTGAGAGCCGTCTTCGTTCTCTACATAAACCTGAATCTGGTTTTCAGGATTTGTCGGGTCAGTGTCAATTTTACCGATATAAATTTTGCCATTGGCAACCGCTTTAAAAGAACGCGCCATAGTGAAAAGTTGCGAAGGCATACTCACTACAACATTGGCATTTATTGAATCTGTCATTTAATTTGCTCCGAACGTAGCAATGCCGAACAAGATGCAACTTGCCCAGCATTGCGCTAATGTCAGTTATGATTTGTTAATTATGAGATGAGTCTATGCAAAGAGATCTGTTGAATATTGCGTTCTACATATTTGGTTTTTGCACGTTCCTGGTGTTTGCAAAGCTATTCTGACAACGCATCAGACTTGGAACCCTGAATCAGGGCGTTAATGGCCTTTTGTGCCTGCTGCATGGCTTTCTCGAACGCTGTTGATCCGCGTGGGGTGTTTGCCATTCGGAGCATTGCATTTCTGAATGGATCGCTCTCATAGGCGCGAGTAAGAAGTCCGTAGCTTACTGCTGCGCCAGTTGTTGCAGGGTTCATTGCCGTCCCATACCCGATAATGAACGGGATAGTTTGCTGCCCTGTTGGTGTTGTTACTGCCGCTTTTGCTGCCTGCTGAGTGGACTGAAGGTAATTTTTCAATCCTTTCAGATAAGCAGCGTCCTGCCCCTTAAATGTGATGCCAGTCTGGTTTTGCAGGATGTTAAGCTGCCGAAGGAACTGGTCAGGGGAACCACCTGATTTCTCCATCGCCTTTCCAATGATGCCATTGCGCATTTGCGCCCTGCCAACACGACCAACTGAGTTATACAGAGTCTTAATTTCCGATTTGTTCTTGCTGAATAGCATGTTGTTGACAACTTCCGGCGTCAGATCGCCTTTCATGAGAACATTCTTCAGCCTGGTATTCTTTAGTTTCGCTGCTTCGTCAGCATAGACGGCATTGGCCTGCTGATATTTACGGAGAGTATCGTTGCCAAGATTCTGACCAATGGCGCCATTGATATCGTCGGTCATTGCCTTGTAAACGCGCTGAATGGCAGCATCGGAACGGTTTGGTAACACTGGTCGTTCCCCCTTCACGTCCATTCTGAACTGGCTGCGCAGATCGCTTAATTGCTTCAAATCCAGATTTACCGGACCATCAGGACCAGCATTGCGAATAAGCTCATCACGATAGGATTGAAGTTTTGAAATCGTCTCGTTATCAGCGACCTTACCAAGCTTCTGCAGGTTAGATATCTCAGTATCAATCTGCTGAATTGCTCGCACAGGCTGAATGTTTACTCCAGCCATAGCATTCTGAACCTGCTCCAGTCGATTACCGGCAGCACGACGAATTCCTGATGTTTTCGCTTTAAGGCTGTCAATAACAACTGCCGGATCGTACTCGCCGAATTTATCAGCAAATCTCTGCACCAACTGGCTTCTCGCTTCCTGTTGCGTTGCTCTCATTCCGCTTGTGCCAGCCAGAGGGATATTTTCTGCTGTAGTCTGCGCCATTTTTCCGACGCGGGAAGTAGGTTGTAACAGGTCTGTGGTGTGCAGAGGCACTCCTTCACGCTCTGCAAACCTGATAGCCTGTTGCGCTTCTGGCGCTATCGCACCACGAACTCCACGATAAGCAGCACCTAATCCACGTCCGGCAGCGTTAATAGCTCCGCCAGCCAGAACGCCAACGCCTAAGTCGGTGGCTAGTGCTTCCGCATCATCTTTCGCACTATTTGCAGCAAGTGATCCAACTGCGTTTTCTGCTAGAAGGCGAGTTGCCCCCTGAGCAATTCGACCAGCAAGTGTTGGTGCCTGTGTTGCCGCTCTCTCAATGCCAGCAGGAGTGAGGTAAGGCAATGCTTCAGCAAATACCATTCCCTCTGTCGTTTGTGGAGTCAGCGCGCCTTGCTTAAGGCCAAAGTCCTGCTCTAATCCCTGCGTTGTTACTCGTGGTGCTGGTTGATATGTACCATCGCCAATACCGAGTTTACCGCCAGCCCAAGCCGCCGCGCTTGTTACAGCATCAGTGAGTTCAGCAGGTATGTTCGCTACGTTGATTCCTGCCTGTAGTAAGCCGCGCCCGGTTTCAGCAAGTCCATTACCAAGGTCAGACATTATTCCGCCTTGCTGCTGAACAGGTTTCGGTGCGACAGAACTTACGGGTTGAGGTGGCTGCTGACTGGCTGCCTGCTGCTCAATCTGAGCAAATGGATTATTTGGGTCTGACTGCACGCCTGATGCCGATACTTGTTCGGATGACTGTGCTTCCAGTTGTGCAAACGGGTTGTTAGGGTCTTGCTGAGGATGTACCTTTGCAGAGGTGGCGCGCTGTTCGACTGTTGAGTCTGTCACCGGGTCACCCGCCCATTGAGCAAAGCGATCATCAACGTAACCGCGGCCTTCAGGTCCTGGCGTATATTCACCACGCTTTGCCTTCATAACGTTGCCTGGACCGTCGTGATAAGCCTGAAGAGCGTCACGCCAGTTACCAAACTGCTGGTACATCTTTGCCAGATAGCGCGCGCCAGCGTCAGCCTGATATTCGGGGTTTTGCATTTGCTCATCGGTATATCCCATATCACGCCATGTCCCAGGCATGACCTGAGTCAATCCTACAGCCCCGGCGGAGCTTACTGCGGCAGGGTTGTAAGAAGACTCCTTGGCACCCAGTGCAGTCATCAACCCTTCTGGCACACCGTAACGTGCGCCAGCCTGCTCTAACAAATCACGGTAATTAGCCATTTACTGCCCCAAAGATGGAAGATATCCGTAGCGATTAATGAAGTCGATTGACAGCTCGGGGTGCTGCTTCAGGTAATCTATAGAAGCCTGAGGCGCTTCCACTCGCTTGATACCGTTTTGCTGAACGTACTTACCAACCGCCTCATTACGCTTCTGGTTGAGCGTGTTCAGGATGACGCCAGCGTTGCGACGAAAGGACTCCTCGCTCTGCGAGTTCTGCAGCGAACCAACAGCCTGGTCGAGCTTTTTGCCCTCGGCATCAGAAAGTGCGCCCATGCCTCGCATGGCCTGAACCGCTGTCAGGTATGCTTGTGATTTAAAGGTATCAAGTCGTGCCTGAGTGTCTGCAGCCTGTGAGCCTGGAACGTTGGGGATTACTCCACGTAAGCCTGTAATGCTCTTAAGTGAAGGAGAACTAACGATATCGTTCAGAGTGAACATGCTGGTTGTGAGGGTGTTGATGCCGTCTTTGTAGCCATCATTTAGCGCTTGCTGCTTCTGCTGCAACTGCTGGTTGTTGGCTGCTATGCGGCTCTGTATTTCCTGGCGCTTCAGATCGTTAGTTTCTGCTGATAGCATCCGGTCAAGGCGCTTATTTTCGTTGTTAATGCGGTTTGTTTCTGCGTCCAGATTAATGCGCTGCTGACCTAAATTCGCCTGGATATCTTGTCCGCGCATTGTGATTGCCTGATTCCGAGCGGCGGTTTGCGAATCCAGATCCTGACCGCGCATGGTAACCTGGCGACCCTGCATTTTATCCTGTAGGTCAAAGTATTTTTCGGGTCCGAGACTGTTCATCCCCAGGTGATCGACAAATTCGCCGAACTGCCGCGGGTTCTGTTGGTACATCTGAGCGACGTCCTGAGGATTAACGCCAACACGAGCTAACTCACCGGCGTTGTTTTGCAGCCATGATTGCATTGCTTCTGGAGACGATGACGCAAGGCGTGCGCCAGCCGCTAAGGTGCCGATAGAATTACGCTGGTCTTCATCAATGAACCCCATGCCTTTACGAACGGATTCAATCTGGTCTGGATATTGAGTAGCCAACTGACGCAAAGCACCGCGATCACCAGACGCATAAGCATTAGCGTACGCCTGCTGAAATTCTTTCTGCCGCTGAGCCTGCTTTTCCTGCTGAAACACCCCTGCAATGCCTGAAAGGCCTTGCAAAGCAGTAAGCCCAACATTGTTAGCGCCTGAACGCTCAATATCATTGTTCTGCCTGATAAGCTGAAGCGTATTGCCGATGTCATTTACGCTCGGAGCGTTTGAGTTGACGCCGCCGATACCAGCTAACAATCCGCCATTTGATCCTTGCCAAGTAGCCATGATTACCCCTTAAAACAACGAGCCAAGCAATCCGATACCAGCACCAATGCCAGCGCCCCAAGGCGTTGATGTTCCCAAAAGGCTGGCAAGACCTGCACCGGCAATCGCACCAGACGTGCCGCCGCTAATTGCAGTCTGAAGACTTGATGGTTTATTGGCATTAGCAGCGGCAAGTGCTGCGCTTTGCTGTGCAATGCTGCTCATGTTGTTGGCGTACGTCTGCCCGGCGTTTGCCTGACCTTGCAGCGCACCAAGCCCAACGTTTGCCAGATTGTTGTAATTGCTCATCTGATTTGATAACCAAGACTGACCGAGTGTCGGCGCGATCGTAGCCAGTTGATTGCTTGTGGCTGTCGAACCAAGTCCACCCGTCGCCTCCGCAGCAGCAAGACTCTGGTAACGCGCCTGACCTGCAAGGTCTTTATACTGCTGAGAGTTGTAATACTGATTAAGTGCCTGCCCCTGACCTTCTAAACTGGAAAGATTCTGAAGCTGGTTAACATACTGCTCCGCAAGAGGCGTGAACGGAGCAAGGTTTTTCATGATCGTCTGCCACTGCTGATTTTGCAGGTCTGCGGCATACTTCTGAGCTTCTGCTGCATACTTTGCGCTTTTATCAGAGCTGCCACCTTTCCCGCCTTTTTCAGGGCAATAAGGTTCCTCGCCGCGCAGTTTTCTGCCCAGCTTAAATGCATATAACATAGCTATCTCCCGTGATTCAGGAAGTCGATTAGTTCTTCGCGTGTGGCGCTGTAAAAAGTCACGTCATCCACTCCTTTGAAGTATTTCTTGATGGTTCCTACACGCTTAAGGCCAATCATTGCGCAGTACATCTGACCGTGTCGGAATTTGCGTGCAGCGAACGATGTTACGCACTGAACGGTGGTGTTAGTCAGAATGTATCTCCAGAACGCCAGCCCGATTTCCTTGCTGAAGCCGCGAATCTCTGGCAGGTACATGGCGTGGCAATCGAATGTCAGCGGCTGAATCTCCTGATAGTAAACAATGCCGCCAAACTGACCGTGCACGTTCACCTCAAAGTAACGGCATTCAGGTTTGTAGTCGTATCCATCACCGTTGTTGCTCCCGGCGATAATGTCAGGGTGATTTCCGACTGCTTCTATCAGGTCGATGTTTCGCGTTGGTTTGAATGTAATCATCACTGCTCCGCGATTATCTTGATGGTTGTGGCAGTAAACGCCGCACCATTCGACTGAATGGTTAACGTACTGCCATTTGTGGCAAGAAAGCCGTCTTTATCCACGCTGAAGAACGTAGCTAACAGGATGTTGTCGGTTGTTGTCGCCGCATTACGACTGCTGACCAGTGTGTCAGGAACAGAGCCGGAAAATGTTAGCTGCATTGACCTGTTGGCGGTTCCGCTGGGCCACGTCCCGACGATCGACAGCTTGAAGAACAAGGTTTTGTTCTCGTTGAACACAACCATCTTGTTGTTAACGGTGTCGAAGAATGGTGCCAACGTCCCGGATGACGGCGTGAGCGTTTTCAGCAGGCTAACAAGGTTGGTCGGCGCTGTCGGGATGGTTACTGATACGCCAGAGTAAACAACCTCTGACTTCTTGCGTGTGGTTGCATACTCCAGAGCATCAATGCGCGTTTCATGGTCTGAAACCTGCGACTCCAGCGACTGAACTCTGGTATCAAGCGACGCAATATCGCTTTCATTCTGAGTGATTCGTGTTTCATGTTCCTGAAGAGTTGATTCTGCCTGGCTGATTCGCTCCTCATGATTAACAAGCGTTGCTTCCGCAGCAGAAATTCGCTGCTCATGGTCAGCGAGAATCACATCCTGCTCATCGTTCCTGACTTGTGCATCATAAGCGCCCTGTCCGGCCTCGTTGGCCTTGTTAGCCACGTTACCAACATCAGTACCCTGTGCGATAACGTACAGCAGATATGACTGCGAGAAGATATTACGCGGAAGGACTGATGTATCGAGCCGCGTAGCTTGGATGATTACCGGCACATTGAGATTCGAATCCGCCATTACTCAATCCTTATCTGGCAGCCAGACAGAGTGACAGGTGACTTCGTGATAACGCGCAATTTGAAGCCGACATTTTTCCTGATGCGCCCGACTCGCTTCCACAAAACACGTTTGTCGTAAACGAACGGTTCATTCTGTTCAATCATCTGCTCACGTCCGTAATTTATGCCGTCAGTGGTTGCAGAGAGGAACAGGCGGTCGGCGTACTGAGCTACGCCAGTGGATGATTCCACCTCCAGATCGAAGCATCTGGCGTTATCCGCTTTGAACAGTGGAGTAAACAGCAGGTGTTCCTGTTGAAGCCCATACTGGCTGCTGATATCGAACTGCAATTTGCCAGTAACCGATTCCAGCTTATCGCCGCACGTTATCTGATTGCCTTCGTAAATGAAGTCGATAGCGCGGTACACATCGTCATACAGGCCTGTTTTCAATACACACCATTGCGGACCATTGGCGCTTGAAGATGCGTCGTATACGAGGACATGGCGCGGAAGATGGATAATCAGCAGCTCATGCGCATCAAATCGCAGAGACTCCATCACGCCATCAGCCAGTTCATCAGCAGTGTAGGAGCGTAGTATTTTCTCAATGCTCGCGCTGGCGATTGGTGATACCTGACCGGAGCCGATGATATACACAGACGGCGCACCTGTTGCCGGATTGCTGATAAACGCATAGGAATCAGCAAACGGCGTTTTGCAGTAAGTTCCGGCGATGCCTTTTTGCACCATCAGCGATGGCTGTGCGACATATAAAGCGGCACCAACAGTGGTTGCGCCAGTCAGGGAGAAATATTCAATCGTCGATGAACCAAAGCAGACGATGAAGTCTCGCCATGTACCTATGCCGATGATTCCGTCAGGCTGAGACTCGGCACGATATTGTGCACTGTAGCGGTCAGGATGCGATTCGTCTTCAAGGTCAGTGATAAACCATGAATCAGTACCGTCTTTTGACCACGCATAACGCCCACGTAAGCGTGTAATGTCGCGGACTGAACCTAACTCATACTGCGTGAATCCGCTGTCTGTAGGCCAGTTTGAGACGGTTTTAACCGTGCCATCATAACGATACTCGACCAGTTGACCATTAACGCCTACAGCCTGAGATGTTCGACCATGCGCCATTGATACGCGACCACTTCCGGCAACATCTCCGACTTCGCTTTCGCCTTTGTAGAGTTTGCCGCCACACACGCGATAAACAGCATTCTGCGCCATGTTGTACTCGACGCCGCGAGATACACCGTTCACATCAGAGCGTTTGGCAATGCCCGGGAATGAGCGAAGATATCCGCTGCTGTTGAGGATTTCTTTGGGTGTAGCCAACATATTCACTGGCAGATAGTCGATATAGTCGGCGTTTCTGAAATCTTTGCCGACACCTTTCATAAGCGGAAGTTGCTGAATCGGCATTTATTCGCTCCCGTTATCGCAAGGTTCCTTCCGGTGGAAGTAATTCCAACCGTTCCACTTCGCCAACTGATTACCGCTACCAACAGGCATACGGTTTGGATAACCGGACTTACATTTAGCGGCTTTTGCTCTGTCCATTGCAGACAGTTTGACGAGTTGCTCTTTCCCGTATCTGGCAGTGGTTATAAGTTTTGCAGACGCTTCCAGCGCATAATCCGGAGCAATGCGGCAGGCAAGGTTGAAAATGACAGCATTTATAGCGTTATTTGATAAACCGTGTTCATCGCCAGGATCTGGAGCGACATCTGCATCAGCGAAAATGTAGCCAACGTTGATACCTGGTGACGCATCACCGCCAAGCCATTCAGCCATCATCATTTCAAGGTCGTTGACGCCATCTTCCATAGACTGCGGTTCGAAATCGGTTAACGTGGCATTTGATGCCACACCGAGCTTACGTAATGCCGCAAGAACTAAATCACCCTTCGTTGTCAGGTTCATCTGCTGCCGCCTTAGGTTTTCGACCGGGCTTTTTACGCTGTTTTTCTTCTGGCTCTGCAACATCCTTCAAAAGGTCATCAGGATGTGAAAACCAGCCAGCACCCAGATATTCCTGAAGCTCTTCGGCTTTCACGATTTCAAAGTCGTAGCCAACGCCTTTCCACTTCTTCATGTCGCCATGACGAAAGATCATGTGTGTCATGCTTGTCTCCAGATAAAAAAGGGAGCCGAAGCTCCCTCTGGTTATCACGCAGTCTGGTTAGGCAGACCAACACCAATTGCCTCTGGTCGTACAGCACATGCTGAATACCACACAGCAATACGGCACTTACCAGACAGAGTGTTGATATCACCCTGCGTTGCGAAGATGCCGTTAACACCAATACCAGGAATGCTGAAGGAAGAAGTTTTCATGCCAGCAAACAGTTCATGAGTTACCGGGATCGGCTGAGACAGCAGACGGATTGAGTCATCAGCCCAGAACACGTTAGCGGTGGTTGTTGCCACGTTCAGAACATTTACCGGAGTGGTATCAGCAAGAGAGGTGTTTACGTTAGCGTAAGCCTTCTCTTCTTTTGTCAGTGACGAGTCATCCAGTGCAATCGGTTTCGGCGTGATTTCGAGGTGAGTACCATCGATCACACGGGTGATTGAGAAAGTAGCATCATCAGTCAGCACGTTCTTCGCCATCTGAGACAGGAATTTCACACCAGTGAAGCTGATTTTGTCGCCGCGCTTAAATCCGGTGGTGGAGGATACGGTTACCGTTGCAACACGGTTGTCGACGTTCTCTTTGTTACCATCGGTATCAAGGGTGTATGCCTGCGGCTTAAACTTCTGCGCACCAGAAACAGTTACACCAGTAGCGGTTGACTTGGTAACTGCCGGAAGTTTCGGTGAGCGAAGAATTTCATCAAAGCCAGCAATCTGACGCTGAATAGTACCGTTGCGATACGCTTCTTCAGGAACGCGACCGAAGATGTCACCATCTACCAGGTTGCGGCCTGCTTTGCGGTAATCGTCAGGGTTCAGGAAGTAACTGATGCCCATATCGCGGTTTAGCTCACGGGAGAACATCAGGCGCTCTGCATCAGACACAAAATCCCAGCCAGACAGGCCAGTAGATGGACCAATTGCGCGGGTATCGTGAACAACAAGCGAGCCCATTTCAGTTGCCTGTTTGGCAATTGCTGACTCAATGTTATTCGCCAGTTTTTTGGCGGATGCCTGGATGCGGCGACGGTAAGAACGCTCATCACGCAGGTCATTTGCACGAAGCTCGAAGAAATCGTTATCCGGATCGCCCATGTTGCATTTCACGGAGAGTTCCAGAATCCCGGTTGCGTTGCCAGTTAAATCCCAGCCAGTCTGGGTTGGCGCTTCCTGCTCAACAGGCATCCACACGGTGTTGCTTGAACGCTGCATGGATTCTGCCGGAGGGGTGTATTTTGTCACTTTGGACGCCATTGGCGTCAGGTTCTGGACGGTTTCGATGATTTCATCCAGAGCATACGTGACCAGTTGACCTTCATTTAATGCCATTATCGAATTCCTTTATTCAGTTGCGCCTTGAGCTTGCGGTACGTCTCTACATCCCCTTTGTTTGCTGCCGCCTCCATCTGCTTCTCAATCGCAGAGATATTTGCAGCAACAGCGTGTCCCTGAATGGGTTCATCAGGTAGCGGGGCTTCTGAAACAGGTTTGGCTCGAGGCTTGAGAGTTAAACGTTCTGACAGTCGAGTGAGTTCAATCAACGCGGATTGCCCGTCCATCGCCAGCAACTGGCGTGTTTTTTCAGGATTAGCACCAAGGTGATACATGAGAGCAGCGGATTTCTCCGGGAATAGGCGCATGATGTCGGCACCGACTGCTGGCGGCACCAGTTGCATGAATGCATCCTCTTTCTCCTGATAGTCAGGGATATTGAGCTTTTCCGCTGCGTCGTAGTGCTTACGGGCTGCCTCGACGTATTGCGCTGATTGCTGGGTGAACTCCTGAGTTTTGCGACCCTGCTCGGCGACAGCCTGGCTTCGTGCGTCCATAGCCTTGATCTGCCATTCACTGTTTGCCTGCTGGAAGGCAGCCAGTGCGCGGCTCTGGTCATAGTCGTACTTAGCCAGTGCATCTTCGGAAAGATAATCGTTAGGGTCTGGTTGTTTTGGTAACTCAGGGTTCACCCGCAGGTGCTCCGGCAACTCTCCACGCTTAACCGCTTCCATCTGCTGCTCAAGCTCACGCTGGCGTTTGCGTTCGATGCGGCGACGGGCAAATTCAGCATTAGTTGCCGGGTCTTGTTTTGGTTTCTCATCGTCTTTCAGGACAATCTCGAAGCCTTCTTCCTGACCTGCGATGTCGTTGGCATTATCGACAACTAAGCCATCAGCAGATGCCGCTGCATGATTGCCGGGCAGGGTTAACTCTTCAGAAGCCTGAATGTCGGTGGTTTGGTCCATGGTTAACTCTCTCTTATTGAGGTGTCTCGGCTACTCCGCCGGAGGGGATTTGAACTTGACGCATAAGATTCGCGAAATCCATGCGTTGTGAATGAGTCTGGTCTGCATCTTTAAGAAGCAGCTCAGCGTTAGCGCGAGCATCTTTGCTGCGCTGTTGCTGGAATTGACCTACGAGCTTGAGGTACTCACGCAGTTCTGCCTGCTTGTCGAGGTCCATATTGTTGAAGATTTCTGCAATCTTCGCGGCGTTGAGTTGGTTTTGAGCTTCAACCTTGGCAGCTTCAACCTGAATCTGCGCCTGTTGGTTCTCTGCCTTGAGCAATTCAGCCTGACCTTGCAGAAGGATACCCTGCGCCTGAATTTGCTCTGCTGATGGCTGCTGCGGCTGCTGTTGAGCCTGCTGTACCATCTCCATCTCTTCAGGTGTTTCTGGTTTCTTCAACCCCATCATCACCAGTTGCTTGTTCGCGTACTCTCGCATCATCTCGACGCCTTTACCGTCAAGCAGCGTGAAGTATTGCAGCATCAGCATCTGGAACTCTGGAGTACCTTGCGGAACCTTGGTTAGTAACTCCTGAATCTCTGCGCGGTTCTGTTCCTTCATGCTCTGGAAGGATGGTCCAACGTCTGTATAGCACTCATAGCGACCACGAATGTCGTTGAGTGTGACCACATTGCCGGACTGGTAATCGACAACTTGCGCGTAGAGTTGAACGTCTTTCTCGCTACCATCTTCAAGTGTCAGCGTTACATGGCGAGGAACGTCATAAATATCGTTGACCATTGAGGCATAAATCTCGCCATCACGTCGCATTGCGGTAGCCAGGTTATCCTGAAACACGTATGTCTCAAGGTCTGCCCGCATGTTCAGTTGATTGACGGTATCAAAAGCGACCTGACCATTTGCCGCCTGCGCATCCACGCCAAGACTAGCCACTTCTTTCACTGCGTTGGTGGCAGCCTCAAGCATGTAAGCGTTGGCTTGCGGCACTTCAGGGTTTTCCATGTAGGAGATTGGACCAATCGGCAGGTCGCTACCGTTTTCATCGGTCCTGTTCTGCAGATAGTACGGATAGTCATCATTTCCACCGTACATGTATTCGTAGCCTTCGATTTGCTCAGGGAAGAAGGTCGGTTTCTTCTTCGGTGAACGAGCAACAATATCGGCGTTGAACGACATGATCATGTTACGAAGGCGTTGACCGTCTTTCGTCAGCCTTACCACTCCTTCGTAGCACTCCTTGTCACCAGCGAATGACCATTCGCCATACACTGGAACGATTGGAATATGCACTCCGGCTATCTTCTCGCGGTCTTTCAGTATCTGCGTGCAGGTGATGATCGACTTATACACACGCCGACGCTTCACCTTGCGCTCTGCTACCTTAATGAATCCACGATTAGCCAGGTCGTCGATGACGTCTTTGATATCCTGCTGGTAATAGCTGACCGGCTCACCTGTCAGCGGGTCGCGGTAGATGAAGACTTTCTCCTTCTTCTCTTCTACCTCGTAATACTCAGCGACGTAGACGACATCATTCGATACCCAAGGAAACAGCCATGTATCGTTCGGATTCTGGAAAGATGGCAAGGTGTCCGGATCAATACCGTAATCCTCTGCGAACTCTTTCCAGCCATTGCGTGACAAGGCGTTAATCACCGTGCAGTGCTTAGCGTCGCTCTTATCCATCTGCTTGCTGTTGGCGTCCCATATGACGTGTGAGCAGGCTTCATGGATTGGAAGGCGTCGGATTACCTGATTGTTGCTTGTTGGGTCGTTGTCTTCGTACTGGGTGACCAGACGCCATGCACCAACGCCGGACTCTATCTGCTCACGAACGCCAACGTTAACGGCAATTTTTGCCGTGTTATGGCGCATATCAGTACGATACATCCCCATCAGCACATCGGCAGCATCAGGATTAGCGCCGTCTTTTGGTCTGAATAGAACGTCGATAGGGTTCCGGCGCATCTCTGCGACGAGTTTCCTGACCACCGGGCGAACAACATCGAATTGTCCGCGATATTGCAGGGTGGTGTAGTTTGATAGCCAGTCATCCCATTGCGACACTCGGCTAAAATACAGGTCATTTGTCGCCTCGGTTCTGGCTTCATCGCTCGCCATCCAGTCCGCGTCAAACTTACACAGAATGGAATTGAGTCTGTTTTCGTCGGCCATTTAAGTTCTCCGTGCGATGGGCCTGATTGGGGCTGGTATCTTTTTCTCTTTTGGTTTTTTGATGTCGCGCATCATTTTGGCGAAGCGGCGCATCATGTATGCATAGCGAACGGCTGAGAGAACGTCGTCGTTAAGCTTGACGATTTTCCCGTTTTCATCACGGTGATAGAGGCGGAACTCCTCAAAGAATGGCTCACAGGTGTTGAATACTTTGAAGCGACCATCGAGCATCATGTCGCGCAATTCAGTGATGCCAGGCTCAACAGCATTACCGCCATCAGGCCATGTCGCATGCTCCTGCAACATCATAAAACCAGCGTCCGCGTACTGCCCTTTAAGCTGCTCACCGCCGCCCTTCTCATGCTGGTTTCCGTCATGAGGCCATGCTGTTGGCACTTTATGCGCCCATGATTTAACCGCTCCCCATGCCTGAACGGCTGTTTTTTCTTTCGCCTTCCACACGCGTGAAACGTAGATTGTGTCTGCGTCCTTATCCCACCAAAGCTGAACCTGCGCCTGAGGGTGATCCCATCCGAAATCCATCCCGCCAATTACGTAGAAGTGATCAGGACACTCGAACGGCTGACACTTAATCGTCTCTTCCGGTATCTGGAAGATTCGCCCGCTACCCATCGTAGGAATACCGCGAGCACGCGCCTCTCTCTCATGCTCGGGATAGGATGCGATGATTTGCTCTTTCTGCTCGTGGGTGTAGTGCTCAGCGTCGTAGATGGTCATGTTGACCACTTTCTGCGACCTGCTGGGATTCTTCAGGAACTTGGTAACAACGTCAGACATCCCCATCAGCGGGGTAAACGTCAGAATTGAGAATTGCCCGTATTTGTTGGTACGGGTAAGACCTTCGCCATAAATGCTGTATGGTGGTTCTTCGTCAAACCACACGCCATGGATTGTGTCACCCTGCCAGCGAGCACGGCCTTGCGAGTATGGCTTGAAGTAGCAGATTGAAATGCCATCTTCAACGCCATCAGCCGTGTGATGCTTAACCAGAAGATGATCAACAAGGTTCGGAAAGAAAGGAGACTTCTTCCAGCTAATGATGTCTTCTTTCGGTATGGAACCGTAGCCAGGCTCATCATTCTCTTCGATACGACCGCACAGGATGCGTTGAGTCGTTTTGGTTACAGTCTCGTTTGTCTCGCCACCAATCCAGAAGACAACAGGCTCATAGAAACGCTTACCTTTCCACTCACCGCCATATTTACCATCAGCAGGATAGCCTTTTGTGCCCGGATAACGCCCTGTAAGGTGAAACGCGACTTCAGCAGCACCAGTAAATGACTTACCAAGCTGGTTACCAGCCATAAAACATCGCTCTGGATAGTCATGCCCGGCGTCGATGAACTCACGCTGTTTGCTGTATGGCGTAAATTCATATAGCAGGTGTGTGTTCCGGTAGTTCTCTTCTTCTTCGAGTAGCTCGAGCAATTCGATTTGCTCTTCGTCGCTCAGGTTATCAAGAATCGCGTCCAGTTCCACGGTTGAATAGCTCCTTGATACGAGAGCGTCGCTTATCGCGATCTCCCTTATCAGGTGTCACGTCTTCAACTTGCGACTGCTCTTTGAGGCCCAAATCACGGGCGATGATGTTAGCGTTGAGAAGGTCAGCGGCTGCGCCAGAGAATTTCTGGTCGTAGATGATGTCTTCCGCTCGTGATGTGACGTCAGAAAAACCTTCCATTGACCGGAAGGTTCCCCATGTTTGCCTGGTGATATCAAGGAAGGTACACAATCCTGAAATAGTCATGGCTCGCATCTTAGGGACATTAGCCTTAATTATTTCTCCCTGATATGAAAATACCTTACCCTCCCATAGCGGGTTATCATCAGCCCACTCGAAGTATTCACAACAAGCAGCCCACAGCGCCTCAGGCGATTCGAATTTAGGATTTCGCCCATGACTACTGCGGGCCTCCCAAAATCGGTTGCCCTTTGGTGCTGCCATATTGATTATTTCCCTTCTGCTTGCTTATCCCATTCATCGCGGAATTTGGATGGGTTGTCGAAGCCCTGAGAGCCTGAACAAACTTTGATTACCATTACTTAGCTCCTTTCTGCTTGCCTGTGTTTGATGTCGTTTCAGCAGCAGCCCCAGAGCAATTAACGCTACCCGCAACACCATATCCATAACCAGTCTTGAAGAAATTGCTGCCAGTAAATTGGTTAACAATCTTCCCGCAGCACGGGCAGCGTTGGCATTGGCAATAAGGGGATTGATTATTCCAGTGATACATCTTGTTTCTCCTGAATGAATGGCAGGAAGTGATTAACCATCCTGTCCAGCATGTAACAGTACGTCTCGTTGGCATCTTCAGGCCTTGTCGTCACGCCGACATCAGAGCAAACGTAAAAGCAGACGTGGGCGCACTCATGAACGAGCGTAGCGATCTGCTGATCGAATACTCCAATCAGATAGCATCGCTCACCCGTATCAGTGTTTTCATAGTTGCTTGCAAACCCAAGATTGAATGGCTTCTCATCCCCGCTGCCGCCAAGGAATTTATCAGCGTGCTGAAACTGTTCTCTGGTTGTTGCGAGGTAGACATGTGCCCTTTGAAACAGCGGAATGGTGAACGCCGGGAGTTTGTGCCATTTGGCCTTAGCCATATCACACTCCAGCGGTGAACAGGTCTAACGCTTCCTTCGACTTACGCACCGCTTCGATAGTGCGGGTCGTGATATCTGAATTAGCGCCACCTGACTGGAAGTGAATTTTGAATAGCTCAAGCTTCAGTTCGTCAGTGCCAATGAATTGAAATGCTTCTTCTGCGGCTGCGTTCTGGTTCATGACCAGTTTGTAAATCTCTAACTGGAATTTCTGTTCTTCAGTCATGGGAATAATCTCTGCCATTGTTGGCTCCATTTATCCGTTAAAAGGGATATCAGTTAAGTTATCCCGTGTAGGGTATAAGCCATTATCAAAGCCACTCTGTAGGGAATGGCTTTTGTGATGGCAATAAAAAAGGCCGCCTGAGCGACCTGTTAGTTGTTCACAACTTGCATTGTTGAAGGTTCAGCATGTCGAAAAATGATCCGCATTTGGGGGTATTTTCCATTCTTGCCCTCTCTTCAGCCGCTTTGTAATAAGCCATTGGCCTTTTCACACCATCAGCACCAGTGATGTATTCAACACCTTCCTTCGGATCTTTACTCATAATCCAAACTCTAGTAGCGACCAAAAGTTGAAATATCTTTAAGAATTTTAATTTGTAAGGTGTTAAGGCGGTATTCTCTTTCCAATTCAGAAAGAATCACATCCTCAGCGACACTATTTCTAGCAGTATCAACTCCTAAGATAATAGCCAATGCCTGCATAAACTTTTTCATCACAACCTCGTCTAGTTGTTCGTCATAGATTCAGTGGCAGGCGGTGACGATTCCGCTTTTCGGCAGCTACCCTAGCCACTGTTTTATTCTATCCGATGTCTTTCCATCAGTCCGCCACCACAAAGAATCTTTTTTGCCATAAGGCTGGAGGTTCATCTTTCAGTGGCTGCCAGTGTTATTTCCCCACTTTCTGGCTTGGGTTGTTTCGCTGTACTGCCGTAACTGGTTACCCAGAATAAATTCCGGTTTCATTATCAAGCCCACCCGTAGATAGGCTTTGTAATGAACTGGCTCTTATCTCAACGCAGCCCCTTGCCGCGCGCCATATGCTTAACTTCAAGCATCAGCAATGAGATGTTTAATCTGGATTCACTCCAGTTAGACTGGCCCCCTGAATCTCCAGACAACCAATATCACTTAAATAAGTGATAGTCTTAATACTAGTTTTTAGACTAGTCATTGGAGAACAGATGATTGATGTCTTAGGGCCGTAGAAACGCAGACGGCGTACCACACAGGAAAAGATCGCAATTGTTCAGTAGAGCTTTGAACCGGGGATGACGGTCTCCCTCGTTGCCCGGCAACATGGTGTAGCAGCCAGCCAGTTATTTCTCTGGCGTAAGCAATACCAGGAAGGAAGTCTTACTGCTGTCGCCGCCGGAGAACAGGTTGTTCCTGCCTCTGAGCTTGCTGCCGCCATGAAGCAGATTAAATAACTCCAGCGCCTGCTCGGCAAGAAAACGATGGAAAATGAACTCCTCAAAGAAGCCGTTGAATATGGACGGGCAAAAAAGTGGATAGCGCACGCGCCCTTATTGCCCGGGGATGGGGAGTAAGCTTAGTCAGCCGTTGTCTCCGGGTGTCGCGTGCGCAGTTGCACGTCATTCTCAGACGAACCGATGACTGGATGGATGGCCGCCGCAGTCGTCACACTGATGATACGGATGTGCTTCTCCGTATACACCATGTTATCGGAGAGCTGCCCACGTATGGTTATCGTCGGGTATGGGCGCTGCTTCGCAGACAGGCAGAACTTGATGGTATGCCTGCGATCAATGCCAAACGTGTTTACCGGATCATGCGCCAGAATGCGCTGTTGCTTGAGCGAAAACCTGCTGTACCGCCATCGAAACGGGCACATACAGGCAGAGTGGCCGTGAAAGAAAGCAATCAGCGATGGTGCTCTGACGGGTTCGAGTTCTGCTGTGATAACGGAGAGAGACTGCGTGTCACGTTCGCGCTGGACTGCTGTGATCGTGAGGCACTGCACTGGGCGGTCACTACCGGCGGCTTCAACAGTGAAACAGTACAGGACGTCATGCTGGGAGCGGTGGAACGCCGCTTCGGCAACGATCTTCCGTCGTCTCCAGTGGAGTGGCTGACGGATAATGGTTCATGCTACCGGGCTAATGAAACACGCCAGTTCGCCCGGATGTTGGGACTTGAACCGAAGAACACGGCGGTGCGGAGTCCGGAGAGTAACGGAATAGCAGAGAGCTTCGTGAAAACGATAAAGCGTGACTACATCAGTATCATGCCCAAACCAGACGGGTTAACGGCAGCAAAGAACCTTGCAGAGGCGTTCGAGCATTATAACGAATGGCATCCGCATAGTGCGCTGGGTTATCGCTCGCCACGGGAATATCTGCGGCAGCGGGCTTGTAATGGGTTAAGTGATAACAGATGTCTGGAAATATAGGGGCAAATCCAGCTGTAGTGAGCGAATGCCAAGCGAAGAAGATGTTTTGGTTTATTGCTCAGACACAAAAGAGCAGATGGTAGGGTTTCACAAAGGTAAAGGGTTATTTCAATTCTTTTACATGAATGGTGTTGAAGGGGTATGTGAGCCGTCACACTGGATGCCGCTACCAGAGCCTCCACTTTGAAAGCGAAGCTTATACATATCTTTTACATCAGCAATCTATTGTTAATCTCCAATCAATGTTACGTTGTCATCTCACTCATGCTTTGGAGGTAGTGATATGTCTTGTCCAAAATGCGGTTCTGGAAATATTGCAAAAGAAAAAACAATGCGTGGATAGTCTGATGATTATGTGTGCTGCGATTGCGGATACAACGACTCTAAAGACGCATTTGGAGAGCGTGGTAAAAACGAGTTTGTCAAAATTAATAAAGAAAGCGAAGGCAACGAAAAAAAGCTAATTTATTTATTCATATATGAAAACAATGTAACCAATATTCGAATTGAAGAACTGAAAGAACACCAAGCCGCCTGATGGCGGTTTTTTATTGGAGACAAGAAATGTCAGATTTGGCTATGAAGGTTTTGAAATGGCAATCGACTGGCGATGTCGGCATCAGTAGCGCAACTCTTGCCTCAATCGCATGTGGACTGAAAAAGAATATCTATGGTCATCACTTCGGCGCTCCACATGATGCAGCCGATTTCCGGCGATGCGTTGCACTTGTTGAGCAGATTCCAGAAATCAGAGATTCATTCGACAAAGTTGCAAAGCGCGTTCCGGCATTCAAAGGAATCCTCAACGAATGGGATTCTCTCGTTGCTCTGTTGAAATCTGAAATGAAGCTACACGGAAACAAAGCACCAGAGACTTACAGAAGAATCAGCGAGCTACGCAAGGACTAACCACAGCCTCACACTCGATGAGTCCTGTTCATTGCTCAATGATATCCAGACCTACCGCAATAATACCAATTCAATAAATGGAGATTCCAGGTGGAAGAAGAAATCTTCACTCGTGAAGAGGCGGCGTCGTATCTGAAGGTAGACAAAGGCACTATCACGCAGTGGATACGAAGTGGACGACTTCAGGCCGCAAAGATAAATCCAGATAAACCTAAAAGCCCATATCGCATTTGCAAGTCAGACTGCATTGCGGCGCTTAAGTCTGTGAGACACAATAGCGCGGTGAATGCGGTTGATGTGCAGGAGGTTAAAGCATGTCAATCAAACTACGCGGTGGCACGTGGCACTGCGATTTCGTCGCGCCAGATGGATCAAGAGTTAGACGCTCTCTTGAAACATCGGACAAAAGGCAAGCGCAAGAACTTCACGATCGTCTGAAAGCAGAAGCGTGGAGAGTAAAAAATCTCGGGGAATCGCCGAAAAAGCTATTCAAGGAAGCCTGCATACGGTGGCTGCGTGAGAAATCGGATAAGAAGTCCATTGATGATGACAAGAGCATTATATCGTTCTGGATGTTGCACTTCAGAGAAACCATTCTCTCAGACATAACAACAGAAAAAATAATGGAGGCGGTAGACGGGATGGAAAACCGCCGCCATCGCCTGAACTGGGAAATGAGCCGGTAAACAATAGTATAATAGATGATACAGATTTTAAAAGAAATCAAATTTTTTATATAAGAGAGGAAACCAACTATGGCAAGAGTTTACAATTTCAGTGCGGGTCCGTCAAC
>OGXJ01000064.1_pt1 | contig 67020 bp, 52 predicted proteins | sample 1576231 | NCBI WGS metagenome assembly OGXJ01 (sample SAMEA3541539, study PRJEB24748) | human gut metagenome | biome: human gut; feature: human-associated habitat; material: faeces | place: China | collected 2012
GGCAGGTGCCGAGGAGTGGATACACATCGCCCCTGCCGAAGGGAAATTCACCGTCACGGTGGACGACAATCCGGAGTCGCTGGAACGCAGCGGATACATCAACGTATCGCCCGGCGACAAGACGCTCGCCACCTGCCGCATCTACGTGACACAGGAGCCCAAAGCCGTGCCCGCCTCCATCACGCCGCAACTACCCGAAGGCACGACCCCCGAAGAGGGGCTGACGGTACCTTTCACGGCCGGAATGAGTGTTCTCCCGGTAACGGTCGCCCCCGAGAACGCCCAATGGAGCGTCCGTGTCGAGGCTGACGGCACGACCGACCCTGCCTGGCTCTCGGCGACCAATGTGGTAGCCCCCTCGCAGCACACCGTACACTATGCCTATACGGTCAATGAAACGGAAACGCCACGCACGGCCTACCTCGTCCTCACGCATGCGGACGACAGCGTGGAACCCGTCAGGGTGAAAGTGACACAACGCGGCAAAACGGACGTCAACAGTACGATATACGAAGACATCGAATCGCACCCCACCCAAATCATGGCCGAGGTAATGGCCAACAACGACTGGCGCGACTTTCCCTTCGTACAGTGGACACTGAAGCTCTACACCGACGGCATCACTTACGATACCCTTTGGGGACGCTGGGGAGGCACAGGCGACCGCATCACAATTAGGATGACCGGTTCGCCGCAGCACGAAGACGAAGTCGTGCTCGAAGAGATGACCTACGAAGTCGTACCTTACGAAGAATACAACAAGATGCCCGCATCCGACCGCAAACCGGGTTGGGTATGCGCGGCACAGGGCAGCGGCAACGACGAATATCCCTCCGGAACATGGCATCAGGTATACGAGAACGGTTCTATTACGGGGTGCGCCAACGCCGTCGGCGGTACGGTGACCGTCACCCGCAGCGGCGACGACTACACCATCACCTGGGACTTTACCAGCGATGCCGGATGCAAGGTGACCGGTTCCTATACCGGCCCGATTGAGATACTGCGCTCATAATCCATTCGACCTTTCATGCACAGGAGGGTTCCCGCTGTCGGGAACCCTCCTTTTTGCTGCCGGCTCCTCCTCCACACCGCCGGACCTGCCGGTCAGGAAAAGATACCCGTTCCATCCGACGGACGTATCCGACCGCCGGAAACAGAGTAACCCATCCCCTCACCTTACATACCGCACTTCCTCCTTGAAGTCCCATTCGACGCATAAATCAATAATATGTTATTTTGTCATTTCCATAATTGTTAATATTGTATATACAGATAGCATGCACTGTTAATTATCGACACTTCAAAAACAACAAATCTCAAAAACAGAAGATTATTTAACCTTGAACCTCATGAAAAAGCATGTTTTTGCGTCGGCAGCCTTGCTGCTGCCACTGTTCGGAGGACTCGTCGGATGCACCCAGCCCGGACAAGACGAAGTACAGTACATCAAAGTGAGCATGGCCTCCTGTTCGTTCCGCGGCGTGGATGCGGAACCGCTCCGGATAGAGGTTTCGACCAGTCCCGCAGCGTGGAACGCCGAGCCTTCGGCGACATGGATACGGATTGTGGAAAAAACGGACAACGCCCTCCTGCTGACCGTAGACGACAACATGTCGGCAGCCGAACGCACGGGCGAAGTGACGATAACGGCAGGCCAGGCCGAACAATCCATAAAAATCATACAGGTAACCGACCACACCCTGCAGTCGACCTACAATACGACCGGAGAATTCACCATGGGGGCGGTCATCTCCCCCAATGCCCGGTATGTGGGCGGATATACCTGCATATACGACACCGAAGCCGGCAATTGGGTCAATCAGGTCGTCATCATAGATATTCGGAACGACAAGAAATACATGCTCGACCCGTTCCCGGACACTCTCTACCCCCTCTATGACCCGTGTGCGATAACCGACAGCGGTAACGTCTTTTTCCACTGCGAGGACGGAAAAATAGTCATGTTCAGCCTCAGCGGGGATGTCACGGTGCTCGACAACATTCCGGGAGCCGGCACACCGTGGCTGTCGCAGGTCGCCTCGGACGAGAGCGGCGTATGGGTAGGTTTCTGCCTGGGCGGCGAAACCTTGTACTCCCCCGTCAAATGGACGGACGGCGTACCGGAAATACTCCAGAAACCTGAAACCACCTATCGCGGTTACGGCTGGTATCAGGGCTGCATGGCACGCGGATGCAGCCTGGACGGTACCGTCATCTACGGCACCGCCTGGGAAGGACTGGACTCCGGCCTGATGTGGTGGGACGCAGAGGGCAACGTCCGCTGGGTAGGCGACGAACTCCATAAAATCAAACCGGTACAGATGTTCGACCAACAGACCCAAACCTATTACGACACCAACCTGGTGGACGGCATCAAGGGTAACAGTACGCCGTACTCCATCAGTCCCTCCGGCCAATGGATTGCCGGTACATACCAGACCGAAGAGCTCAGTGAAAACAAAACCGAAATCATTTACACGGCATGTCCCGCATTTTACGACACCGACAACGACCGGACCTACACTTTCCCCGAATACAGCGGTGCGGCGGGCTTGGGAGCCACGGACGACGGCATAGGCATCATCGGCATGGACGGTGTGAGCGGCATTGTGAGTTCGACCGTGCTGATTGACATCGCTACGGGTGTCCAGATTTCAGAAAGCACCGACTGGATATACGAAAACATGGGAATCATCATTCCCTCTTACTCCTATCTCGAATACATATCCCCGGACGGACAGGTGGCTTTCGGCTACGACCTGCTGGGTACGGGCGGAGAGATGATGCGGAAATGGTATGTAGCTCCCAAGCCACAGAATTAATACGCTACCGTTCCGCCGGTCACGGCCCGTATACGGAAGAGTCCGGCGGAACATCATACGGCATTAACCTATTTACCACCGAAAACATGAAACGATACGCATACTTATTAGCCGCAGCGGCAGCGGCACTGGCCCTGAACATATCGTGCACTGGCCCCGAAAACCCCGCACAGCCCGAAGCGACGCTGAAGGCGGAACCCGCATCGCTCCGCTTCGCCGCGGCAGCGGCACCCGCCCAGACCGTCACCGTCACGGCCGAAGAAACGGAGTGGACACACAGCATCCCAGAAGATGCCGGATGGCTGACGGCAACGCGCGACGGAGACCGCCTTTCAGTCAGCGTCGCGGACAATGCGGATGAGACCGACCGCAGCGCCTCCATCACCCTCAACGCCTCCGCCGAAGGGGTGGAACCGGTGAAGATAACGGTCCGGCAGGAGGCCGCGGAAGCTCCCGAACCGGAAAAGCCTTCGCTCTCGGTATCGCCCGAGAAGCTCGTCTTCGCCGCTGCGGAGGCATCGGGACAGGAAGTGACGGTAACCGTGACGGGCGGTATCACCTGGAAAGCATCCCCTTCGGGTGCCGAGGAGTGGATACACATCGTCCCCGCCGAAGGGAAATTCACCGTCACGGTGGACGACAACCCGAACGCTCTGGAACGGAAAGCATCCATCAACGTCTCCCCGAGCGACAAGACCGTTCAGACCGGCAGGATATACGTCACGCAGGAAGCCGCCGCCGTACCGCCTTCGATAGAACCCGTACTGCCCGACGGAGCCACCCCGGAGGAGGGTCTCGAACTGCCGTTCACCGCAGGGGTCGTCAAATTTGCGGTTAAAGCAGCTCCCGAAACGGCACAGTGGTCGGCTTACGCACGGGACGAAAACAACCAAGCACCGGACTGGCTGACCGTACACGCAGTCGTAGCTCCCGAACAGCACAGCATCATCCTCGAATACAAGATAAACGATGCCACGGAGACCCGTACCGCCTACCTGTTCCTCCAGCATGAATCGGAAGAGACGGAACCCGTTAGGGTCACCATCACCCAAAAGGGAAAATCGGATGTCAACAGTACGATATACGAAGATGTGGAGACCGGTCCGATGCTTTACAGCCGGGTAGAGGTAATGGCCAACAACGACTGGCGCGACTACCCCTTTGTACAGTGGACACTGACACTCTATACCGATGGGCTGACATACAACAAGTTATGGGGACGCTGGGATGGCTCGGGCGAACGTATGCGGATACTCCTGCTCGGTTCGCCTCAGCACGAGGACGATGTGACACTCGAAGAGATGACTTATGAAATCGTACCTTACGACGAGTACAACAAAGAGCCCCTTACCGACCGCAAGCCGGGATGGGCATGCGGCAGCCGGGGCGACGGCAAAACCGTCGTCTATCCCGCCGGAACATGGTATCAGGTCATCGAAGCGGGCAAAGCGACCCAATGGGCCAGCGCAGAAAGCGGTACGATAACCGTCAGCAAAAACGGAGACGACTACACCGTATCGTGGGATTTGACAAGCGACGCCGGATGCAAGGTGACCGGTTCCTATACCGGCCCGATAGATATCATCCTTTAAGTCCGAACCTTCTAATCGACAGCAGGGAGGGAGCCCGATACCGGGGCTCCCTCCCTGCTGTTTCCGAGATGTCCGGACGCCTCCTCACCCGCCGGTGCAGGCCGCGAGAAAAGGCCGGAGACCACAAGACGTCCGACCGCGGCACATGTTACCGCCCGAGCCGGCCAGCTCCGGCAAGGTACTCGGCTATCTGTACGGCATTCAGTGCGGCTCCCTTCAGAATCTGGTCTGCCACGCACCAGAAGGTCAGCCCGTTGGGGTTGGCGGTATCCATCCGGATACGCCCCACATACACGGGATACCTGCCCGCCGTGAAGAGCGGCATGGGATACTCCTGCCGAGCCGGGTCATCCATGACAACGATGCCTTCGAAACTCCCGAAAGCCCGGCGGGCCTCTTCCGGAGCGACGGGCCGCTCGGTCTCCACCCATACGCTCTCCGAATGGGCCCGCATGACGGGTACGCGGACGCACATGGCGCTCACGGCCACATCCGAATGCATTATCTTCTTGGTCTCATTGACCATCTTCATCTCCTCCTTCGTGTATCCGTTGTCTGTGAATACATCTATCTGCGGGATGAGATTGCCGACGAGCTGGAAGGCGAACCTCTCCACACGGGGCGGCCGTCCGGCAGCCATATCGGCATACTGCCCCTCCAGCTCGGCCATCGCGCCGGCCCCCGCGCCGCTGGCGGCCTGATAGGTCGAAACATAGACGCGGCGGATATGGGAGATATTCTCTATCGCCTTGAGTGCCACGACAAGCTGGATGGTAGAACAGTTCGGATTGGCAATGACGCGGCGGGGTGCATCCAACGCATCCTCCGGATTAACCTCCGGCACCACGAGAGGCACGTCGGCATCCATGCGGAACGCGCTCGAATTGTCTATCATCAGCGTCCCGTGTTTCGTAATGGTCTTCTCGAACTCTTTGGAAGTACCGCCGCCCGCCGATACGAACGCCAATTGGTCCCAACAGCAGCATGCCATGGAAGCCGATACGAACGCCACATCCACCCCCTTGAAATCGTCGTTGTGGCGGAGCTGCTTCACCTGCACCCGCTCGCCGCCGAACTCATAAAAACTGCCCGCGCTGCGCTCCGAACCGAACAACAGCAATTCATCCACCGGAAAATTCCTGTCTGCCAATACCCTCAGGAACTCCTGCCCTACGGCGCCGCTCGCGCCGACAATCGCTACTTTCATTTTCGATTATGTTACAATTCCTTCTTTCCCGTCCATCGTACGCCCCCACTCTCCGCAGGTTGCGGCACCCGTTCGCCGGTCTGCCCGGCCGGGCTGCACAGAATGGCGACATCAGACCGACCCCGCATCAGTCGAAAAACTCGTCGTCGCCCGAATAGCCCGTCCCCTCCGCACTGTCGGGGCAACGGTACTCTATGGCTCCCGGCGGACGGTAGAAACGGTCTGTCCTCCGCACTCCCAACGAGGGGTCGGCATACACTCTCTTCATGAACTCCCCGAATACCGGAAGCGCCAGCGAAGCGCCCTCCCCCCCCGTCACCAGGTGGGCGCTTTGGTCTTCGCAGCCTATCCACACGCCTGCGACAAGGTTGGGTGTCACGCCCATGAACCACGCGTCGCGATTCTCCTGCGAGGTACCCGTCTTGCCGCCGACCTCCACGTCGCGGAAACCGTACACGTTGCGCAAACGGACACCCGTCCCCGCTATGACGTTGTTCTGGAGCATCTGCACCATCGTATAGGCGGTCTGCTCGCTGATGGCGTCGCTCACCGCAGGTACGAAGCTGGCGATGACGTTCCCCTGCCGGTCTTCGATGCGTGTAATGAATATCGGTTCGGTAAATACCCCCTTGTTCACGAAGGTACTGTAAGCCCCCACCATTTCGAACAGCGATACGTCGGCCGTACCGAGAGCCAGCGAATTGACCGGGTCGATATAACTGTGTATCCCCATCTGGTGGATGAAGTCGGCGACCGCCTTCGGGTCTTTTGCCTGCTTCATTATCCAGGCCGAATAGTTGTTGCGGCTGCGGGCAAGCCCCCACCGCAGCGGATGCAGCACGCCGTCGTACTCCACCCGGCCCGCCTCCTTGGGCTGCCACGGCTCCATATTCTCCGTTTCGAGCGTTACGGGAAGATTGGGCACCATGGTGCAGGGCGTCATGCCCATATAGTCGATTGCGAAGCAGTAAACGAACGGCTTGATGGTGGAGCCGATATGCCGCTTGCCCTGTTTCACCATGTCGTATTTGAAATATTTGAAATCCGGACCGCCTACATAGGCCTTGACATGGCCCGTATTCGGATTCATGGCCATGAACGAACCGCGCATTATCTGCTTGTGGTGCAGGATGGAGTCGCGGGGCGTCATCAGTGTATCGACCTCACCTTTATAGGTGAAGATGCGCATACGTACAGGAGTACGGAAATCCTCCTCTATCTCCTCCCTGCTCGCCCCCTGCTTCACCAGGCTGCGGTAACGGTCGGTATAGCGCATGGCATTCTGGATGATGCGTTCGGCCGCTTCGTTGGAGGTCTTGATGAAGAGGCGCCCCGTCCGCTTCACCTGGGCATCCATGCGGGGCTGAATGGCGGCGAGCTGCTGGCAGAGAGCCTCCTCGGCATACTCCTGCATGTCGTAACTGAGGGTGGTATATATCTTGAGGCCGTCGCGGTAGATATCGTAAGGGGTTCCGTCCGACTTGAAGTTCTTGCGACACCAGCCGTAAACGGGATTGCTCTCCCACCGTGCCAGTTCGGCCTCGTAATCCCTGCCGTACTGTTTTTTGGTCGGACGCGGCATGTTGAGCACGTTGCGCACCATCTCCCGGAAATAGGTCGCTATCCCGTCGTTATGCGAAATAGGTGCATACCGGAGCTCTATCGGCTCCTGTTTCAGCGAATCGAGCTCCCCGCGGGTAATGTAGCGGTTTTGCTGCATACGCGTCATGACCGTATTGCGGCGGGCAAGCGCCCGTTCGGGATTGCGCACGGGACTGTAACGCGTCGGCGCATTCACCACCCCCACCAACAGGGCCGCCTCCTGTACGTTCAGCTCGGAAGGCTCCTTGTCGAAGAAGGTCTTGGCCGCCGCCTTGATGCCGTAGGCATTGCTGCCGTAAAAAACCGTATTGAGGTACATGGCGACTATCTCCTCCTTCGTATAGTTGTACTCCAGCTTGACGGCAGTCACCCACTCCTTGAGCTTGGTGACGACCATCCGTCCGCCGCGCACGAGCGGATTGCGGTAAACGGTGGTGTCGCGCGGAAAGAGGTTTTTGGCGAGCTGCTGCGTGATGGTGCTGCCTCCCCCCTGACTGCGGTTGCCAAACGCGAGCGTCTTCACCGCCACACGGGCGAGCGAAATGAAATCGATGCCCGAATGGCCGTAGAAGCGGGCATCCTCGGTGGCGACAAGGGCGGCGACGAGGGCGGGCGACAGCTCCTCGTAATCGACATACGACCTGTTCTGTATGAAGAACGAACCGAGCAGACGGCCGTCGTCCGCATATATCTCCGTAGCCAGGTTGCTCTTCGGGTTTTCGAGCTCCTCGAACGAAGGCAGCCGACCGAAAGCTCCCGACGCGGTAAGCACCAACAATACCAGAAATATCCCTACCGGAATACACAGAATGGTCCAGAACCATTTCGTGAACCGTCTGGCACGTTCCTCCTTTCCCAATTTCTTGCCTTTTCCCTGCATAATCCTGCAAATATAGCTATTTACCGCCTATGTATACAGGCAGTGTCGCAATAAATTTATCCTGAAAAGATATTTATTTACATTTTGCGGTTTTTCACGCCGAATCCGTTAAAAGAGGACTGCCGGACGACGGAATACCTACTCCGTCTCTCCCTTAAACGACTTCGGGCCGCCACCGCTCCTAAAGAACGGTGTACGGTCCCGAATATTTTAACCGCGTTCCGCAGGAGGCGGGCCCAGACCCGCCTTCTGCCGCATCACTTTATCCGCTCCATCTCCTTCCGCAGTTTCGCCGGCAGGTCGGGCACGTGCTTGTGGCACTTCATGTCGATGGTGTACATACGCCCGATGCAATAATTCTTGTGTTCGCATCCGCTGCTGCATGCCATATCGCCGTCGTTCTCCCGCATCCGGTTCACAAAGTCGGGCTGCGTGACCAGAGCACGCCCCATCTGCACGAACTCGAATCCGCTGTCGAGAACGGTTTCGACATTGGCCCGGCTGACTACTCCGCCCACATAAACCAACGGCAGCTTCAACTCTTTGCGGAAACGGAGCGCATCTTCGAGAAAATAGCACTCCTTGAAAGGGACGGTGGGTATCATCATACGCCCGGCGAGCTTGACCCCTACCTTCAGCCACGGAATATCCATATAGTAGGTCAGCGTCTTGATGGGCATCTGCCCCCGCATGACATACATGGGTGCACGGCTTACGAACCCGCCGCTGAGCACCAGCGCATGCGCACCGCAGCGTTCGAGCTCCCTGGCTATCTCCAGCCCTTCGTCCAGCTCGATACCCCCCTTGAATCCATCGCGCATGTTGGTCTTCACGAGTACGGCCATATCGCTGCCGGCGGCCTCCATCACCTCATTCATCGCCATCTTCATGAAACGCATGCGATTCTCCAGCGAGCCGCCGTACATGTCCTTGCGGTGGTTGGTATAGGGCGACAGGAACTGACTGAGCAAATAGCCATGCCCCGCATGCACCTCCACGGCATCGAATCCCGCCTCACGGGCGAGGCGCACGGCATGTCCGAACGCCTTTGCCACCTCCTCTATCTCACCGGGCCGCATACCGCGCACGAAAGTGGGCGAGTAGATATTCAGTCCGCTGGAAGCCGATATGGGTAGCTGCCCCGCCACGCTTTTCTTCGACATGTTGCCGCAGTGACCTATCTGAATGGAAGCGGCCGCCCCCTCCCGGTGTATCGCATCGGTAATCCGGCGCAGGCCGGGCACTATCTCCTCCCTCATCCACAATTGCCTCTTGAAGGAGAGGCCGTTGCGCGTTACCGACGCATAGGCGAGCGTCGTCATGCCGATGCCGCCCCTGGCCACGGAGACATGGTAATCTTCGAGCATCTGCGTCGGCGAATTGTTCTCGCACATGCTCTCGAACGCAGCGGAACGAATAGTACGGTTGCGGAGCGTCAGCGGCCCTATCTTGGCCGGAGTAAAAAGAAGCGAATTTTTCATGTCGTCAGAATACTAAGTCTAAGTCGTCTGAATCTATCAAAATATAAAAGGCAGGATACTTTTTCTGCCAAGCCTCCGGAACTCGTCGCCGAACTCGGCCTCGTAACGTTTACGCAGGGAGACGGCGCGGGGCGCGAGGTTGGCGAACGTCCACAGGGCGAATACCGCCCCCGACCACGACCATGTGAGTACCGCGAACCCTACCCACTCCACGAACTCGCCGAAATAGTTGGCCGAACTCACCCAGCGGAACATTCCGCCGTAAGGGATATGGTGAGCCGTATCGCCGGGGCGGCGGAGGTTCCGGATGATATGGTCGGAGTGTATGTTGATGACCATGCCGGCGATGAAAACGGCCGTCCCGACGATGAACTGCGGGGTTTTGAGCCAAGCAGACGTATAGAGCCCCTCCGGAGCGAGGTAGAATATCCAGCCGCCCTGCATGACGGCGTTCACCATGTTGAAGAGGATTCCCATGGCGATAATCGCCAACGGCATCCTGCCCCGCCCCTTCAGCAGAAAGGGAAAGATGAAGGCCCGCTGGAAATAGTGGAGTTGGAACAGGAAGAGAAAACAGAGCGGCGCCGCCTCAAAACGCCTGTCCGACATCAGCCACAGCACGGTCATCAGCAGGAAGACGGGCGACTCCATCACGAACCAGCCCACTTTGTTGGATACTGTCTTGCCCCACTTCCGGTTCAGCAGCATGCCGTACCCGGCATCCACGAAGAAAAGCGCGATGAAAACCACTACGGCCAGCACAGCCATGACGATAAGCAAGATATTGAATGCCTGCTGCATATTTACTGTACATTAGACACAAATACAGGGAACATTCCCAACGAGAACATAAGGTATACCGGCTGCATCGAAGCCGCTTTGCTAAGCAAATATAGGAATATATTCGATGAAAACCGAACGCAATCATCGAATAACAGCCCAGTCTGCGGGCGCAGACACGATTCGGTTGAGGTAAACACGAAAGAACTGCAAAGACCGGATGCCGCCTCTATATGTGCCGATACGCCGCTCGGAGGCCCTCACAGAACATAACTCCGGCTGCAAACAGAGAAAACGCTTTTTCCGGGGGTTTTATCCCGATAAACCCGCCGGGAACGGCCGAGGCCGCCGAGGGCAGAAACGAAAATCGCCCATACATTTTTTATATGACATACAATTACTTACAATGAAATATGAACAATAAGACGCAGCGTACAATCCGGTCGTTTTCGCATTTGAAGAAAAGGCGTACCGTTTTGTACGAAACGACATGCCGACCCGGCAGTCGTGCTGCAAATTTGCATCGGAAATCAATTAACACATAAAAAACAAAGAAATGAAAAGGATTTATTTAGTATGTATGGCCATGCTCGCCATCTTTTCCATGACTTCGGTTTCCGCCCAGGAGTTCCGCCACGGTTTTTCATGGGGCATAAAAAGCGGCACCAACCTGAGCACCCTCATAACGGAGTCGAAGATTCTGCAGGAGGATGACCATATTGCATCGCGCTGGGGGTATACCGGCGGCGGTTTCATCAATTACCGTTTTTCACGGCGCTTCATGCTATCCTTCGACATCCTGTTTTCCGGCAAGGGGTTTAAAGCCGACCTCATCCCGGGTATCACCGATGCCAAATTCAGACTGAACTATCTGGACCTCCCCGTATTGGCCAACTTCTACGTCTATAAGGGATTGGCCCTGAAGGTCGGCTTACAGCCGTCCATTCTGCTCAATGCCAACGTGAAAGGCAAACTGATTAAAAAACAGCCGGTTCATTCACGTATCCGCAGTTACGACTGTGCGGTACCTCTGGGCATCTCCTATGACTTCACCGACCGGCTCATACTCGATATACGATACACAATGGGAGGATACGGGGTACTCAAGAATCTTGACATCAACAACCTGAACAACAACTCCGTCCTCTCCGTCACCATCGGGTACAGACTTTAAAAATACGATACGGTATGAACAACAAAGCAACAAAAGCCCTCTCCTCCTGTATCTACCTGCTGGCTGTCGGAAGTATCGTCGCAGGTACCGTCTCTTGTAAAGGGCACCTCTTCAACAAGGAAGCCGTCATCTCCGGAGTAATCAGAAACCTCGATGACAAACAACTGCTGCTTCTGCAGGAGGAGAGCGACAGCGCGGATACCATTTCAGTAAAGGCAGACGGTACTTTCCGATACCGCTTTGCCGTGGAGGGACCTTCGGGAACCTATCTATTGTACATTCCGGAAACCTCCACACCGGTCTATCTATATGTGCGGAAAGGTGCCCGCATACGTATCAGGTTCGATGCGAACGAACCCGGACAGCCGCCCACCCTACGCGGCAATGTGGCAAATGAATGCGAAATCGTCCGCAGGATGAACGAAGCCTTTTCGGGTGACGACCCCGAAGAAATCGCCCGGATGAGTTTCCCGGAGTACCGCAAAAAGCTCATGGACGAATACACGGCCGTCGTGAAACTGCTGAAAAAGGTCAAAGACCGGAAATTCGCCGAATCGGCCCTAAAGGAGCTGACGGCCCGCAGGGACTACAACCTTTACTGTTACCGCGCCAGCTACAAACTCTATGTCGCGCCCGAGGGCGACGTGGAGGATGCGATGTTCTGGGACTTCGCACGGAACATTGACCTGAACGACATAGCGAATGCCAGAAGCGGTCTGACGGAACTCGTGTTGGTGTGGGACATGCAATCGGCGCATATCGAACGCTCCGACCTCAACGTGCTGAAGGAACTGGCGCGAAGAGTCTCTAATCAAGAGGTACTGGACTGTCTCTCGGGAGAGTGCATGTATTCCGCTCTCCTGAACGAAACCGCCGTCGAATCGCTGGAAGAAACCTATGCGCTCTTTACCCGAATATGCCGGGACACCGCCACACTGCAGGATATGGAACAAGCCTATGAATCGAAAATAACGGCCATCCGGAAGTTCGGCCCGGGCAAGGAACTGCTCGACCTGGAGATGGAGGACCGGAACGGCACGAAGGTAAACCTTTCCAGCCTGAAAGGGAAAGTCCGCTATGTCGACGTATGGGCCTCCTGGTGCGGCCCCTGCCGTTACGAAATGCAGTTCCTCGAAGAGCTGGCGCAACGATACGAAGGAGACGACCGCCTGGAAATAGTCAGTCTCTCCATCGATACGGACAGGGAGGCATGGCTTCAAACGGCCATGCCCGACCGACCGGGTTGGAAACAATACCTGGCCACACCCCAATCCCGACAGGTCCTAGAGGAGGAGTACAGCATCACGGCAATCCCCCGTTTCATGCTGTTCGACGGACATAACAGGATTATCGACATACACGCTCCCTCGCCCTCCGATGAGGAAGAAATTGACCGTATGTTACAGGAGTGGCTGGGCCCGGACGGGAACAGTACTGCAAAACGACAACCTTGATTGGAACGGAACATCGACAGGCCGCCCGGAGATTTCGGGCGGCTTCGCCGTACCGAAACGATGGGCAGTTCTTCCCGTCCGATTTATCTGCCGGGGGAGCTGCTCATATACCTTTTCCGGTACTCCGAAGGCGACACCTCCATACATTTCGCAAAGGCCCTGCGGAAAGCGCTGGTCGAATTGAACCCGGCCAGTTCCGCTATCTCGTCAATGGTCATCCGAGAATCCGTCTCGAGGAGACGCCGGCTCTCCTCAACCCTGAACCGATTCACATAGTCGGAGAAAGAGACTCCCAGCGCTTTGTTGAACAACTGGGAAAGATAGGTCCTGCCGATAGGAAACCTCCTTTGCAAATCGGACAGGCGCAAATCGCCCCGAAGGTAAGGCTTCTCCTCCCTGAACCACTGTTCTATCTCTTTCACATAATTCGTTCCGGTGAGGAAACCGATTCCGGTATCATTCGCATCCGCCCCTTCGTCGGGACACCGCCAACCGGCCCGGAAAGATACCCTCCACGGTACCTCTTTCAGGAACAGGGCCCGGTAGAAAAAATAGTACCACAAGACGAGGATGACGGCCTTGTCGATTACATACAGCAGCGTATTGTGCGTGAACAGCAGCACCAGATAGAAAACATACAAAGTCGAAAGGATGAGCATAATCCTTTGCAGCCAGCGCAAGTCGTAATTTTCCGGGTCGGATACGTTTTCCCGCAACATCGCAGAGTACGCCCGACCGTCGCGGATTGTCAGGTAGGACGGGATGAGCATATACAGAATATTGCACGCTATCAGCGCACCCCGGAACAATATGTCGATATCGGAGAAGGAGAGCAAATCTCTCGGGCTGTAATAAACCGGCATTTGCCGACGGTAAACGTAATAAACTCCGAAAAGGAGCGAACAGACGATGACCGGAGAGAGGAAAAGAATAAAACGTCTGAATGTAAGGAATCCCGGACGCAGAATCTCAATGATGTAGCATGTAGTGACAGCCATCCCGAATCCTCCGATAATGAGGATAAGCGGCTGGAAAAGGGGCTTGGAACTGTCCAGCCAAGGATTGACCGCCAACCGGAAAACGATTAACACCGCCCAAAGCAGCATACCCGCCCCAAGGATGGATTTGGCTCTGCTTCTCCGCGGGTGTGCCAACAGGGTAACTCCTCCGAACACACACAGACCCAGAATCATCAGGCTCAGAATCAACTGGATATTCCTCAACGTACCATCGAATTCCATCATACGACAATCCAGATTCCGGAAATCAACCATAAAACATGACGCCGAACATCTCGTACCGACCTACCCGCCTGCCGGACGCCGTACCCCCGAACAGAAATTCATGTGCCGGACAGCCTCCCGAAACGGCAAGCGGCAATTACCTTCAACCGTCTCGATTCCAGCATGCTACCCCACCTCCCTGCCTTCGGAGGCCGTATAACAAATATAGAATATCACTTCCAACATTCCAAAAGATTCCCGAATTTTATCGATTCATAAAATCGATCTTTTACGGTACCCGCCTCTTGCCGTTGCCCCGGCAACGTACCGTCCGGACAGCCACAGCCCTAAAGGGCGGCCTCTTTCAAATGCGGCCGGAAGGAACGCCCCGCCTTTCCGAGAAACAGAACCTGCCGACGGTATATCGTCGGCAGGTATCCGGCAATCGCAACCCGAACGGAACCGTCAGTCCCGCTCTTTCAGATGCATACGCTTCATCCGCCTGCCCAGCCGCGACAGGCCGAGGTCGATGAAATACATCAGGTAGGCGAGCACGAACATGCCGAGGGCCGCGAGCAGCGCATTCCGGGCCACGATGCCCACTCCGTGCGCCTGTATGTCTATGAAACTGTAAGGATAAGGGCTTGACGTTCCGCCTATGTTGCCGGCGAACGGTGCCCGGATGAGGATATAGATGAAATAGGCCAGCGGGATAAGCAGCCAGGAGGCGGGGTCGTAACGGCGCCAGCGCCCCTTGGGACAGAACAACAGCCAGTCGAGCAGGGCCATCAGCGGAACGATGTAATGCTGCACCATGTTGAGCACCGAGTAGAAGCTGCCTCCGTTTCCCATCCGAAACGCTTCGGGCCGCAGAATGAAGTGATATATCAGAAACGTGACCGTGATACAGAAAACCACGGCCCCCTCGGCCCGCGGTCTCCACGTCACCGTATGGCACCCCCGGACCAGCCGCCGGACGTTGAACACCAGCGACGCAAGGAAATAAAAGAAGCAGACCGCATTGCTGAGTACCGTATAATAGTTGAAATCGCCCCACTTGCCGGCCGCCATATGGAAATGGAGTCCGTATGCCGCCGCGATGACCAACAGCGCCTTATAGAGGATGAAAAACCAGTTGCTCTTTACATACATATCCTTTGTCATTTAATTCGTATCAAGAAGAAACCGTGAGTCTCCCTCCCGGCATCCTTCGCAGCCCCTCGGCAATTCCACGGATACCCGTACCCGGCATATCCCCGAAACGTTGCTTCAGAAACAAATTTAAAACCAATCTCCGCAAAAACAAAGCGTATGCCACTCATCCCGCCCAGTTTTTCCCTCTGTTCAAGCCGTTTCCCCCACCCATCCTACTTCAATATCTTACCTGAATACATTCGGACCGAACGGCGCGGCTGGAATACCCGACACCCGGAAACATCGAATAAATATTCCGAAACGACAACATAGACTCCTGCCACAAACCGTACACACATCCTCCGCACCGCTTCATATATACAACTAAATGACGGATTATTTTCAAAATAATCGGCATATATGCTATATTTTCAAATAAAAAGATTAAATTGCGACATAATTCATTTCACTAACCGCTAACAAAGATTTCCTATGAAAAGACTGACTTCGATTTTTATTGGATTCCTTGCCTTCGCTTTTGGAGGCTGCAAAGAAACGCCCCCTGCACCCCCAACCGTCGGCCCGACGCAACTTGCAACCCCGGCCGTAACGCTCGGAGCGATTACCCCAACTACCGCCGCCTTTTCGTGGAAAAAAGTAGAAAACGCCGACGGATACGAATACACGATAAAACGGGAAGAGACGACGGTCGTCAGCCAGAAGGTTCCCGACGACGAAACGGAGGCTGTCGCAGAAGGGCTGGAGAGCGAAACCTCTTATACGCTGGCTCTACGGGCCTTGGGCAACAACGAATACGAAGACTCCTCCTGGCGTGAAATCTCTTTCACGACCCGGGCCGATGAACCGGAACCGCCCAGCCATGTCGCAATTCCGGACAAAGTCCTCGAAAAATATCTTTTCGACAACGGCATCGACATAGATTCGGACGGCATCATCTCATTCGACGAAGCCGCTGCTTTCACTGCGATAGAGATGGGATACGATTATGCCGAGGATGCGACCGACGCCAATACGGTAAAAAGTCTGGACGGGCTGCAATACTTCACTGCGCTGGAAACCCTCAACCTGAAATTCCATCGCGTCACGGATACCGCACCGATAGAAGGACTGACAAATCTCCGGGCCCTGAACCTCGGCGAGAATCCGATAACCGCCCTCAGACTCGACCAACTGGGCCAACTGACGGACCTTCGCCTGTACGGCACCGGGATATCGGAACTGAATCTGAGCAAAACGCCCGAAATGACGGTATTGTACCTGCAGCGTACCGCCCTGACCGACCTCGATTTGTCGGTATTGCCCAAGCTGGAAAACGCTTACATAAACGAAGCCCGACTGACCTCCCTGCGTGCCGTCGGGCTCGACAACCTCGTCCGGCTGGATGCCGTAAAAAACCAACTGACGGAGCTGACGGTAGCCGACTGCGCCGAATTGACGGAACTGCACCTGAACGACAACCGACTGACCTCACTCTCCCTCTCCGGACTGCCCAAACTCATGCGGCTCAACGTGTACGCCAACAAACTCACCGCGATTGACCTCACGGAGCTACCGTTCCTGATGTGGCTGTTCGTCTTCGACAACGAACTCGGCGAACTGGACCTTTCCGGCAATGCCGCCCTGCGGGAGCTGTACGCCAGCAACAACCCCGTCAGGGAAATCGATTTGAGCATCCATGAGAACGTCGAAATTGTGGAACTGCAGGATATGCCGGTTCTGGAACTCATCAACCTGAAAAACGGCTATTGCAGCGACTGGGCAGAATATTATATCGTACAGGGCAATACGTCGCTCAAAAAAGTAATCGTAGACCCCGGATACGAACTGGAATACGTGAGCGGCCTCTTCAAAGACAGACCCGAAGTAAGCGTCGTGACGGAATAACACGATGCTCTTTCAAGCACGGCAGGCGGGGTGAGGATTGTTCGTCCCGCCTGTTGCAATACAACAGTTCTGTCCGATACACTCCTCCAGTCGGGAAGATTCCAATCTTCCCGGTCTGCTCTGCAATCCCGCCAAGACGCAAGCCGAAACAGCCATACCCTGTCCGCACCGGATGCAGCACTCCTCGGCCATTTGCCGGTCTTTTGGAACAAATTATCCGTAAACTGCCCCGTCCCGGCATCTCCCGACAGCCGGAAATACTTCTGCGGCAAATACATTACATCTCTCAGAAAACCGGTACCCAACCGTCCCGACAGGAATCCGTCACGAATTATCGGGCCGGGCTATGGAAAATCCGAAAATTATAATTACTTTTGTGTCAATTGGAAAAATAGTGAAAGTCAATGTCTGATACTTATGACAAGGTAGCGAAGAATATAAAACCCGGCTGGCTGAAGATAAAACTCCACAACGACGTGAAATACGCCGATGTTTCGAAAATCGTGGAGAAACACGGACTGCATACGATATGCGACAGCGGAAAGTGCCCCAACAAGGCCGAATGCTGGAGCAGGAAGACCGCCACATTCATGATACTCGGCGATGTCTGTACCCGTTCATGCAAGTTCTGTGCGACCAAAACCGGTAAACCGTTACCTCCCGAACAGGGCGAACCCGAAGAGGTCGCCGAATCCATACGCCTCATGGGGCTCAAACATGCCGTACTCACATCCGTGGACAGGGACGACCTACCCGACGGAGGAGCCGGCCATTGGGCCGAAACGATTCGTGCCATCCGGCGCGTAAATCCCGACACCACCATCGAGGTGCTCATTCCCGATTTCGACTGCCGCAAAGAGCTGCTCGACATCGTCATCGACGCCGCACCGGATATCATCGGTCACAACATCGAGACCGTCGAGAGGCTGACGCCCCTCGTACGTTCGCGGGCCCGGTACCGCACTTCGCTGGAAGTACTCCGCTACATCGCCTCGCGCGGCGCGGTGGCCAAAAGCGGCCTCATGCTCGGCCTCGGAGAGACCGAAACCGAGATACTGGCAACGCTCGACGACCTGGCCGATGCGGGATGCTCCATCGTCACGCTGGGCCAGTACCTGCGTCCCACCATGAAACACTACCCCGTGGCGGAATATGTCACTCCGCAGAAGTTCGCCATGTACGGCGACCTGGCGCGGATGCGGGGATTCCGATATGTGGCGAGTGCCCCGCTGGTCCGTTCCTCCTACATGGCCGAAGAGGCCCTGCTCAACTTCCGAAAAGAGGACTGACCATGGAGACGCCGAAGGAGAGAGTGATTTGCCGCGACTTGGGCGTTATGGATTATGCCGGCTGCTGGGAACTGCAGAAACAGCTTTTCAACGACCTGCTGGCCTCCAAGAGCGGAGACGGACGGAAAGCGGAGCAATATTTGCTGCTGTGCGAACATCCGCCGGTCTATACGCTGGGCAAAAGCGGCCATGAAGAGAACATGCTCGTGGCCGAAGATTTCCTCAAAAGCAAAGGTGCATCGTTCTACCGCATAGACCGGGGAGGGGACATCACGTTCCACGGCCCGGGACAGTTGGTGGGCTATCCCATACTCGACCTCGAACGCGAGGGCATCGGACTCAAGGAGTATATCCACTCGATTGAGGAAGCGGTCATACGGACGATAGCCGACTACGGCATCAGCGGTACCCGTGTCGCAGGAGCGGCGATTTTACCAATAGTGTTCTTGGAACAAAGCAGGCATTTGTATTGGAAGCAGACCAGCTGGTGTTCAAGGAAAATAGCCGCAATCGGAGTACGTTCGTCGCGCTACGTGACGATGCACGGTTTCGCGCTCAACGTGAACACGGACCTGCGTTGGTTCGACTACATCAACCCGTGCGGTTTCTCGGACAGGGGGGTGACCTCCATACGGAAAGAGACGGGAACCGAAACGGACCTGAAAGATGTGGCAGGCCGGTTCGCGGCGCACCTCGAAAAGATTATAAATATTAAAATAAAAATAGAAGATTATGCCTATCGAAAAACGTTGGGTAATCAAGCCCCAGGGTGACCCGCAGAAGGTGGACGAACTCGCCACCGCTACCGGAATCCCGAGGGTGCTTGCTAACCTACTCGTACAAAGGGGCATAGACACTTACGACGAAGTTTCGAGGTTCTTCAGTCCGAAGCTGTCGGACCTGCACGACCCGTTCCTGATGAAGGATATGGAGAAGGCGGTACGCAGGGTGGACGAAGCCGTGACGCGCGGTCAGAAAATCATGGTCTACGGCGATTACGACGTGGACGGAACCACTGCCGTGGCTCTGGTTTACATTTTCCTTCGCCAGATGGGGATGGAAGAGCTGCTCTTCTACATACCCGACCGTTATACGGAAGGGTACGGCATCTCGAAACTTGGCGTGGACTATGCCAAAAAGAACGGAGTAGACCTCATCATCGCACTCGACTGCGGCATCAAAGCCGTCGAGAAAGTGGCCTATGCCAACCAGCTCGGAATCGACTTCATCATCTGTGACCACCATCTGCCGGGAGAGGAGATACCGGCCGCCGTGGCGGTACTCGACCCCAAACAGCCCGGAGACGACTATCCTTTCGACGAACTCTCCGGCTGCGGAGTTGGATTCAAACTCGTGCAGGGATACTGCCAGTACAAGGGCATTCCGTTCGAAAGTATCGTGGGTCTGCTCGACCTGGTCGTGGTGAGCACCGCGGCGGATATCGTACCGCTCGTGGGCGAGAACAGGATACTGGCCCATTACGGTCTCAAAAAACTGAATGAGAAGCCACGCAAGGGGTTGCAGTCCATCATCAAGATTTGCGGTCTGGAGGGGCATAAAATCACGATAGACGACATCGTGTTCAAGATAGGACCCCGCATCAACGCCGCCGGCCGCATGGCCGTGGACAGGGAGGAGGACATGTCGGCTCCGTCGGGCGGACACGCCGCGGTCAACCTGCTCGTGGAGCGCAACGAAGACCTCGCCGACGAGTTCGGCATCTTCATCGACAGCAGCAACCAAGCCCGCAAAAGCATCGACCGCTCGGTAACGCAGGAGGCACACGACTACATCCGCAGCCACCCGGAGTACGCCATGATGAAGAGTACGGTGATTTACAATCCGAAATGGATGAAGGGCATCGTCGGCATCGTGGCATCGCGCCTCATCGAAACCTATTACCGTCCCACGGTGGTGCTTACCATGAGCAACGGATTCGTTACCGGTTCGGCCCGGAGCGTTCCGGGCTTCGACCTCTACCAGGCGGTAGAGTCGTGTGCCGACCTGCTGGAGAATTTCGGAGGGCACATGTATGCCGCGGGACTTACCATGAAGCCGGAGAACATAGAAGCGTTCATGCACCGTTTCAACGAATACGTGGAGCAGAACATCGACCCGAACATGCTCATACCCCAGGTGGAGATAGATTCCGAACTCCTCTTCAGCGACATCACGCCCTCGTTCCGCGCGACGCTGGAAGCCTTCCAACCTTTCGGACCCGGCAATACGGCGCCCGTATTCGTGACGCGGGGTGTAAGCAACCGGGGCGATGCGAAACTCGTGGGTGCGGAGAAGGAGCACCTGCGCATGGACCTGACACAGAAACAGAAACCCAACACCACAATAGCCGCCATCGCATTCCAGCAGCCCGCCTACCTCGAATGGATACGGAGCGGCCGGCCCGTGGACGTCTGCTATACCGTGGTAGAGAATCACTATCGGGGGAAAACGACGCCCCAGCTACGCATCAAGGACATCAAGATAGTCCGCTGAGACCGGGCCGTATACGGAACAGGAGAGGCCCTGCAGAATATGTTCGCAGGGCCTCTCCTGCAAATATTGCGATACGGATGCCCTCAACTCCCCGTGTCGCAACTCCTCTTTTCGTATCGATACGACGTCAGGCACTACCGTCCTCCCGGTCGGGTCTCATCCCCGCGGTACGGAAGGTAAAGAAACGGGCCGTCAGGTAACTGTAAACCACCACGACGGCATCCGTCAGCGGTCTCGCAAGAGGTGCATAGAGGTGGGCAGCCTCGACAAGCAGTTTCAGCAGCAGGTAATTGAGCAGAAGCGCACCGCCCGCCTGCAGTACGTAACGGAGAAGCTGGCGGCGGCTGCTGAGGGGCGATAACGAGAAAGTCACGTTGCGGTTCAACCAGAACCCGGTGAAGAACGTTATCACGAACTGTACGGCCAATGCCAGAACATGGGGAGACATCACCACGAAACCGAGGTCGAGGTAGCACCCCCGTATCACATACTTGTAGAGCAGGGCATAGAGCACCCACCCCAACAGCATGTTGATGCCGCCGCATACGGCATAGCGGAACGTTTCGAGAGGAATTATCCTCCTCAAAGGCTTCACGTAGAAGAAATCTACCATCCTGGTTATTATCTCGGCCGCTTTCATTTATCCTCTCCGTCCGAACGGTTGCCGCATCCTCCGTCCGCCGACCGCACCGTTCACTTCCTCCTTCGCACGAATCAGAGCAACCTCCCTCCGCAGTGTGTACGCATTATGGCATGAACCGTTCATCCCCTCACTGTTTTCGTTTTTTGCCGGATACCTCCTGCTCCACCCGCAACTTCTCCTGAAGGGAGTACATGTGGTTGCGGTACTTGGCAGCGGCGATAAAGTCGAGTTCCGCCGCCGCTTTCTCCATCTTCGCACGGGCATCCGCGATGGCTTCAGGCAGGCTCATGGCGGAGTAGGACTCATTGATGTCGGCCGCTATCGCAAAACCGCTTGCCATGGGATAGGGCGAGCTGTCGCTTTCGGCAAGGTTCAGCAGCAGGTCGTTCCCCGCCTTGCCGCTCTTCTGCGCCTGACGCGGCACAAGACCGTGCTCCTCGTTGTAACGGAGCTGTTTCTCCCTGCGGCGGTTGCTCTCGCTGATGGCCAGTTGCATCGCTTCGGTGCGCCTGTCGGCATACATGATGACCTGTCCGTTCACGTTGCGGGCCGCGCGGCCCGCTGTCTGCGTCAAGGCCCTGTCGCTGCGCAGGAATCCCTCCTTGTCCGCATCCATGATGGCCACGAGCGATACCTCCGGAAGGTCGAGCCCCTCGCGCAGCAAGTTCACGCCTATGAGCACATCGAACGAACCGGCCCGCAGGTCTTCGAGAATCTGGATGCGTTCGAGCGTCTCCACTTCCGAATGGATGTACCGGTTGCGGATGCCGATACGGTCGAAATACTTCGACAGCTCTTCGGCCATGCGCTTGGTCAGCGTGGTGACGAGTACCCGCTCTCCCTTCTCGGCCCGGAGCTGTATCTCGTCCACAAGGTCGTCTATCTGATTTTCGGTCGGCCGCACGGAGATGGGCGGGTCCACCAGACCCGTCGGCCGGATGAGCTGCTCCACGATGGCCCCTTCGCTCTTGGTAAGCTCGTAGTCGGCCGGCGTAGCGCTCACGTAAATGGAAGTACCCGCCAGCGCTTCGAACTCGCTGAAGGTGAGGGGACGGTTGTCCTTGGCCGCCGGGAGCCGGAAACCGTACTCCACGAGGCTCTCCTTGCGGGCACGGTCGCCGCCGTACATGGCCCTTATCTGCGGAATGGTTACATGGCTCTCGTCGATGACCAGCAGGTAGTCTTCCGGAAAGTAGTCCAGCAGGCAGAAGGGGCGCGTCCCCTCCTTCCGTCCGTCCAGATAACGGGAATAGTTTTCGATGCCGGAACAGTAGCCGAGCTCCTTTATCATCTCCAGGTCATACTCCACGCGCTGTTTGATACGCTGTGCCTCCATCATCCGGCCCGCCTCCTCGAAGAAGCGGATTCGTTCGCCGAGGTCGAGCTGTATCTGTTGGATGGCCCGGTTGGTGCGTTCCCGCGTCGTCACGAACATGTTGGCGGGAAATATCGTCACCGTGTCGAGTCTTTCGAGTACCTGTCCGCTTGCAGGGTCGATGCGTGCGATTTGTTCCACTTCGTCGTCGAACATCGAGATGCGGTAAACCGAATCGCTGTATGCCGACATGACGTCGATGACCTCGCCGTTCACCCGGAAGGTACCGCTCTGGAGTTCCGCCTCGGTGCGGGTATAGAGGGCATCCACAAGAGCGTAGAGGATTTTCTTGCGGCCGGGAGCCTCGCCTGCCGTCAGCTTCACGCTCGAAGCGTGGAAATCCTCCGGGTTCCCGATACCGTAGAGACACGACACGCTCGATACCACGACAATATCCCTGCGCCCGGAAAGGAGCGAGGCCGTGGTACGCAGACGCAGTTTCTCTATCTCCTCGTTGATGGAGAGGTCTTTTTCGATATAGGTATCGGAGGCCGGAAGATAGGCTTCCGGCTGGTAATAATCGTAATAGGAGACGAAATACTCCACGGCATTCTCCGGGAAGAACGACTTGAATTCGCCGTAAAGCTGTGCCGCCAGCGTCTTGTTGTGGCTTAGGACGAGCGTGGGCCGCTTCAACTGGGCGATGACATTCGCAATGGTGAATGTCTTCCCGGAACCGGTGACGCCAAGCAGGGTATTGTGCCGGCTGTGCCCGTTGATGGAACGGACGAGTTCGGCGATGGCCTCGGGCTGGTCGCCGGTCGGTTTATAATCGGATACTAACTTGAAATCCATGCTGCAAAGATAACGATAAGGAAGGTGTATCAGACCTTATAGAAACGGATTCCGAGACTCCCGCAGTATGGAGACGGCACGAAGAACCTTCCCGTACACCGGGAAAGCGCTCCGCCATCCGTACCGGACCGGTCGGCAGCCCCGACCTCGGAACGATGCGGATATCAGGCTTCCCGCCTCTCCTGCATGAATTCCGCAAAGCGGCGGACGGCGATGGCCCTGTGGCTGATGGCGTTTTTCAGTCCGGCGGGCATCTGCGCGAAAGTCTCCGCGTAACCGTCGGGTATGAAGACCGGGTCGTATCCGAAACCCTCCCCGCCACGGGGCGACTCCGCAATGGTTCCGTTCACAATCCCTTCGAAGGTATATTCCTGTCCGTCGAGTATCAATGCGACGACTGTCCGGAAACGGGCGCGGCGGTCGGAAACCCCTTCGAGGTTGTGCAGCAGAAGCCTCACGTTGGCTTCGAAGTCATGGCCTTCCGTAGCGTAACGCGCGGAGTGTACACCCGGCGCACCGCCCAGCGCCGCAACTTCCAGACCGGTATCGTCGGCGAAACAGTCGGCACCGCTCCTCGCATGGACATAACGTACCTTCTGGAGCGCATTGCCCTCGATGGTGGGCTGTTCCTCCGGAATCTCCTCCGTAATACCTCGCTCGCGCAGCGTGACGAGCCTGTAACCGTCGCCGAGGATGGCTTTTACCTCCTCCAGCTTATGCGCATTGTTCGTAGCGAACAGAATCTCTCTCTGCATGATGTTACTCTTCGCACTTGCGGTTCACTCTGAGCGACTCCGCCATGAGCTTTATCTTGTTGTCCGTATATATCTTGTCGATGATGGTCTTTACCAGCTTGTCTATCTCGCCCCCTTCGGTATAGTCCGCCGGGCAAACGTAGGTCGCACGCCCCTCGTCTATTAGCTTCCTCATGGCTTCGAACGAACCCTGGTGGGCGGGGTTATAGACGGCTATCGAGTGTCCTCCCTGCGACTTGACGAGCCGCATGCAGGGGATGTCCGTCGTCCCGTCGCCGATGAATATCATGTGCTTGAACTGCACGGGCCGCTTCTCCTCTTCGAGGTACTGGTTCACCAGTTTCGTATCGCTCACCGATTCGACACCCTTGTTTATCTTGTAGATGAACTGCGTCTTGTTGGTATAGTTCACCCCCACAGCGGGCCAATAGGCAGCTCCTTCGTCGTCGTACAGGAACGAACTCGCGTAGATGTTCTTGAACTCCCGGGCGATGTCCGTCCCTTCGATGATTTCCTTGATGCCGGAGGAGTTGATGTAGTGCTGTACGTCGATGCCCCGCCCGGCGCCGTATGCGTTGATGCGACCGAACCACTCCCGCACGCCCCGGTAATAGGTTATCTTACGCCCCGACTCGCGGAACGCTTCCCGCTTGAGCGAAAGCCCTTTCCGGCGGGCGCACTCAATCATCTTCGCCATATAGGTCAGTATCGGGTCGGCATCCTGCGCCTTGGCTATCACGTTGCTCTCCTCCCAAAACTCGGCCGCACTCTTGCCGACGGCAGGAATAAAGTCGTACTCCTGCATGTTGCCGGGTGCCAGCGTACCGTCAAAGTCGTATATCAGCGCTACCGTAACGGGTTTATTCTCCATAATCCATAATATCTAATGACGGGAAACTCTCTGCCGCATTCCGGGAAAACGTCCTCCGCCGAAAAGTGCCGACACCGCTCCCGACAAGGAAGGTCTCACGGCAGGATGACGACCCTGTCATCCGCGTCGGGTATCTCCTCCTTTCGGATAGGGGCCGGTTCGGCCGTATGCCCTATCGCCACTGCACACAGAATACGCCTGCCCTCCGGTACCGGCAGGAACGAACGCAGATAATCCTCTGCGGCGGGGCCGCCGGGCTCCTCTCTGCGTTGCGGCCGTCCGGCGACATGTACCCAACAACTGCCCAGTTCCAATGCCTGCGCAGCGAGCTGTACATAGGTAGCCGATATGGCGGCATTCACCTCCCACAGGTCGCTCCGTACCTGGTCGCCCATCACAAGTATTACGAGCGGGGCCTTCTCCACGAACGCCGAACCGTAATCCCTCATCCGGGCTATCCGGCCGATAAGCTCCGGCTCCTCTACCACCATGAAACTGCTGCTGCGCGTATTTTTCGCAGAGGGCGCCGACAACGCAGCCTTCAGTATCCGGGTTATCGCCGCCTGTTCTACCGGTTCGCCGGTAAAACTGCGGACGCTGTGCCTCCGTTCCACCAATTCGAAAAACTCCATATTTCCTCCTTTTTCTCTCTCCACGCAGCATCCGCCCGACCCGCTTTGCAAATGCGGACCGCAGGACGGCAACCGCCGCGACAAGAGGCTGCAAACCCCCTGGACTATCTGATGACAAAGTTATAAAAACTTATGTCATATCTTTCATTCCGGCCGACCGCTTTCGGAACGGTCTCCCTAAGCATCGGAAAGCCAACAAGGATACCAAGCGTCGGGATTCGGAACAGAGGCACCCTCCCGCCGCAACGACCGGACACCGACACCGGACATAACGCCACGGTGTACCATGACAATGCACCGTCCGAATCTTCCCCATTGCCGACACTCCCCCGTATAGGGAAAGACCGGCCTATTCGAAGGATATCGTATAGGGCATCAGCGCCATCACTCCGTCCTCCCGGAGCGTACGGCTGAGCATATCATAATGCACGAACGCCTCGCCGAGTTCGCCGTGCACGCAGGCCGCGGAGAAGCGCTGCATCCGTGCAGAGAACATCGAAAGGAATGCGGCGAACGAATCGGGTTCGGAAAGTATCTCGTACACCCGGAAATCGGCGGCGATACCGGCACGGTCAGCAGCCAGCGCCACCGCATCCGAAAGGCCGCCGAAACCGTCCACGAGGCCGTTCTTTTTAGCTTCCGTTCCGAGCCATACCCTGCCCTGACCTATCTCATCGACCTGCTCGAAGGTCATGTTCCGGCCTGCGGCCACATGCTCGACAAAAGTACCGTAGGTCTTCTCGACCTGCCCCTGCAGGAATGCACGTTCGGCCGGCATCAACGGACGCGCGACGCTGCCCATATCGGCATAAGCGTTGGTCTTGGCCACATCCACCGTAATGCCCACCTTGTCGCGCAGCGTCTTTTCCAGATTGAGTTTCATTCCGAACACACCGATGGAACCTGTCTGCGTGGTGCGGTCGGCGAGTATCACATCGGCCGGAGCGGAGATGTAATAACCTCCCGAAGCCGCCACACCGCCCATGGAGACCACAACGGGCTTCACCTCGCGGCAAAGTTCCATTTCGCGCCACACCACATCCGAAGCGAGAGCGCTTCCGCCCGGGGAATTGACCCGAAGTACGACCGCCTTTACACCGTTGTCCTCACGGGCCTGGGCTATCTGGTCGGCCAACGTGGCACCTCCCACCGCACCGGGATAACTCTCGCCGTCCACGATTTGTCCGTCGGCATATATCAGGGCCACTTTGTTTTTGGAGACTTTACGGGCATGTACGGCCCGTGCCGCTATGTAATCGCCGAGGGAGACGGCATTGAAATCGGTATGTTCCGACACGGAAGCGGCCGAAAGTTCCTCTCCGCGGCAGAGGGCGGAGAGCATGTCCGCCATCTCGTCCCGATAGAGAACACCGTCCACGAAACCGAACCGCAAGGCATCATCCGGTTCGCGCACCGCCATCTCCTCCGCATACTGCCGGAGCTTATCGGCCGGTATGCCGCGGGACTCGGAAATATCCGCCAGCATGACATCCCACAGGGAATTGACGAGGGTGGTCATCTGCAAACGGTTGGCCGGACTCATCCGGTCGGTGATATAGGGCTCCACCGCCGACTTGAACGTACCGTGCCGGATAATTTCAACGTCTACTCCGAGTTTATCGAGCAACCCTTTATAAAACATTACATTGGCTGCAACTCCCCGCCAGTCCATGAACCCTTCCGGATGAATGAACACCCTGTCGGCGGCGGAAGAGAGCCAGTAGACCGGCTGCGAATAAACTTCGTTGTAAGCTACAACGAACTTGCCCGACTCCTTGAAACGCAGCAACTCGCTACGCAGCTCCTCCATATTGCCGTAATTGACCGCACCCGAACCCGCTATATTGATATATATCCCCTTGATATTGGGGTCCGAAGCGGCAAGCCGGACAGCATCGGTCACCTCGAGCATCGTATTGGAAGTCTCCAACCTTCTCCTGTTCACGTCGAAAGCCCCGAACCGGTTATCCGGAGAATCGACTATTCCGGAACGAAAATCCACCACGAGGACGGCATCCGAAGGAACATACACCTGCCGCTGTCCGAAGGAGGCGGCAATCCCTCCTATAATCGAAAACAGCACGAACCACATCAGCACCGTTCCCACGAAAAACGCCAGCAAAGCGGCTCCGAAAGTCTTGAAAAAATTCTTCATCTTCGTTATATTTATATTTATTGCATGCAATAGGAAAGTCTACAAAATTACAAGATAATTTTCTTATACTTATCGTAATTCGATATTTTTTTATTAAGTAACAAACAACTCCGTGCCTTTGAATCTCCTTCTCATCACGAATCGGTTCTATTTGCCCCAACCGAACCGTTGCGCAAACGCATACCGGGTTTCCGCCGGACGTTTGTCTCCGGTCCGAAGCGGATGTTTCATATATTCCCGCATTGCATCTGCAAACGGGTACCGACGTGTCGTCAGACGACCGTTTTCGGCTCTCATCGAATATATTCCGTCATTTCGCTTCAAACGAACCGCTTCGCAAGCGTACACCGGACATGCACTTTCGTATCTCAGCGAATATAATTTTGTTATATTTGTATCGTTGTTACAATAAAACCGAACACCAATGACTGAATACGAAAACAGGATAAAATCGGTACTCGGCGGCATCGTGCATCCGGAAACGGGAGAAGATATCGTTTCATCGGGTATCGTCGAGCATATCACGGCCAACGGACAGGATGCAGTCATCACCCTCGCCTTCCGCAAACGGCGCGACCCGTTCGCCAACTCCATCAAACGGCAGGTAACAGCGGCAGTGACCGAAGCATTCCCCGAATTGGCCGGCAAGATAGCCGTTACGGAAAAGGAAGAGGCTCCGGCACCGCCCGTAAAAGAGAAAGTATCCTCCACGGCTGGCATACGACATATCCTCGCAATCGCCTCCGGCAAGGGAGGAGTCGGCAAATCGACCGTCACGGCCAACCTGGCCGTAACGCTACGCGACATGGGTTACAGCGTCGGAATACTCGATGCGGATATCTACGGACCCTCCATGCCGAAGATGTTCGGCGTTGAAGGATATACGCCGCAGGCAATTCTCCGCGACGAACAGGAGTACATCCTGCCGGCCGAAACCGGAGGCATCAAAATCGCCTCGATAGGTTTTTTCATCTCGCCCGACGACGCTCTTATCTGGCGCGGCCCCATGGCGACGACCGCCCTGAAGCAACTGCTCCATCAGACGCTTTGGGAAGGACTGGACTATCTGCTCATCGACCTCCCTCCCGGAACGGGGGATGTCCACCTTTCGGTAGTCGGAGAGGTAAAGGTAAACGGAGCCATCGTGGTTTCCACACCCCAACAGGTGGCCGTGGCCGACGTGCGGCGCGGCGTGAACATGTTCCGCGCGGAGGGCATCGACGTACCCGTACTCGGTATCATCGAAAACATGGCCTGGTTCACTCCGGCGGAACTCCCGAACAACCGGTACTACCTGTTCGGAAAGGGGGGAGCACGGAACATGGCCCGTACCGAAGGCATCGATTTTCTCGGAGATATTCCTATCGTCCAATCGGTTATGGAAGGTGGTGAGAACGGAACGCCGGCAGTATCCATCCATCCGGAAGTAAAAAAATACTATCGGGAGATAGCGGACAAGATTGTCGAAAAGCTGGAAAAAACCGACCGCTGAGTGTTGAAAAGCGAGAAAGAAACTGTTCGCAAATGTTGAAAGATTCCCCCTTTTCCAGCTGGGAAATGCCGTCAATTCGTATATACGGGAATACGAAGGAAAAAAACAAGGAAAATCTTTCATCGGCCGTTACGGAATTATCGACAGCATCTGCACACGGGCAGGCATCCGTTTTGCCGCTGTCGATATGTTGATAACATTATGAACAGCTATTGACAACTCCGCCGCTTCCCTCCGCCGGACGCATCCTCTCCTTGCGACACACAAGATAGGGAGAAAGGCACCGACAAACGGATGGACAGGACATGATGAAGACGGAAAACGGAAAAATGCCGCCCTATCTGAAAGTTACATGGCTGTTTTTCAGTAATATATATACAAAAAACTGAAAGACACATGGATAAAGCGAAGTCATGCGGACACTTTCCTACCGGGAGCAATGTTGATAATTTTTGGCAATTTGTCCGGAAAGCGGAATATAAGGAGTTATCAACATTATGAACAGGCTTTATTATTGTTATTTTCTTTTTAAGGTTTAATTAAGGAATAAATAAAAAAATAAAAAGATGGCTGACAACACGACTCTGGCGGATAAGATAGCGGCGTTGAAAAGAGAGAAGAACGCCGTGATTCTCGCTCATTACTATACGCGGCCCGAAGTGCAGCAGGTGGCGGATTTCATCGGGGATTCCCTCGCACTTTCCCAGGCCGCAGCGGCGACCGATGCGGACATCATCCTTTTTGCGGGCGTCTATTTCATGGCTGAGACGGCCAAGGTGCTGTCGCCGGGGAAAAAGGTGCTGATACCCGACCCGGCTGCCGGGTGTTCCCTGGCCGATTCTTGCAGCGCTGCGGATTTCCGCAGGTTCCGCGAACGGTATCCCGACCATAAGGTGGTGGCCTATGTCAATACCTCGGTTGAGGTGAAGGCACTGACAGATATCTGTTGTACCTCGTCCAACGCCGTGAAAATCATCCGGGCGCTGGAGGGACAGAAGATACTGTTCGCCCCGGACCGCAATCTTGGGGATTACCTGAAGCGGGTGACCGGCCGCGACGACATCGTGTTGTGGGACGGAGCGTGTCATGTGCATGAGAAATTCTCGCTCGAAAAGATTCTCGAACTGAAAAGGGAACATCCGGACGCCAAGGTGCTTGCCCATCCCGAATGCAAGAAACCGGTGCTGCTGGCTGCCGATTTCGTGGGGAGTACGGCGGCTATCATTGATTACGTAGGTTCCGATGGCGGGAAGAAGTATATCATCGTAACCGAATCGGGTATCTTGTTCGAACTGCAGGAGAAGTATCCGGAAATCGATTTTATTCCGGCTCCTCCGACGGATTCCACCTGCGGATGCAACGACTGCGAATATATGAAACTCGTGACGCTCCCGAAGATATACGATGCGCTTGTGAACGAATCTCCCGAAGTCGTGATTGACGAGGAGGTGAGGCGCCGGGCCGAGGGCTCTATCCGCAACATGCTCGACATGTCGAAATAGGGCCGTCTTTTTCGTGCCGCACTGCCGGAGCGGAGGGACGTGCCGTTTTCTTCCGGGAGAAAAAGACGTTTGTGCCATGACACTGGAAACGGTAAGAAACAGGATAAGGTTTTACAGGGATTTTCCGAAGGAGGGCATCCTGTTCATTGATTTGCTGCCGCTGCTGGGCGATTCGGATATATTCGCCTGGGTAGTCCGGGAGATAGCCGCGCGTATCTCCTCTCCGAATGTGGCGGTTCCCGAGGCCCGTGGTTTTCTCTTCGCCTCGCCGCTGCTTACCGTACCCGGCGGGGTAAAAAGTCTTCTGATATTTCGCAAAAGCGGGAAATTGCCGGCCCGGGCCGATGATTTGGTGAAGATACCGATAGAGAAGGAGTATGGCGACGACAGTCTCTATTTCCGTAAATCCGATTTGAAAGCGGCACGGACGGAGGACGGTTCGGTGGAGGTGACCGTTTTTGACGATGTATTGGCTACCGGCGGGACGGCCGAGGGGATGGCTTTGGAGCTGAACAGGCTGACTGTCGAAACGGCTGCCGGTCTGTTGCCGGTACGGGTACGGGAATTTGTCTTTCTTGCAGAGATAGCGGATATCGGAGCCCGTTCCCGGCTTGAACGTATTGCTCCTGTCGAATCGTTGCTTCGTTTCTGATTGGGCGGTGCGTCCTCCCTTCCGGAACTTCCGGAGATGGGGAATGTACGGATGTTCCGGTCTTTTAGCCGGTATGTCCGGGCGGGAACCGTGCAGAAAGCCCGGGTGCTGGAGCAGGCGTAATGTTACCGGCAGCTTGAATGGAAAGAAATACCCGAAAAAACTTCAGTTTTTTCGGGTATTTCGTATTGCCGTCGTCCGGTTTTCGTTATTCCGGCATCTTTGCCGGATGGAAGAACTCTGTTACGGCCTGTTCGAATCTCGCTACGGTCTTTTCAATGGTATCGTAGGATTTGCCTCCCGAGGCGTTCTTGTGTCCCCCTCCGTTGAAATATTTGGAAGCGAACAGGCTGACGTCCACATCTCCCCGCGAACGGAAGGAAATACGGATGAACTTGTGGGTTTCTATGAACATCGCGGACATCTGTACGGATGCAATCGAGAGTGGATAATTGACGAATCCCTCGCTGTCGCCTACTTGAAAGTCGAAACGCCTCATTTCATTCTCTTTCAATGCTATGTACGCTGCCCGTCCGTTCTCTATCATGCGCATCTTGTCGAGCAGCACATAGCCGAGCAGCCGCACTCTTCCTTCGCTGTAGGAGTTATAGACCTTCGAATTGATGTCGGGGATGTTTATTCCTTTCTCGATGAGTCCCGCAACGGCCCGGAACAGTCCCGGGGTGAGGAAACTGAAGGAGAAATTGCCGGTGTCGGTCATTATCCCGACGTAGAGCGACTCGGCCGCCTCCCGGTCGAATACGTCGAGTCCCGTCAGCCTTTCCGTTATCTGGTAGACCAGGTAGGAGGTGGAACAAGAGGTGGGGTCGGAGAATACCAATGTATATTCGTCCGCCGGCGGGTCGAGGTGATGGTCTATCAGTATCCTGACTGCTTTCCGGTTATCAATGATGTGACGGCTGAGATTTTCGAGCCGGTCTATCCGGTTGAAGTCGAGAAAGAAGATGATGTCGGCATTGTCCACCGCACCGATGGCCCGTTCGTTCTCCTCTTTGGCGATGATGACGTCCCGGATACCCGGCATCCAGGAGAGGAATCCGGGATATTTGTTTGGAACGAGGCACTGTACGTCATGGCCGAGCGAACGGAGCACTTTGGCCCACGCGAGCGAAGAACCGATGGCGTCTCCGTCCGGATTGGTATGCGCCAGAATGGCGATGTGTTTCGGAGTTTCGGTTATGTATCCTTTCAGTATTTCGATTTTTTGTTCCAAATCTTTCATACACAAACAATTCTCTGCCTTCCTCTCACGTTTTTTCCTTGTCGCCGATAGACGAAGTTACGAATTTTACCCGAAATAAAAAATTCAGCGGTTTCCTCCCTGTCCGCTATCCTGTATGGCCGGAAAGCGGAACGATGCCTGCGGGGTTCTCCGAATGTGCGTCTGATACGAATGTATCGACGGATATTTTCGTATTTTTGCCGATGGGTCCCGCCGGATGGAGGCGGCCTGTCAAAAATATGGAAGTCATGCTCTATCCGTTAAAGTTCAAACCTATCCTGAAGTCCCAGATATGGGGGGGCGACAGGCTTGTGAAGGCAGGAAAGAGACTGCCCGCAAAATTGTCCGCTGCTGCCGGAAGTATCGGCGAAAGTTGGGAGATATCCGGTGTGGAAGGAGATGTTTCGGTAGTGTCCAACGGTTTTCTCAAGTCGAACAATCTGGAGGAGATAACCGAAGTCTATATGGGCGACCTGGTCGGAGAGAAGGTGTACGATACCTACGGACTGGAGTTTCCGGTATTGGTGAAGTTCATCGACGCGCACGATGTGCTGTCGGTGCAGGTGCATCCGGATGACGGACTCGCACGGGAGAGACACGGCAGTCGCGGCAAGACCGAGATGTGGTATGTGGCGGACTGCGAACCGGGAGCTTACCTGTATGTGGGTTTCAATCGTCCGGTAACGCGCGACGAGTATTTGCGGGCGGTTTCTGAGGGTACTTTGACCGACCTGCTGATGCGTTACGAGGTTCGGAAGGGAGATGCGTATTATATTCCGGCCGGTACGGTGCATGCAATAGGACCCGGACTGCTCATCGCCGAAATACAGGAGACTTCGGATATTACCTACCGTATATCGGATTGGGGCAGGCTCGGCAGGGACGGGAAGCCGCGGCAGCTCCATACGGCGGAGGCTACCGATGCGATAGATTTCAATTACGGAAAGGAGTATTTCAGGCCGGCCGTCGCAGCGCCCGGTAGTGTGAAAGAGATAGTTTCCACTCCTTTTTTCACGACCAACGTGATAGAGGTGGACGGAGAGGTGAGGCGCGACTACGCCTCGCTGGACAGTTTCGTGGCGTATATATGTACCGACGGGGCGCTTCGGGCGGATACCGATGGGGGCAGCGAAAAGCTTGCGGCTCTCGAGAGCCTTTTGCTTCCGGCCGAAATAGACGAAGCGGTCCTGTCCGGAAAGGGGACGCTTCTCGAAGTGTATATGGTATGATATGAACGCAGTCGGCGGTACGTGCGTACCGCCGGTGGAATATTGTCGTTGGTATCGTTATGACTACGGAAGAGAGATACAGGGGCATCATCGGATGGTTTTCCGAAAATATGCCCGTCGCGGAGACCGAGCTGCATTACGGTTCCGCATATGAACTTCTGGTTGCTACCATCCTGTCGGCACAGTGTACCGACAAGCGGGTGAACATGACTACTCCGGCCCTGTTCGAACGTTTTCCTACTCCGCAGGCGATGGCCGAAGCCTCTGCGGAGGAGATATTTCCGTATATCAAGAGCATATCCTACCCGAACAACAAGGCGAAGAACCTTGCGGCGATGGCTCGGAAACTCGTGGACGATTTCGGAGGAGTGGTTCCGGACAGTGTGGAGGAGCTCCAGAAACTTCCCGGCGTGGGACGGAAGACAGCCAACGTGGTCGGTTCGGTGGTGTTTCACCGGGAGGTGATGGCAGTGGATACGCATGTTTTCCGCGTATCGCGCAGACTCGGACTGACCCGGAATGCCAAGACGCCCTTGCAGGCCGAACAGCAGCTTACGGCGCATATCCCTTCGTCGCTGTTGCCGAAGGCACACCATTGGCTGATACTCCACGGCCGTTATGTCTGTACGGCCCGCCGTCCGCAGTGCGATACCTGTGGCGTGCGCAAATGGTGCCGGAATCCGGTCGTTCCGGCGGAGAAGGCGGTTCCTGTTCCGACGGAGAAGGGGTGAACCCTCCCCTTGTCTATTATGGAGTTTGGGCTATCTTTGTGGGAACGTATCGACAAACCATACAATTTAAACGGAACAAACCGATGAATTTCGCAGAAGAACTGAAATGGCGCGGCATGGTGCACGACATGATTCCGGGCACCGAAGAGTATCTCAAACAGGGAATGGCCACGGCCTATCTCGGCTTCGACCCTACGGCCGATTCACTGCATATAGGCCATCTGGTGGGCGTGATGATACTGCGGCATTTCCAGCGCTGCGGCCACCGGCCCATCGTCCTCATAGGGGGAGCAACGGGCATGATAGGTGACCCTTCGGGCAAATCGCTCGAACGCAATCTGCTCGACGAGGAGACGCTCCGTCACAACCAGGAGGCCATCAGACGGCAGCTCTCCAGGCTGATAGATTTCGATTCGTCCGCCCCGAATGCCGCCGTTCTGGTCAATAATTACGACTGGATGAAGGGGATGGGATTCCTCGAATTTATCCGTGATATAGGCAAGCACATTACCGTCAACTACATGATGGCGAAGGATTCCGTGAAAAAGCGCTTCAACGGCGAGGGCGACGGCATGTCCTTTACGGAGTTCACCTACCAGCTCGTGCAGGGTTACGACTTCATGCAGCTTTACCGTAATTACGACTGTCGGCTGCAGTTGGGCGGTTCCGACCAATGGGGCAATATCACCACCGGTGTGGAGCTCATCCGCCGCATCGAGGACGGACAGGTGTACGGCATGACCTGTCCTCTTATCAAAAAGGCGGACGGTACGAAGTTCGGAAAGACCGAGAGCGGCAACGTATGGCTCGATGCCCGCTATACCTCTCCTTACAAGTTCTATCAGTTCTGGCTGAACGTGAGCGACGAAGATGCCAAAAGTTATATCAGGATATTTACGTTTCTTGACCGGGAGACCATCGAAGCCCTTGTTGCTGAACACGAGGCGGCACCGCATGAACGCAGGCTGCAGAAAACGCTCGCACGGGAGCTGACTTGCATGATTCACTCCCGAGAGGAGTACGACAAGGCCGTGGAGGCTTCCGCCATCCTGTTCGGGGGAGCTACCGCGGAGGCTTTGCACCGTCTCGATGAGCAAACGCTTCTGCAGGTTTTCGACGGCGTTCCGCAGTACAGGGTGAGCCGGTCGGCATTGGAGACGGGTATTTCGTTTCCGGAACTTTGCGTGGAGCGATGCTCCGTTTTTCCATCCAAAAGCGAACTTCGCAAGCTGATACAGGGGGGCGGAGTATCCATGAACAAGGAGAAGGTGGAGTCGCCGGAACGTATCGTCGATACCGGCGACCTCATAGCAGGTCGGTATCTCGTACTCCAGAAGGGGAAGAAAAACTATTTCCTGATAATCGCCGAATAGGTCGGCTGAATGTGATTTAAGAGAATCCGGGACGGAATGTGTTCTTTGTCCCGGATTTTTCGTACCTTTCAAATAAAGTATGCAGTAACGAACGGATACAGTTATGGGAAGAAGGTTCATTTTTACGGCGCTGCTGCTGTCGCTCTGCACAGCCGTTTCGGCGCAGGAACAGGTATCGGAGACCCGTTCCAATCTTGAGAGACACGTGCGTACGCTCGCTTCCGACCGGATGCTCGGCCGCCGGGCGGGTACCGACCAGGGGATGCTTGCGTCGTCCTATATCGTTTTTCAGTTTGAAGAGATGGGACTTCGTCCAGGTGCCGACGACGGCGAAGGGAAATCGTTCATGCAGCGTTTCGAGCGCTATTCGGGCAGGTATGCCAATGTGGTGGGATTCATTCCCGGCAGCGACCCCGAACTGCGCGATGAATATATCGTTCTGGGGGCGCATTACGACCATTTGGGATACCGTTTACGCGGCAGGGATACCGTGATATACCACGGTGCCGACGACAATGCTTCCGGTACGGCCGTATTGATAGAGGCGGCGCGTAAACTGATGGAGCGCGAGGGCGAGCTGAAACGCACGGTCATCATCGCTGCTTTCGATGCGGAAGAGATAGGGCTTTACGGTTCCGAAGCGATGGCCGCCAATATGGACATCGACAAGGTGAAGTTCATGGCCAGCATCGATATGGTGGGTTGGCTCCGGGAGGCGGGCTATCTCGAAATCGAACATGCCGGTTCGCTGGCCGGCTGGCAGGAGCTATTCGCATCCATTCCCTGCCCTGCCGGACTCCAGGTCAAACCGCTGAGCGACGGGGGGAGCCTGTTTACGGGTTCCGACCACGATTCGTTTACGGCTGAGAGCGTACCGGCGGTGTTGCTCACGACCGGTACGAAATCGCCCTACCATAAACCGGAAGATACGGCCGACAAGATAGATTACGAAGGATTGGAACTGATAACGGAGTATGTGGCGGCCATGGCGACGGAGCTGTCCGAATGCGACCGCATCGTACCGTCGGACAAATTGCTTAGGAAGCGGGAAGGTCCGCGGACGGTGGAGTTCGCCGTCAGCGGTTCGGTAGGTTCTTCGTATATGTATTACGGTAACGGGGCCGCCGTGAACGGTGCTCCGCGTTTTTCGTGGAATGCGGGAGCTTTCCTGCAGTTCAATATCAACGACGTCTTCGCCATCCGTCCGGAGGTGATTTATAACCACCGTACTTTCCGTTATCCGCAGCAGAACCCATCGGGAGAGCTGATAGTGACCGATTCGTTCCGCAAGATGGTTTCGCCGACGCTGACCGTACCCGTCAATCTGTTGCTGAAGACGGCCGTGGACAGCGATTATTATATGTACGTGGGTGTGGGCGGTTATTACTCCTATGTGTTCGATACCCGGCTGGATGGCGAACCGATACCCTACAACCGGCACGAGGGAGGTATCTCGATGACCGTGGGATGGAATATCCGTCATGTGGGGGCGGCCTTCACGGGATATTATCCCCTTTCGCGGATGTCGTCCGAAATATTCGGTAAACGCGGTTTTTCGGCCTTTTTTACGATGTATTACAAGTTCTGACGGTCGGAAGGCGGAACGTGATTAACGGTAGTTGTAGATTTATGGGGCATGATGCTGTCGAAATAGATTTCGTGATGCCGTGGGTGGACGGTAGCGACCCGGCCTGGCGGGAGGAGTTTCTGAAATACCGGGCCCTTCAGGCTCCGCAGGGAGAGCCTGCATGTGATACGGGCATGGCAGCGGGTGTGGTCGATGTTTCCGAGGAGCGTTACCGCGACTGGGATACCCTGCGTTACTGGTTTCGCGGCGTGGAACGGTTCGCGCCCTGGGTGAACCGGATACATTTCATCACTTGGGGGCATCTGCCCGCGTGGCTCGATACCGCCCATCCGAAACTGCACGTCGTCCGTCATGCCGACTACATCCCCTCCCCTTATTTGCCTACCTTCAACTCCTGTCCCATCGAACTCAACATGCACCGCATCGAGGGATTGGCAGAGCACTTCGTCTATTTTAACGACGATACGTTTCTGTGTCGGCCTGTCGGTCCCGAACGCTTTTTTCTGAACGGACTGCCGAGGGACGCCGCCCGTCTGGCCGTCATTCCCGCCGAACGGGCCGGCCATAACGTCCTCGAATGCGTGGCGGTCATCAACCGCCGCTACGACAAGCGGGAGGTCGTGCGACGGAATGTGGGCAGGTGGTTCAACAGGTGTTATTCCGTGACCGACATGCTCAAGACGCTGACGCTCATGCCGTGGAGTTTCTTCCCCGGATTCAGGGATTTCCATATGCCCCAACCTTTCCTGAAAGAGACCTTCGTGAGATTATGGAACGAGGAAGCCGGGGCACTCGATGCAACGTGCCGCAGCCGGTTCCGTACGGCCACCGACCTCTCGCAGTGGCTCGTGCGCTACGAACAGCTTGCTTCCGGCCGATTCCGGCCGGTCGGCATGGGAGATACGAAACTGGCGACGCTTTCGGAGGGAGGCATGCCGGAATTGCGGCGTGATATCCTTTCCGGGAGATATGCCATGATATGTATGAACGACAGCAACGACATCCGCGATACGGGAGGCGTCCGCCGGGCACTCACCGATATTTTCGATGCGCTGCTGCCGGAAAAATCCGCCTATGAACGTTGAATTCTCGGTCGTCGTACCGCTTTACAACAAGGAGCGCGAAGTGGGTGCGGCGCTCGACTCGGTGTTGGGACAGCGCCGGCTGCCCCGTGAAATAATCGTTGTGGACGACGGTTCGACCGACGGCGGTGCTGCGGTTGTAGGCGGTTATACATCGCCTTTGATACGTCTCGTGACCCAGAAGAATGCGGGGGTTTCGGCGGCCCGTAACCGGGGGGCGGTTCTGGCACGGAGCGAGTATATTGCCTTTCTCGATGCCGACGACCGCTGGCAGCCCGGTTATCTCGAAAAGATGGCATTCCTGATAGAACAGTATCCCGATTGCGGTGCCTATGCGGCTGCGTTCGACATCGTGAGCGGCGACCGGATATACTCCAACGTACATCCGGCACAGGAGGGAATCGTTCCCGACTTTTTCCGGGAGGCGATGCGTTCCTATATTTGCCAGCCCTCGGCAACGGTCGTTCCGCGTGGCGTTTTTCAGGAGCTCGGGGGGTTTCCGGAAGGGATGAAGATAGGGGAAGACCTCTATTTCTGGATACGGCTGGCAAGCCGTTACCGGATTTGTTTCACGCCGGAAAACCTCGTCCTTTACAGTCGGACGGCTTCGAACCGCTCGGCCGGAATCTATACACCCGAACGGACGGTCTATTCGTTTGAAGATTTGTACTGTCCGCAGGAGGAGAATTCTTTCCGAAACGAGTATATCGCCCGTTGTGCCATCGGAAAGGCATTGACATTGAGTGCTAAGGGAGATACTGCGTTCGGACTGCGTACCGAGAGGTTTTTCGCCTATACGCGAATGTATCGGCGCGGGTGGTGGAAACTTCGTCTTCTGAACCGGATACCGCCGCGTCTGCGCCCTGTCCTGCATGTGTTTTACAACCGCATGGCATGGGCGCTCGCCCGGAAGGGTTTCTGATGCCGCGAAAGGGCGGAAACACCGTTCATTCGGAGGTATCCTTCGCCGCGGCCGAGAACCGATTGGAGAACCGTTTTGAAGAAATACCGGAAAAAACTTTCTCCAGAGAGCGGCGGAGGGCACATCTCGTTATAAACGGCGGAGAATCTCTTCTGCTCGGAGAGCATGTTTTCGAGGTATTCTGATTACGGAGTTACCGGAGTGGAATCGGCGTTATTGCTGTCTCTCCGCTGTCTGTTCGCTCCGGGAAGGGAGATGAGCGAATAGCGAAAGATGCGAAAGGCCCGCAATCGCGCGGGCCCTCCCATATTCTGGTTGGGGATATCACCACTGAACAGGTTCCTGCAGTATGATGCCGTCGGCGGCATCTTCGGCGGTGAAAGTGCCGCTTTTGTACTGCACGCAGAGCATGACGAGCGGCCGGGTGCCGTTGTTGCGTACCGAGCGCTTTCCTGCCGGGGCAACCCGCACGACACTCCCTTCGGATACGGGGAAGACCTGCCCGTCCACCTGGAATTCGCCCGACCCGCTGAGGAAGAAGTAGAGTTCCTCGTGATTTCGGTGGATATGCAGGAAACCGCTTTCCGTTCCGGGCATGAACGATTGGAAAGAGAATTCGCTGCCGGTGGCCTGTACGGCTGTGCCGCCGAACACCTTTCCGGGAATTTTCACTCCGGAACCGAGTTCCATAACATAGTCGTTCAGTTCGTCTGATTTCCCTACGCTGACTGCGTTGAAGTTCGCTCCAGCCGCAATCTTTTCGATTTGTTTCATGACAGTCGTATTTTATGTTTGTGCATGTTGTTTCCGAGATGGCAAAATTAGTATGTTATAATTTATAAAACAATAAGTTACATAAACTACACTTGGTTACCTGCATGTGACCTTTGCAGACGGTCAGCGATTTTCGGCCGATAAAAATTTGCAATTCCGTGTTGTGTGTCGGACTTCGGTTCCCTGTATCGGACCGGCCGGTGGTCATCACGCGCTTCCGTGCCGGCGTGAACGTACCGAAACAATCGGCAGAACCGGCGGGTTGAAATGACAAGAAAACATCAAAAATCTTAACTTTGCACGAAACAAGCAACCATTATGGCAACGAACGACAACGGGACGGCCGGCCGGGAACGTCCCCTCAATTTTCTGGAAGAGATAATAGAAGACCATATCAACAGTGTGGACGGGAGAATTCATACCCGTTTCCCGCCGGAACCCAACGGCTACCTGCATATAGGCCATGCCAAGAGCATCTGCCTTAATTTCGGTCTTGCGGAGCGGTACGGAGGATTGTGCAACCTCCGTTTCGACGATACCAATCCCGTTAAGGAGGATGTGGAGTATGTCGATTCCATCAAGGAGGATATCCGGTGGCTCGGTTTCCGGTGGGCCGAAGAGCATTATGCCTCGGACTATTTCGAGCAGCTCTACGCATGGGCCGTACAGTTGATTAAGCAGGGATTGGCCTATGTGGACGACCAGTCGCAGGAGGAGATACGCCAGACGCGCGGTACGGTGACCGTGCCCGGTACCGAGAGTCCGTGGCGCAACCGCAGTGTGGAGGAGAATCTTGACCTTTTCGCCCGCATGCGGGCCGGCGAATTCGCCGACGGAGAGAAAGTGCTCCGTGCCAAGATTGACATGGCGCACCCGAACATGCTGCTGCGCGACCCCATCATGTACCGTATCCTGCATACCGAACACCACCGTACCGGCGATAAATGGTGCATCTATCCTATGTACGACTATGCGCATGGGCAGAGCGATTCCATAGAGAAGATAACCCACTCCATCTGTACGCTGGAGTTCGACGTGCACCGTCCGCTTTACGATTGGTTCATCGAGAAACTCGGAATCTTTCCCAGCCATCAGTACGAATTCGCCCGGCTCAACCTTACCTATACGGTAATGAGCAAGCGTAAGTTGTTGCAATTAGTTGAAAATGAAATAGTTAATGGATGGGATGACCCTCGTATGCCTACCATTTCCGCTATTCGGCGCAAAGGATATACCCCGGCTGCCGTGCGGGCTTTCGCCGAGCGGGTGGGTGTGGCGAAACGGGATAATGTCATCGACCTTTCACTGCTTGAGTTCTGTGTCCGGGAGGACCTGAACAAAACGGCCGAACGGCGAATGGCGGTACTCGACCCTTTGAAGGTTACCATTATTAACTATCCCGAAGGGAAGACCGAAATGTTCGAGGCTGTCAATAATCCGGAGGATGCTTCGGCGGGAACACGGCCGGTACCCTTCTCGCGCGAGATATATATCGAGCGTACCGATTTCATGGAGGAGCCGCCTAAGAAGTATTACCGTCTCGCACCCGGTACCGAAGTACGGCTGCGTTACTCCTATCTTATTAAATGCGAGGAGGTTGTTAAAGACAATGCAGGCAATGTTGTGGAGTTGAGGTGTACTTACGACCCCCAGTCGGGCAACGGTTCTTCTTCCGATGGACGCAGGGTGAAGGGGGTCATCCATTGGGTATCTGTTCCCCATGCCCGGGCAGCAGAAGTACGGCTCTACTCCAATCTCTTCACCAAGGAAGACCCTAATGATGTAGAGGAGGGTAAGACTTTTCTCGATTATCTCAATCCGGATTCTGTTGTGGTTCGGACGGGATACATCGAACCCTCATTGGCACAGGCTGCCGTGGGCGAGAAGTTCCAGTTTGAGCGTGTCGGCTATTTCTGTGTGGACCCTGATTCCCGTCCGGAGCGGATGGTATTCAACCGTACAGTCGGATTGAAAGATACATGGGCTAAAATAGCGGATAAATAGTTTTCTTATTTTTGAAAAGGGAGGGATGCTCTGCTTATAAGGGGCATCCTTCCCTTTTAATCTTTTCGGAAGTGTTCCACGTGGAACAATAGCATCCCTGAGGGAAGTTGAATTCAGGGGTTATTCGGTTCGGAATAACAAGGATTGCTCTGGACTGGAGATTTGAATCCGGGGTAGGCGGAACGTTCCACGTGGAACACCTGCCTGCCTTTTTATCTTCCGAAGAATATAAGCAGAACGTTGATGTCTGCAGGCGATACACCCGGAATACGCGACGCCTGCCCTATCGTTTGAGGCTTGATACGGCTTAGCTTTTGACGGGCTTCGATGGTTAGCGATGTCAAAGCATTGTAGTCGAAATCCGGCCGAAGCCGAATATTCTCCAAGCGTCGCATTTTTTCCGCGATGAATCGCTCACGTTCTATATATCCCCTGTATTTTATCTGTATTTCCGCCTCCTCTACTATCTCTTCGTCGATATCGTTTTCATGAATGAAGCTATTCAGGTCGGAGAGTACGGTCGTCAATCCTTCGATACTGACACCGTTTCGCAGCAGGATGTCGTAAAGTTTACGCCCCTGTTCGAGCGGATTCGTGCCTATGGATTGCAGGTAACCGTTGATTTCCTCTTTTCCGACACTTCTTTGGCGGATAAAATCAATTAGGTGCTGTGTCAGACGATTTTTTCGTTCAAATGCTTCACGCCGTTCGGATGAAGCAAGTCCGAGTTCAATCGCTTTCGGAGTGAGCCTTAAATCGGCATTGTCTTGCCTAAGCAAGATGCGATATTCTGCCCTGCTGGTGAACATGCGGTAAGGTTCGTCTACGCCTTTGGTAACAAGGTCGTCTATCAGTACGCCGATGTAGGCCTCGTCTCTGGCAAGTACGAAAGGTGCTTTGTCCTGTAATTTCAGAGACGCATTGATGCCGGCCATCAGTCCCTGTGCCGCCGCTTCCTCATAACCCGTGGTACCGTTTATCTGTCCTGCGAAATAGAGATTGTCCACCCTTTTCGTTTCGAGTGTATGCTTCAGTTGCGTAGGCGGAAAGTAGTCGTATTCTATCGCATATCCCGGTCGATAGATATGAACCTTTTCGAATCCCCGTACTTTGGAGAGCGCTTTAATTTGAACATCCAGCGGCAGCGACGAAGAGAAGCCGTTCAGGTAGTATTCGTTCGTTTCCCTGCCCTCGGGTTCGAGAAAAAGCTGGTGCGAATCCTTGTCGGCGAAGGTACGCAGTTTGTCTTCGATACTGGGACAATAACGCGGCCCTATCCCCTGAATTGTACCGTTGAAGAGCGGCGAATCCGCGAACCCTTCCCGCAGAATATCGTGAACTTCGGCGGTCGTATGTACGAGATAGCAGGGAATCTGGTTGATGACGCTTTTGCTGGAGGGCAAGAAAGAGAATTTTGCGGGTTTTTCATCGCCGTATTGGGGTTCCAGTGCGGTAAAATCCACGCTGCGCCCATCTATTCGGGCCGGAGTGCCGGTCTTCATCCGGCCCGCCTCGAAACCGAGGCTGCACAAATATTCGGTAAGTCCGTACGATACGCCGTCGCCTGCCCTGCCTCCCGGAGCGCTGGCCCGTCCGGTATGCATCAGCCCGTTCAGGAAAGTACCGTTGGTGAGGATGACTGCGCGGGCTTTGAAAAGGACGCCCATAACGGTATGCACTCCTGTAATAATGTATTGATTTTCTGATAATTCACTGTCTGAATCCGTCCGTTTCTCCACCGTGAGCCTGTCTACGGTATCCTGCCAGATGCGGAGGTTTTCGGTATTCTCCAGTACCTGACGCCAGGACTCCGAGAAACGGGCTTTGTCGCATTGGGCACGGGGACTCCACATGGCACTTCCTTTCGAGCGGTTCAACATCCTGAATTGGATGGCAGTCCGGTCGGTGATAATGCCCATGTGTCCGCCGAGAGCATCTATCTCTCTTACTATCTGTCCTTTAGCTACTCCGCCTACGGCGGGATTGCACGACATGTTGGCGAATTTGCCCATGTCCATGGTGATGAGCAGGGTTTGTGCTCCGAGTTTTGCAGCGGCTGCAGCGGCTTCGCATCCAGCGTGCCCGCCGCCTACCACGATGATGTCGTATTCGTAAGTCATCTTCTTTCTTGCCCTTGCCGAGGGCGGTCTGTCCGTTGAAATTGTGCGTCGTTTGCGTTCAGGTGGCCGTGCGGTGTGCGCTGGTTCCTTCTCTCCCCTGCCCGTTTGTTGTGAGTCTTTCTGCGGAAAAGATGCAGGGTTGCCGGAGGCACACTCTCCTGGACCCGTAAAAGGGCTTTTCCCGTTGGAAAGACGGGGCGGCGGGTACTCGTTCGGCGATGGATGGAGTGCGCCTGAAAGGGCGGAAAAAGGCCCTTGCCGTGCCTGTGGTACTTCTTGCCTTTCGGAGGCCTTTCCCTTACCGGGCCGGCAGTACGAACGGAGGATAATCTCCGTTCGCCTGACGGTATGCGGCCAAGCTGCGGTCCTCCAATGCACGCATGGCCCGCTCCTCCTCCGGGGTTTTGTCGCCATGGCCGCAGAGGTGCAGTACGCCGTGTATGATGACCCGCATCATCTCCTCCTGCGGCTGCGTCCCGATGGTTTCCGCATTGGAACGTACCGTGTAAGGGTCGATAAAGATGTCTCCGCTGATATTTCGCGTACCGTTCAGGTCGCTGTAATCGAACGTGATGACATCCGTATGGTAGTCGTGGCCGAGATACTGCCTGTTGATTCCGATGTGATACTCCGGTGAACAGAAGATATAGGCGATGTCGCCGGGGCTGTACCCTTCGGCGGTTATCACCTCTTTTATCCAAGCCGTTATCCTGCGCCTGCCCTGCGGCAGGAATGTGCACTCTTCCGTGTGGAAACTGACAGCCATTGTTTTGGTAAGTTTGTTAAAGTCCGTTGCGGAATACCGCCATTATCTTCTCAGCCGTATTGTCTGCCGTGGTACGTGTCCAGGCCTGTTTCCGCTCCGGCTCTGCCCTTTGGGAGACGCCGCATCCGGAACCGCCGTTATCTCGACAGCCACTTTTCCGGATTGAGGAACGTCGTACCCTTCCACAATTCGAAATGCAGGTACCAGTCGTCGTTGTTCGCGGTCGAGGGGAGGTTGCCTATCACCTGGTTCCGTCCGACCGCGTCGTTGGCCTTCACGCTGACCGATTCAAGGTTGGAATAGACCGTATAATAATTTCCGTGATTGACCATCACGCAGTTGTTCAATCCTTTGATGAAGACCACCCTGCTCACGGTTCCTTCGAAAATACACCGCACGGGGGCTCCCTTCTCCCCTGCGATATTGACTCCTTTGTTGTCTATCGTCAAGCCGCGCTGCGTGGGGTGCGGATGCTTGCCGAAACGGTCGATGATTACGCCATCGCTTACCGGATAGGGGAATTTGCCCTCGTTCTGTTCGAAGTTGTTGCTGAGCTCCACCCTCACCCGCTCCTCTGCGGCGGTACGTTTGGTTCCCGCATTGCGGCGGGCCTCCTCTGAGCCGCTGAAGCTGCTTCTGGGCATTCTGCTTTTCGCGCTCCTTCTGGCGTATCCGGTCGGCCACCTTGCGTTCGTCGGCGGCCAGCCGCGAACTGTTCTTCTTGTAGGTCTGTTCGTCGGCCCGAAGGGTTTGGAGCTCCTTGTCGCGGTTGCTGCGCGAGGTTTCGAGCTGCGCCAACTGGGCATCCAGCCTTTTTACCTCGTCCTGCAACACCGCCGAGAGCGAATCCAGCTCCGAGGCTTTCGCCTCCCGCATCCGGTTGTAGCGCTTCATGTAGTTTATCCGCAGCGTCATCTCCCCGAAGTCGCGCGAGGCGAAGAGAAAAGCCATCGAGTTGTTCAGCAGGTAGTTCTTGTATGCGGCGTATATCATGTCGGCATACTCCTTTTTGAGTACCTCGATGCGCCGGTTCGTTTCCGTTATCTCCTTGTTCTTGGCCGCAATGTCGCGTTCGCAGATGGCGATTTGCTGGTTGAGCGAGGATACGATGCTCTGGCGGTTCGAGATGCGGGATACTATCAGTTTCAGTTCGTTCTGCGTGACGGCCCGTTCGCCCTTTATCTTGCTCAAGAGCGCTTCGTTGCGTCTTATCTCCTCCTCTGCGCGGGCTATCTGTTCATTCAGTGCCTGTATCGAGGACTGCACTCCCTGTGCCCGCAGTCCCGCCGGGACGAGGCAGAGGAGCGAAATCAGTATCAGTAAGGTCCGTTTCATCTATTCCTGTTTCTTTTCCAACCGTTGCCGGATAATCTCCGCATCGTACCCCTTGTCGAGGGCGCGTTTCCAGTAGACTTCCGCCATGAATGCGTCGCCCAACGCATAGAGTATCTCCGCATAATGGAACAGCAGTACCGGACTGCCGGTCATATCGAACGATACGGCCTGCTGCATGACGGTGCGGGCCTCGTCGTATCTTCCGAGCAGATAGAGTATCCACCCTTCCGTGTCGAGGAACGTGGCATTGCCCGGAGTGAGCCCGTTGGCACGGCGGCTCATGTCGAGCGCCTTTTCCAGTTCCCTCCCCTCTTCGCTGAGGTAGTAGGCATAGTTGTTCAGTACGCCGGCATTGTCCGCGTCGAGCCGGAGCGCCTTTTCGTATTGCGTATAGGCTTTACGCGAGTTGCCGAGTTCGTGGTATGCGTCGCCGAGTATTCCTGCCGCTACGCTCCGCGTGGAGTCATCCTTCGCTGCACGGTAAGCCTCCCGGAAGGTACGCACTGCGCCCGCGGCATCGTTCGTGCCGAGGCGGGCGTAGCCTTTGCCGAGCAGGATATCCATATTGTCGGGAAAGCGTGCGAGCGCCATGTCGGAGTATTTCGTTACGGAGTCGGGGCGGTTCAGGAAGGTTTCTATCCCGATGACCTGGTTATAGGCTTCCAGTATGTCGGGTTTCATGCCGATGAACGACTTGTAGAGTCCGAGCGCCTGTTCTATCTCCCCGCCCCGTATCAGGTGCGTGGCATACAGGTCCACCACGTTGTAATCGTCCGGATACTTGGCGATGAGCGTCAATATGAGGGAGTTGATGGCGAAGTAGTTGCGCCGGTAGAACTCCAGGTCGGAGGTGATGTCTTCGAAGATTCTTTTCTTCCCCTCCAGCGGCATGCCGTTGTTTTCGAAAATCAGTTTCAGCGTGGCGAGGTAGTTCCCCGCGTCGTTGGATTTACGGTAGAAATCGGCCAGCGAAGAGAGGGTTTCCATGTTCCCCGAATCGAGCCGCATGGCCTCCGCATAGTTGGCCAGCGCCAGCGAGTCCTTGCCCATCGCGCTGTATATGTCGCCGAGGATACGGTAATTGCCGTCGTCGTAGGGATAGTCGCCGGCCAGCTTTTTCGCCTCCTCCACGGCCTTGTCATAGAGCCTTAGCCGTATCAGTATCTCGCGTTTGTAGGTGGAGAGCTCTTCGAGACGTCCCAACCGCATCTCTGCGGTGTCGAGGATGGCTATCGCCGTAAAGGGTTGCCCCTTGTAGTCGTAAAGGGCTGCCAGCAGCCGGTAGTTGAGCGGATTGTGCGGGTCGTCGCGCATCAGGCGGGTGTAGATGCCCATCGCCTCGTCGTACTTTTCGGACATCACCAATGCCCGTCCCAACTGGTTCTGATAGGCGAGGTTGGCCGTGTCGAGCGCATTGGCCGTTTGGCTGTAGGCCACGGCCCGCTGTGGGTCGGTTTCGAGCAGTATTTCGGCTATCTCGTAGTAGGCCGGGGCGTAGGAGGAGTCCGCCTGTATGGCGCGGCCGAAGCAGGCGATGCCCGCCTGCATGTCGCCCTTCACGGTATGGGCCTTGATGCCTTCGGCATGGTAGTAATAGGGGGCGTTGCGGCCGGCGAAATCCCCTTCGGCCGCCGCCTGCGACGTGCCGTGCGTGGTCACCGTACAGGATATGAATCCTGCCGCCGCGATGCCTGCTGCTATCACCCTGATGTTTTTCATGCCGTTTCCAAATGATGTATGCGGAGCGGAACGCCGCCTTCCCGCTTCTTGCCGGACGGTTTTCGTGCCGCCGGAAGCGGGTATCAAATCACCGTGCCGAATTGGCGCAGGAACCGGATGTCGTTCTCGAAGTAGAGACGGAGGTCCTTGACGCCGTATTTCAGCATCGAGCAGCGCTCTACTCCCATTCCGAACGCGAACCCGCTGTATTTATTGCTGTCTATGCCGCATGCTTCGAGTACGTTCGGGTCCACCATGCCGCATCCCATGATTTCGAGCCATCCGGTATGTTTGCAGACGTTGCACCCCTTCCCGCCGCAGAGGTTGCAGGAGATGTCCATCTCCGCCGAGGGCTCCGTGAAGGGGAAGTAGGAGGGTCTCAAACGTATTTTCGTCTCCGGGCCGAAGAACTCCTGTACGAAGTAGAGAAGCGACTGTTTCATGTCGGCGAAGGAGACCCCTTCGTCGATATAGAGTCCCTCTATCTGGTGGAAAATGCAGTGCGCACGGTAGGAGATGGCTTCGTTGCGGAAGACCCTGCCGGGGCATACTACCCGGATAGGCGGTTTCTGCGTCTCCATGGTGCGTACCTGAATGGAGCTGGTGTGGGTACGGAGCAGGATGTCGGGGTCTTTTTCGATGAAGAACGTATCCTGCATGTCGCGTGCCGGATGTTCCGGCGGGAAGTTCAGGGCCGAGAATACGTGCCAGTCGTCCTCTATCTCCGGGCCTTCGGCTATGACATAACCGAGCCGTTCGAATATACCGCATATCTCGTTCCTTACCAGCGATATGGGGTGCCGGCTGCCGAGCGGCTGCGCGGTGCCGGGGCGCGTCATGTCGTCCAGCGTGGCCGAGGGAGTCCCGGCTGCATGCGCTTCGAGTTCGCTTTTCAGTTCGTTGATGCGTTCCTGTGCGCGGTTCTTGAGTCCGTTGAGGCGCTGGCCCAGTTCGCGTTTCAGTTCCGGGGCGACGGTTTTGAATTCGTCCATCAGTTCGTTGAGCTCACCCTTGCGGCCCAATACCTTGATTCTGAACTCTTCCAGCTCCGCAGCGGTACCGGGGTGGAACTCCTCTACCCTTTTCAGCAGTCGTTCTATCCTGTCGGTCATATCCTTCGTATTGTTTCGGTTCTCCTGAATGATACATTACAATAACTTACAAAGTTAAGGATTTTTGCGGTTACTTTACAAACCGTTGCCGGATAACGGCGTTAAAAGTCGTCCGGTACCGGGAAAGTTTTTTCATGCCGCGTAAATTGTATATCTTTCGTCTCCGTATTGCATTGCATTCCGGATAAAGATATTTCGAGATATGGCTGAATTCATCGTGCAGGGCGGAAACCGCCTGAAGGGAGAGATAGTACCGCAGGGGGCCAAGAACGAAGCCCTCCAGATAATTTGTGCCACGCTCCTTACCCCCGAACGGGTGACGCTGCACAACGTTCCGGAGATAGTGGATATTCTGCAGCTCATGGATATGCTGCGTGCCATGGGGGTCGAGGTGGAGAAGACGGGGCCGCAGAGCTACGCGTTCCGTGCCCGCGACATCGACCTCGATTATATCCGTTCGGAGGATTACCGCCGTCGAGGCGCCCGGTTGCGCGGTTCGGTCATGGTCATTGGGCCCCTGCTGGCCCGTTTCGGCATCGCCTATCTGCCCAAACCGGGCGGCGACAAGATAGGGCGCCGGAGGCTGGATACCCACCTGATAGGGTTTCAGAAACTCGGTGCGAAGTTCGATTACGATTTCGACAACAACTATTTCGCCCTCCGCTCGGACGGTCTGCGCGGAACCTACATGCTGTTGGACGAGGCTTCGGTGACGGGTACCGCCAACATCGTCATGGCTGCCGTGCTGGCACGGGGGGAGACGACCATCTACAATGCGGCCTGCGAACCCTACATCCAGCAGCTGTGCCGGATGCTCGTTCGCATGGGAGCCGACATCCGCGGTATCGGTTCCAACCTGCTGACCATCCGCGGTGTGGAACGTCTCGGAGGAACGGAGCACACCATGCTGCCGGACATGATAGAAATAGGCAGCTTCATCGGAATGGCGGCCATGACGCAGTCGGAGATAACGATTAAGGAGGTCTCTTTCGGCGACCTGGGCATCATTCCCGCACAGTTCGCCCGCATGGGAATCCATTTCGAGCAGCGCGGAGACGATATCTATATTCCCAGTCAGGAGCACTACGAGATAGAAACGTTCCTCGACGGTTCGATAATGACCATTGCCGATGCACCCTGGCCGGGACTGACGCCCGACCTGCTTTCGGTCTTCCTCGTGGTGGCGACGCAGGCGAAGGGTTCTGTGCTCATCCACCAGAAGATGTTTGAAAGCCGCCTCTTTTTCGTGGACAAACTGATAGACATGGGGGCGCAGATAATCCTCTGCGACCCGCACCGGGCCACGGTCATCGGGCACAACCACGAACGCCGCCTGCGCGGTACGATGATGACTTCGCCCGACATCCGTGCCGGGGTAGCGCTCCTTATCGCCGCCCTGAGTGCGGAGGGGCGCAGCGTCATCCAGAATGTGGAGCAGATTGACCGCGGTTATCAGAACATCGATGCGCGCCTCAACGCGCTCGGCGCCAATATCGTTCGGGCCGAATAGCCCGTTGACCGGCCGGCCGGAATGCGGCTGCGGGATACCGTGCATCGGAGGGAAGTATTCCCTGCCGTGTACGGTTTTTCGTATGCCTGCCATGGAGAGAAGCGGCAGGTGTTGGTCGTTTCTGCAAAAAATTTTCGTTTCCGTGCAACAAAACGGAACCTTCAGGCATCATATATATGAAAGCCGCTCCGGCAGGGGAGGCCGGATTTATCGACAAGGATGTTTCCGGAGACTCTGCGGGGCGGGCGACGGGCAAAGAGATTCCCGGGAGAACCGCTGTGGTCCGATGGCCTGAATCAGCCGTTGTCCCTTTCCCAAATATCCAACTCGCCGATTTCGGCCAGATGAAAAATCCGTGCCAGTTCCCCTATTACCGGCGAAACGAGCTCAATCACATCGGAGATTGAGCTCTCTTTTGTCTTGTCCCCCTTCATGCGGTAGAGCATGGCGGCGTAGAGCGTCCGGAAAGCGAGTTCCGTATCGGATATCTCCTGCCGTCCGATGAGCTGCCGCAGACGCGGCAGTTCGGGCTGCAGACGGGCATACAGTTCGCGGTAATGCTCTCCGGCTGGAGCCTGGAGCAGCTGTTCGTGCAGATTGTTCAGGTCGCCTATGAGATGCAGGGTGTGGTCGAGATGGCCCGTCTTTTCCTTTCCCTCTTCGCGTAGCAGCGACCCCACGTCCATGTACCACATGAGCAGGTTGTTCTGTCTCTCCTCATCCCCGGGTATCTGTGGGGCCACCAGTTGCGACCAGATGGCTTCGGGACTGAACCGGAGCGCCCGGAGCAGGTCCTCCAACTGCCACAGGTAGAGGATATATTCCGCGATATTCTCCTTTCGTTTCGCTTGTGCTATGTACATTTTCCTTGTTTGAACGGTTTATGTCCTCCGGGCATCCGTTTCCGGAAGGCGGTTTCCGGGCCGCTCTCTTTCCGGCTGTTCAGAGCGGTACCGAGAAGCCGCATGTTACGAATACTTTCTTGTCGCGCGGTTTGTAGACGCCTACCGTAAGCGTGCAGGTCGATTCCGCCGGCATGCGGAACGGGGCGATGTCGAGGCTGACGGCTCCCCCGAACGTATAAATGTGGCGCGGTACGCCGCGTTTTTGCAGACCGTTGCCCGCGGTTCCCGTGAGGTCGATGAAATATTCCGGTTCCAGATAGCGTGCGTATTGGAACGACAGGTCGAGCGAGATGCGTTTCAGGAAAAAGACGCCGCTCACTCCCCAGTCCGGATAGGCTACGGGGAAGAGGTAGTCGGCCGAGGCGGCGAAGTAGCTCGTCGTGGCTATCTGGTCATATCCGCGGGGCTGGAAATCGATGACGTTTATCATGGGGAAGACGTCGGTAGTCCGCTGGTAGGCTGCGGCGAGCGTCAGGCCGTGGTGAAGGAAGAGACCGGGGGTGTAGACGCGTCCGTACACGCTCCATGCGGTGGCGAACAGCTTGCTGAACGGATTGCTGACCGTGCTGGCACGGAGCGTATAACCCCAGCGCGGCTGCAGGTCGAGGCGGGCCTTGCGGACGTATTCGTTGTACTGTACGGAGGCGAGTACGAGCGATGCCCGGTTCGACTGCCCTTCGGGGGTGATGATTTCCGTATTGTCGAGGTTGAATTGCAGCGTCGGCACCAGCGAGCGTATCCGGTAGCCCGACGAGAGCAGCAGCGGCAAGTAGGCCCTGACCGAGAGGTCGAAGCTGTTGCCCTTGTAGTAGCTCGTATAGAAGGGACTGCTGGCCGTATTGATGGTTTGGTGGGGATGGTCGCTCCACAGGGCCGTCACTTCGATTTTGGGTGCCCAGCCGTAGTAGGCGAACCGTCCCCTGACCGTGGAGTGGCCGTCGAGCGTATAGCCGTATCCGAGGCTCGCTTCCGTCGTACCGAGCAGGTTCTGTGAGATGAGCGTCGCGCCGAACTGGGCATCCAGCGTGGAGTTCTCCATCAGCCGGTCGGGCGAGTAGTAGAGCGGCGCCCAACTGTGCAGGTTGAAGAGGTGTCCCGCTTTGGAGTAGCGTTCGGCCGGATGTTTCTCCATCGAGGCATTCAGCTCTTCCTCCGTGAAGACCACGTCGTCCACGACCGGAACGTCCCACGGTTTCAGGGGGGCATTCACCACGTTCCGGGGAACGGGCGTCCATTCCACCTCCTCCCAGTACTCCACCTCTTGCAGGGCCGTTTTGTAGCCGTCCCTTTCGTAGGTCGTGAGTGCCACGAATTCGCCGCCCGGCGAAGGAGAGGGGGCGAAAGAACCGTAACGCGATTCGGAGATGCGGTACTGCCGCCCGGTGGAGAGGTCTATTGTGTGGGCTTCGTCCTTGCCGGAGTAGATGGAGTTGAAGTAGAGCATTCCGTCGCCGGCGCTCAGGTTATTGACCGTTACGTAAGCGGGGGAGGTGACGGGGAACCGCCGTCCTTTCAGGCCGGAAAAGTCGACTCCTCCGATGGACATGCCGTCATCGGAGAGTGCGATGTAGTAGAAACACTGCGTCAGGTCGTCCCATGCCAGGCCGTGCAGCGATACCGACTCGTCGAAGTGGGTACGCAGCGTACCGCGCTCGCGGGAGTGCAGTTCAACGGAGTAGTGGCCGTCGTAGTGGTAACGGACGAAGGCCAGGTCGCCGTCATCGGTCAGTACCGGATAGAGGACGCCGTCGCCGAACGAAGCCTCCTGTCGGTAGCGGTCGTCCCCGTACTGCATGACGCAGAGACGCGAATCGACTTTCTGTTCCCATACGGTGCTCTGCCGGTATTCCGTCCATACTACGGTGCCGTTGCGGAAGACGGGACGCGTGCTGACCGGCCCCGTGTAGCATACGGTGCGTTCCTGTCCTGAGTGCAGGTCTATTTCCACGAACCGCGATGCCCGGTCGTAATCCTCTTTCAGGACGAGCAGCGTGGAGTCGTTGACGTAGAGGGGATGGGAGTAGGTGGTGTAGATTTTCACCGGCGGCGATACCACGCGCGGACTGTTGCCCGTGTCGGGCAGCGAGTCCCACAGTTCGTTGAGGGAGGAAAAGGTCTCCCGGAAGAGCTGCCGCGTGGAGGTGCCGTAATATTTGTTCAGCGCGAGCTGCGTGGTGAAGATGAGTATCGGGTAGTCGGAGGTGTAGCGCGTGATGCTCGCTCCGATGTATTCGTCGTATCGCCTGTCGGCATAGGAAACGAGTTGGAATCCGAGTTCGTAATGGCTCGGTACGTAATCCTTGTAGGAACCGCAGAACCATTTGTCGGGATTCCGGCTGCGCAGTATTTCGTCGCCCAGCGCACGGTAGTGCATGGTGAATGACGGCTGCAGCCCTCTCCCGAAGGAGGACATCTGCGTTTCGGCCATCACCGCATCGCCTTCGATGAACCAGAAAGGCAGGAGTCCCGTGGCGAGCAGCGGTGCCTGCTGTCCGAACAGATAGCCGAAGACCTTCACCGTCGAACGGTTGACGTTGCCGAACTGAACCATGTGGCGGTACTCGTGCGTGGCGAGCTGTTTGAGCCATGGTTCGGAGTAGGTGTCTATGGCGGGTATCCCTCCCATCTCTATCCGCCGGGGGGCCATCATGGCGAGACCGTTGGAGAAGAAGTTCTCCGTGGTCATCATGACGGGTGTTTTGAGCGGAGGCAGGGGATATCCGTAGCTGATGCGGCTCCGGACGGTGTCCATGTAGAAGAGCGTGCGGTGGGCCTGTTTCCCGAATCCGTCCGGAAAGACCACCTGCAGCGAATCGTTGCCGATGGATTTCCACCGCAGCGAAGCGGGCGACTGCCCCGTGTTGTAGTATTGGGCCCGTGCCTGCGGGACGGCTGCCAGCAGCCAGAGGGCGGTGAGCAGTATGGCGGTTTTTTTCATTGTCCCCCTGCTTTTTTTGCCTTGTATCCCGCTTTGGTGAGTATCTCCGTCACACGGTCGCGGAAATCGCCCTGTATGATGATTTCGCCCTCTTTGGCCGAACCGCCCACCCCGCACCTGTTTTTCAGCATGCTCGCCAGAGCCCGGAGGTCTTCCTCGCTTCCCCGGAAGCCGCGTACCAGCGTCACCTGTTTGCCGGCCCGCGATTTTCGGTCGAGCCATACGCGCAGTTCCTGCTGCTGCGGCGGAAGCGTCGGAATGTTTTCCGGCGCTTCGGTTTCGTATTCGAAGTCCGGATTCGTGGAGTAGACCACGTTCAGCCTCGATTTCCAGTCGTTGTCTGCCATCGCTTGTCTGTTTAGTGCAAATATAGGAAAATATATTCGACGAAACCCGAAAGGAGGTAAGACGGTAGTCCGATATCCGTACAGAAGGTGTCGTGCCGGAACGGCTTGCGCAAGGATGTCGATATATATGATTAAATATTTGTATTGTTGGTAATTATTTCGTATGTTTGAAATAACTACACTGTTGCCTTGTGTTTGTTTGAATTTATTAACCAATCGGATGTTATGAAAAATGTTTCTGCACACTCCCTCACCGTCTTGAAGCCAGAGGGCGAAATCTTCTGTGACGGCGTTTGAACAAGCCGCAGTTAATGCTGCTTCAATAATCTTTAACCTATTAAAATTTTATTATGAAACTAAGATTACTTTCTTTGTTATGTGTACCGCTGTTGTTTGCAGGCTGTGAATCTCCGGACGGGGTAGCCCATTATCGTTATGGCAACCTGACGGACAGAATCATTCAGGTGGAAGCGCCAGATGCAGATGATTATTGGAATCCGTGCACGTTCGAGCTTGCTCCGGGGGAGGAATATGAACTCACGTACACGCACCCTCGAAGTATAATACTTTCTCCGTTTAATCATAGTGAGTATGTCAAAATTTCCGACGGAGAACGGGAAGTCACTTTTGTTTCCCGTCCGGACCAAGAAGGGCAAAAGACTTATTTATATGATATGGACTCGTATCAGGTAGTCAAATCGAAGAAATGCGAAATCTGGTTCCGTTACGATTTTACGGAAGCCGATTTCCGGGACGGCGTTCCGGTAAGTAATGATTAATGTAATTGCGTGAACTTGAGTTGATTAAAAATATTTTTATTATGAAACTAAGATTACTTTCTTTATTATGTGTGCCGCTGCTGTTTACCGGCTGCAATGGGGTATACACTTATCATTATGTTTATCATAATGGCACGGATAAGCCTATCGAAGTGATGGCATATTATGTTTCTGATAATCAAGATGCCGTGGAAATGCAATGTCATTTTGTCCTTGTCCCGGACGGCGAGTACACGATTACAGGCAGTGGCGTTCCTCGTGACCCTTTTTTCCCTTTTGAGAGAGCTCGTTATGTCCAATTGTCGAATGACGAACAGGCGGTCGTTTTTGCAACGGCCGGTGATGTCAACGGTGTACGATACAACATCTTCAGATTGGACTGTTATGAAGAGCGGTCCCGAATGCATACCGTGTGGCTTACTTATACTTTTACGGAAGCCGATTTCCGGGACGGCGTTCCGGTAACGGAAGAGTCGGATACTGATTATTAATCTAAAACTACTATCATGAAAATTAAAATTCTTTTCTGTTTTTGCCTTGTACTATTGTTTACGGGCTGTCATGAGATGTACACTGTTCACTATGTTTATCGCAATGGCACGGATAAGTCTCTCGAGGTGGTGGCATATGATATCACTGATAATGCTCAAGGCTCTGCGGTGGAAATACAGTATCGCTTTTCCCTTGTTCCGGACGGCGAGTACTCGATTACAGTTCATGTTCCCGGGAATAGCAATTTTTTTCCTTTTTGGACAGTCGATTATGTCCAATTGTCGAATGACGAGCAGGCGGTTGTTTTTGCAAAGGCTGGTGATATCGATGGTGTAAAATACAGCATCTTCAGGCCTGACTGTTATAAAGAGCGGTCCAGAAAGCGTACATTATGGCGTACCTATATTTTTACGGAAGCCGATTTCCGGGACGGTGTTCCGGTAACGGAAGAGTCGGATACTGATTATTAATCTAAAACTTAATTATTATGAAGAGACACATTGGACTGCTGCTGTTGGCAGCGTTGTCGGTCGTATCCTGCAATAAGGAGGGAGAGATTTTTTACAGGGAAGGGGAGCAGAAAACGGAGGAGGCAACGGTGACCCGTGCATTGCAAAATGCCAGCGACCCTTTCGCCATCGATGCCATGCAGCAAGCGCTGGACCTCGTGGCGGCCGATGACCCGTCGGTGCCGCGCATTACCCTGCAGCCGACCGGTTATTACGTGAAGTTCAATCCGCAGGACAGCGTGCAGATGGCGACGCTCGACGGGCTCGGTATCGAATTGTTCAGCCATCCCCTCGACAACGGGATTTATCCCGAAACCGAACCCGAAGAGGTGACGGAGGACACCCCCATCGTGTATGAACCCCTTTATGCCGTCGTTCCTGCCGGTTTCGTGTTTCCGGAAGAGGTGGATTACGAACTTATTCACGGCGTATTCATCCAGAACAAACGAGGTCCTGCATCGGATGAGGGCCAGCTACCTGCCGGGGTGTATGCCAGCGTATTGGATGCGTCGCTTCGGCTGACGGGCAACGTTTCTTCGGCGAGGAGCACCGTACAGCCGTTCCAGCCTTCGGCGAGGCTCAGGTTTGAAATTACGGATAAATCTGGTTATGGTATTAACAATGATACCCTCCCGCTGGTCGGAGCGAAGGTGCTGGCATTCTACTATACCGATGTTTCGTGGGGCGTTACCGATGACAACGGCGAGACGGGACCGATATGCACTACCAATACGCCGGTGCGCTACGAGGTGCATTGGGGCGACGACCGTTGGAATGTGTACATAGCCAATAAGAACAAGAAAAGGATAAGCATTCTGGACGGCACCCATACGGGGCCGGTGGATGTCGTTTTCGCCGACGGAACCTGGGAGGGGGTGATGTCCGGCATGCACACGGCCCTTTACTCCTATTTCTACCGGGACTATCCGCTGACGCGCTACCTGATAAAAGGCGATTATACCCTCGATATAGCGACGATGACGAAAGGCGGAAGGAGCAGCGCCGCTCCCGTACGGCCGTTACGTGAAATATACTTTTACGGAAAATATAAAGGAGCATCCCGGTATCATACACCGGAAAAGGCGATGAATACGATGTTCCACGAACTGGGGCACATTTCGCACCATAAACTGGAACCGTTGAAATTTATTGTCAGGGCATTGAGGAAAGACGGCGAATCGTGGGCGACCGGCGTGGAATATGCCTACATGAAGTCCTTCTTTCCGGAGTATACCGACCCTAATAACAGAGGGGAGAAAAATAAATATACCCGCGTGGTCGAATGTCTGCTGAAGAACGGATTTTCGATGGGCGACATCCAGCACGGTTTTCACGAGAGCGGAGGATGGGACTCCTGGCAGGTAGAGATGAGGCGCATCGTGACCGGCAGGACGGACATGACTGACGATGAAAAGGAGCGGTTGTGCGAGATAGTGAATATCATTTTCAGTCATCCCAACGACGCCGCCCTGGACCTGCGCGATATCGTGGAGGCGGAGTATGAATCGGTCGGTTTGAACCAGCTTGTTCGGCTCCGTCTGAACGAAGATGCGAGGGCCTTGAGCTCCGGCCCGAATCCTTTCATATCCATAGAGGGTTGGGAGATAGCGGACAGCGACGGCGTTTCGGTGCCGCACCAGTACACGGACAACTCCCTGTTCGTCTATTTCACCCGGCCGGGGAGAAAGAAGATTCGGCTTACCGCCAATGTTTTCGGAGGAGAACGGGTGTATGAAAAGGAGCTGAATGTCGGTTCGCAGGACATCGTCGAACGGCCGGCGGACCCGATTGTCGGCCGGGAGGAGGTGTTTAAACTGCGTCAGACGCTGACGGATGCCGGCGTCGAGGTGAAGAAGTGGGCCAGCGGCGACAATAAAACGGAACTGCTCTCTTTCCCCTCCAATGTGCCCAACGGAAGGTTCCGGTTTACCGAAAAGGGCGAACGCACCGTCAAAGTCACGGTATATTATCCGACGCTGCGGGGGACAGTGGAGTATGAGATAAAAACGCTGGTGCGCGACCCCGAGTCCGATGAAATCTTTTACATCCTGAATCCTCCGGAACTTTTCGCCTACGATACGACCTACCGGGCGATGTACGGTGTCGTCGGGGAGAAGATAACGGGCATCGAACGGATTGAGTGCGACCACTGCCATTATCTTTTTTATCTCTATTTCGATGATTCGTGGAGTTTCGACAGGAACAGCGGCGTCCTCTCTTTTTCCATTCCGAAGCACGGTACCTACCTGGATTATTGCCTGACGATATTTTATACCGTGGAGAGCTCCGATGATGTGCGGGAGGCCCGGCTGTTCGTCTCCAATTACCGGTAATCCCGTTTCGTGGAGACGGGGCTCGGCCGGAAACCGGAACGGCTGCAAGGGAAATTCCCCTGCAGCCGTTCCTCTTTGTCCGGAGCCGCAACCGAGACTTGAACTCGGGACCTCTTCATTACGAGTGAAACGCTCTACCAACTGAGCTATTGCGGCCTCTTTATGCGGGGCAAATATAGGACATTTCATTTAAATGACGAAGTTTTCCGGGCGGAAATTTTGTCCGCGCGGCGTTATATGCTTTTTTTGCAGGCATTATTGCTATCTTCGCGCCTGCAAAACGATACATACGTATTCTCAGCAAAAGGTCTGTCAAGATGATGAAACCGGTACTTAGGCCGACGGGGGAGGACAGCTACGTTATCGCCTATCTCCCTGCCGCCGACGGAGATGATTTCGATTTCGCTGCGGAGCTTGCCCGTTCGAGGAGGCAGGAGGACGAACGCGATTTCGAGGGAGCCTGCAATACGCGGCTGCATGCGTTCCAGCGGTTGGTGGATATGATTCCCGAAGAGGGGGAGACCGTGCTGGAGTGGGAGGATGAGCCGACGCAGGCCGCCGTGCTGACCGGTTACTGCTCCGGCATCGACCATTTTCTGGCCGGAGACTGGGAGATGGCCGCCGCCATTTTCGAGATGCTGCTCGACGTAGACCCCGAAGACCATACCGAAGCGACCATTCCGCTGGCTTATACCTACATCGCCATGGAAGAGTATGAGTCGTTCGACGATATTATCAACGACGTGAACGACAAGTATATCGACAAGGTAATCTTGACCCTGTGGAGCGAATTCCGGCGGACGGGCACGCTGCCCCATGGCGAGGTAGTGAGGCTGCGCAGCCGCTTCCGGCCCTATTATGACGAATTTCTGGCCGGGGAGCATCCCGTCAGTGACGCTTACCTGCAGGAGATACGTGCCGAAAGGCCCTCCAAAGAGGCGCTCGCCAGGGAACTGTGGCTCCAGACCGAACATTTGTGGTCGCTCTTCCCGGGTTTCGTCGAGGCGCTTCGGAAGGCGTGAGGCCCCGTGAGGAGGACTCCGTGCGGGAATTTTTTTCAATCGAGAACGATGATATATTCCTGGGGTGACGAGAGGCCTTTCAACAGCTATTCGGGCTACTTCCGGAGACTGTTCGGAGGGCGTGTGCAGAAGCTGGCCGTCAATGCCGGCTTTACGTGTCCCAACCGCGACGGACGGGTGGGAACGGGTGGCTGCACCTTCTGCAACAACGAGGCTTTCACCCCTTCGTATTGTCAGCCCTTCAAAAGCGTCGCCCGCCAGATAGAAGAAGGTATCGAATTTCACCGCAACCGGTATCGTCGGGCCGAACGCTACCTCGTCTATTTCCAATCCTTTTCAAACACATACGCGCCGCTGGAGCGGTTGCGGGCCGTGTACGGCGAGGCGCTCGCCAACCCCCTCGTGGCGGGTGTTGTGGTGGGGACACGTCCGGACTGCGTGGACGATGCGGTACTCGATTACTTCGCGGAGCTGGCCCGCACCTGTTACGTGGCCGTTGAGTACGGCATCGAGTCGTGTTACGACGAAACGCTCCGTGCCGTGAACCGGGGGCACGATTTCGACTGCGCACGCCGTGCTGTGGAGGCGACCGCCGCACGCGGGATACATGTCGGAGCGCATTTCATTCTCGGGCTGCCGGGCGAGACCGACGGGATGATGACCGCCCAGACGGAGACCATCAATGCGCTCCCCCTGACGACGGTCAAGTTCCACCAGCTCCAGATATTCCGGGATACCCCCATGGAGGCGGACTGGAAGGCACATCCGGAACGATACCGCTTCCGTACCCTCGACGAATATATGGAACTTTTCATCGGCATCCTGCGCCGGCTGCGGCCCGACCTGGTCGTGGAACGTTTCGCCGGAGAGGCTCCGCCGCGGTTCCACTGCGGGCCGACCTGGGGCCTTATCCGCAACGAACAGTTGATGGCCATGCTCGAAAGACGTCTGCTCGAAACGGGCGCCTGGCAGTCCCAGCTCTGGGAGGGGTAGAGGGGGACGCCTGCGGCCTGTTGCCGGTGCTTCCATGCGGTCGTATGGATATGAGAGGCCCCGTACCTTTCGGGTACGGGGCGTTCGTTTCTGCGGGCATGTCCGCAGCTTTTATATGGAGAGCATTTTGATGGTCTGTATCAGGTCGCGGTTTATCGGCTTGTCGTCGCGTATCGCCTTCGAGAAGGGGACATAGATGAGTTTGTCGTCCTGTATGCCTACCATGACGTTCCGCTGTCCCTCGATGATGGCGTCCACCGCCGCTTCGCCCATCCGGGTAGCCAGAATCCGGTCGGCCGCCGTGGGCGAACCTCCGCGCTGGATGTGGCCGAGGATGGTGACGCGCACCTCGTACTCCGGATACTCCTGCTTCACCCGTTCGGCGAGCCCCATGGCTCCCCCCGTCACTTCGCTTTCGGCCACGAGTACGATGCTGCTGCTTTTGCTCTTGCGGAAACCGTTCTGAATGAGTTCGGCCAACTGGTCTACCTCGGTGGCGATTTCCGGTATGATGGCCGCCTCCGCACCGGTGGCTATCGCGCCGTTGAGGGCAAGGAACCCGGCATTGCGTCCCATCACTTCGATGAAGAAGAGCCGTTCGTGCGACATGGCCGTGTCGCGTATCTTGTCCACCGCCTCCATGATGGTGTTCAGGGCCGTGTCATAACCTATCGTCGTATCCGTGCCGGAGAGGTCGTTGTCTATCGTTCCGGGAAGGCCCACAATCGGGAAGTTGAATTCGGCCGCGAACTCCCTCGCTCCGGCCAGCGAACCGTCGCCGCCTATCACCACGAGCGCGTCGATGTGTTCGCGCTGCATGTTCTCGAACGCCTGCCGGCGTCCTTCGGGGGTCTGGAACTCCTTGCTCCGGGCCGTTTTCAGGATGGTTCCGCCGAGCTGGATGATGTTGCTTACGTTTTCCGTGCGGAACGTTTCAATCTCTCCGTTCAGGAGTCCCCTGTATCCGTGGTAGATGCCCTTGACCTCGAAGCCGTTGTACAGGGCGGTACGGGTCACCGCACGGATGGCGGCATTCATGCCGGGGGCATCGCCGCCGGATGTCAGTATGCCTATGCAGTTAATACCGAGCATATCGTTTGTTTTTTAATCGAATATCGTTCTCTCCGGGATTCAATAATCGTGCAAATGAAGGTCCGTTTCCCTTTTTGCCGTTCGTACGGGATGCAGACCACGGTGCAAAATTACCATAAAATACACGAGTAACGGCCCCTGCTGCCCTTTTATTTCATTTGCAGCGGTGCGGCCTCTCCATGTTATTTGCGGTCTTTCGCATCTCTTTGGCAGGACCGGGGGAATATAATTGTGATATTATTGCGTCCTTTTATATTATTTTGATAAATTTGTATTCGTATAACTGTCAGGCGGTGTGCAGTGTAACCGCCGGAAATTGAAAAGTTGCGCATGATGGAAAAAGAGATTTACGCCGCTCCCGTCGCGGAGATGGTGGGAGTGGCGTGCGAGGGGGGCATCGCGCTCTCCTATGGTGCGGAGGGGGCCGCCGGCGGTGACCTCCGGGTGGATGATACGGATTTGGAATGGTAAGGCGTATGAAACATGGTTATGTGACGGCGGCATGCCGAGTGGGTGTGCTGGCCGGTATTGCGGCTCTGGCGGCATGTGCCGGAACCGGGGAAGGAAATGACGGTCGGAACGGCGTACGCATCGTATCGGGTGCCTATCCGGACGGGGAAGGTACGCGGGTGGCGTACGAATACGACGGGGAAGCCCATCGCGTGGTGTGGTCGGAGGGCGATGCGCTCCGGGTGGCGGCTTTTGCGGATGGGGCACGTGTGGCCGACGGCGGCAGGCTGTGGAGCCGTTTCGACATGGTGGCCGATGGCGGTTTCGATGCCTCGTATATGTTGTTTGCGGGGGATGCCCTCGTTCCGCCAGATGCCGGGCCGTTTTCACAGCAACGGCTCTATGCCCTGTATCCGGCCGGTATGCTCGTCGGGGATGCGGACGATTCGCTGCTCTTTCCCGCCGTACAGGCGTACTCCCCGGATGCTTTCGATACCGAAGCCGTGCTGATGGTGGCCGCTCCGGTGGAGGCGGAGATACCGCAGGAGGGTACGGTGCATACGGCTCCGTTCCGATTCGCTCACTATACGGGTTACCTGCGGCTGTCGCCGAAGGATATGCCGGCGGCCCTGTCGGATGAACGCGTCAGCCGTATCGTGCTGGAGAGCCTGGAGGGGGTTCCCATGGCCGGCGGTTTTACGGTGTCGATAGACGATGCGGGCGGCGGCTGGACGCTGGTTCCCGGTGCGGATACGGAAAGTACCGTAACCCTCGACTGTTCGGGCAGCACCGTAACGGTGGGGGAACTCGGCGACTGCTGGTTCGCTCTGCTGCCGGGGAACTACGGCAGGGTGGCGGTCACCGTCGCTACCGAATCGGGTGCAGCCGTACGGATGGAGCGGGACGGACTCGCAATGGCATCCGGGGTCATCAAGGTGCAGGATATCCATTTCGGGAGCGGCGATACCGTGAGCCGTACCTTTACCATGGACGGCGGCGATCTCGGTATACGGGATTATGTGAACGGGGAGACGCTGACCGGCACGGAGAATGGAGTGGAGTTCGGCTTTCTGAAACTGAAATATACCGTGTCCGGGAGCGACAAGTACATGGAGTTCGGCAAACGGGGCGGAATGCTGTGGAATACCGCTGCGCTGCCCGGCCGGGTGGTGAGCGTGGAGGTGGATTGTACGGAGGCATATAACTCCCGCTTTATCGAAGTCGGTATGGGAACCTCTTCCGGGACGTACGAATATACCCGGATGGGTACTACGTCCGAGTTCAACAGTTTCGAGGCACCGGACGGGAGCGATTACCGGTACGTCAGTATCGAGAATACCGGTACCGCTGCCGCCGTCGTCCGGAGTATCAGGATAATCTGCGTGCAGGCCGGGTGACCTGCGCCCTTTTCAGCCCCCGTAAGGCGACAGCCCGGCACGAATTGCCGGGCTGTCGTGGTTGAAGGCGGGCCGTTGTCTTTTGTATCTATCCCGCGTTCATACGGTGTCTTTGCTTTTTCGGAGCATTAATTTATGCGTATAATATATATTAGGAAAATTCTTTGTTTCTTTGCAGCATCGAATTTTCAGATTCACCGTGAATGATTAGCATTGTTACGGCCGTTCACAATCAAATCGGCATGAATCGGCTTTTTTATGAAACGCTGAAACGAAATACCCGCAATGTTTACGAGCTGATTATTATCGACAACAATTCGACCGACGGGTCGCGCGAATTTTTCCGGGAGCATGCCGATACGGTGATTGAAAACCCCGGCAACTACTCTTACCCTTATTGTCAGAATCAAGGCATTGCCGCCGCCCGTTACGACTATCTCGTGTTTCTGAACAACGACGTGCTGGTGCCGGCAGGATGGGATGAGCATCTGTTGCGTACGATGCACGTCAGCGGGGCCGATGCCATCTCTCCCTGTTCGAACGACGATATGGAGTCGCGGGCTGTCCAGCGCCGTATCAATACCCGGTGGAAATATGTAAAGTATCCGCTGCTTAAGTTGTTCGGGACACGGTATGCTGTGCTGCGGTTGATGAAAAGGCTGATGTATCCCGATTTCGAACGGTTCGCTGCCCGTCGTTGGGAGCGGTTCGGCGCACGGACGGCCGAGGGGTTTACCGGCTCCTGCATCCTGCTTACGCGCTGGGTAATCGAACGGGTAGGCCCGTGGGACGAACGTGTACAGGCGGCCGATTTCGATTATTTCTGTACCCTCAAACAATATTGCATAGGGCATGGGGAGGAGGGCTTGCGTCCCATGTGCGTGGCATTGGGCGTCTATGTCCATCATTACCAGCGCCTCACCTTCAAGGTGAAGCATCCCTCTTATCTCGATTCGGCGGGCATGGTCGAATTCCGCGACAAATGGGGCGGCCGCGAGGCTGCTCTGCTGGCCGATATCGAGGTGAACCGTTAGCCTTTTCCCGGCCGGGGCCGTCGTGTGGAGCGGTTGGGTCCTGTCGGAAATAGGGGCGGTCAGCGTTGGGTTGTTCCGTAGGAAGCGTTTTTCGTCCGGCGGGAAATTGTACGGCAAGGGCAGACCCGTCCATGGCCTGCCCTCGGATTCGTTGCAGAGTGGTGCCGTCACTTCGCCGGGTTGGGTGCCACGTACCAGTTGGGTTCGCTTACGGTCGAGTCGGGTGAGATTCCCCAAAGAATGAATTCGCTGCCCGGTTCGCCGGTAGGAATGACATATTGTACGAATCCGGCTGCCGGCAGATAAAGGCCGTATCGGTCCATTACCCATTCCTGGATACTGCCCAGATGTTCGCCCGTTTCGATATTGACTACCGCTCCGGCGGTGGTGAAGACGCTCGGTGTGCCGATGAAACCGATGCCGTCGTCGGTAGCCGTCATGCCGCATCCGTCTCCGAACTCGTTGAAAACGTGTGTTTTCTTAGTTTCGGTATTGAAGAACGCCGGCCAATAGCTCTCGTTGATTGTTTCCCCGTTCTCTGAGATTGATTCTTCGCGGTACGTGCCTGCGATGTATTTGCCGCTCGGACTGGCCTGATAGGTTCCCGCCCAGCTTATCATACCGTTCACTATATTGTAGTCGTATGTGCCGCCGTAACCGTCGGACCGCTGGACAGTGGTGACTGTCCGCACGTCTTCGCCTACGTAATGGACATTGCCCTCCTTGTCCCAATAGACCATGCCGAAGTCGAGGTTGTCCCAAATCGTACCGTAGGCAATCGAGCCGTCGGCGGAGATGCCGCGGGCGATAATGCCCATGCTGTGCGGTTCGTTGCGGTAGTTGAGCTCCGTCATCGGCAGTTCGCGCACGGTGCCGTTTTCGGATATGAGCGGCACATACATCGTTTCGCCCTTGCCGGTTGCTCTGCCTACCCATTTGGTGCCGTCGGCACTGGAACTGTTGACCTGTATGGTGGCGTATCCGGCGACTTCGGGAATGAAATAGTTGCGTTCGTGCATATCGAATGCGAACATGTCTCCCTGCCCGTTTACGACATACATCAGACCCTGGCTCGTTACGCAGCTTACGGAGGTAGGCAGTATCAGGCTCTCCGGATAGGGGCCGAATTCGGTCCGTTCGCCCGTGCGCAGGTCGATGAAGACCACCGTCATTTTCGAGTAGCTTTCGTCGTCGGCCGTGGAGTAGTATCCGCCCACGATGTTGCCGTCGGGCGAGATGGCCGACGAATGGAGGTCGTCGAGCTTACGGTATATTATCGGCAGGGTAGTGTCGCCCAACTGTGTGACCTG